>Ga0068859_100004543_pt1 | contig 14153 bp, 13 predicted proteins | sample KBSSwiS22_FD_66585 | JGI IMG/M metagenome (GOLD analysis project Ga0068859, IMG submission 66585) | Switchgrass rhizosphere microbial communities from Kellogg Biological Station, Michigan, USA - KBS Switchgrass S2-2 | ecosystem: Host-associated > Plants > Roots > Rhizosphere > Soil ... | reverse complement strand
GAACGACGTCGACGTTCATCGCGCGCTCCCGGTCGTGCCGCTGGTCGTGCTCATGTCCAGCAGGTCGTCCACGGATTCCTGCCGGCCTTCCCTGACGACTTGGGCGAGCTCACGGATCAGCTCCGCGATGCGTGTGGACGACTCCTCGATGACGGCGGCCGCCTTCGCGACGCGCGGGTCCGCCGACTGCTGGCTCTGGAGGATCTGCGCCCGTCCGAGCAGAGCCGTCAGCGGGTTGTTGATCTTGTGGCTCAAGACCGACAGTGTCTTCAACACGCCCGCGAGCTTCTCGAGGCGGACCCGCTCTTCGACCGCGTGGCTGCGCTGGGTGATGTCCGTGAGCAGGACGACCGCGCTCCCCGGATCGCCGGCCATCGCGCGGCGGGACACGAGCACCACACGCCGCCCTCCCCCGTCGTCGGGCAGCTCGATCTCCGCTTCGCCGTCGTGCGGGACGCCGCTTTCGATGAGGCGTGCGAGCGCGGCGTCGTCCTTCGTGCCGGCGAGCCGCCGCGCCGCTTCGTTGGCCTTGAGACAGGCTCCGGTCGCGTCGAAGATCATCACACCCGACGAGAGCGCGGACAGGACCCCGTCGAGCCTTGCGTTGGTGGCCTCGAGCATCGTGGCGCGACGCTTGAGCTCCAGCGCTGCGACCGCTTTTTCCTTCAGCGCAGCGGCTTGAGTGGCGAACATGACGAGGCCGCGGAGCTTGCGGAGGCTTTCCGGCTGCGGCGCCCCGCTCCGCGGATCGAGCGCATCCGACGGCAAGGCGGCCAGCCGCGACTGGTACTCCTCGAGGACGCGGTCGAGGAGCTCGTCCAGGTCGTGGCTCCGGTCGATGAGGTCCAACCCGATCTCGTGAATCCTGCACAGCTCCGCAAGGTCGGGAAGGGTCTCCCCGGTGTCGACTGCCGCCGATGTGGGCTTCCGCTTCGTCTGGGACATTCCAACCCCCTTAGGTTTTCGTTTGCGCAAGAACGGCCGGGCGCGCCCGATGCTTGACGAGGACGATGGCGCCCCCCGTCGGCGTTCGCTGGAAGGACACCTCGTCCACGAGGGACGAGATGAGGTACAGGCCGTACCCGCTCTCGGAGGCCCGCTTCAGATCGGGCGGCCGGTAACCCGACGGATCGAACGGCGCGCCGTCGTGCTCGAGCGTGAGGACCGCGCAGGCGTCGTCGATCGTCACACGCACGCCGACGCGCCCGTCGCGCCGGCCGCCGTACGCATGCCGGTGGACATTGGCGGCCGCCTCGCTGAACGCCACCGCCAGGTCGTGGGCCGCTCCCGGCGGAAAACCGGCCGCCAGCATCAGGCGCGACAACCAGCGTCGTGCGTCCCGAAGCCGCAGCGGGTCGCTGGCGTAGGTGGCGCCGTGCTCGGTCATCGACTCACGCACGGCGCGCCTCATGCAGGGCGGTCGGCTCCGCGGCCTCGCGCGGGAGCGAGAGCCGGAACTCGCTGCCTCCGCCCGGGCGCGGCAGATAGATCAGCGTTCCCCCGTGGCGCCGTGCGATCGCGCGGGCTTCGTACAGGCCCAAACCGACGCCGGCCGGCTTGCCCGTCAGCGGATCGCCCCCCTGCTCGAACGGAGCGAACACGCGCTCGACCTCGTCATCGGCAAGCCCAGGCCCGCGATCCAGCACGGAAAACGAGACGCCCGGAATCGCACCTCCGGGTCGTGCGAGGACGCACGGGGCGACGCGGAGCTCGACCGACGGTCCGGCGGGCGAGAATTTCAACGCGTTGTCGATCAGGTTCGACAGCGCGATCGCAAGGCGCGGCGGGTCCGCGGGACACGACGCGACGCGCGGATCGAGGGTCACGCTCGCCTTGCCGTCGGCCTGGGCGATGTGAACCGCTTCGGCGATGACGTCCGCGGGCACCGCGTCCTCGACCGCGACGTCCTCCGACGCATCGAGGCGCGCCACGCGCAGCAGAGCGTCGACCATGCGGATGAGCGCCTGGGACGAGCTCAGGATCCCCGTGGCCATCTCTTTGCGTTGTTCGGGGTCCCCGGCGTAGTCCCCGAGAAACGAGGCGGCTCCGATGATCGCGGTCAAGGGCGAGCGCATTTCGTGCGAGACGTTCGCCAGGAAGCGGTCCTTCATGACGTCGATCGACTTGAGGTCCTCGAAGGCTTTGCGCAGCGAGCGTGTCCGGATCGAGACCAAGTCCTCCAGACGGTCCCGGTGAGCCAGGAGCTCCTCGTGGATACGGACCTTCTCCAGTCCGACCGCGAGATGGCCCGCGAGCGTCGCGAGGAAGCGAACGTCCATGTCGGCGAACGCCCCGTCGGGAGCCGGCAGCGCGACGACGAGAGACGCCCGCAGCGCGGGCTCGACCGGGATGACGGCGAGCGCACGCAGGCCGTCGGCCATCCCGACGCCGGCGGGGAGCTCGTGCCGAATCTCGTCGACGACCGACACCGCGCCCAGCGAGAGCATCCGGGCCAGGAGCGAGGCCGTCGCGGGTGTCCCCAACAAGCCGGACAGATCGCTTCCGGCGCGGCCTTCGAGCTTCGCGTGATCGTGCGCACTCATCGTTCCGAGCGCCGCGCCGCCGGATCCGAGCGTGTCGATGGCGGCCGAGAGCGCCGCCTGGACGATCGCGCGCCGGTCGAAGCTCGCGCCGGTCGCGCGCAGGGCGTCGGACAGGAGGCGGAGGCTGTCGGCCTCACGAGTGAGGCGTGCGGCGCGGGTCCGCTCGTCGACGAGCTCGGCGCCAAGGGCCACGCTCGAGGCCACCGCGTTCTCCAGGAGATCGGTCCCCGAGAGGACCAGCGGCGCCGACCCGGGCTCCGGGCCGCGCGCTGCGCCGGCGGCCGCCGAGGCCCGCGCGAGATACGGGGCAAACGCGGCATCGAGGCACTTCGTGAGGTCGCCGACGTCCAGCGATTTCCTCGTCTGCGGCTCGGCCATCGCCACGAGTCCCCCGATCATGGCGTGGGCGGCGGCGACGAACGTCTCGAGGACTCCCTCCCCACGGCACGCGGTCGCGGGAATCCCCCTCCCCGGAGGGAGGGACAGCCAGGATTCGACGTCGGTCGTGGTGGCGGCGTCCGGAAGGTCCCGCTTGTTGATCTGCGTCAGCACGGGAACCACGGCCGGATCGATGCGCGCGGCGCGCATGTTCTGGGCGAGGTTGTCCCATGCGAACCGGTTGTCGCTCGCGCGCGCGGCTTGGGAGTCCGCGACGAAGACCACCGCGTCGGCCCCGGCGAGCACCGCCCGCCGCGTGGCGTCGTAGTGCACTTGTCCGGGAACGGTGTACAGCTTGAGCGCGACCTTGTAGCCGAGGACGCTGCCGAGATCGAACGGGAGAAGATCGAAGAACAGCGTGCGGTCGTCCTGCGTGTTCACCGAAACGAGCCGGCCCTTCCCATCGGGGTCCGTCAGCCGGTGAAGGACCTTCAGGTTCGTGGTCTTGCCGCCGAGGGCCGGCCCGTAATAGACGAGCTTCGCGTACAGCGTGCGGTCGGAGAGACTCCACTGTGCCATGGCGCGCCTTTACCCGCGGCCCAGAAGCTCGTGCACGCGGCGCTTGAGCTCGAACGGCGAGTACGGCTTCGTCATGAACTCCACCGCGCCCAGCGCCAGTCCCTTTTCCCGGTCCCGCTCCTGACCGCGCGCGGAGAGAAGCACGATGGGGATGGCGGCGAATCGCGGGTCCGCTTTGAGCTCGGCGCACCAGGTCAGCCCGTCTTTCCCGGGCATCATCACGTCGAGGAAGATCAGATCCGGAAGGCGCGCCTCGAGAACGCGGAGGCCTTCGTACGCGTCGGCGGCCGTCTCGGCTTCGAACCCTTCTTCCCGCAAGATGAACTCGAGGGGCCGCCGGATGAACGCGTCGTCGTCGACGACGAGGATGCGCTTGGTGCGGCTCACGAGCCGTCCTCGATGGCCACGCCGCGCGCCACGATCAACGTGAAATCGTCCCGGAGCGGGGCCGTCCCGGCATGCCGGGCGAGCGCATCGAGGATGTTGGCTCTGATCTCGGCGGCGCTGGCGGCGGGCCGTCGCGCGGCCTCGACGAGGCGATCGGTACCAAAGAACCGACGGGACGAATCGCGCGCTTCGACGACCCCGTCGGTGTAAAGGACGATCATGTCGCCTTCCGCGAACCGCTGGTCGACGTCGCGCCACCGCGCCCCCGCGACGATTCCGAGCGCCGGGCCGCAGGGCTTGAGCCACTCGACGGAGCCGTCGCGGCGCAACAACAGAGGCGGGTTGTGCCCCGCGTTCGACCAGATGATCCGGCGCGCATCCGGCAGGAACCGGGCGAACACCAGCGTCGCGAACATGTCGGTCGTGGAGAAATCCGAGGCGAGGACTTCGTTGACCCGCCCGAGGACGTCTCCGGACGACAGCGTGTCGCGGGCCTCGGACTCCAAAGCTCCCTTCGCGATCGCCATGTACAACGCCGCGCCGACCCCGTGGCCCGAGACGTCCGCGATGGCGACTCCCAAGCTCCCGTCCGCCATCGCCACGTAGCCGTAGTAGTCGCCGCCGACCCCATCGGCCGCCTTGAACCCGCCGGATACGTCCAAGCCGGCGAACAAGGGGTCGTGTCGCGGGAGCAGTCCACGATGCACCTGGCGCGCGATCTCGTCCTCGCGGCGCCTCGCGTCGGCTCCGCGCGCCTTGTCCGCGAGGCGCTCGTTGCGGATGAACGCCGCGGCGAGCGCGGCGATCGCGGTCATCAGCTTGACCTCGCCTGCGAGGTACGACCGGCCCTCACTCCGCCCGTGGAGGGCAAGCGCCCCGAGGTAGGCACCGGGTCCGTCGGGAAGGGCCACGACGGCGCTCGCCGCACGGCCCGAGGACGTCTCGTCGACGGCGGTGCGTCCGGTCGCGATGGCTTCACAGACCGCAGGCGGCGGCTCGGTCGTGGCATCCTCTCGAGGGGCTCCCGGCAGGGCCGCGGCTCGGATGATCGATCCCGGGCACTTCAGCCACAGCTCCGCCGCGTGCGCGCCGAGAACGAGCGCGGCCTCCTTCACCACCAAGGCGGCGATCGCGCGCTCGCCGAGCACGGAGCCGATGCGTTCGCTCAGGCGGTAGACGAAGGTCGCCTCTTCGTAGCGCGTCAACACTTCCGCGCACAGGCTGTCGATCTCCGCTTCCTGGCACGCGATGCGCGCGAGCAGACGGTCCCGCTCGGAGTCGTCCGGAGGGAGCGTGCGCGCAGGTCTGTCGCCCTGCTGGGCGAGGTGGTCCTTGACCGGGTTCACCGAACGGGGCTCCCAAGGATCTGAAAACGGTTGACCCTACGAGCGCCAATATAAGTTTCTAGAAGTGAATATCAAATTCAGTCATGATGCATATGACAATCTTGTAACTCGCCCCACGAAGGCGGGGGATCGACCGGCGGGACGTTTCGCGCGTATCAATCCCTGTGATTCCCGGAGGGCGAGCCGACGTGTCCGTATTGACCGACGAAGACTTGCTGGTCGCGGTGAGAAGCGGCCAGGCCGACTCGCTCGGCATTCTCGTCGCCCGCTGGGAAATCCCGTTGATGCGGTTCGTCTCCCGGATGGTCGAACGTCCGGACGACGCGCGAGACGTCTGCCAGGAAACCTTTCTCCGGATCCTGGACAAGGCGGACGCCTTCCGTGACGGCGCCCGGTTTTCCACCTGGATGTACCAGATCGCTTTGAACCTCTGCCGGGATCAAACACGGAAGAAGCGGCGGTGGGGCCGGCTGCTGATCACCCCGCCCGCGGTCGAGTCCGACATCCCGCACGAGCACGCCGCCCCCGAGACGCTCGAAACGAATCCCGCGGCGGCCCTCGAAGACAACGAGCGACGAGGCGCCGTGCGCCGTGCCCTTTCGGGCCTTCCGCGCGAGCAGCGGGAGGTTTTGCTTCTCAAAGAGTACGAAGGTCTGAAGTTCCGGGAGATCGCCGACGTGCTCGGCATCCCGGAGAGCACCGTGAAGTCGAGGATGTATGCGGGGCTGGACGCGATGCGGACGTCGCTGACGGCCTTGAACATCCAGTAGGAGCCGACCATGTCCTGCCCAACCTGGAAAGAAAGCCTCGCCGGTCGGTTGTACGGTGAGCTCACCCCCGCCGAAGACGCGAGCCTGTCCGCTCACCTCGACGGCTGCGGCGCCTGCCGTGCGACGCTCGAAGGGTTCGAGCGCGTGCGCCAGCTCATGCGCGACGACGAGCCCGAAATCCCACGCGTTCCGCGCGTGATCGTCCTCCGCGAGCGCTCGCGCTTCCGTCCCGCTCTGTTGGCCGCCTCGATGCTCGGGGCCGCCGTGCTCGCCGGCACGGGCGCCGGACTTTTCGCAGCGAGAGCGCGAGGCACCGGACCCGAGTCGGCCACGATCGCATCGGGCAAACCCGCGGAGACGGCCGTGTCGACCGAGGAAGCGGTGCGTCGCGAAGTCGATCGCAGGCTGGCGGCGTGGGAGGCGTCACACCCCGGCGGCGCCCCCATCGGAGACAGCGGCCTCGCGGCCGCGTCGTCGAAGGCCGACCCGCCCGTGAGCGCGTCGGCACTGCGTGCGGAGCTGGCGAAGTTCGAGCGCCGGTTGAACGGCGCCCGCGCGTCGGACCTCGATTACATGCTCGGACAGATCGCAGCCTCGGAAGACCGTGTCGGCAGCCGGCTCGGCAAGACCAACGACGCGCTTCGGACGGTCGCGCTCGCGAGCAATCCGTACCCGAACGAGCAGTAGCCCGTCAGTGGGGGGCTACGCCGAGATCGGCGAGCCGATCGGCGGCGGCGGACGCGAGCACCGGGTCCGCTCCCCTCTCCGCGTCCGATCGCGCGCGCTCGAAGGCCTCGATGGCTTCGGTGTTCTTGCCGGCGAGCTGGAGCCCGGCGCCGATCGCGTAGCTGGCACGCGCGGCCATCGGCAGGTCATCGCCGCCTTGAACGCGTCGCCACGCCTCGAGCGCCGCTTCGTTCCGCCCCGCGCTTTCGAGGAGGATCGCCAGGCTCGCCAGCGCGAGCGTCGCGTCGGGCCCGCCGGCCGCCGCGTCGGCGGCCGCCCACGCCGCGCGGAGAATCCGCTCCGTCCGATCCCCCGCCCGAGCCAGCAGCGACGGCTCGGCGGCGGTCGGACAGTCCACCCGGCGGGTGACGCCCAACGGCGACTCGAGCTCCAGCGCGATCGAGGTGCCGATCGGGGTCTTCGCGACGGTCTCCTTCGCGGACAGCGCGGACCTGGGCGCCTGGCTGGCCAGCGAGACGATGCGGTCACCCGGTATCAGGCCAGCCTTGGCCGCCGGACCGCCCGGGCTCACCCAAGCGATCAGGACCGCGCCTTGAGTGGCGTCCACGAATCCCGCAGAAATCGTGGCCTGCCTCCATGAGGGCCGGCCTGCCCCCGGCGACTTCGCATGGTCATCCAGCTCTAGCAAAGACGGACCGTAGAGCACGGCACGCTCGTCACCGACCAAGCCTCCGTCGGGGAGCACGCCGACCGCGAGGTCCGTGCCGGGGGGCAGAGTCACCTTGCCCCATCCCGAAAGCGTGGTCAGGTCCGCGCCCGCGGGAAGGTCGATTCGCCCCCGCACGCTCCACCCGGAAACCGCCGGCGCCCACGACGCCGGCCAAGCCGTCCCCACGAGGACCGCGTTCGGCCGTGGCGTCAGATCGATGGCCGGCTCCGGGCCCTCCGCGGTGAAGCCGCCGGACCAGACGATGCGGCCCGCCGCGACGACCTCGATCGTCCGGGCGCCCGGGCAGACCGAAAGCGACGTGAGCGGAAGGGTTCCCGCGCTCTCGCCGTCGATCCGGAGCTCCCCCGGGTAGTCCGCGCCGCTCACCGCGACCGCCGTTCGGTCGGGACGCATCGCGACGACGCGCAGCGTTTTGGGAGTGCTGTCGTCGATGTCGACGCTGACGATCTCTTGCAGCGATTCGGTCGCGAAGCACGGTTTGGCGAAATCGATCTGGTGCTCGCCGATCGAAACTTCGCCGATGACGAGTGACGCGTCCCCTTCCCCGGTCCGGCGGGTGATGCCGGCCGGCACGCCGTCGACCGAGACCGCGACGCCGTCGACGTCGGTCCGCGCGACGATCCCGCGCGCGTTGGGGACCATCTTGAGCTGGAGCAAGGTCTCGGCACCTGCGGCCGCGCGGACCGTCGTTTCGACGGGATCGAAGCCTTTTCGCGCCAGCCGGACCCGCCGCTCGCCCGCGAGGACCGCAAACGAGCCGTCGGGAGCCGCGACGACCGGGCGATCGTCGACGGTGATGGCGGCGTCTTTGGGGGTCACGTCGAGGCGGACCGTCCCGACCATGGCCGCCTTGAGCTTCACGAACCGGTCCATCGCCTTCTTGGACGTGACCTCGCTGCGCGGCGTGTACCCCGCGCTCAGCTTCAGGATCTCTTTGTAGTCGGTCTCCACCGCTTTCAAGTCGCCGCTGGTGGCGTGCGCCTGAGCGCGCAGGTCGTACGCCTCGATCAGCCGCGCGTCGGACAATCCCGAACGCCTGACGAAGCCTTCGAGTCTCGCGAGCGCGCCTTCGATGTCCAATGCCACGAGCTGATCTCGGATGGCCTCGAGGTCGTGGCCAACCTGCGGGTCTTCGACGTCGGCGGGCGACGGTTCGGCCGCGCGCGCCGCGAGGCAGAGGGCGAGGACGACCGCACCGGCGAGCCGCTTCATGGAGCGGCCGCCACGGACCCGGACGCGCCGTCCAGGATCAGCACGGTTCCATCGGGAACGGTTGCCAGCGCCACGGGTCGCGCGATTCCGGCGCGGGCGGTCGACAGCGTGTCGCCGACCTGTCCTTCGGCCGTCAAGCGCGTCACGGTCTCCGCCTTCTCGTCGAGCACCGACACCCGTCCGGCCCCGTCGACGCAAAGAGCGACCGGACGGCGGAATGTGGGGGTGGCGAACGGGGTCTCCTCGCCGGACGCCGAGAGCGCGACGATCCGTCCGGCCTTTTCCTCGGCGGCGAGCAGCCGGCCGTCGAAGACGGCGAGGGCGGTCACCCCCGCTCCCCGGCTCTCCCGGACCAGCTGCGGCGCGGGACTTCCGATCACCCACCGCCCGATCCGGTCTCCCTTGCGATCCGCGAGCCAGATCGCTCCCGACGCGTCGACCGCGATCGCCGCCGGGGACCCGTATGCGCCCAACCCCACGACCGTCACGACGGAAGCGCCGTCGACGCGGACGAGGGACTCCTTGGTCGCCGCGAAGATCCTGCCGTACGGATCGGAAGCCATCGCCGAGACGTCGGCCAGTGGGATGGGCGACCCCGCCGTCCCTTTCACGTCGAACGACTGGACGGTGTCCGTCTTCCGGTCAAAGACCAGCACGTGGCCGTCGGCTCCCGATGCGAAGAGCGTCGCACCTTTCATCGTCGTGATCGCCGGAAGGGGTGCGGACACCGCGGTCCATTGCTTGGCGGGAACACGCGCGCGGAGCACCTCGCGAACAGCCAGCGTTCGCCCCTGGCCGGCGCGCGAAGCGGCCGGGACGCCTCCGTCCACCGCCTCTTGGAGCCAGGCGGCCGCTTCGCCGAATCGTCCGGCGACCATCAGGGTGCGCGCGTAACCCGCCTTCGCGCGCGCGGCCACATCGCCGCCCGGGCGCTCGACGACGACGCGCGCGAACGCGCGCGCCGCTCGATCGAAGGCACCGTCCTGCTCGTCGAGGGTCCCGAGCACGTATCGGGCCGCGATGGGCCAACGGTCACGCGGAGGGCTCGCCGCGAGCGCGATCAGGTCCTGTCTCGCACGCGCGGGATCCCGGCCGGGAAGGGGCGCCAGCCGGACGAGGGCCAAGCGGTACCTCGCCTCGCCGGCACGGTCGCCCTCGGGATAGCTCGCGATGACTCGTTCCAGCGGCGCCCGCGCCAGCGCCGCGCGCGCGGCGGACAGCCCGCCGAGCTCTTCCGGCCACTCCGGCGCGCCGTGCGTGCGGGCGAGATCGACCAGCGCGTCGTCCGCATACGGCCCGGCGGGCGCGAGCGAGACGACCTTTTCGAACGCGGCCGGGGCATCCGGGGAGCGATCGGCTCCCAAGCGCTGCGCGAGCCGGTACTGCTTTTCCGCAGCGGACGGATCGGCCGCCGCGGGCGCGCCGGCGGCGGAGGCTCCCGCCACCGCGCACGCCAACACGAAGACCGCGATCGCGCCCTTCACCGGCTCAGGCGTCCGAACGACACGCGCACGGGCGCGTTGCGCCCCGGCGAGAGCTGAATCTCTTGCGCGCGCGATTCCCCGGAGACAGGCGCGTCGACCCGGACTTCGTAGCGACCCGACGCCAGGTCGTAGCGGAGCGGGGTCTCGCCCAGCTGGCGCCACGCGCCACCCGGCCGCTTCACCGCCACGACGCAGTTCGGCGGAAACGTCTGGACCGTGAGCTGGGCCAACGGGGGAGCGGACAGCTCCGCCGTGACGTCGGCACCGGCCTGAACGGTCACGGCCGCGGAGACGTCCACGAATCGTTCTTCGTTCGTCATGCGCACCTGGTGCGTGCCGGCCGCGATCGTGATCCCCTCGCCGTCCCGCGCAACCGCCTTGCCGTCGACGGAGTAGGTCACCGGGTATCGCACGTCGGGAAGCATGATGCGGCCCGTCGGAGTCGCCGAGAGGCGGATGCCCCCGGCCGCGTTGCGCGCGTCGAGCGGCGTCGCCTTCGCGGCGATGGTCGTGATCGCGGTGTCGTATCCATCGGCCGCGACCGAGATCGTGTTGTCGCGGCACAGGTCGAGCTCGATCGTGGCCGGCGTCGCGCCCGCCTCCTGGCCGTTCACCGTGATGCGCGCACCGGGCACGCCTCCGTCGACGGACACGTCGGCACGCGCGGGGTCGAGCACGAGAACGATCTCGCGCCCGGCGTCGGCCGCCTCGATCCGGTGCGTGGTCTCGCGGCACCCTTGGGACGCGGACAGCAACCCGAACGGTCCGGCGGAAGAAAACTGCACGGTGCTCTCCGTCACCACCGCGCCGTCCAGGCGCACCGGAATCCCGGCCGGCTCCGTGCGCACCTGGGTCGTCAATTGCGGGACCGGCGGCGGCGTCGTCTTCCAAAAGAATATGAACACGGCCGCGCCCGCCGCGACGATCGAAAAACCGATCGCCGCGAGCCAACGCCCCATCCGGCGTCCGCTCTTCTCGGCGAGCGCGACGCTGGTGCCCGGTGGCGGCGCTCGTTTCACCGACGGCGGCGGAACCGCCGATTCCGGCTGCGCCTTCCGTTCTGCGCGAGCCGCCGTGTCCCCCGCCCGGCGCAGCGCCGCGGCGAATGCCGCGCCGTCTGGGAACCGGTCGTCCGGGGATTTCGCCAGCGCGCGCGCCAGGAACGCCGCAAGCCCCGACGGAACGCGGTCGAGCTGGCGCGGTGTCTCCTTGGGTGGTTCGTTCACGATCCGATAGAGCACCGAAGAGATAGAATCTCCTTCGAACGGCTTGGCCCCGGTCAGCATCTCGTAGCAGACGACGCCGAGCGAGAACAGATCCGCCCGCCCGTCGAGCGGCTCGCCGCGCACCTGCTCCGGAGACATGTAATTCGGCGTGCCCAGCAGCGCGCCGTCGTGGGTGATCGACGTCGTGGGATTCTTCGCGAGCCCGAAATCCATGATCTTGACCGCGCGCTCGCCCATGCGCATCAGGTTCGCGGGCTTGATGTCGCGATGGATGATCCCGCGCTGGTGGGCAAACCCGAGCGCCTCGGCCGCGGCGGCGACGAGGGCGACCACGTCCGCGACCGGGAGGAGCTCATCCTCGCGGCAAAACGCATCCAGGGTGTCGCCTTCGACGTACTCCATCGCCAGGTACGGCACGCCGTCCGACTCGCCGACGTCGAAGATCGTCACGATGCCGGAGTGGAGGAGCTTTCCGGCCGACCGCGCTTCGCGCAAGAAGCGCTCACGCGCGGCGAGCCGCTCGGCTTCAGGGAGCGCGGAGAAGATCTGGATCGTCTTGATCGCGACGCGGCGGTCGATCTGGGGGTCGTAGGCGAGGAAGACGCGGCCCATTGCCCCGCGCCCAAGCTCTCTTTCGATGCGGTAGCGTCCGAGGCTTTCGACCTGCATCAGGGGGCGGCACCTGAGTGTCTGGTTGATGGGCGAATCTAACTTAGTCCGGCGTCCCCGGCGAAGTCAATTCTGCCGCAGAAGCGGCAACAAATCTCGGACGGGATCGACGGAAACTGACGGGTCCGAGCGGTCCGGCATGCGGCCGAGCGCTTCCGGCAGAACGCACCGGACGACGCCGGACCGCGTCTTCTTGTCACGTCGCGCCGCTTGGAGGAGGCGCGCCGGGTCGAGGGCCCGCGGTGCCCGGATCGGAAGGCCGAACGCGGAAAGCAGCGCTTCGACGCGATCGGCGGCCTGTCGGGGAAACCCCGTGAGTCGACACGCCAGCCGCAGCTCGGCGACGAGTCCGATCGCCACGGCGTCGCCGTGCCCGACACGGTAGTCCGACGCGGCTTCGACCGCGTGCGCCACGGTGTGACCGAGATTCAGGATCGCTCTTCGTCCCGTATCCCGCGGGTCCGACGCGACGAGCGCTCCCTTGAGCACCAGGCAGCGCGCGACGACCCCTCCCACCGTGCGCGGGTCACGCGACACGATCGGCGCGACGCCGGACTCCAGCTTTCGGAACAGTGGGGCATCGAGCGCGACCGCGGTTTTGACCGCTTCCGCCAGCCCTCCCCGGAAGGTCCGAGGCGAAAGCGTTCGCAACACGTCGAGATCGGCGAACAGCGCGACGGGGTGATGGAACGCGCCGACCAAGTTCTTTCCCGCCGGAAGGTCGACGGCCGTCTTCCCGCCGAGGGCGGCATCGACCATCGCAAGGAGGGTCGTGGGCAGGCTGACGACCGGAACGCCCCGGTGCCACGTCGCCGCGAGAAACCCAGCGAGATCGCCCGTGACGCCGCCTCCGAGCGCCAGGACGATCGCGTCGCGACCCACGCCGCGGGCGACGAGACGGTCCTCGAGGCGCGCTTTGGTCTCGCGCGTCTTCGCGCGCTCTCCGCTGGGGAACGGGAGAAGGAGCGCGGAAAGGCCGCGGCGCGTGAGCGCGGTCGTGAACGACCGGCCGTAGAGCCGGGCGACGCGCGCGTCCGAAACCACGACGGCGCGAGCCCGCGGGAAGGTGCGCGCGACCTCGTCGGCGGCAAGGCGCAAAACCCCCGCGCCGACGACGACGCGAGTCGACCAGGGCTCGGCGTCGCGCGCGGCGACGCGGAATCGGCGCGGGGTGCCGGTCGGAGCGCTCAGCTCGGACGCGAGCCCGGGCTCGGCGCCAGGCGCTCGAGGTCGGCGAAATAGTCCTCGACGATCCGGCGCTGCGTCTGGTCGTCGAGGTTCTTGCCCAGGAGCTTGCCGGCCGCCCGGATGGCGAGGTCGGCGGCCTCGCCTTTCAGCTCCGCCCGCGCTTGGCGCAGACCCGCCTCGATTTGCGCGGAAGCTTGCGTCATCAGCTGGTCGCGCTGCTTCCGGGCCTCGTCGAGGATCTCGGCCTTGAGCCTTTCGGCGTCGCGGCGCCCGGCCTCGACCGCGTCGGCGCGCTCCCTGCGCGCGAGATCGAGCATCGCCTTGTGCTCGCCGAGGAGCCGCTCGGCTTCATCGCGCCCGCGCTTGGCCCCCTCGATCGCGTCCCGGATCCCGGTCTCGCGCGCCTCGACGGCCGCGAGCAAGGGCTTCCACGCGAACTTCCCGAGCAGGAACGCTAGGATCACGAACGTGACCACGGTCCAGAAGATCGTTCCGAACTGCGGCTGAATCAGCAGGCTGCTGTTCGGCGCGCCCTCGGACGCGCTCGCGGCGAAAGACGACACGAGCGTGGACGCCGCGAGAGTGATTGACCGGCGCATCGTCGTCACGCGCTACTTGAACGCCATGATGATGCAGATGACCAGCGCGAACAGGCCCGCGCCTTCGATGAAGCCCGCCGCGATGAGCATCGCAAGCTGAATGGTCGCCGCGGCCTGAGGCTGCCGCGCCATCCCTTCGAGCGCGGAGGCGGCGAGCTTGCCGATGCCCAAGCCGACGCCGATCAATGCGAGACCCGCACCGAGACCCGCCCCAAGATAAGCCACGTTTCCACTCATGATCCCGATCCTCCTTTGCGTTCCGGCCCGGCCCTAGTGCGAGGGGTGCACGGCCAGCCCGATGAACAGCGACGACAGCACGGTGAAGATGAACGCCTGGAGGAACCCCACGAGAATC
>Ga0068859_100004542_pt1 | contig 14155 bp, 13 predicted proteins | sample KBSSwiS22_FD_66585 | JGI IMG/M metagenome (GOLD analysis project Ga0068859, IMG submission 66585) | Switchgrass rhizosphere microbial communities from Kellogg Biological Station, Michigan, USA - KBS Switchgrass S2-2 | ecosystem: Host-associated > Plants > Roots > Rhizosphere > Soil ... | reverse complement strand
TGGAGAGGGGCCAGGGCCATGGCGAGGCCCGTGACCGAGCAGTTGGGGTTCGTGACGACGAAGCCGGGGCCGGGGCGGTGCGCGAGGACGTCCACGTGGCCGGCGTTGATCTCAGGCACGACGAGCGGGACGCCCGGATCGAGCCGCAGCGCCGAGCTGTTGCTGACGACGGGAAGGCCCGCCGCCGCGAGCGCGGGCTCGACGGTCCGGCCGGTCGCCGCGTCGAGCGCCGAGAGGACGACGTCGCACTCCGCGAAGTCCGACGGCGCACAGCCGGTGACGACGCGGTCCGCCGCCTCGGCCGGGAGCGGCTCGGCGAGGAGCCACCGCGCCGCCTCGCCGTAGCGGCGGCCGGCGCTTCGCTCGGACGCGCCGAGCACCGTCAGACGAAACCACGGATGTCCGGAAAGACGCGCGACGAGACGCTGCCCGACGAGGCCGGTCGCCCCCGCGATCCCCACACGGTACGCCATGAGCGGAGGCCACGATACCACCTGCGCGGTATACTTCCGCCCTTCGCGGGAGCTCGAATGAGAGAGCCGATCGACGACGACGAGGAGACCGAGGGCACCCCGCTCTCCTCGTCGATTCCCGCCGGCCCCCGCGACACGCGCGACGATTTCTTCTGTCTGCGCTTCCGCGTCTGGTACCCCTCCGAGGATTGCGCGTTCCGCACCCGCCACCGCACCTCCCCCGGATGCCTCGCCTGCGACCAGGGACGGTTCAACCTCGCGCGCCACGCGCGATCGCTCCCACGCCTCCCGTGGCCGATCGCGTCGGGTGACTGACCTCTCGCGCGTTCGCGGGATCGTCTTCGACCTCGACGGCACTCTGGTCGACGGATTCACGGGGATCACGACGGCGGTCAACGCCGCACGGGCCGCCTCGGGTCTGCCCCCGCTGCCGCAGGACGCCGTGACCCTTCGCGTCGGCCGCGGCCTCGACGATCTTCTGGCGGCGACGCTCCCCGTGGGCGCGGTCGCCGGCGGGGTACGCGTCTTCCGCGAGACCTACGACCGCGTGTGCGAGTCGGAGAGCCGCGCCATGCCGGGAGCGTCGCGCGTCCTCCCGGAGCTCGCCGCCCGCGGCTATCGCCTGTCGGTCGCCAGCAACAAGCTCGCCGTCTTCTCGGTCCGGATCCTGCGCGCGGTCGGCCTCGCGCCGTACCTCGCGATCGTTCACGGGCCGGACTCGGCCGGACGGCCGAAGCCCGATCCCGCGATGATCGACGCCTGCCTGGCCGCGATGGAGCGCACCCGCGGCGAGTCGATCTACGTGGGGGACATGCCGCTCGACGTCGAGGCCGCCGCCTCGGCGGGAGTCGGGGTGGCCCTCCTCGCGGGAGGGGCCTCGCCGCGCGCCGCGCTCGAGGCGACCGGAGCACCCGTCTTCTCCGGCCTGGAAGAGCTTGCGACGGCGTTACCGCAACGCGCGCGCTGACCCACTTGTCGGGGCCGCATCATCGGACGTATAAGGTGTCGGTCTTTACTTGGGAAAGGAGGCCCAACGTGATCCGTTCCTGCATACGCAAGGCGATGATCGGCGCGGCTTTGGTCGCAATCGCCGTCTCCGTCCTCGCGGGGACAGCCGCTCTGGCGGCCGACGACGGCACGGTGCTCGTGGGAGTCAATGCGGATCGCGGTCCGCAGCATGCCCGGGCGCTGGTCATCAGGTACAACAACGCCCCGTACGTGGGGCCTCCGGGACAGCTTCCCGACGATCCTCCGGCGAAAAAGCAGAGCGTGCCGGTGGCCGTGGTCGAGAAGTCCAACGTCGGCGGCACCTCCGTGGGCGGCCTCAATCTCGGCGGGGGCGTGGGCCTGATCGGTCAGGCGACACCGCAGATGCGCGTCGAGAAGTCCCTCAAGAACCTCGCGTCCGAGCTTCGCTGATTCACTCGTCCTCGCGGCCCGGTGCGACGCGCCGGGCCGCCTTCACGAACGAAGCGCTCTCCACCAGGCGCTGCCACGCGCCGGCCCGGTCCTTCCCTCCCGCCTCGGGCGCCAGCACGTAGCCGTCCCCCGCCTTCGCGACGAGGATGCACGTCCCGTCGCCGCGCAGGTGGATCGACGCCGCCTTGCGTGAGGCGGGGCGCGGCTGCGGCATCCAGCCCTCCCCGGCCAGGAGCGCGGCGATCCCCGGCGCCGGGGCGGAATCGATGCGTCCCGCGATCGCGCCAGTGGCGTCGAACACGGTGACCGGGAGCCCGTCCGGAGCGCCGAGGTTCGCCACCGGCCAGTAGCCGCGCGGGATCTCCAGACGGAGCGTTCCGACGTGGAGCGTCCCCTCGACGAGCGCCTGGCGCTTCTCGGTCGGTCCCAGCCGGTCGAATCGAACGCCCAGGCCCACCGCGGGATCGATCGGCGGAGGCGCCGGAGCTCGTCCCGGTCCGCGCCAGGTCACCGGGATCCAGAACAGCGCGAGCGACCTCCACCCGGAGACGACCGGGAGACCGATCTCGATCCCCGAGCCCCGCAGGTGCAGCCGGAAGACGAGCCAGTCTCCCGAAAAGCCGGCCTCCTTCCAGTGGCTCACGACCGCCCGGGTCGCCCCCGTCCACTCGAGGACGAGATCGTCGAGGCGCGCCTCGTCGAGACGCTCGGCGGAGGGCGCGCCGAGCGGCGGCGCCACCCCCGCGCGCCACGCCTCGTCCTCCGCCTCGACGCGAGCGACATAGCCGCTCCGCGTGCCGTCTCCCACCGCGATCGGCGCTCCGTCACGATCGGTGAACCGGCCTCGAAGCCAAACGACCGCCCCGCGCGTGTCGCGAGGTGCGGGCACCTCGACGTCGAGACGCATCGCGCGGAAGCCGGGGGGAAGGCCGACCGTGAACGTGTCCCCCTGGAAGACCTGCCACGCGTCCCGCCTCTCGTCGGCCGCGACGGGAGGTGGGGGGAGCTCGGGAAGGACGAAGGGCGCGGAGGGGGCCGGCTTCGCCGGGTCGAAGCGCGCGCGCGCGATCACCGCGAGGATCTCCTCGCGGAGGTCGGCTCGCGCGGCGGGGCCGAGGCCCGCATCGCCCGGGAGGCCGAGGACGCCCGCCCGGCCTTCTCCCGCGGGACACTCCGCCCACACCGCGGCACGCTCGACCCGTCCCGCCGAAAGACGGCCGTCGCGCAGCGAGCAGGCGCCCGCGCGCGTGGCCGCTCCGGAGAGCGTGAGCCCGCCGGGGAGGAGCTCGCCACCGGCGGGGAGCGCGTAGAACGCGACGATCGTGTCCCCCGGCCAGCGCCGGATCTCGAGGACGGGTGCTCCGGGACCTGCGGCCGAGTCCGCCTGAAACCACCGGCGATCGGTCAGAGCGTGGACTCCGCCGGCCTCGAAGACGTACGGCCGCACGGCGCTCATCACGGCGGCCAGCACCTCGTCGGGGCGCGTCGCTTTCTTTCCGGCGACCGCGGCGAGAACGTCGTCCGGAAGATCCGCGGTCAAGGCGCCCCCCGCGACGGCGGCGGCGAGCAGGAACCCTGGGATCACGGAGCGTCCGTCAGCGTCTTCAGCTGCCGCTTCAGCTCCGAAAGCTGCGCTTCGAGCTGACGGATGGTCGCCTCGAGCATCCGGGCTCGCGCCTCGCGGGCGCGCTGCTCGGGGGATTTCAGACGGAGCGTCACGTCGGCGGAGAACGGAGCCTTCGAGCGGCGGCCCGCGACGGTCATCGGGCCCGAGGAGCGTTCCAGCACCGCGTGGTCGAGGTCCTCCTCGCTCGCCAAGGTCTTTCCGCCCGCCGACACGAGCAGATCGCCCACGCGCAGCGCCTTCGCGGAGACGCCGTCGGGCGAGACCTTCACCACGAGAAGGCCCGCGTCGGCGGGTCCGCCCAGGTGCGTGCGCAGGTCGGACGGAATCTCGCCCACCTCGATCCCGAGAATCTCGACCGCGCGCCCCGGCTCTTCGGGAACCGGCGGGACGGCGGGGATCGGCGGGTAGGGGCGGCGGGACGCGGTACCGAGCACGAGCTGCTTGTCCTTGGTTTCCCCCGCCCGGAGGATCGTGACGCCGACCGTCTCCCCCGGGGCATGCTGCGCGAGCGCGCGGGAGAGATCGGCCTGCTCGGCGACGTCCTTGCCGTCGATCCGGATGAGGAGGTCTCCCGGGGTGAGCCCGGCCTTCGCCGCCGGCCCGCCGGGAACGACCTCGAGGATCTGCACGCCGCCGTCCACCGCGTCACCGAGGAACACGCCGACCCACACGCGAGCGGGGGCGGCGGGAGGAGCCGGGGGGGCAGGCGCCGGCGCTGCCGCCACCAGGGAAACGGCCGCGGCGACGGCACAAATCGTGATGAGGCGTCGGGTTTGCATCCCGCGTCATGGTACGCGCGGGCTCTTCTAAAGACGAGACGCGAGCAGATCCCGCTGCCACACCCGCATTTCGGGGCCGCCCCAGGGATCCTCCCCGGCCAGGCGCCGGCGCGCCACCTCTTCGAGCGACGCCCGGCTCGAGAGGATCGACGGCTCGAGAGCCAGCTCGGTCGCCATCTTGTCGCGCACCTCCTTGAGCTTCGCCGTCTCGGCCTCGAGCACGGGATCGGGCCGCGGGCGCGCCGTCACGCGGGTCTCGGGGTGGTCCGCCTCCGGAAGCGCCTTCCCCCGGGCCGCCGCCTCGACGAGATCGTGCGCCGCCGGCGAGCGGAGGAGCGGCCGCGGGAAGCCCGCGATCTTCGCGAGGTCGGACACCGTGGCCGGCGGGGTGGCCGCGATCGCCTGCAGCGTCTCGTCGCGGAGCACCCGGAAAGGCGGCAGGTCGCGACGCCGCGCCATCCCGTCGCGCCACGTCCAGATCTCGCGAAGGACGGCGAGCCCGGCCCGGTCGAGCCGCCCCGCTCCCTTGACCCGGCGGAACGGCTCCGGATCGTCGTCGCGCGCCTCGCGCCACGCGAGGCTCTCGAGGCGCGCGAACTCTTCTTCCGCCCAACCCAGGCGTCCCAGCGTTTCGAGGCGCTCGGTCAGGATCGCCGCGAGCTCCTCGAGATGGTGCGTGTCGAGCGCGGCGTAGGCGACCATCTCCGGCGTCAGCGGCCGGCGCGACCAGTCGGCCCTCTGATGCGACTTGTCGTGCGCGATGCCGAGCTCGCGCGCGAGAAGGGCTGCGAGACCCACCGCGGTCTCCCCCGTCAGGCGCGCCGCCACCATCGTGTCGAACAGGCGCGCGATCGACAGTCCGTGATCGCGCCGCAGGATGCGCACGTCGTAGTCGGCGCCGTGGAGGATCTTCCGCACGCCGCGGTCGGAGAGCACGGGCGCCAACCGGCTCAGGTCCACCTCGGCGAGCGGGTCCACGATCGCGTCCACGCCCCCCGCGGAGAGCTGGACGAGGCACACCCGGTCGCGGTAGTGATGGAACGAGTCGGCCTCGGTGTCGAGGGCCAGAGGCCCGCCGCCGATCCCGGCCAGGAACGCGTCGAGCGCGAGGGTCGTCTCGATCCGGGAAACGTCGGGCATGCGTGTGGACCGTAACGGTCGCGTTCGGGAGCGTCAAGTTCGACACTTTCGGCCGGTCCGCGCTAGCATGCCGAGCCGGAGGAAAGGACGACATGACATCGACTGCTCCGTCGGACACGCTCGTCGCGCTGGGCCTCGACCGCGCCCCCGCCGTGCACCGCAACGACACGGCACCGCGCCTCTACGAGGAGACGATCCGCCGCGGGACGGGACGGCTGACCGCTCATGGCGCCCTGAACGTGGACACGACGCCCTACACGGGACGCTCGCCGAAGGACAAATTCGTCGTCCGGGACCAAACGACCGAGTCGAGCGTCGCGTGGGGCTCCGTGAACCAGCCCTTCGATCCGGCGCGCTACGACGCGCTCGCGGCGCGCGTCCGCGAGCACCTCGCCTCGCGCGAGCTCTGGGTGCAGGACCTGCGCGCGGGGGCCGATCCGAAGGAGACGCTCCCGATCCGGCTCGTGACCGAAAGCCCCTGGCACGCTCTGTTCGCGCGGAACCTGTTCCTCCGCCCCGAGGGCGCCGAGCTCGCCGCGCACCGTCCCGACTTCCACATCCTCCACGCGCCGACGCTGTCCGCCGATCCCGCGCGGGACGGCACGCGCTCCGAGGCGTTCGTCGTCCTCAACTTCACCGCGCGCACGGTGCTCATCGGCGGGACGCGCTACGCGGGCGAGATCAAGAAGTCGATCTTCACCGTCCTGAACTTCCTCCTCCCCCAGCGCGGTGTCTTCCCGATGCACTGCTCGGCGAACGTCGGACCCGAAGGGGACGTCGCCCTGTTCTTCGGGCTGTCGGGGACGGGGAAGACGACGCTGTCCGCGGACCCGGGCCGGCCGCTCATCGGCGACGACGAGCACGGCTGGGGCGACCAGGGAGTCTTCAACTTCGAGGGCGGCTGCTACGCGAAGGTCATCAAGCTGAACGCGGAGCACGAGCCCGAGATCTTCAAGACGACGCGCACCTTCGGGACCGTGTTGGAAAACGTCGTCATGGACGGTCAGGGCCGGCTCGACCTCGATTCGGCCGCGGTCACCGAGAACACCCGCGCCGCCTACCCGATCCACCAGATCGCCGGCGTCGTCGCCGACGGCCGCGGCGGACACCCGAAGAACATCGTCTTCCTGACCGCCGACGCCTTCGGCGTCCTGCCGCCGATCGCCCGCCTTTCCCCCGAGCAGGCGATGTACTACTTCCTCTCCGGCTACACGGCGAAGGTCGCCGGCACCGAGCGCGGGGTCAAGGAGCCGCAGGCGACCTTCAGCGCTTGCTTCGGCGAGCCGTTCCTCCCGCTCCACCCCAGCGCGTACGCGAAGCTCCTCGGGGAGAAGATCCGGCGCCACGCTCCCGCCGTGTGGCTCGTCAACACCGGCTGGACGTCGGGCCCCTACGGCGTCGGCCACCGCATGGCGATCCCCCACACGCGCACGATGATCCGAGCCGCGCTGGCCGGCTCGATCGTGGAGTCGTCGCTCGCCGCCGATCCGATCTTCGGCTTGAAGACCCCGCGCGCCGTGCCGGGGGTCCCCTCCGAGGTGCTCGATCCCCGGGCCACGTGGTCGAATCCCGCGGACTACGACGCGCAGGCGCGACGGCTCGCGGCGATGTTCCGCGAGAACTTCGCGCGGTATCAAGATCAGGTCGAAGACGAGGTGAAGGCGGCCGCTCCGCGCGGCTGAGCGACGCCTCGAGGAGGTCGTGGTGAGACGCCTCGCTGCGCTGGGCATCCTCTCGATCCTCCTCCACGCGCCGGCCCCCGCGGGGCAGCTCGCCGGCGTCCTGCTCCCCGACGAGACCGAGGCGGGCGGGAAGACGCTCGTGCTCAACGGCCTGGGCCTGCGCGAGGCGACGCTCATGATGGTGGACGTCTACGTCGCCGGCCTCTACCTCGAGTCGAAGTCGTCGGACGCCGCGGCCATCCTCTCCGCCGATCGCGCCAAGCGCCTCGTCCTCAAGTTCGTGCGCAGCGTGGGCCGCGAGAAGCTCGTCGAGGCGTGGAACGAGGGGCTCGACAAGAACGCGGGCGACAAGCGCGCCGCGGTCGCTTCCGGGTTTACCCGCCTGAACGCGGCGATGGCGGACGTCAAGAAGGGGGACACCCTCGTCCTCACCTTCCTTCCCGGCCAAGGGACGGTCGTCGAGGTCAAGGGGAAGGACGCGGCGACGATCGAGGGCGACGACTTCCAGGCCGTGCTGTTCTCGATCTGGCTCGGCCCCGCCCCGCCGAACGTCGCGCTCCGGGACGGCCTGCTCGGCGTGGATCGCTAGGGCGCGTTCGCGCCGCGAAGCTCCCGGTCCATTCGGAGCCCCTCCTCGTGCGAGGGGCTCAGCTTGAGCGCGCGGTCGAGCGCGCGCCGGGCCTCCTCCGGTCGTCCGCGCGCTTGCTCGAGCCGCGCGATCGCGACGTAGGGCTCCGGGAGCCGCGGCCCCGCGCGCGCCGCCCGCCGGTAGAGCTTGAGCGCGTCGTCGTACCGGCCGTCGGCGAGCTCGAGATCGCCCCGGGCGAGGATCGTATAGATCGTCGCGGAGCCGAGATCGGCGAGCTCGAGCGCCGCCCTCGCATCCCGCGGCCGTCCCAGGCTCGTGTAGAGCGCGGCCAGGTTCCCGAGCACGATCGGGTTGTGTGGCTCCAGCGCGAGCGCCTTGCGGTAGGCATCGAAGGCGCCGGAGACCTCCCCGCGCCGGCGTCGCAAGACCCCGAGGTTCGCGTGCGCGGCGACGAACTCGGGGGCCAGGCGCACGACGATGTCGAAGTCGTGCTCGGCCTCCTCGAGCGCGCCCCGGCTCAGGCGGTCCACCGCGCGGTTGTTGAGGTACAGCGCGGCGAGCGTGAGGTCGTCGATGGGCGCGACGTGGCCGGACTCCTCGCTCTCGCGGTAGAAGTCGAAGACGATCGCCCGCTGGAAGTTCTGGAAGACCGCGACGACGTGCGTCGTGACGTAAACGAGGTCGCCCCGCTTCTCGCCGACCGCCCGCGGGGTCACGTATCCCGGCTTCACGTGAATCCCCCGGGAGCGCGCGAGCGCGATGAACAGGCTCGTGCTCGCGACGCAGTTCCCGCGCCCCGCCTCGAGCGCCTCGCTCGCGGTGAGCGTCGCCCCCGCGTCGTAGACGAGATGGAACCGCCCGGGGTCGTAGAGCGCGGACTGCAGGCGCCTGAGCTGGTCCACCTCCCCGCCCCCGCCTCCCGACCACAGCCGGGCGGTCTCGGCGACGCGGGGGGTGATCTCGATCGGGTTCGGCACGTCCTGCGGGGCGATCCCCTTCCGCTGCAGCGCGCGCTCCCACGCGTCCGCGCGCGCCGGCAGCGCCATCGCAAGGCCGGCCGCGACCAGAACGGGCGCGAGAACCGGTCGGGTCATCGCGGGAAGTGTACGCATTTGGCTTTGACACTGCCGCATCCCCCGTTTAGCTTTCGCACCATGGCGGCCCTTCCCGGCGATCTCGTCTGCCGTGCGGATGTCTCCGGAGTCGTACGGTCGGCCGAGGGAGGCCAAGGCCTCCCCTGGACGGCCTCGAAGCTCACGGGACGGCCGCTCGCCGCCGTCCTGCCGGACGACGCTGCGCGCGAGCTCCCGTCGGCGCTGGCCGCGGCGGCGTCGGGAAGCGTCGGGATCGTCCATTTCGCGACCTTGGACGGCCCCGAGCCGCGCCACTTCGAGATCCGGGCGGCCCCGGCGTCCGACGGCCTTCTCGTCGTGCTCCGCGACGTGACCGCGGAGCTGCGCGCCTACCTCGACGCCGCGACCGGCAAGGCGTTCCTCCGCCAGATCATCGACCTCGACCCGAACCTGATCTTCGCCAAGGACCGTGAAGGGCGCTTCACGCTCGCCAACCGCGCGGTGGCGGCCGTGTACGGCACCACGCCCTCGGAGCTGATCGGGAAGACCGACGCGGACTTCAACGACAACCCCGAGGAGGTCGAGCGCTTCCGCGCCGACGACCTGCACGTCATGGATACGCTCGAGCCGCGGCAGATCCCCGAGGAGCCGGTCAGCTCGCCCCAAGGGACGACCCGCTGGTTCCAGACGATCAAGATCCCGATCGTCTCCCCGGGCGGCCGCGCCAACGCGATGCTCGGCGTCGCCGCCGACATCACGGCGCGCAAGGAGATGGAAGGACGCCTCGTGCGACAGCAGGCCGCCCTGCGCGACCTCGCCCTGTCGCAAGACCCGGAGCTGTCCGGTGCGCTGCGCCGGATCCTCACGACCGCGGCGGGGGTCCTCGGGGTCGATCGCGTCGGCGTGTGGCTCCTCTCGTCCGACCGGCGCACGCTGCGCACCGACACCGTCTTCGACCGCGGCGCGCTCCTCGCGGACGCTCCCCTCCAGTTCTGCGCGGCGGACCACCCCGCGTACTTCGCCGCGCTCCTCACCGACCGCTCGATCGCCGCGGGCGACGCCCGGCATCATCCCGCGACGCGCTCCTTCTCCGGGCCGTATTTCGAGCCCGAGGGGATCCAGGCGACCCTAGACGTGCCGATCCGCTGGCACGGCGAGCTCATCGGAGTCGTCTGCCACGAGCACCGCGGCGGGCCCCGATCGTTCACGCTCGAGGAGCAGGACTTCGCCGCCTCGATCGCGGACTTCGTCGCGCTCGCCCTGTCCGCGGCGAACCGCCACTCCCTCGAGGACCAGCTCCGCCAGGCGCAGAAGATGGAGGCCGTCGGCCTGCTCGCCGGCGGGATCGCGCACGACTTCAACAACCTCCTCAACATCATCGCGGGCTACGCCGGGCTCGCCGCCGGCAAGATCGAGACGGGCCACCCCGCCGCCCGCGACGTCCGCACGATCACGGACGCCTGCCTGCGTGCCGGAGAGCTCGTCCGGAAGATCCTGACCTTCTCGCGCGGCCAGGTGCTTCAGATCGAGACGGTGGAGTTCGGTGCCCTCCTCATGGAGTTCTCGACCCTGCTCAAGCGCATCCTCGGCGAGGACATCGACCTCGAGGTGGAGCGGCCGAAAGCCCCCCTCCTCGTCCGCGCCGACCGCACCCAGCTCGAGCAGATCCTGCTGAATCTCTGCACGAACGCGCGTCAAGCGATGCCCCGCGGGGGCTCGCTCACGCTTTCCGCCCGCGAGGTGGAGCTCGACGGCGCCGCCGTCGCGGGCCACGACGGCGTCCCGCCCGGCGGGTACCTCCACCTGAGGGTGGACGACACCGGGCACGGCATCGATCCCTCCACGATGGCGCGCCTGTGGGAGCCGTTCTTCACGACCAAGTCCGACGGCACGGGCCTCGGCCTCTCGATGGTCTACGGCATCGTCCGCCAGCACGGCGGCCTCGTCTGCGCCGAAAGCCGCATCGGCCACGGAAGCACCTTCCACGTCTATCTACCCCTCGACCGGGCCGGACAGCCGTCGGACGCCGTGCTCGCCCCTGCCCTGCTCGAGGGACGCGGCGAGACCGTGCTCGTCGTGGAAGACGAGGCGCTCATCCGAGACCTCCTCGAGGAGAGCCTCGGCGATCTCGGCTACAGGGTGCTCCTCGCGCCCGACGGGGCCGAGGCCGTCGCCGTCTTCGAGACGCACGGGGACGCGATCGATCTCGTCATCCTCGACGTCGTCATGCCGCGCCTCTCGGGACCCGAGGCCCTGTCCCGCATGGTGGCGCGCCGCCCCGACGTGAAGGCGCTGTTCGTGTCGGGCCACGCCCCCGAGTCCGCGCAGCTGGCCGAGGTGCTCGCCACCTCCGGCCGCGCGTTCCTCTCGAAGCCGTTCGTCTTGGAGGCTCTCGCCGCCAAGGTCCGCGAGGTGCTCGACCGCTCCTAGTGACGGGTCGGCGCCGCCGCGTGCACGAGCGACGGCTTGCGCACCGGCGGGCGCGAGATCGCCTGCTCGGGCTTGGGATGCTCGACGCGCACGGGCTCGCCGAGCTCCACCGGCCGCCCCTTCGCCGCGGAGGCGTAGAGCGCCTCGATGATGCGGACGTCCGCCATCCCCTCCGCGCCCGAGGGCTCCGGCTCCCGGTCCTCGAGGATGCACTCGGAGAAGTAGAGGAGCTCGGGCGCGAACTGGTCGTGGGCCGCGTAGGTCTTCTCTTTCGACCTCCCTTTCGTCGTCAGCCAGGTCCCGATCTCCTCCCCGTACTCGTAGGCGCTGTCGAGGCACAGGTCCCCTTCCGTGCCGACGACGGAGTAGGTGGAGACGTCGGCCGCGCCGAAGCTGCACACGAAGCTCGCAAGGCGGCTCCCGGGGAAGACGAGCTGCGCCCCCACCATCTCCTCCACCTCGGCGAAGCGGTCGTCGGGGCCCGACATCGCGAAGGCGAAGACGCGCTCCGGCTCGGCCTGGAACAGCGACCGCGCCGCATTGATGCAGTAGATCCCGATGTCGTAGAGCGTCCCGCCGCCCCGCTCCTTCGAGAGGCGGACGTTGCCGTCCTTCACCTGCATCGCGAACGACGACGAGAAGAAGCGCGGCTCGCCGATCTTCCCCGCCTTGACGGTCTCCACGGCCTTGAGGTTCGCCTTCTCGAAATGGAGGCGGTAGGCGATCATCAGCTTGACGCGGGCGTCGCGGCAGGCGCGGATCATCTCCTCGCAGTCCTTCTCGGTCATCGCCATCGGCTTCTCGCACAGGACGTGGATGCCCGCCTCCGCCGCGCGCACGGTGTACTCGCGGTGCAGGTGGTTCGGAAGCGCGATGTAGACCGCGTCGATCCCGCCCGACCGCAGGCACTCGTCGTACTGCTCGTAGTGATACGTGCGATCGACGCCGTACTTGCGCGCGAGCTTCTTCAGCTTCGCGGGATCGTCCGAGAGCAGCGCGACGAGCTCGGAGTTCTTGGAAGCGTTCTCGAACGCGGGAAGGACCGCCGCCTGCGCGATGTACCCCTGTCCCGCGACCGCATAACGGATTTTTTTCGGCATGGGATTCACCTCGAATGGCTCTCTGCATTTTAGGCGCCGCTCGCGGCCCCTTCGTCGCCGGGGTTACGCGTCTCCGAAATGTTGCTCGGGTATCGCCGCCCCCTCACCTGAGGGAGGAGCCGACCTACACTCGACGCATGCGCAGGTTGCTCCTGCCGATCGCACTCGTCGGGTGGTTGCTCGTCGTCGCCGGCTGCGACAACGTGCCCACCTCCGATGTGACGGCCACGCCCGAGCCCGTGCCGACCGCGACACCGGCGCCCACGCCTCCGCCCACCCCCCCTCCGACACCGCCTCCCACGCCGCCTCCGACGCCGACCCCCATCCCTTCGGGCACGGTGCGGCTCGAGGTGACGGGGACGAGCTGCGGAGGAGACGTGCGCTGGAGCGTGGGAACGAGCGACAACGGAGGCGGCGAGCACCAGACGTATCCCTGGTCGCTCAGCGTGACCGGGCACAGCGGCGACAGCGTGACGCTCCGCGCCTGCAGCGACGTGTGCGGCAGCGAGCACGACGTGACGGTGACGACGACGATCTTCTGGAAAGGGACCCAGCTCACCACGCGCTCGCGCCAAGACAAGACGCGGCGCGACCACTGCCAGCCGTCGGTGTCGGTGTCGGCGACGCTTCCTTGACATGAAGCCCGACGACGCGAACGGCGGGCGGCCGACATCCCAGCGGCCGTTCCGCGTTCTGCTGATCGCGGGCTCGGACCGGCGGCAGTTCGATTGTCCGGGCGCGGACTCGAAGGCGCGGGCGCTCACGCTCCGCATGGCCGACCGCATGCCGGCCGAGTGGGAGACCGACGTCGAGGACCTCGGCAACGTCTGGAACCGCGCGCAGATCCGCACGTGCAACGGCTGCGTCTCGACGTCGATGGCGCTGTGCGTGTGGCCGTGCAACTGCTACGAGCGCGGAAGCCGGGGCATGCCCGATCTCATGTGGAACCTCGACCTGTACGCAAGGCTCGACCTGGCGGACGCCTGGGCGATCGTCGGACCGGTAAACTGGTACGCGCCCACCAGCAACCTGAAGGCGATGTTCGACCGCCTGGTGTGCATGAACGGCGGCAACCCCAAGGAGGAGCTGATCGGTCACAAGGACCCCGCGCGCGCGATCGCGCTCGAGCGCTCGCCCGAGTGGAAGGCGCTGAGCGTCAACCACCTCGAGGGCCGGAGCGCGGCGTTTTTCTGCTACGGCGACGGCGGCGGCGACGAGGTGCGCGAGTCGGGGCGGCCCAAGATCCTGAGACACCCCAAGTATTTCGATCCCCGCAAGGAGCCGTTCGAGAAGATGCGTGACACCTACGCGCCCCTGGTCTGGCAGTGCCGCTACAGCGGCATCGAGGTCCCCGATGCGCTGTGGCGCTACGTGCAGTTCGGCGAGGGAAAGCCGTACAGCGAGAACCAAGCCGAGCACCTGATCGGCGAGCCCGAGGTCCTGGCCGCGTTCGACGCGTGGGCCGACGCCTTCGTCGCTCACGTGGCGAAGAAGGGAAAGGTCGAGCCGGGAGCCTACCGGGCCTACGGCTACGAGCCACCCCGCCACGCCGTCGCCGACCTGAAGACCAAGTGGCGCGGGGTGCGCATGGCGCTCGGGGTCCCGGTGGAGGGCACCTCACCGGCCCGGCAGCAAGAGCAAGGGATCAATCGCGACGCGACGATCTTCTACAAGAAGGGCGAGGGAGCCAAGCGGCGCGGACCCGGCTAGTACGGGTAGAACCGTAGGTTCTTGGTGTGCTCGAACCCCACGCAACAGCAGCACTCCAAGGTCGTGATCATCACGATGTGCGCGGGACGGTTGACGCAGTGCCCCGTTGAGGGCGCGGTCCGATCGCACGTCT
>Ga0068859_100004537_pt1 | contig 14160 bp, 11 predicted proteins | sample KBSSwiS22_FD_66585 | JGI IMG/M metagenome (GOLD analysis project Ga0068859, IMG submission 66585) | Switchgrass rhizosphere microbial communities from Kellogg Biological Station, Michigan, USA - KBS Switchgrass S2-2 | ecosystem: Host-associated > Plants > Roots > Rhizosphere > Soil ... | reverse complement strand
GACGAGCAATTAAACAGCAATCCTGGAGAAGAGAATGGCAAGACGAAAGGTTTCAGTTATCGGCGCGGGCAACGTTGGAGCGACAGCGGCGCAGCGTATCGTGGACAAACAGCTCGCCGACGTTGTGCTTGTGGACATCGTGCCTGGCGTCCCGCAGGGCAAGGCGCTGGATCTGGCCGAATCCGGACCGATCGAGGGCTACGACTGTCTGATAACGGGCACCAACGAATACAGGGAAACGGCAAACTCCGACATTGTCGTTATTACGGCGGGTATTCCGAGAAAGCCGGGCATGAGCCGCGACGATCTGCTTCGGACGAATTACGACATTGTGAAGGGCGTTACCGAACAGGTGGTGAAGAATTCGCCCAACACCATCATCATCGTCGTGAGTAACCCGCTGGACGCGATGGTTCAAACTGCCTATCGCGTGAGCAAATTCCCGAAGGGCCGCGTCATCGGAATGGCCGGTGTACTGGACTCAGCAAGGTTCAGGACTTTCATCAGCATGGAGCTGAAGGTCTCCGTGGACAATGTTCACGCCTTCGTTCTCGGTGGACACGGCGACACGATGGTGCCGTTACCGCGCTATGCCACCGTTTCCGGGATTCCCATTACGGAATTGCTGCCGAAGGAAACCATCGATCAAATGGCGGATCGTGCCCGCAACGGTGGGGCTGAGATTGTGAAGTTGCTGAACACGAGCGCGTGGTATGCGCCCTCTTCTTCGATCGTGGAAATGGTCGACGTCATTCTAAACGACAGGAAGAAGATCCTGCCTTGCGCGGCATTCCTCGAAGGTGAGTACGGTATCAACGGACTCTACGTCGGTGTTCCGGTGAAATTGGGCGGCAATGGAATCGAGAAGGTGATCGAGATCTCCCTGACAAACGAAGAGCGGGCGGCGCTTCACAAATCTGCGGCCTCGGTGAAGGAGCTGACGGACATTATCGGGGTGTAAATTGTAGGCGCGGTCTATGACCGCGTGCGATCCGGCGGACTGTGGATCGTGCGCGGTCACAGACCGCGCCTACAGTTTCCCTACTGCAGCTGGCTCGAAATCTGCGACATCACGCTTTCGTTTACCTTGATCGAGCCATCGGCGAGCATCTTCTTCTGAAGTTCATCGATATACGCGGAGAAGTAGCGTTCCTTCTTTCCCGGGAGTATCGACTGACGCAGATCGGACACGGCCTTTTTCATATCCTCGGGATTGACATCATCGCGGCTCTTCACTGCATACACCAGCGTCTTTCCAGAGAATGTGGCGGGTGGCGCGGCTTTTCCGAGCGGCATGCTGAACATCTCCTGATCACGTTCGGCAAGCGACCCGTATTCGGGCAAGGAACCGCCGCGCGTCAGCTTGGCGCTGGTCTTCACTTCGGCGCCGCCGGCTACCGCTGCAAGTGCAGCGACATCGGTTTTGCCGGCTTCGATCTGCTCGCGCAGCTTGTTTGTCACCTCTGTCACCGTTTCGCGCGCCTTGTCTGTCTTTGCGTCAGCGATGACTTTTGTTCGGGCTTCCTCGAAAGATGCCGCATGCGCGGCTTCGATCTGCACCAGTTGCGGCACGGCATACCCGTTCTGGATTTCCAGTGCGGTGCCGATTTGATCCTGCGACATTGAAAAGACCTTCGCCTGATACACAGGGGAGGTCTTTTCCATCTCCGGAATGGTTGCGCTCTGCTCGATGAGCCCGGTTTCCCTCACCGTGGCTCCATTCTTTGCGGCAACGGCGTTGAGATCCTTGTTCGTCACGGCCTCAAGCGCGATCTGTTCGGCGATTCCCTTGGCCTTCTGGTTGGCCCTTTCAAAGAGAAGGCGCGGACGGATGCTTTCCTTGATTTCATCAAATGTGCGAAGCCGGTTATCCTGCCTCGAAATCACCTTGATGATGTGAAACCCGAACTGAGTCGTGACGAGGTCGCTGATGGCGCCGGCACCCAGCGTAAACGCCACCTGTTCAAATTCCGGCACCATCTGGCCGCGGCCGAATGTTCCCAGAGTTCCCCCTCGGGAAGCAGATGAATCTTCGGAGAACTCTTTCGCGAGCTTTGAAAAGTCCTCGCCGTTCTTTGCACGGTTCAGGACGTCGGTCGCTTTCTTCCGAATGGCCTCGACCTGTTCGGGGGTCTTACCATCCGTTTTGAAGAGGATGTGCTGGGCCGTTACTTCCTCCGGGAGTCGGTATTCTTCGGAGTGCTCGCCGTAAAAGTTTCGAAGTTCATCGTCAGTAACCTGAAGTTCGGTTCGAAACTTCACCATATCGACGAATGCATATCTGGATTTACGCTTTTCCGAAATGTTGTATCGTGCCTTGTTCTTATCGTAGTAAGTTTGGAGATCCTGATCGCTGGGGGTTGCGATTTTTGCCTCCACTTTTGCGGGATCCAGGACAAAGTAGGTAAGGGTGACTTTCTCGTTCCTGTTGCGGTACTCGTTCTCGACTTCCTTGTCGCTCATGGTCACACCCGCGGTTACGAAACTCTGGACCTTGCCGACCAGCAATTCGTTGCGCATCGCGGCTTCAAAGCGTTCCATCGTGAGGTCATTAGCTTCGAGCAGGGCCTGGTAACGGTCGCGTCCGATGAAGCTTCCGCCCGCCTGAAAGCTGGGATTGGACATGATCCGCTGGGCCAGTTCTTCCTCTGTGACCTGGAATCCGAGCCGCCTGGCTTCAGACAGCATGACCTTTTGTTCGATGAGGGCATTCAACACTTGGCGGTCAAAACCGAACGCTTTAAGAATTTCCGGTGACAATTCTTGTCTCTGTTGCATATTCCGCAAGTAGTTACGGTAGGAGGATTCGAACTCCGATGCGGATACAGACTCGGCGCCAACACGGGCGACATCGCTGGATGAGGATACAGACAGGCGGGTTCCGTCCCCGATACCAGGTATGAAACTGATCACCATGGTTGCACCCAGCATGACAATCACGAACACCAGCACCCATTTCAACCTCGAGCGCTGCCTTCGCATGAAATCCAACATGGAACCAATCCTCCTCAGGCCCGTTTACCCGTATCCGGGCTCAAACGAAATAACCCCGTATCGTAACAGAAAAACGAATTGTTGGACGCTAACTGTGTCTTTTCCGTATGATCGATTTTTTTGTCAACGTGCTTTAGCAAGGAGCCTCAGGAATTCATGAATCTCAGCCGCCTCTTTAGCCTCTTCTCCAGCGATCTCGCCATTGATCTTGGAACTGCCAACACCCTCGTGTACGCCAAAGGCCGGGGCATCGTCGTGAACGAGCCGTCGATTGTGGCAATCAACAAAGTCACCAACCAGGTAGAAGCCGTCGGTAAAGAGGCTAAAGACATGCTTGGAAGGACTCCCGGAAACATTGTAGCGATTCGTCCCATGAAGGATGGCGTCATCGCTGACTTTACAGTCACGGAGAAGATGCTTACCGATCTGATCCGCAAGGCTCATAGCCGCAAGGTTCTGGTGCATCCGCGAATTGTGATTGGCGTTCCTTCCGGTATTACCCAGGTGGAAAAGCGAGCCGTTCAGGACTCTGCTTATCGCGCCAAGGCCAGCGAAACATTTCTCGTTGAGCAGGCGATGGCCGCGGCCATCGGCGCCGGCCTGCCGGTGACCGAACCCTCCGGTAACATGATCGTGGACATTGGCGGGGGAACGACCGAAATCGCCGTCATTTCCCTCTCCGGTATCGTCCATGCCCGATCCGAGAAAGTGGCGGGGAACGAAATGGACGAGGCGATTACGCAGTACATCAAGCGCAAATACAACCTCCTGATCGGCGAACGCACTTCGGAACAGGTGAAGATCGAAGTGGGTTCCGCGTTTCCCCTCGAGGAGCCGCGAACGATGGAGATCAAAGGACGTGACTTGATGGAAGGCGTTCCCAAGAGTGTCATCATCTCCGACGAAGAAATCAGAGAGGCCCTCGACGAGTGCATCAACATCATCATCAACGCCATTCGCGTCGTTTTGGAGAGAACGCCGCCGGAACTCTCGGCCGATATCGCTGATCGCGGTATCGTTCTGGCGGGAGGCGGAGCGCTGATCAAGAACCTCGACAAGCGCATCCGTGACGAAACCGGCTTGCCCGTAACGCTGGCCGAGAATCCGCTCTCATGCGTCGTTCTCGGAACCGGAAAGATGCTTACGGACTTCAATTTGCTGAGAAAGATTTCCGTTAACTAAACTGCCTCCATGGTTTCCAAAGCGAAAAGGCCAGGTTGGATCGCTCTCGTGAGCGTTCTCGTCTTCAACCTTTTGCTACTTTCGCTACAGACCAATCAGCACGGCAGTCCCGGGTTCATGAGGAAGTTGCTTCTCGATATTCTCGTTCCCGGCGAGAAGCTTGTTGACAGCGGAGTTCGAGGACTCTGGGGAATATGGGACGGATACTTCGCGCTGATTGGCGTTCAGGGCGAAAACGAAAAACTGCGCGGGGAGAATGATCAGCTGCGCATGCAGATCCAGCAGCAGGACGAATCAGTCCGCGAGGCCGCGCGTCTTCGCGCCTTCCTGGGTATTGCGGAAGCCGGAATTGGAAAGACGGTGGCTGCACGTGTCATCGGACGGGACCCCAGCCGTTTCCAACAAACGATTACCATCGATCGAGGACAATCGGACGGGGTGAAGAGCAACGATTCCGTCATCACCCCAGATGGTGTCGTCGGCCGGGTTTTCAGCGTTGCAAGCCGTTCAGCCGTTGTTCAACTCATTACGGATGCGCAAAGTGAAATCGCGGCAATGTTTCGGGAATCACGGGTGCAGGCTCTGTTCAAAGGAACAGGCGGCCGCGAGCTGGAACTGAATTACATTGATGATGATTACGGCATTGAAGTGGGCGCCGAAGTGATTACCTCGGGTTTCGATCAGATTCACCCCAGGGGATTGCCTCTTGCGACCATCAGTTCTATCGGAGAAAAAGGAGAGCATTTCCGGATGATGTCTGCGCGCCCTCGAGTGGATTTCTCACGCCTCGAGGACGTACTTGTTGTTATCGAGCCGGCGACACCTGTCGCTGAACCGTCTCAGAGCCCGAGCAAGCCGGCCGCTACTCCGGCGTCGCCCGCCGTTCATAGTTCCCGGACCGAAGGATGAGCCGCGTTCAGAAGATCGGCAATGCCGGGATGACCGTGTTGACGGTGCTGGCCATCGTTGTGGTGCAGGGAATCCTCGCGTACCGCTTCCGCGTCTTTAGATACTTTGATTTGCCGCTGATCTACTGCGTTTACTACGGTTTCAGGATGAGCAAGCCCGTCGCCTCGGCCTTTCTGGGGGGTGGGCTTGGACTTCTCCAGGACAGCCTTTCGGCCTTCCCGCTGGGGACTAATGGGTTCTGCAAGGCTCTGCTGTGCTTCGCGGCGGCCTCGACGAGCCTTAAATTCAATGTAGATCAGCCGATTACCCGTGTTTTCGCGCTATTTTTGTTTACCCTTGCGGATGGTCTCCTCGTTAGTATTCTTGGGCTGACAATGGGCACCGGCGGGGGGGCCATTTCAGGCGGGCGGCCGTTGGACCTCATCCTGTCCGGGGTGTTTAATACACTTCTGGGGCTAATGATGTTCGGATTCCGTGACAGGTACAGACATGCGACGTGAAGAACTGACCGTTTTGCGTTCGCGCGTCAACGTAGGCCTCTATATTGTAGCCGCGGCGTTAATGTTTCTCGTCGCAGGTTTCTGGCACTTCCAGATTGCGCAGTCCAGCCGCTTCGTCGAACTCGCCGACAAGAATCGATTCAAACAGATTCAGATCGTTGCCCAGCGCGGCAGAATCCTCGACCGCGAAAACCGGGTGCTTGTCGACAATCGGCCTTCATACAACGTTGTCTATGTCCGTGAAGGTGCGCGGCATTCTCTCGAGGAAATCGCCGCATTCGTGGGTCCCGGGCTTGGCATGACCTACGAAGAGATGAAGGAACGTGTAGACAAGAGCAAGAACGAACCTAAGTTTCGCCCGATCATTCTGAAGGAAGACGTCGATGTTAAAGACATTGCGTTCATCAACGCACGCAAACTCGAACTGCGTGATGAAGTCTTCGTCGATTACCAGCCCCGACGAAAGTATCTCGAGGGTGAACTGGCCGTGCATGCCATCGGCTATACGGGCGAAATCACTACAGAAGAACTGAAAAACAAGGACCCGAAGGTGTACAGGTCTGGAGATCAAATTGGAAAGGTTGGTCTCGAGCAGCGGTATGACTCCATTCTGCGAGGAAAGGACGGCTACCGCGTGGTGGTTGTCGATAACGACCAGCGTGAAGTGCAACAGTTTGGGCACGAGGATCCCGTTGGCGGAAATGATCTGCATACGACGCTTGATCTTGACCTGCAGCGGGCTGCCGAAGCGGCTCTGGGCGACCAGGTTGGCGCCGCCGTAGCGCTCAATCCTTCCACCGGAGACATCCTGGTTATGGCGAGCAAGCCCGGATTTGATCCGAATCTCTTCGCAACCAGAATCTCGGCGTCTGCCTACCAGGAACTGCAACGAGACCCCCGCAAAGTATTTCGCAATCGCGTGATTCAGGACCATTATGCGCCTGGATCGGTGTTCAAGATCTTCATGGCCGCGGCAGGGCTCGAGGCCGGAGTGCTGGATCCACTGGACCATGTGAACTGTACAGGATCGGTGACGATCGATGGTGTAACCAAGGCATGCTGGAAAGCTGGAGGCCACGGAACAGTCGGTCTGTATGAAGCGATTGTGAACTCATGCAATGTCTTCTTCTATAACGTAGGAAAGAAGCTCGAAATAACCAGGATCGCGGACTTCGCCAAACAAATGGGGCTTGGCTCAAAGACAAACATCGATCTTTTCGGCGAAGATGCAGGCCTTATTCCGACGCCGGACTGGAAGGCTCATGCCTACCGAACGAGAAGCAAAGCCGAGCAGAAATGGTACGGTAGTGAAACTATCGATGTATCCATTGGCCAGGGTGCGGTATCTGTGACGATTCTGCAGGCTGCCTGGGCAATGGGTGGGTTTGCGTCGGGAGGACGGCTCGTCCAGCCGCATCTGGTCGATCCCACTAGCCTGGACAAGGATGGCTTCGTGGTTGAAAATCCCAAGCCGAGAAATTATCCGATTCGCGCGTCCACCGTCGATATCGTGAGCAAGGGGATGTGGGGCGTTGTCAACGAGGGTGGAACGGGAACCCGCGCCAGTGTCGATGGATTCGACGTCGCCGGCAAGACGGGAACTGCTCAGGTTGTTGGAAAGAAGTCCTACGGAAAGGCTGAGGATTCCGAGGACCATGCCTGGTTTGTGGGCTTCGCACCCTACCGGAATCCCGAAATCGTCGTTGCCGCCTTCGTCGAGCATGGCGGCCACGGAGGAACGGCTGCCGCTCCCGTGGCCCATGCAATCTTTGATACCTACTACCGCAAGAAGACCGGTCAGTTTGGATCTCAGGCCAGCGGTCCGATCGCTCAAGTGAAACCCTGAAATGCCCGCTCCTTTCGAAGCTCGCAATATCGGAAAAGACTTTGACTGGGCTTTGTTTGCCGCCGCGCTCGCTCTGGCTCTGATCGGGCTTACCGAGATCTACAGCGCCACGATGAACCTGCCCAGCGACGTGTCGTTCATGAAACAGGCAATCTTCGTCGGAGCCGGGATTGCTTTGATGTTCATCGTCGCTTCTGTGGACTATCACTCCATTTCCGAACACATCCCGTGGCTGTATCTCGGCAGTCTCGCCGTCCTCATTTACACACCACTTGCGGCCCGCAAAATCGCAGGCGCACGGAGCTGGATTGATCTGGGCCCCGTAAGCATCCAGCCGTCGGAAATGATCAAGATGGTCGTCATCGTCGCCATGGCGCGCTATCTGTCGGATTTGCACATCAAGGGTTATCTCACCTTCAATCAGATTCTGAAGGCCGGCGTTATTTGCGGCGTCCCGATGGGGCTGATTCTCCTGCAGCCGGATATGGGGACGGCGTTGTCTTACTTGCCGATTCTTGGGGTTGGCTTGCTGGTTCGTGGCCTGCGGCCCGCCCTGATTGTTTCTGTGATCCTTATCGTGGTTCTCGTTGTTCCGGTATCTGCTTTTCTCATGAGTGACTATTTGAAGGCTCATCAGAAGGAACGGCTTCTCACGTTCATCGATCCGTCCCGAGATCCGCATGGGCAGGGCTATCAGGTGCAGCAGTCGAAAATAGCCATTGGTTCAGGCGGTCTGCTCGGCAAGGGAATTTTCAAAGGAAGTCAGAACCAGCTGGGTTTCCTTCCCGCCCGCCATACCGACTTCATATTCTCGGTGGTTGGGGAGGAGTTGGGTTTCGTCCGCGGAATTCTCGGCACGCTTGGACTCTTCGCATTCGTTTTGTTCCGTTCGCTTCACAACGCTCAAACCGCCCGAGACAGTCTGGGGTTATTCATTATCATGGGCGTGGTGGGCGTTTACTTCTTTCACATGGTCGTCAATGTGGCGATGGTAATTGGGTTCTTCCCGGTTGTTGGGATCCCCCTGCCGTTTTTAAGCTATGGCGGATCGTCGATATTGACGGCATTTATTGGTCTCGGTCTGATCATCAACGTTCGGCGCCGGCGCTACGTGAATTAAGTTTGTCGTGTTATAGTGCCCGCTGGCGCAGCTTTTAATGTACTCGGGTCGTTTACCCGTGGTCGGCCAGGCATTTGCAATGGCCTGAATCGCCAAGTTTTTGATGTTTGATTGCCCGTAGGCGCGGAGGCGCGAGTTGAGCAAAGTTGCTCCTCGCGGGCACAGGAGTTCCATGACAATTCGTAATGACGTGACGTCGGACGTGACTGTCTGGGGACGTGTCTGTGCACACCGGTCTCGGGCAGAGGAGTTCCGATGCACAAAGAATTGATCATCACCACAACACCACAGGAAACCAAACTCGCTATCCTCGAAAACGACGAACTTGTCGAGTTCACGATCGAGCGGCGCCGTTCCGAAGCTGTTGTCGGCAACATTTATAAAGGTAAAGTCACAAAGGTCCTGCCGGGGATGCAATCGGCATTCGTCGATATCGGCCTGGAGCGCGACGCGTTTCTCTACGTGTCGGACTTTTTCGAGGACGCTGACGAGTACGACAAGATCGTATCGACAGCCGAAGACGAAGTCGTAGCCAGCCTGCAGGAAGGCGGCGCGCAGCGCCAGCCTTCCCCGCCACGACCGGCGCCTGCGCCTACGCCAGTTCCAGTTGCGGCACCTGAGGAAAAGGAACCGGAACCTGAACCTGAGAGCGTCGCACCGCCGCAACCTCAAGCCACATCCGATCTGCTGGAAGGTGAAGTCCGGACACGACCGCCCGCGTCCGCGGAAGGAGCAGTTGAGGGGGCGACGCCCGCACCGGAATATCGCGATGGAGGACGGCGTGACCGGGATCGCGATCGAGACCGCGGCCGTGATCGTGGCGGCCGTGATCGTGGCGGACGGGATCGGCGTGGGAAGACTCCGAAGATTCCTTCGTTTGAGGCGCGGACCTACGAGCCTCGCGAAGAACCGACTCCGGGTTCCTATGCTCCGATCGAAGTCATTCCCGGGGAGGTCCTCAGCAAGTACAGGAACCGTCCTTCAGGGCCCGCTCCGGCGCCGGAGACTGCCGAGTCTTCGGATCCTGTGAGCGAAAGCGAAGTCCGCGAGACTATCGCCGAGGAGCAGGCTGCATTGCTTCAGCCCGAACCCGAGAGTGGACCTGAAAAGGAAAGCAGCGAATCTGCTCAATCCGACGAAGAGCCCAACCCGAATGTTCGCATGCGTGATCAATCCGACAATGCCTTCATGGCGCATCGACCGCAGCAGCGCCGCGGCCGGCGGCGAGGCGGCGGACCCGGTGATCGCGGAGACCGTGGAGATCGGGGCGACCGCGGAGTTGCACCGGCAAAGCAGGAAGAGTCGCGTTCCAACGGGCATCCTCCAAAAGGGAGTCTGATTGCGGATCTTCTTCGGGAAGGCCAGGAGATCCTTGTGCAGGTTTCCAAGGAGCCCCTCGGTAAGAAGGGTGCGCGCATCACGTCCCATATCGCTCTGCCTGGACGGTATCTGGTGTACATGCCGACCGTGGACCACGTAGGCGTATCGCGCAAGATCTCGTCCGATGAAGAACGGCAGCGCCTCAAGCGTATTATCAACGAGCATCGTGCGGGATTGCCGGGAGGCTTCATCGTGCGGACAGCCGCCGAAGGGCGGTCGGAATCGGAATTCATCAATGACATTCGTTTTCTGGGCAATCTGTGGTCAGACATTCGCGTGAGATCGGAGAAGAAGTCCGCTCCCGCGCTGATTCACAGTGATCTGAATCTCGTGCAGCGCACGCTTCGCGACCAGTTGACCGAAGAGTTCACGGCGATCCGGATCGACAATGAACAGGAATTCGCGACGGTTCTCGACTTCGTGAACAAGTTCCAGCCTGCGCTCGTGAATCGCGTCAAACTCCATGTAAAAGACACGCCGATCTTCGAAGAGTTCGGTCTCAACGCCGAAATCGACAAGGCGCTTAAATCAAAGGTCTGGCTCAAGTCCGGCGGTTATATCGTGATCAATCAGACGGAAGCGCTGGTGGCGATCGATATCAATACCGGGAAGTACGTCGGAAAATCGAACCGCCTTGAAGACACCATTACGCGCACGAACGTAGACGCAGTCCACGAAATCGTGCGGCAAATTCGATTGAGGAACCTGGGCGGTATTATCGTCGTGGACTTCATCGATATGGAAGAGCGCAAGAATCGACAGAAGGTTATGGCAGCTCTTGAAGAAGAACTGCGCTCAGACCGCGTGCCTTCAAAGATTCTTCAGTTCAATGATTTTGGACTCGTCGCAATCACGAGAAAGCGCACACAACCGTCGCTTGAGCGCACAGTTTGCGCTCCGTGCAGTCATTGCACGGGCTCGGGGTGGGTCAAATCGCCGGAGACGGTGTGCTATGAGATCCAGTCGGAGTTGCGAAAGATGGCTCACCTGCTCGAGGGGAAGGAAGTCACGGTCCGCGTGAACCCGGAAGTGGCTAAGGTTCTCAAGGGCGGCGAGTTCGTGTCGCTGATAGATATGGAAGAGTGGTTGAAGAAGGACATTGTTGTGAAGTCGGATGCTCTGCTTCACGAAGAACACTTTGACATCTTCTAGGTGGTTCGATGAGCGCTCAACCTCCGTTTGACGTCGCGATTATCGGCGCCGGCCCTGGCGGCTATGTCGCTGCGATCCGTGCCGGTCAGTTGGGGCTGAAGGCTGTCGTTATCGAGCGGGACTCGAGATTCGGCGGCACGTGCACGCTGCGCGGTTGCATTCCGACCAAAGCACTTCTCCGCGACGCCCACCTGCTTCATGAAGTCAGGAAGGCTGTCCAGCAGGGTCTCTTCAAGACCGGCGCCATCGAGTTCGACTTCGATAAGATCCAGGCGCGCAAGAACGACATCATCGGCAAATCCAACAAGGGGATCGACTACCTCTTTCGAAAGAACAAAGTCACCGTTGTTCGCGGTTCGGCCACACTGATCTCGCCGACCAGGATCGCGGTTTCGGGCGATACGCCTTCTGAGATTGAAGCGCGGAACATCATCATTGCGACCGGGTCTGAAGCGAAGCCCCTTCCCGGATATACCGTCGATGAGAAGCGCATCATCACCAATGTCGGCGCTCTCGACATGGCTGCTGTTCCGCAGTCTCTGGTCGTGGTGGGTGCTGGAGCTGTAGGCGTGGAGTTTGCATCGATCTATAACGCTTTCGGAACAAAAGTGACGCTGCTTGAAGCGCTGCCGCAACTGGTTCCGCTGGAAGACGAGGAAATCGCAAAAGAGCTCAGGCGTGTGTTTACGCGGAAGGGAATCGATTGTTACACGAGCGCGCGCCTCGAGTCGGCGAAGACCACGGATGCGGGCATCGAAGCGGTCTTCGTGGCAGACAACGGCGAACGTAAGACAGTGGCTGCGGAGAAGCTCCTGATGGCCACGGGCCGTGCACCCAATACATCCGGCATTGGACTCGAGGCGCTGGGCATTGCGACAGAGCGGGGCTACATCAAGGTTGATCGCTACATGCAAACGAACGTCCCCGGGGTTTTTGCGATCGGAGACGTTGTCCCCACGCCGCAGCTCGCCCATGTTGCTTTTCAGGAAGGCGTGGTCGCTGTGGAGAAGATTGCGGGCAAGAATCCGCCGGCGATCAATTACCTCCATGTTCCCAACTGCACTTATTGCGATCCCCAGATCGCGAGCGTCGGTTTAACCGAGTCAAAGGCTGTGGCAGCCGGGAATAAAGTAAAGACCGGAAAGTTTCCTTTCACCGCAGTTGCCAAGGCTCGCATCGAAGATGCTACCGACGGGTTCGTGAAGATCGTGGCGAACGAGGCTGATGGTGAGATCCTCGGGGTCCACATGATTGGATCTGGTGTGACGGAACTGATCGGCGAGGGCGTCACCGCCATGGGGCTGGAGGGTGCCGTCGCCGACATGGCTCACCTGATTCACGCCCATCCGACGCTGTCCGAGAGCGTGCACGAGGCGCTTGAAGCGGTCTTCGGCGCCGCGATTCACATCTGAGAGATCAAGGCTCTTCCAGCGTTTCGATCAAGTCAAGACTCCAAATCTCAGGCAGCGTTCAAAATCATCAAAGAATCCATTTTCACCGGGGCTGACACTGAGATTCAATTGGTGGAGCGGCGTGAGGGCTTCTGACCCTGAATTTCTGAGGGAAGCACTTTAACCCTGTATAAGCTAGGAAGCTTTTATGGCCAGCGGAAGGAATGATGAATGTCCACCGTAGCGTTTCAGCAATGCGAATGCGGTATCGAACTGAAGATTACGAAAATGGGTAACGAATGTAAGCAGGTCTATACGTGTGAGTGCCGGAGGGAAGTAAAGATTTCGGGAACTATATTGGATCTGTACTATCGCAAGACCGGATCCGAGAAAGACCAGGACTGGATCCAGGCTGAATTGTGGAGAGTCCGGGGGTGAAGGCCGTCCTTCCCGGGGATTATCCTGCAGATAGTTGACTATGCGACTGCCATTTCGGGTTTCGCTATCGCTGTCGCTCTAACGCACCGAGCGAACAACGCCTTCCCGGCCATTCTGGACGAAGTAAATCGTCAATTGCCCGAGGATAACAAGTTTCGTCCCTCCCATCCCTACCAGATCGGCGTATCGTCGCTAGGAGATGTGGCGGCTGGTTGCTGAATATTTCGCCTGGTTTTGGTTCGTTTTTGCTGTTCTTTTTTCTCAGTGAGTAATGTTCATCGACAGGGTGGTTAGGAAGGCGCGGCGGCTCGCGAGGATTTGGTTCAACGAACCGCCGGCAATTTGGTCAACGTCGCCGAAACTCAGCCGCCGTGAATCGCTTTCTTGAGTTCTTCGGCAATGTTGAGATCGAAGGGTTCGTTGGGAACCATTGCCGCATCGGCGCGGGCCTTCGCGTTTGCGACGAACTGATCGAGTTCCATTCGGGTTGGATTCTCTTTAAGTGCCCACCGGCCGTTGGGCTTCAGATCGGCGATAGGCTTGGTGATTTCGTCAACATCTTCCTTCGGGATCTTCCTTTCGTAGACACCGCGGGCGAACCGCTGAACCGCCAGAGTCGCGTCCGCTTTCTCCTTTTCCGTCATGTCGGATGGCTCGATGTACTTGTGCCGTGCGACTTGAACTCCGGCAAGAGGGATCAGCGGGCTCTCCGTGATTGTTTTTGCAACGCGCCCCAGTTCTTCAGTGGTGATCTTGCCCGATTTGTAATCATCGCCGAGTTGTTTGATCTCCCCGAGTATCGCCGTTCTCTGATCGTCAGGCAGACCAGACTCCTTAATGATCTCCTGTGCGGCCAGATTGGCGAAGTCTGCAGCCCATTGTTTCATGTGCATGGCAACGTAGATACCGCCGATGACCACACACAGAAAGAGGACTCCAAAGACGATCAGGAGTACCTTGACTACTCCTCCGCGATTGCCGCTCAACCTATTCATTCTCCAGCCTCCTTTCAGACCTCGAGGACGAACTCTACACCAGAGATGTATAGTAGACACGATGGAAAAACGTCCGGATTGGCTGAAAGTCCGCATCCCCAGCGGCGAGACCTTCTTTGAAGTACGACGCATTCTTCAGTCCCACAAGCTGAATACGATTTGTGAGGACGCGATGTGCCCGAACATTGCCGAATGCTGGGGTACGCACCGGACAGCGACGTTCATGATTCTTGGCGACATCTGCACGAGGGCC
>Ga0068859_100004534_pt1 | contig 14166 bp, 13 predicted proteins | sample KBSSwiS22_FD_66585 | JGI IMG/M metagenome (GOLD analysis project Ga0068859, IMG submission 66585) | Switchgrass rhizosphere microbial communities from Kellogg Biological Station, Michigan, USA - KBS Switchgrass S2-2 | ecosystem: Host-associated > Plants > Roots > Rhizosphere > Soil ... | reverse complement strand
TTCATCCCCGTCAATTTGCGGACGAATTGAAGCGCCGACGCGCGGATTTCGTCATCCGTCGCCGGAGGCGCAAAGTTCGCGAGGGTCTTGATGTTCCGGCACATGGATCTCTACTCCTATCGCAAAGCCGTATGTGCGGCGGCAAACGCCCACTGGTCGGCGCGTTCGGCAATCAGCTTGTCGGTCGGCCGGTAGCCGTGCGAGCCCTGAATTTCGACGCGGATCAGCACGGGCTTGTCGCAGCCCTGCGCGGATTGCAGCGCCGCCGCGAATTTGAACGAGTGACTCGGCACGACACGGTCGTCGTGATCGGCCGTCGTAATCAGCGTCGCCGGGTAGCACGTCCCGGTCTTTATATTGTGCAACGGTGAATACTTGATGAGAAATGGAAACTGCGACGGGTTCGACGCCGAGCCGTACTCGGTCCGCCACAGCCGCCCGCCGGTGAAGTGGTCGTAACGCAGCATATCCATTACGCCGACGGCGGGAAGCGCGACGGCGAAGAGATCCGGCCGCTGTTCGATGACCGCACCGACCAGCAATCCTCCGTTCGACCCGCCCATGACGCCCAGATGCGCCGGCGACGTGTAGCGCTCCTTCACCAGGTACTCGGCGACGGCGATGAGATCGTCGAACACGTTCTGCTTTTTTTCCAGCCAGCCTGCCTTGTGCCACGCCTCGCCGTACTCGGCGCCCCCGCGCATGTTCACCGTCACCCACACGCCGCCGCGCTCGAGCCACGCCGGAACGTCTGAGCGGTAGGCCGGCAGAACACTGATGGAGAAGCCGCCGTAGCCATACAGCATCGCGGGGTTGCTGGCGTCGAGTGGAAGGTTCTTCTTCGCGGTGACGAAAAACGGTACGCGCGTCCCATCCTTTGATACGGCGAACAGCGCCTTTGTTTCGAACAGGTTTGCATCAATGGGCGGAGTCGCCGCTTCGAATGGCGCACTCTGGCGCGCAGCTGGATCGAACCTGTACACCATCGAAGGCATCAGCGGGGAGGTGAAGCTGTACCAGATGTCCGGCGCATCTTCCCGGCCATGAATTTCACCTACTGTGCCGGGGCCTGGCAACGAGATATTGCCCTGCGGACGGCCACTGAGATCGAACAAGGTGAGGACGGTCTGCACATCGACCAGGTACTGCGCCACAATCCGGCCGCCGATCACGGCAACGTTTTCTATCGCTTCCTTGCGCTCTGGGACGATCGTCTTCCACGCTGCCGGTACAGGATTGCCAATGTCGATGGCGAGCACTTTACGGTTCGGAGCGTCTTTGTCCGAGCGCACGTAGATCGTTGCGCCATCATTTCCAATAGGCGCGTACTCCGCGTCGTCGGTCTCGACGAGAGGTTTGATCGGTGCATCAATTCTCGGTGCGTGCGGCTGACCAAGATCCGCCGCATACAATCGATTCCGATTGCCGGCACCCTCCGCCATCAGCACGAGCAGGTAGCGGCCGTCGTGAGTCACGGAGCCATTCACAATCCAGGTCGGAAGATCTTTGCGCTCGTAAACGAGAACGTCCTGCGCCTGCGGCGTGCCGACACGGTGGTAATAGATCGCCTGCCCGGTGAGCTCGGCTTCGAGGACTTTGTTCCTCGGCGGCTCCGGATAGCGGGAGTAAAAGAATCCTTTGCTGTCTTTCGTCCAGGAAATGTCCGAGAAGCGCATCCATCGCACCTCGTCGGACAAATCCTTGCCCGACGTGATGTCGCGCACGCGCAGCGTCGCCCAGTCTGCTCCGCCTTCCGACAGGGCGTAGGCCAGCAGTTTGGCGTCTGGCGACGGCTCCCATTGCGAGAGAGACACGGACCCATCGGCCGAGATGACGTTGGGATCGATCACGAGTGACGGCTCACCCGTCACCCCCACCCGCATGAACACCGGAGCCTGGCGCTGCAGTCCGGTGTTGCGCGCATAAAACAGGCGCCCGCTTTCGACAACCGGCACGCCGACGCGCGGGTAGTTCCAGAGCTCGGTCAGCCGCTTGCTGAAGTGCTCGCGCAACGGCAGCGCCTTCAGGTACGGCTCGGTGACGGCGTTGGACGCAGCAACCCAGTCGGCGACCTCTTTAGAGTCGAGAGCCTCCATCCACCGATACGGGTCGGCGACTTTGGTGCCATGGTAGTCATCGACGGTGTCGCTTTTTCTCGCGGGAGGATAGGTCAAAGTGGATTTCGCCGGAAGACTCGGCTTACAGGCCACAGCCAGTAAAGCGAGGAACGTCGTGACGATGGCACCCTGATGAAAAACAAAATGAGTCCCTTGACGCAGAGAGGCAATGACGCGTCTCAGCGTCCCTGCGTCGGAATTGAGCCAACCCGACGATGGACGATGGCCGATCGACGATCGACGATGGCCGATCGACGATGGACGATGGACGATGGACGATGGACGATCACTAATACGTCGCCCCCGGTCCTTTTCCCGGAGGCACGCCCAGATGAAAACGGGAGTCCGCCGCGAGCGGATTGCCGGTCGAGAACCCGGAGTTCGCATTACCCCAGAATTTTCCGGCGAGATAGGTCGCATTGCGAACTCGCGTCTGCAGGTCCAGGTAGCCGGGCGATGTTGGCCCGAATCCGGAGAACGACTCGAAGTCGGCGTTCCCGATAATCACGACGTCGACGCCCGGCTGTGACGCGATCTCGAGCGCGTTCTTCACGCCCTCGAGCGTCTCGATCATCACCGTGACGAGCATGTTGTCGTTGATGGTGTTGCGGAAGGTCTGCGGCTTCGGAATGACCGGGCCCCAGATGCTTCCGGCCTGACCGCCCCCGGTGCTGCGGCGTCCCGTCGGAGGGAACCGCGCAAACATCGCCGCCTGCCGCGACTCGAGTGCATCGTCAACGGTCGGGATAATGACGCCGAGAACGCCGAGGTCGACCGCGTGCTGGACCATTGTCTCGGTCGCATCGGGTACACGAAGGATCGGCGTCGCCGAGACTCGCGGGCATGCAGCGATCATCTTCTCGACGTCGCCGAACGTCATTGTGGTGTGCTGCATTTCAAACCGCGAGAAGTCGTATTGCGCGGCGCCTTTGCAGTAGCCCTCGACATCGAGCTTCGTGATCGTCTGACTGAACACCTGTTTGCCGTCGAGCATCTTCCGTTTGGTCGTGTTGTAGAGCTCGCGGTCGGGGTCCTCCATGAACGCCTTCACTGCCCAGCCCCAGGGCCGCCCGGCGTCGACGGTGATGGTGCTCACCGTGCCCGGAAGCTTGCCGGGTTTCCCCTGGCCGGGTCCAGTGGGGCCGTTGCCGGAAGCCTGCCCGCGCAACCCTTGCGAGGACATCCCGGTCAAGGCGACGATGGCGCATCCCGCCACGATCAACCGTACGCGCGTTCTGCTCATTTCATCTCCTGTGAAAGAAGTCGAAGTCTAACCCAACGTAGCTCAGCGAGGCCACATCGATCCGAACACTCCCGCGGTGAGCAGTGCGTAGATCAATCCGTCGAACATCGATTTCGCGGTTATCGACCAGGGGCGGCGATACCAGATCGAATTCTGCAACAACCCGAGCGAGTAACTCATGAACGCCGTCGTCCCGATGAACCGAAATACCGTGAGATAGTCGGCGCCTGCGCCAATGGCGCGGCTGGTGACATACGCGGCAAATACGTTCACGACGAGGATGTTGACAAACCACAACGCCAGGCTCGTGCTCATGGTCGCCGGCCCTCCGGGCGACACCGTCATCAGTACTTGCGGGCCCTTCGTCATCTTGGCAACGAACGCAGGATCCTTCATTCCCGCCATCGAACCCGGGTGCGGCGCGCCGTACTGACCGGGAGGGATGTTGATCCGCCTTAGCGCGTCGAGCACCTCGTCTTCCTTTCCGGCCGGAATCACTCGCATGTCGCCCTTGTGATACGGCAACACCATATGAATGATGGAGCTGGCGACGAACACGACGACCGCCGAAATCACGATCGGAAGCACGAGCGACATTACGGGCACCATCCGTCACCTCCTACCGAAGCAGCAACTTCTGAACTCGCCAGTTCGAGGTCTCGGCCGCGTACACTTCGCGCGCCGACGGACACGCAAGCGCGTGTGCGCCGGAGAACTGCTTGAGCTGCCGGCCCGAACGCCCGATGACGCCAAGCACCTTGCCGTCGAGAGAGACTTTGAAAATGCGGCCCGGAAACGTGCTTTCGCCGACAAACATCACCTGCGCCGCGCCAGGACTGATGCAGAGGGAATTCGGCGCGCCGATCACCGCCGCGAGACGCTCACCCGTCGGCGTGTTGCCATTGACGGCGCGCGTTCCGGGAACGGGAGGGACGTCGATGGTGAACATGCGCAGGAATTTTCCACTGGTGTCGAATACCTGGATGCGCCTGTTTGTGCGATCGCCCACATAGATGTTGTCGTTGCGATCGATGGCGATAGCATGCGGCAGGCGGAATTGTCCCGGCGCTGTCCCTTTGTCGCCCCAGGACATGACCCAGTCACCGTTCTTGCTGTACTTGGCCACTCGGGAGTTGACGTAGCCGTCGGTGATGTAGATGTTTCCAGCCGAGTCCCAGGCAATGTCGGTGGGCTGGCGGAATAGTCCGTCGATCGCCGGCAGCGGCGGGTCGACGTTCTCCCACGCGTGTGTCTCGTCATCCGCAGATTCCTTTCTGCGGCCGAAGACCATCAACACCCGGCCCGCTTCGCTGAACTTGACGACCATATCCGAGCCTTTGTCGATCGCCCAGATGTTGTCATCTCTGTCGATCCGCACGCTGTGAGCAAAGGACCACGCGTACAGACCCTTGCCGATTTCCCGGATGAATTCTCCCTTGGGACCAAACTCGAGAAGCTGTGCCGCCGCAGGGGCATAAGCGGGTCCGTATGCGCTGTTCGAGCGCGTGAAGACAAAAATATGACCTTTGGAGTTCACCGCGACGCCCGACACCTCGCCGAAATTCATGTCGGGTGGAAGCTTGAAGAAGTCGGGGACCGATTCGAACGGGATTTCGGGAGCGGTTTGCTGCGCCACCACTGTTGCGGCAAACAGCGCCGCGATAAATCCAAACCAGAGGGTCTTCATCGAGTTTCCTTTCACATCAGGTGCGCGCGCACGACTTTGTCATTCAACTCGATTCCGAATCCGGGCCGGTCGGGAACGCCAATCGATCCGTGCGCGAAGACCTCGGGCGGGGTGAGCAGGTCTCCACGCCAATCGACTTCTCCCCATTGGAACTCGAGCAGCCGGAAGTTTTTGATGACGGCGCACACTTGAATGCTGGCGGCCGTCGAGACGGGACCACTCGGGTTGTGAGGCGCGACAGTGACGCCGTCCGTGTCGGCCATCGCCGCGATGTGCGTGAGCTCCAGCAAGCCACCGCAATGTTTGACGTCCGGCATGATGACGTTGACCGCCCGGCCGCGGGTGAGCGGCGCGAACCCCGCCACCCCGAACAAAATCTCTCCACCGGCCATCGGCTGCCGAATACGGCGGCGGATTTCGATCGTGTCCTCGATTCTCGTAGGCGCGACCGGCTCCTCGTACCAGGCGAGCTGCTGCGGTTCAAGGATTCGAGCGACACGCTCGGCGAGCGGCACATCGAAAAAGCTGTGGCAATCGATCATCAGCTCAACCGCTGGCCCGATTGCATCGCGCATGGCGGCGACGCACGCAATTCCGGCGTCCACGGCGGCTTCGATGGCAGTTGCCGGCGACCCCGGAGGAGGAAACCCGTCGAAGGGCGCCGCTTTCACCGCGCGGAATCCTTCCGCGACCGCCGCTTTCGCAGCCGCCGCAAATCCTGCTGGCGTCCGCGGCTTCGTTCCGCGATTGATGTTGGCGTAAACCTGAAGCGTATCCCTGACTCGTCCACCGAACAGCGTGTACGACGGCACATCCAACGATTTTCCAGCGAGGTCCCAGAGCGCTTGCTCGATGGCGCTGTACGCCGTAGCAGCAGCCAGGCCTCCTTGAACAGCCAGCGGTCTGCCCCGTTGGCGGTAAGACTCGATGTCGAGCGGCGACTTCCCTTCGACAAGCGCAAAAAACCGCCGTAGTTCCGACTCCATTCGCGCGGCGTCTTGTTTGGATGTGTTGGCAAACCCGAACGCGTCCGAGGCCTCCCCGAGGCCGGTCAGTCCCGCGTCAGTCCGCAATCGGATCATCAGCCAGACTGTGCGCTCTGTCGCGCGGACGGGGAATAGCTCCAATCCCGTCACCCTTACGCGAGGCATCGCCTTCAGCTTCGCCGTCGCGCCGGGAAGCGGCACGAGTAAGCCGATCGATCCGGCGCCTACTCTGCACACGAACGAACGCCGATCCATCGATCCTCCCGCGTCAATCGTTCACGTTCGACGCAGAGGCGCAAAGGCGTCTTTGCATCGAGGGTTTCAATCCTCAGCGGCCGGCGAGTTGGTAGACTCCCCGCTCAAAGGCGTCGTACACGGCGAGCGCCTTTCTGTCGGCAAAGGGAAGGAACTGCATCAGAATCACGCCGCCAATGCCGCGCGCCGGATCAACCCAGAAGTACGTGTTGTTGATTCCCCCCCAGCTCAGGCTGCCCGGGGATCTTTTTCCCGGCTTCTGCTCTGTTGTGATCTGGAATCCCAGCCCCCACTTGTCGCGTCCGTCGTTGACAAATGTGAAATCGCTGCTTCGCTCCGGCATCGCAGATTTGATGGCGCCGACGCCAACCGTCCCGATGTGATTCTTGCCCATGGTCCGGACGGTATCGGCTGAAAGAATGCGGGCACCGTTCCATGTGCCACCGTTGAGGAGCATCTGCAGGAAGTGCGTGTAATCGTTCGCCGTTGAGGCGAGCCCTCCACCCCCGTTGAAGCGCGTCACGGAAAACGGGGGCTGATTCGGGTCGCGTTCGAAGTCTCCGCCGGTTCGACGCCGGTGCACAGCCACGAGGCGCGGCTGCTTCGCGTCGGGAACGTTGTAAAACGTATCGTTCATCGCCAAGGGGCCGAAGATGCGCTCGCGAAAATACTCCTCGAGGTTTTTTCCGGACATCGACTCGACCAATCGCCCCGTCCAGTCGACGCCCGTCCCGTACAGCCATTGCTCGCCGGGCTCGAACAGCAGAGGTCCCGCTGGATACTCCTCACCCGCGCGCGGCTTGAAGTCGCGGACGATGGGACTGGTGAAGTTGTATCCGAGTCCAGACGTATGCGTGAGCAGATGGCGGATGGTCACCGTCTTCTTTGCAGGCCGGACGGTGTACGCGCCGGTCTTTGGATCGAAGCTTTCAAAGACGGCCAGATGCGCCAGCTCGGGAAGGTACTTCTCGGCGGGGTCTTCCAGCGAAAACCGGCCCTGCTCGAGAAGCTGCATGGCCGCGACGGTCGTGACCGGTTTGGTCATGGATGCGATCCGAAAAATCGCATCCGTCGTCAACGGGCGGCCATTGGCCGCATCGGCGACGCCGAAGGCGCCTTGATAAATAATCCCGTGCCGATCGACGGCCATCGCCACGACACCCGGCACGTCGCCGCGACGAACGGCGTCGGCGAGCACCTTATCGATGAACGCTGCCTGGCCGCGCGCATGAGTAGCCACCGAAGGCGACTGCGTCGCGTGACCAACGGCCGCGAAGAACGCAACCACGATGATGATGCCGAGTGAAGCTCGTCTGGCCATAACGTCTTTCCTCATGAAGAAGATGGATCCTGTTCCGGCGGGAGAATCGCCGTCAACGTCATTGCGCCAGTCAGGTTCGCAGTCGTCCTGAACATGTCGGGGATCGTGTCCACCGCGAGCAGAATCCCGATGCCTTCGAGCGGCAGATTCGCAGCCGCAAGTACCGGCACCATGGCGATGATGCTGCCTCCGGGAATGCCCGGAACCGCGAACGACGCGAGGACGACGGCCACGATGACGGTGGCGAGCTGTGGCGGCGTCAGCGTGACCCCGAAGAGCCGTGCAAGAAAAATAACGCCAACGGTCTGAGCGACGGCAGCGCCAAAGTGAAAAACGGCGACGGCGAGCGGCAGCACAACCCGGGCGGCCGTTGGCGACAATCCACCGCGTTCGGCGCTCTCGACAATGGCTGGCAGGGCTGCGAGGGAAGATCGCGATGCGAACGCGATGGCTTGTGACGGCGCGCAGTACGCCACGAACTTCGACGCCGACATCGGACCCGCAAGAATCCCCAGAGGATACAGGAGCAGCGCGACGGCGACGATCGTGAGCAATACGACGACGACGATGTAAGCGATGACCGCGCCAGCCGCCGCGAGGCCCAGCCGCGAGGCCAGTGGAACGGCGAGCGCGAAGACCCCGATGGGCGCCAATTCCAGGATCCAGCTGGCGAGCCGCTGCATCGCCTCCGCGATGCCTTCAACAACGCGCAGCACAGCCTGCCGCTTCGCGTCGCTGACGCGCGCGAGCGCCAGCCCGAACAGGACGGCAAAAATAATGAGCGGCAGAAAGGCGCCATCGGCGGCCGCCTTCACGACATTCTGCGGCACGAGATCCACAAACCACTGCGCCGCTACGGAGCCTCCCGCAGCCGCGCCGGCGTTTGCTGCCACGGCAGTCTCTGGCCCGCGCAACGCCATCGCCGCACCTTGATCGATCGACAGGCGTGCAAATATCGGCCGCGCAACGAGCAGACTGCCGGCTGCCGCGGTCGTCAACAGCGCCAATGAGATCAGCAACGCTTTGATGCCAACGCGGCCGAGTCGCCCGGACGACGTCATCGCGCCGACCGAGGCGATCAACAACGACACGACGAGCGGGATGACGGTCATCCGAATCAGGTTGACGAAGATGGTGCCGATCGGCGCGAGGATGCGGACCGTCGTCACGGCTGCTGGTGATGAGCTGCCCGAGAGCGCGAGTCCAAGCAGAAACCCTGCAACGAGCCCGAGCAGAACGCGAAGCGCCAAGGTCACGATTTGGCGAGCATTCTCTCATCACGCGGCGCTTTTCGGCCAATCGACCGTACGGCTGAACACCGACTTTACCGTTCAAGTAGGTGATATTTCGTTGACTTTGGCCCGGAGAGGGTGCTAGAAATTCACGCCAAGAAACTGGGAACTGCTGCTTGCGCTGAGCAACGTGGTGCGGATGCTGAAGCCAGGCGGCGTACTGCTGCACAACGAGCCCCGGCCCCTTCTCGCGGAGGCAACCCTCGCCCTCGGCCTGCCACTGATCCATGCTCGCTCCGCCGTGGTCGCCACGGTGGAGCGAGGCCCCTCACCGCTTTACGATTCCATCTGGATGCACAAAGCCAGCGACTAGCGAATCATGGTCCCGGGGGAGCCGGTTTGCTCAAGTACGCCTTCGACTGCGTCTCGTTTCTCAACGGCGTGGCTTTGTCGGGATCGATGCGAATCATCAGATAGTTGATGTGATCGTCGATCTTGGTGAACAAGTGGCCCGTCCCCGCGGGGATGACGATGACGTCGCCGGCCTTGAGCTGGTGAGCCACGCCGTTCCGAATCTCCGAGCCGTTGTTCCCCGGTCCATTGAATTCGATAACGGTCCGCAAGGTCGCCGGCCGTCTTTTCCGATTCGTGATGTCGGGGCCGAGCACGAGCGTGGCCGAGCCGGAAATGATGTGGTAGACCTCGCTGACGAGATCGTGTTCGGCAACCGAGTCAGGCAGGGGCTTGTCCAGCTTGCCTCGATAGACGATGCCGATGCCCACGTGAGCTTTGCCGATCTCGATGTCTCGTACCTGTTGATCGGTCAGCTTCTCCTTGATCGCTTTGCTCGTGTACGCCTCGAGCTCGGAGAGCGGGATGTATGTTCCCGGACACATGTTGCAGGTCGGCTGAGGATCGGTGGGATTCGGTTTCCCTTGCGCCTCCAACCCGGCCACGACACACGCGAACGCCGCGCACACCAACAGACAATTTCTCATAGTTATTTCCTTTTCCGGTTATTTCTTCCATCCTTCGATGACCCGCCGATGGAGTGAGTCGGGCCCGAACTCCAGAAGCTCCATGTTCACGCCGCCCGGACCAGACACCACGGCGCTGCGTGTGCCGGTGCGCGGGCTCACCGACGGTGCCCGAATCTGAACGCCACGCGCCTTCAATTGATCGACGACCGCGTCGAGGCCCTGAACCTCCAGACCGAAATGGGGGCAGCCAACGGGACGTTCCGGCGTGGCCTGCATCACCTCCACGAACGTGTCTCGATTGATTTGGAAGTACGTGAAATACGGAGCGCCATTCGGCTCTCGAAATGAAAATGCCTCACGAAATCCCATTTGCCGCCCGTAGAAGCCTGTCGCGCCCGCATAGTCGGTCACACTCACGGCGACGTGGTTCAGTCCGATGATGCGGCCGCTCTGAGCGAAGCCCGACTCAATCGCCACCCCAACGACGAGACCAATCACAAACAGAAGAACACTACGCATTCAACACCTCGCAATGGCGCACAGGTCAAGGCACCAGCGTCGGCCTGTATTGTGGGGGCTTGCGGGCTTTCGTCGCCTGCTCGAGCGCGTACGCGAAGCCGATCAGCGCCGGCTCGCTGTACGCACGACCCATCATCGTAAGGCCCAGTGGCAAGCCGAACGTCTCGCCCACGGGCACCGTAATACTCGGCGTGCCGGCAACAGCGGCCGCGCCGTACCCGGCGCCGCCGACGAAGTGATCGCCGAGCACGTAATCGATGGGCCATGCCGGAGCCATGCTGGGCCCGATGACCGCATCCAGCCGCTGACGATCGAGCGCATCACGCAGACCATCCGTCCAGGCAAGCCGGCGCGAATCGTCACGCGCCTTGCGGTAGGCGGCGTCGGTAAGCGGCCCCTTCGCCTGAGCACGCTCGAACATCTCTTGCCCGAAAAACGGCATGACGTCTTTGGCGTGCGCGTTATTCCACGCGATCAACGTCTCGAGTGATGTCATTGGCGAGCCGCTGGCCTTCAGGTAGGCGTTGAGCCCGTCTTTGAACTCGTACAGCATCAGCTCGATCTCGCTGTTTTCCCAGCCGTTGTAGTGGGCGAACTTGACGTCGACCATTTCAGCGCCCTTCGCCTTCATCGTCTCGATCGCCGCGTTTATCGCGGCATCGAGCGCCGGGTGCGACCCCATGGCCTGACGCAACACGCCGAACCGTTTGCCCCTCAGGGCATCGATGTTGAGAAACACCAGGTAGTCGGAGGGGATTTTCCCTTTCGCCGCCGATCCAGCGGGATCGTTCTCGTCGACAGCGGCGAGTGCGTTCATCAGGAGCGCCATGTCGCCGACACTTCGGCCCATCGGCCCGGCGGTGTCTTGGGAAACGGATATCGGAATGATGCCGCGACGGCTCACGACGCCGACGGTCGGCTTCATGCCCACCAGGCCGCTGACCGAGGCCGGACAGATGATGCTGCCGTCGGTTTCCGTGCCGACGCCGATGGCCGCCAGACTCGCCGTGATCGCCGTCCCCGTGCCTGAGCTCGATCCGCACGGATTGCGATCGAGCACGTAGGCGTTCTTCGTCTGGCCGCCTCGGGAGCTCCAGCCCGACGTGGATCGCGATGAGCGGAAGTTGGCCCACTCGCTCAAATTCGTCTTGCCGAGAATCACGGCACCCGCTTCGCGCAGACGCGACACGATAAACGCGTCCTGTGTCGGCCGGTTTTCCGCGAGTGCGAGCGATCCGGCCGAGTTCACCATGCCGACGGCGTCGATGTTGTCTTTGATCAACACCGGGAGGCCGTGAAGTGGACCCCGCACTCTGCCCGCTCGGCGCTCAGCATCCAAAGCCTCGGCATCCGCCGCGGCGTGGGAATTAATCTCGATCACCGCGTTCAGGTGCACGCCTGCGCGATCGATTCTCGCGATGCGATCGAGATACGCCTCTGTGAGCGCACGCGAGGTGAGCGTGCCTGCGTTGAGACGAGCGCTTGCATCCATGGCGCTCAGCTCGACGACATCAGGCAGAGTCGGCGGAGCTGGTGGGGCCGCTGCGGGTGGCGCAGAGCAACCGTCGATCATTATCAGAAGGACAATCGCACAAACCGAGCGTGGCATGATCGTCTCGGCACCTACCTGACCTGCTGCGCCGGAAGCACCTTCTTGGAAATCTTGAGCGCCACCGTCCCCGCAACGGTCACGATGTCGTACCGCGCCTGCGCACCTATCAGCAGGTGAGCGGCCCACGGCTCCAACTTGTAGTCAGCAGTGAGCCAGTTGACCATGTCGCTCGTCGCCAGCTGCAGTCCGCGGTTGCTCGTGCTGACAAACTCGGGCTGACTGCCGATGCTGATGATGTGCTCGCCGGTTTCCGCGCGCGGTCCTGAGAGGTTCGCGTTCTTTCGCAGCTCGACGGAGAACTCGACGTCCATCGACGTCTCGATCCCTGTGCCGGTTGGCTCACCGTCGCCCTGGAGCGCATGGCCGTCGCCAATGGACAAGAGCGCGCCGGGTTGATAGACCGGCAGGATCACGGTCGTGCCTTCGCCGATCTCGTTGTAGTCCATATTCCCGCCATAGGATCCCGCCGGGCTGGAGGTCGGCGCAAAATCTCCGGCCGGCGCCACACCCACACAACCAAGCATCGGCTTCGCCGGAAATTCCAGCGACTGCACGGCACTGGCCGGCTCTTTCAGGCGAACCGTCTTTCGGTCGAGATCGAGATCCCAGCGCACGACATTGACGCGCTCCTTGATGATTTCACCCGGCCTGTAACGATTCGGATAGATGCCTTCGATGGATTCAGGCGTGAGCGAATACAAACCGAGCCGGTACGCACTGAACCCCCAGTTCCGGTTCATTCTGACTTTCGTAAACCGCACAATCAGCGCGTCACCTGGTTCTGCGCCTTCGACAAAAAACGGTCCCGTGAGTGGATTCGGCGGACGGGCGCGCTCCGTTCCTGTTTCGTCCCGGCCGCTCGCATCGATCGTTTTCGTGGTCACGATCTCGCCAGGCCGAATCCGCGCCAGGACCGGATTCGTTCGAGAGAAAGTGTTGTAGTAGGTCTTCGCGAGAATCGGCTTCGACTGAGCCAGCGGAGCCTCGGGCTTCGCGATGGCCACCAACATCACCACAAACAGCACGCGTTGCAGGGCGCCTCTCATATGTACGCTCCAGTTTTTCAGCTACCAGTTCTCAGTTCTCAGTCGGGCTGATTATACCCACCAGGTATTGCGGCGGGCAGGATTCGCAACCGCTGTGGCGGCTCTCGTGAGCGGTCGCTCGCGCTAGTAAACTGTAGAAATGGACGACAGAATTGACCTGGTGCGCGGCTGGGTCGATGCCTCGTCGCGCATCGTCGCGATGACGGGCGCGGGCATTTCCACCGAATCCGGCATTCCGGATTTTCGCGGGCCGCAGGGCGTGTGGACGAAGAACCCGAAAGCCGAGCGACTCTCGAACATCCACTACTACATGGCGGACCCGGAGGTTCGCGTGCTCGCGTGGCAGCAGCGCCTCGTCCATCCCGCCTGGCATGCGACGCCGAATGCCGGCCATCGAGCGCTCGCGGAGTTGGAGCGCCGCGGAAAGCTGCACGCGCTCGTCACTCAGAATATTGACGAACTGCACCAGCGAGCAGGCACCTCTGCGCAACACGTGATCGAGGTGCATGGCACAGTTCACAAAGTCGTATGCATGAGCTGCGGATGGCGCGGGCCGATGCAGCAGGTGCTCGAGCGGGTGCGCGCCGGCGAAGACGATCCGCCATGCACGAACTGCGGCGGCGTCCTCAAGAGCGCGACGATTTCTTTCGGTCAGGCGCTGGTTCCGGAGGTGATCGCCCGTGCCATGCAAGCTGCCGGCGAAGCGGACCTCATGCTCGCGATCGGCACGAGCCTTCAGGTGTATCCGGTGGCAGGAACCGTTCCTCTCGCCAAGGCTGCGGGCGCTCGAGTCGTTATCGTGAATGCGGAACCGACACCGTTCGACGAGATCGCCGACGTGGTCATCCGGCAGCGCATCGGCGAGGTGCTGCCGGCGATCTGTGGGTTGCAGACCCAATCGTGACCCATTATGCGATCGCGCCTGCACGCTCGAGATCGCCCGCGATGCTGGCGAACCCCTTTTGACGTGCCCAGGCGAGCGGTGTCGCCCACGGCGCGGCGGCCTTGTTCGGATCAGCCGTACGCCCGAGGAGAAACGCCACCATCTTGCTGTGACCCCACCGCGCGGCGAGCCCCAGCGGAGTCGATCGATACTCTTCGTCGACAGCGTTGATGTCGGCGCCGTGATCGAGCAGCAGGCGCGCCTTTGGTAAGTTGCCTCGCTGCG
>Ga0068859_100004528_pt1 | contig 14173 bp, 9 predicted proteins | sample KBSSwiS22_FD_66585 | JGI IMG/M metagenome (GOLD analysis project Ga0068859, IMG submission 66585) | Switchgrass rhizosphere microbial communities from Kellogg Biological Station, Michigan, USA - KBS Switchgrass S2-2 | ecosystem: Host-associated > Plants > Roots > Rhizosphere > Soil ... | reverse complement strand
AGCGGCTTATGGCGCCGCTGCAAAAGGCAACACATTGCTGAATTATTGCGGTATAAAAAATGATCTTATCAGTTTTGTAGTAGATGCCAATCCGCATAAGCAAAATAAATTCTTACCTGCAAGCCACATACCAGTTGTAAATGAAGAATATTTAAAAGAGGCAAAGCCAGATTTTGTAATTATCCTGCCATGGAATTTAAAAGATGAAATAACACAGCAACTGGCTTATATAAATGACTGGGGCGGAAAATTTGTTATTCCCATTCCTTCATTGCAAATTATTTAATACCGATGAAAAAAGTATTGGTAACTGGGGCAACCGGCTTTATTGGCAACTACGTTATTGCAGCACTTGAAAAAAAAGGCTGTACAATAATAGCTACATCAGCAAATGAAACAAAAGCAAAAGAAAAAAACTGGTTTAGTAAGGTACAATACATGGCTTTTGATCTTAAGCAGTTTGATAATGCAATTGACTATCAAAAATATTTTGGTAATCCTGATGCAGTGATTCATTTAGCATGGGAAGGTTTACCCAATTACAAGTCTGCTTTTCACGTAGAAGAAAATTTGCCCCGCCATTTTGCGTTCTTAAAAAATTTGGTTGAACATGGACAGAAAGATATCACAATTACCGGCACATGTTTTGAATACGGCATGCAGGAAGGGTGTCTTAGCGAAGAAATAGAAACAAAGCCTGCTAATGCTTATGCTATTGCCAAAGATACTTTACGAAAACAATTGCAGGCATTACAAAAACAAATTGCTTTTCAATTGAAATGGGTACGGCTATTTTACATGTATGGTGCAGGACAAAACCCAAATTCCTTACTTTCGCAATTAGACAGGGCTTTAGCAAATGGCGAACAGGTGTTTAATATGAGCGGGGGTGAACAGGTAAGGGATTTTTTGCCGGTAGAAAAAGTGGCTGAAAATATTGTAGCAATCGCACTACAGAATTTGGTAATGGGGATCATTAATTGTTGCAGCGGGGTGCCTGTTAAAGTGAAGGATTTTGTAGCCAATTATTTAAAGGAAAAACAAAAAAATATTGCACTAAACCTTGGCTATTATCCCTATGCGGATTATGAGCCGATGGAGTTTTGGGGAGATGACAGTAAGCTAATTAAAATCATAAAAAATCAATAAAAGGGATTGCTTAGAAACAATAAGGCATCTGTAAATAGTATCGCAACAACTTATACAGTAATCACTATTAGATAGATTATGCTTCAAGATATCACACTACTTATACCTACTTATAATCGCCATAGATATCTGAATAGAATCCTGGAATATTATTCCGGAACATCAATCAAAATTCTTATAGCAGACAGTTCTCACTTACCTTATGCAAATTATGAACAGTTTGATAATATTGAATATATCCATTTGCCAGGGGAAAATTTACCACAAAAAATAGCAAAAACATTAAGGAGGGTAACAACAGAGTTTGTTGTTATGTGTGCCGATGATGATTTTCTTGTGCCTGAAGGAATAATAAAATGCATTGAACTATTAAAGTTAAATAGCGAATTTATTTCAGCGCAGGGTAATTGCATTAATTATTATTCATCCCCCAATTCAGAAGAAATTATTTTTTCAGCAATGTATGACACACAGCTTTCTTACCAGATATCACAAAATGATTCATTTGAAAGAGCTGAGGAATTATTTAAAAAATACCGGTCTTTATTTTATTCAGTCAATTACACTGAAAACCTGAAGATTGTCTATGAAGAAACAATTCAAATAAATAATTTATACTTAAATGAATATCTCTCCGGGATTGTTTTAATGATGATAGGAAAGCATGTTGAACTTCCTGTATTTTACCAAGTAAGGGAATATGCTGCAACATCAGATGATAAAATTACTGACAATCTTGATATTATAAGCAATAAAGATGAATATCAACAAGAATATCGCTATTGTCTCAATTATATAGCCGAAATTGGTTCTAAAATTCTTGGGTATCCCAAAGATTTCGTGTTGAATAAAGTGAAAATTATTTTTAGTGATTTTTCAAAATCTTTAATCTGGAATCAGACTAAGAAAAGTATCCCCTTTAAGAAAAAAATCGGAAAAATTATTGCCCAGGTTCCAATCATTGGAAAACAAATTATTTTGAAGAACCGGGAAATAGAAAAAAAGTTGACTTTAAGTATGGTAATAAAAGATGAAAATGATAAAACCAATTTAAAAAAAATAGAAAATTTAATTAAGAAGTATGCTCAAGCAATCAGTCAGTAAAACTGAGTATATATCAGTAGTTTATCTGGCATGGTTACCTTATGGGGTTCAATATTTTAAGCTTTTTATTCAAAGCTATATAAGGCATCAGTCGTCTTTTTCGCATTATTTAATTATTGCTTTTAACGGGCTTGGTTTCGAATATTCTAACGCACCAGAAGAATATCTAGAAATTTTAAAAAACAATGCAATCATACCGTATAAAATATTTTATTTTCAAAGTGGACAGGATATAGAAATTTATCAAAACGTAGCAAAAGAAATAGATACGGAATATGTTCTTTTTCTTAATACCTATAGTGAGATCAAAGCTGATAATTGGCTACAGTTTTATGCAGAACGCATGAATAATGGGATTGGTATGATTGGCGCTTCAGGTTCTTTTCAAAGTTACTATTCAGCAATATTTCAAAAATATGCCTGGAAATGGGAAAAAAGAGAAAGTTTTCTGTATAATTTTAGGAAGTATAAACTTTTTATAAAAAATTTTTTTTATTGGCGCTTTCTCTTTAGGCCTTTCCCCAATCCACATGTAAGAACAAATGCATTTATGGTAAGACCAAAGGAATTTTTAAAATTAAATTCTGGTAAATTATCTTCGAAATTCAAAGCTTATCTATTTGAGAACGGACGCAAAAGCCTTACTAACTATTATCTAAAAAAGGGACTTAAGGTTTTGGTACTGGACAAGTTTGGTAATACCTATGAACCTGATCAATGGAGCCAGAGCTCAACTTTTTGGATAAATAATCAGGAAAACCTGCTTATATCCGACAATCAAACGAGGTTATACGACGAGGCAGATGAAGTCTATAAAAAATTATTGACTAAGTTAGCATGGGGTATAAATGAATAACTATTCCATTATATTGCCAGTCCGCAACGGCGGCGAACACGTTAAAGAATGTGTGAAAAGCATACTTTCGCAAACGTACACGCAGTTTAATTTGCTGGTGCTCGATAACGACAGTAGTGATGGCACTGCAGAATGGATAACATTACTAAAGGATGAAAGGATAATAATTTATCCGGCTGATAAGTCGTTGGGAATTGAAGATAACTGGGCACGAATAAAAGACATTTCCAAAAATGAATTTATTACACTTATCGGCCACGATGATATACTGCAACCCGATTATTTGACTGTGATGGACAGGCTGATTACTAAATATCCCGGTGCAAGTTTGTACCAGGCTCATTTTAATTATATAGATTCCTGCGGAAAAGTTACGAGGCCTTGTAAGGCAATGCCCGAAAAACAGGAGCCGGCCGAAGTGTTGGCTAATTTTATATCCGGAAAGACAGATATAATCGGAACAGGCTTCATGATGCGAAGCAAAGATTATGATGAACTTGGAGGCATACCCGCTTACCCTAGTCTGCTATTCGCCGATTTTGAATTATGGATCAACCTGGCAAAGAAAGGTTTCCTAGCAGTGGCTCCTGAAAATGTTTTTGCATTCAGGGTGCACCAAAGTACCACCACGTTATCTTCGGATACAATAATGCTTAAAGCGTTTGAACAATTTATAAATTTCTTGTACCGCCTCAAGGCTGCAGATACCGAAATGGAAAAAGTAATTACAACCAATGCAAACGCATTGCTGGATTTTTATTGCCAGGGATTTACCAGCAGGTTACTGCGTACAAGTATGCGCAAAAGAAACAGACAAAAAGTAAAAAGTGTCATCAATAAATTTAAAGAGTTTGCGCAACAATTACATCCTGCAACTGACTTTAAACCATTAAAAAATTTTACTGTCCGCATGGCATTGTATATTGACAGTAATAGTTTGACAAGAGAGATTTTTCTTTTGTTCAAAAGAATATATTCAAAACCTTTTATCACGAGGTGAAATAATATTTTTTATATTGTAAAATGCTGAAACTAAAATTTGGGTTTCACATGATCGAATATCATCAGTAAAATGAAACTGAGCATTATTATAGTAAATTACAAAACGCCTTTGCTTATACTTGATTGTATCCACTCTGTATACCAGTTTGCAACAGAAAACGTGGAGATAATAGTGGTCGACAATTTTTCCAATGATAACACAGAGATTTTACTGCAGCAACATTTTCCCGGGGTAAAATTTTTGCAAATGAATTATAATGCAGGTTTTGCCCGTGCAAATAATGCAGGTATTGCAATTGCAGAAGGAGAAGTTTTATTGCTCCTGAATTCTGATACGATTGTAAAAGATGATGCCATAAATAAAGCATTGAATAAACTTGGTACCTCTGCTGATTATATTGCTTGCGGGGTACAGTTATTAAATGAAGATGGTAGTCCACAGATATCAGGTAACTATGCTATGAAGGGAGGATTAAATTATTTATTGCCTTTACCTTACCTGGGACAGCTATTAAAAGGCATCGCATTTTTATTAAAAGTAAAAAAAACTAATGTACCCAATGCTTCGGGGCTGGTAGAGGTAGACTGGATAAATGGTGCGTTTTTGATGGTAAAGAAAAGCGCTATTGAAAAAGCAGGACTGCTTGACGAAGATTTTTTTCTGTATGCTGAAGAAGCGGAATGGTGCAGCCGCTTAAAAAAGGCAGGCAGACTTTGTATCTATGGAGATGAACACGTGATACACTTGCAGGGAGGCAGCGCCAATGATGCATTTGAATCGAAAGGGAAAGGTTATTTTAATTTATTTGATAAAAAAGGGTTTCAAATAATGCTGAGTAATTTTGTGAGAATAAGAAAGGAGTTTGGGATAGGATGGTTTTTATTTGACCTTTTGTTTTATATATTAGCCATTCCTGTTTTCTTTTTTGGGGTACTGGTTGAAAAAATATTTTTTGGAAAGAAAAGCAGGTATTCATTCAGGCAGTTAGGTGGATTTTTAAGGAATGTGTTTTTACTGATGACATTTACGGCAAAAATAATCAGCAATAAACCGTATTTCTATAAAGTATTGTAAAAGTAGAAAAGGACTAAGCTATTTCTGTAAGAATTACAGATGCTTTTTTACAAATACTACCCCAGTAAAAATGGTCAAAAAAAAGAACTGGAGTATCCAATGTTGTATCAGTTTCTCTTATAGCTTTTGCAAAATCAGCCCATGCAAAATCATCGGCAACAAACATTTTATTCCTCGTAAGCGCACCAGGCACGCCAATAGCACCACTTTTTGTACTTACAACAGAAAGATTGTTTCCCAATGCTTCCACCAACTTGGTTTTTATACCACCTCCATCTGTAACAGGATTGATAAAAATATCGGCGCCTTTAAAATAAATATTGATATCATCTACAAAACCTGCATAAATAATATTCTTTTGACCGAAATCTTTTAATTCATTGTAACCCGAAGGCAGCCCCTTGCCACAAATAATTATTTTGTATTTTAAATTATTATCAGCAAGCAGCAGAGGGTTGATATTTTTAAGGATGGCCTCAACACCATCAAGGTTAGGCTGGTAATCCAATGTGCCGTTAAAGAGCAGTATTTTTTCTTGCTCCCCAATATGATGAAGCTGCTGCAATTGTTTTTTTGCGTACAGTCTTTCTTCGGAGGATGGTATTTTTTCAATTTCAATACCATAAGTGATTGTATGGCATTTTGAAGAGACGATATTAAATTTGGCAATGGCAAAATCTTTATCTTCTTCAGTTACAAAAAAAATAGTGTTAGCCTGCCTGTAGGTAAATTTTTCATATTGCCACAAAATACGCCACCACCATTTGCCAATACTTCTAAAGCGTACCGACTCAATATTATGAGAATGAATAATCAATTTTATACCACAAAACTGTTTTAATAAAAAGCCCAGCCAGCCATAATAAGGATGCTCAACAACAAGGTGCGTTACCTGTTTTTCTTTTATTAGCTTCTTTAAAGTAAAAAAATAAAAGATATTGATATACCTTAATTTACTGTTGCTTAAGAGCGGCAGCACTTCATAATTTTTTGCAGCCGCAACATCATTCTTTTTTACTGAAACACAGGTAAGCGATACTGTCTTACTAAAAAAATCATTGAAAAAAGCAATGCCCTTCTGGCCTCCCATTTTTGGTGGCAGAAAATTATATGGCACTAAACTTAGTACATTGATCATTGGAGCGTAAACCAGTATTGCAAATTTCAGTTAAATGAATTAGCGCTGTTTTTGATTGTCAATTTATAATAAACAGAAGGCTCTTATACAGTTGCTGTTTGATTTTTCTTCGATGTTTTCCATTCCATAAAGAAACAAAACAGGATAAACAAAACTGCCAATAAGCCACCGATATTTGCTATTTTCTCACAGGAATCCATAATGGCAGGTGCAAACTTAAATTCAATCTTATGTTTGCCAGCAGGAATTGCGAGTGCCCTTAATGCATAATCTGTTTTACAAATAGCCTGTTCTTTTCCATCGATGAATGCCTTCCAGCCAGCTTTATAATACATCTCACTGAATACAGCAAATTGCGGTGTAGCAGCATTAAAGTCGTAAAGAATTTCATCATTATCGTTTTTTACAAGCTTAATATATGCAGTGCTGTCGTATTGAGGTTGTGCAGTTATGTCGTTTTTAAATTCATTGTTTACAATTGCGGTAGTAGCCGGGTCAATACTGTCTAACAAATTCATTTCTTCATCCGCAGTGCTTACCATTTTTATATCTTTCACCAGCCAGCATGGGCCATAAGCAAAAGGATTTTGTATTACAACATTCTGTGCCTGGTTTTTTTGGTCAGGTACTATCACGTATTTCATATTCAGCATATTCAAAACCCTAAAGCTGTCTTTAGCCATTTGATTTTGCAACCAGTTTTGGATCTGTGGTATTATCTTATGATCTTTTAAATCGTTGTAAAGCCCCAGTTTAGCAGGATGATAGCCGCCGATGGTATTGTGTTTGTAACTGGCAAGCGCATCATTAAAAGAATTGCCGATGTCAAAAGCATAGCCATTCCCGCTTTTGAAAGCAAGATTTAAAACACGGTAATAGCTTGTATCCTTACTCAGTTGCACATCTGCGTGGGAATCTGTGTAAACACTTTCGTAATCTGACGGGTCTACAAAATTATCTTCATGCAGGTATCTTGTATCCACACTTAACAAGTCGATACTTGAGAATACAAGAAGAAGAATGGAGGCCACGATTGGTTTAATGATATTCCTGGAGTATAAAAACAAAATTGCAAAACCAGCAATAATAAACCCGATGCTTCGCATCATATCGCTCAAATAAACCGCCTGTCTGTCTTTGGCGAGTGCGGCTAAATACTGTGTGGCAAATGTTCGTTCCCCCTGCATCTGGTTAATAATATATTTTTTCAGTTCCAGTGTTTCATCGCTCATGTAGTCTGCCATAAAATAAAAACCAATCAGCACTGCTAATACGCCCCCTGTAACATAGAGGCAGTTTTTAAATACTTTTTTCAACTCTTCTTTTGGTGTTTTAAATAAAAAATCATTGGCAAAGAGTGTAGCCATTAATGCTACTGAGAGTTGTGGTATCACCAATGCCACGGTAGGTACGCGGAATTTTTTATACAATGGTAAATGATCAAAAAGAAAATAATTTATGCCTTCCAGGTTTTTACCTACTGCCAGTATAACACCAAAAATGGTAACAGCAAGCAGCCACCACCGGTGTTCGTTTTTGGATACAATAAATCCCATCAACGCAAGCAGGCAGATAATGGCGCCTAAATAAACCGGGCCTGATGTACCCTGCGATTGTGCGCCCCAGTAAGGCGACGAAGATTGCGCTATTTGCTGCTTGGCATCATTGGGCAGTGTTTGATCTTGCTGCAATACTTCTATAAATTTAGGATCATCTTTAAACTGTGTGGCACCGCCGCCGCCAACTGCATTGGGTACCATCAATGTGAGTAATTCTGTTTTACCGTAACTCCAGGCAAATGCATAATCTTTATCAAGCCCCCCTTTAGTTTTATTGTCTGCTCCTTTGCCATCTTTGTCTGTAAGCTGACTACCACCCCTTATACTTTCCTTGCTGTACTCATTTACCGGGAAAAGCCCAAAAGCGTTTGTCATTAATGCCAATGCTGCACCCACAATGCACAAACCTCCACTGTATAAAAGATGCTTGAAATTCTTTTCTTTAATTGTTTTAATAGAAAAAAACAAAGCCATTATTAAAGACATGATAATAGTATAATAGAGTATCTGCTGATGGTTTTGTGTAATCATACACGTTAGGAACAAAGTAAATAATCCTCCACCCAGCCAGTACTTTTTCTTAAATATCAATGCTATGCCCGCAAGCACAGTGGGAGCATACGCAATTGAAAGTATCTCGGTGTTGTGCCCTGCGGTAAGAATAATAGGATCAAATGTGCAGAAACCGTATGCAAAACCTCCCATGATACTTAACCAGGGGTTTACTCCTAAAACAATACATAACAAATAAAATCCAAGGCAACATAAAAAAAGAAAATAAGTAGGGGCAGGCAATCCCAGGGTAACCGCTGACGAAAAATATAGTGGTGTTACAGGCCAATATGATTTCTGGTCCATTGCAATTTGATACCCGGGCATACCACAAAACATACTGTTGGTCCAGCGAGGGAAGTGTTCATGCGTTTTTTTATATTCAAAACTCTGCTGCGCCATTGCCTTCCATTGCTGAATATCATGCTGCGCCAGTTCTTTTCCCTCCAGTACAGGTTTGGTAAATATCAGCGAAGCAATTAAAAACAACACAACTGCTACGACATGTGGTAATATCTTCTTGAAATCAAATTTCTTCATTATGGAGTTTTTTGAAGCGGCAATTTAAAACTAAATCATAACAAAAAAGCCACTCCGAAGAATGGCTTAAAAAATATTATGCTAATTGATCTGGTTTAATTACCCATTCCCTGTTGTGCATTTTGCATACTGTCCATTTCGCCTTTCATGTTTTTGCGTTTAAACAGTGATACATCAATTTTTCCAAAACGCCAGTTAAAGGCCAGGCGCACCAGTTGTGGATCACGGCGGCGCTGCGTATCATAGATCAGGAATGAACTTTCGGCATGCGAGGCACTCAGTTTTGTTCTGAACACATCACTCATTTGCAGGGTTAATGATGCCGCATTATTCTTTAAGAAATCTTTTTTAATAGCAATGTCTACGCCGTAGTTAGGTTTAATATAACCTTGAGCGCCTGGTTGCGTCTGACCAAAACCGCCGCCCGTCATACCACCACCACGGCCACCACCGCCGCCACCGCTACTGCTTGCAGGTTGCAACGTTTTAGCCTGGTAATCGCCGCTTAATTGTATGGAGTAATTTTTAGGCAGTTTAAAACTGTTGTTGATCTTGGCAAACCAGCTTACCTGCGATTGATTTGAACTGCCGGGAAGATTGCCCGCTTTAAGATCAGTTTTATATAAATTAAAGTTGGTAGAAAGATCCCACCAGCTGATGAATTTATCCCTTACTGTAAACTCGAGCCCGTAAGTAAAACTGCTGCTGGCATTAGCATAAGTGGTAAAAGTAGTGCTGTCACCAGTTACAGGGCTGATACTACGGTATTGATAACGGGTGATCAGGTCATTAGTATTACGGAAATAGAGCGTAGTTAAAAAAGAATGCTTATTATTTATCTGGTCCTGGTAAGAAAGTTCAGCAAGGTTGGTAAATTCCGGTACCAGGTTAGGATTTCCTTTTGAAATATTTAAGGGATCAGTAATGTCCAGGAAGGGGATCAGTTGAAAAAAGTTGGGCCTGTTGATCTTCCTGGAATAATTCAATTGCAGGTCTTCTTTATCACTCAGTTTATAAGTAAAGAAACCACTTGGGAAAAGGCTGAAAGGATATTTATTGCTGAAAGAAGAATCAGTGGTCAGCAGTTTGCCATCATATTTACTGCTTTCAATCCTCAGGCCTAACTGGTAAGAAAATTTTTTGATCTGCTGAGAAAAAGTGGTGTAGCCGGCATAAACAGCATCTGTAAATTTGTATTTGGAAACAATGTTACCACCATAAAAAGTTTGCCCGGTATAATCTTTGTAAACATCGGTAATGGTATTAAAACTGGTAAAATCCCTGAAAGCTGCTCTTACACCTGCTTCAACTTTTATTTTTTCGGTGATGGGGTTGGTGTAATCCGATTGAACTGTAAAAAACTTAGTAGTGCCACCACCAGTAGTACTTTCAAAAAGATTTAATCCTTTAAGACTGCTGTTTGCAGCGTATTGCTTTTGGTCGTTATCAGATTCATTGTCATTTTTACTGTAGTTATAATTTACATCAGCAGTAAGTTCTTTACCTGCTTTTGCATAATTATGTTTATAGCTAAAAGTGCTGCCGTAGTTTCTAAAATTACCAATGCTGTGGGATAAGCGGGTACGGGTTTCACGTACGGTTGATCCTGTATAGGTGGTATCAATGGTATTGTAAAGCATGTCGTTGGTTTTAAACTGCCCTCTTACAATATTACCACCAATGGTAAACGTATTCCTGTTGTTTAAAAAGTAATCCATTCCAATTCTGCCGAAGGTAAAAAAGCCTTTGTTAACCGGGTTGTTGGTTTGCAAAGAGTGTACACTGCTTTTATCAAAAAAATCAGTACGTTCTGTGGTAACATCACTTTTCGACTTTCTCATGCCCAGCATGCCAGCAGCAAAAAAGTTTACCTTTTGTTGTTTAATATTGATATCGCCACCAAAGCCCGGCCTTCCGCGGCTGTCGATACTCGCCCTCACATTACCGTTGTATCCGGCCTTGCGATTTTTCTTCAATACAATATTTAATATACCGGCGCCACCACCGCTGGCATCATACTTAGCGCTGGGGTTGGTGATCAGTTCCACACTTGCAATAGCATCTGCAGGTATCTGATCCAGGGTCATGGTAGTGGGCCTGCCATCAACAAAAATTTGTGGAGCAGCATTACGTATAGTTACGTTACCATCAATATCTACATTAACACTGGGAACGTTTTTCATTACATCAACGGCCGTACCTCCAACGCTGGTAAGGTTTTTTTCTACATTAAAAACTTTACGGTCTATGCTCATAGAAAGCAATGGCTTGTTAGACACTACTGTTACATTCTGCAATTGCAATGCATCCACATCCAGTTTAATATTGCCAAGGTCTTTATCCACACTGTTCAGCATGCCGCTCATATCACCGGTTTTCATACCACTCATGTTTAGCTGAAAAGAAACCTTTCTTTCAATGGTTTTATATCCAATAGCAGTGATCTTTAGCCGGTATTGCCCCAGGATGTTTAAGTTTTCCAGGCTGAATTCTCCTTTTTTAGTGGTAAGCATACCGCTAACCACCACATCTTTTCTTTTCTTGGTTACTGTGTCCAATTTATTCTGTATCAGTTGTACAGAAGCCGCATCAATTGGTTTATTAGTAGTGGAGTCTATAATTTTTCCGTAAAAATGGCCCAGGTTCAGGTTTTGCCCGCCCATTTGTCCGCGGCCTTGCCCCATAGGCATCTGTGCCATTAAGCTGGAGGTAAATAAAACAAACACAACAGTCAGCCAGGTTCTAAAAAATTTCATACTATAGTTTTGATTAGATGTAGATTAGACGATTTTGTATAAAAAAACAGTCGGTTTTTGAAAAATAAAATGCAAAGGTGCCCTCAAAAGTCCATTCAGATAGTGGCTACATGATGAGTGGTAGTATAACTTGTGGAGTTGCGGCGGTTGCCAACAAATTGTTATCAGTTGCTGATCACCTGTATCAACACCTGCAACAGGCCGATTAAAAGCCCGAAAACGCCACCAATAACTTCCAGGAACTGAAATTCTTTTTTGGTGATCTGGTCAAGAATATCTTCTAATTTTTCTGACGAGAAACTGGCTACTTTTTCTGTTACAATTTTTTCAAGGTCAAGGTCTTTTTCCAGCTTTGTCATATAGCTCTTCATCAAAATAGGGAAGAGGTTTTCCAGTTCCATTAAAAAAGCATCTTTAAGCTGGGTAATTGTTTTTTCGCCAATGAACATCGACAGCATGGGAAAGACAGTTTTTAATTTTTCTTTTAAAAATGCGTCTATATGGTGCTCAATTTCTGGTTTTAGTTGTTGTAAGTTATCAGGGTTAGTAACTTTTGCTTCAATTTCTGCAAATGATAAGAACTCTTTACTCACCACCTGTCCCAGTTTTTGAGCTATCAACTGTTGGTTTTTTGGAAAGATACCCTGGAGCTTAAATCCAAAAATGTTAATGGGTTTACGTGGATGAAACAACATTTTTATTGCTATCCATGTGGTTACCCACCCGGTAAAAGCCGATAAAAAAACTGGAAGTATATAATGCGTCCACTGCATGGTAACCTTATTTGGGGTGCAAAGAAAGCAATTAATATGCACTTACTCAAAATGTAATTTTGAAGGAGAAAAGTTTTTCTTTACTTTTGCAATCCCGTAAATGGTAGCCATAGCTCAGTTGGTTAGAGCATCAGATTGTGATTCTGAGGGTCGTGGGTTCGAGCCCCATTGGTTACCCAAAAAGATTTCTGCGTTTATCCGTAGAAATCTTTTTTATTTTTTGCAAAACCATGACAAAATTCAACCACTCATCCTCTTTTTTCCCCAAAAAAAGCCTTTAACAAAACATTATTCACGTAACTGCGTTAACAGCTAATAAAAACACACGTTTTACGTTATTTTTACATCATGCAAAAAATTGCACGCTTTATGATGAGTAAAAAATTCATTCCGGTTATACTTGTGCTTACCGGGGCAAGCTTGTTTGTAGCTTTTCAAACACAGGGAAAAACTGATAAAGACGACAATCCAAAATCCAAATACTCAAAAGTATTGCGTATTGTGGGTAACTACCTTGAAGAAGGTCATTACAGCCCTAAAAAAATTGATGATGATTTTTCAAAGATCGTTTTCAAAAAATTCACTACCGACCTGGATGATGAAAAAAGCATTTTCCTGAAGAGTGATATTGATTCCTTAGCAAAAAAATTCGATAGCAGAATTGATGATGAAATTCACGGCAGTGAATTGCAATCGTTTTTTGCCATTAACGACCTGTACACCAAAAGGCGTGATGAAAGTTTTTTGCTGATCAATGAATTTTTGGCCAAGCCTTTTGATTTTACAAAAGACGAAACCGTACAGTTTGACAGGGATAAACTGGACTTTCCAAAAACAGAAGCAGACCGCAGGGAAGTATGGAGAAAGACCATAAAATACAGCGTGTTAGGCAGGTTTGTGGATCTGCAGGATGAGAGAGAAAAAAATAAAGGCAAAAAAGATTTTGTAGTAAAGGCAGACAGTACTTTAGAAAGAGAAGCACGGGACTATGTGAGAAAAAGAATGGAGCGCATGACTGCTACTAAAAAGACCCACGAAACAGTTGATGAAGACTTCAGCACTTTTGTAAATGCTATTACATTAAGTATGGATCCGCATACTGATTATTTTCCTCCTATAGATAAACGTTCTTTTGATGAAGGTATGAGTGGCAGGTTCTATGGTATTGGTGCCCAGTTAAAAGATGATGATGGTAAAATTAAAATTGCAACACTTATTGCTGGTATGCCTGCAGTGCTGAGTGGTAATATTGCTATTGATGATGAGATAATTAAGATTGGTGAAGGCAAAGCTGAACCAGTTGATATCACCGGGTTTGCAGTAACCGATGCGGTAAAGCTGATCAGGGGAGCAGATAAAGGTTCTGAAGTGAGATTAACCATCAGGAAAGCTGACGGTACAATAAAAGTAGTATCATTATTAAGAGACGAAATAAAATTAGAAGACACCTTTGCTAAGAGTGCTGTTATAAATGGCGATCATAAAGTTGGTTATATCTGGTTGCCTGAGTTTTACCAGGATTTTCAAAATCCTAATGGTGCAAGATGTTCTAACGATGTGGCAAAAGAAGTGGAAAAATTGAAAGCTGAAAATGTGGAAGGTATTATTATCGACCTGAGAGGTAATGGCGGCGGTTCATTATCTGAGGTAGTTAAGATGGCTGGTTTAT
>Ga0068859_100004526_pt1 | contig 14178 bp, 13 predicted proteins | sample KBSSwiS22_FD_66585 | JGI IMG/M metagenome (GOLD analysis project Ga0068859, IMG submission 66585) | Switchgrass rhizosphere microbial communities from Kellogg Biological Station, Michigan, USA - KBS Switchgrass S2-2 | ecosystem: Host-associated > Plants > Roots > Rhizosphere > Soil ... | reverse complement strand
CACTACGAACGTTTTTTAAATACCCCTACCTCACAAGCCAGCAATGTTACCACTGGCCGTATCTATCAAACTGTAATCAACAAAGAACGTGAAGGTGCTTATTTGGGTAAAACGGTACAGGTTATTCCCCACATTACGGATGAAATAAAACGCCGTATGCTTTTATTAGGTAAAGGTGGCAAATACGATATCATTATTACTGAATTAGGTGGCACCGTGGGTGATATTGAAAGTTTACCTTTTGTAGAAGCCGTGCGCCAGTTACAATGGGAAATGGCCGAAGAAGATTGCATGGTAGTACACCTTACTTTAATACCTTATTTAAGTGCTGCTAAAGAATTAAAAACAAAACCCACGCAACATAGTGTTCGTTTACTAAGCCAGGAAGGTGTGCATCCTGATGTTATTGTATGCCGTACCGAACAACCTTTGAATAACGAGCTTAAAAAGAAGATCGCTTTATTCTGTAATGTAAAACCTGATGCCGTTATTGAAGCTATGGATGCATCAAGTATTTACGAAGTGCCATTGATGATGCTGCAGGAAGGACTGGATATTATTGTATTGAAAAAATTACAGATCAATGGTTATGCTGCACCGGAATTAACCAAGTGGCGTGCATTCCTTGACAAATTAAAATATCCCAAAACAAAAGTTACTATTGGCTTAATTGGAAAATATATTGAACTGCAGGATGCTTACAAATCGATCTTAGAAAGTTTTGTACACGCCGGCGCCATGAATGAGTGCAAAGTGAAAGTGGTGGACGTACACAGCGAAACCATCACTGAAGATAATGTAGCGGAAAAATTAAACAAGCTGGATGGATTATTGGTGGCACCTGGTTTTGGTAACCGTGGCGTGGAAGGAAAAATTACTGCGGTAAAATATGCCCGTGAAAATAACCTGCCCTTCTTTGGTATTTGCCTGGGCATGCAGATGGCCGTAATTGAATATGCAAGAAATATTTTAGGATGGGCCGATGCTAACTCTACCGAAATGGTAAAAGACACCACACATCCAGTTATCGATCTGATGGAAGAACAAAAAGATATTACAAACAAAGGCGGCACCATGCGTTTGGGTGCTTACCCCTGCACCATCAAACAAGGTACACTGGCGTACGAAATCTATGGCACAACAGACATCAGCGAGCGCCACAGGCACCGCTGGGAATTCAACAATAAATACATTGCTGATTTTGAAAAAGCCGGCATGATCCCGAGCGGTAAAAATCCTGCTAACGGATTGGTGGAGATCGTTGAATTACCTAATCATCCTTTTTTCATTGGTGTGCAGTATCATCCTGAATTAAAAAGTACGGTAGAAAATCCGCAACCAATATTTGTTCATTTTGTAAAAGCAGCAAAAGCCTTTGCAGAAAAAAGAGATGCGGTGAAAAATCCGTTGTTGCAGAGTGAGATGATTTAAATGTATCCGATTATGGAGAAGATGAATGTTCAATAATCAATGTTCAACGCTCAATGTTCAATAAAATACAAGAGCGTTTAATTCCTATACTCTGCATTTACGTTGAGTATTGAACATTGAGCATTGAATATTGAACATTTTTTTGGATACCAACTTCAGTAATTCTCCTTAAAGTTGTATTTGTATTTTTCTGTGAAATTTGTGTAATCTGTGGCAACAACCAACATTAAACTTTCAATGGATGAACTCAACCGTAAATCGGTGGAGGAATTCAAGCGTTCTGAAAAAACACCGGTGATTGCGGTATTAGAAAATATCCGCAGCGCTTATAATGTGGGCAGTGTATTTCGTACCGCCGATGCATTTTTATTAGAAGCCATTTACATCACCGGCTACACCTGCATCCCCCCGCATAAAGAAATTAAAAAAACAGCTTTGGGCGCAGAGGAAAGTGTGGACTGGAAACATTTTGCCAGTGCCACCGAAGCAATTGAAATGCTCAAAGCAAATGGCTACAAAGTATATGCAATAGAACAGGCATTGAACAGCCATCACCTGCAACTGGTGGATTTTAAAAGCGACGAAAAAATTGCCGTCATCTTTGGCAATGAAGTTACCGGTGTAGAGCAATCCACCATAGAACAGTGCGACGGCTGTATCGAAATTCCCCAATTGGGCATGAAGCATTCCTTAAATATTGCCACCGCTGCCGGCGTAGTACTTTGGGAAATTGTAAGAACAAGAATATCCAAAATCGAATAAGTTCTGTATCCGGGCACCGTATCTTTGCACCATGTTAGCTGTTAAGAAGTATTTATCGCTGGTAAAATTTTCGCACACCATTTTTGCAATGCCTTTTGCGTTAATTGGATTTTTTTTAGGGATAACTAATTTAAAGAAAATTGTCGCTGAAGATTTTTTACAAAAAACCACTTTGATACCAGGTTGGCATACCACAATATACACTAACTCTTATCGGGCATTTCAACTTGTACTTGTCATCCTTTGTATGATATTCGCCCGTTCCGCCGCAATGGCTTTCAACCGCTGGCTGGATGCTAAGTACGATGCAATGAACCCACGTACTGCTGTAAGAGAAATCCCCGCAGGCATCATCAAACCCGGCAATGCGTTGACATTTGTGATCATCAATTGCATTTTATTTATCACCGCAACTTTCTTTATCAATTCACTTTGCTTTTACCTCTCCCCCGTTGCGCTGTTTGTAATTTTATTTTACAGTTACACCAAACGTTTTACTGCATTGTGTCATTTAGTTTTGGGAGTTGGTTTAAGTCTTGCCCCTATTGGCGCTTACATTGCAGTAACCGGGCAATTTAATTTGTTGCCGATACTTTTTTCTTTCACCGTATTATTTTGGGTTAGTGGTTTTGATATAATTTATGCTTTACAAGATGAAGATTTTGATAAGCAAAATCAATTACACTCCATTCCTTCAGCAGTAGGTAAAGTAAAAGCTTTACGCATTTCCGAAATGCTGCACGTACTTTCTGCGGCCTGTGTTATCACCGCAGGTTTTTATGGACATTTTGGAATGTGGTACTGGACTGGTGTTGTATTTTATATTGGCTTACTCATTTATCAGCATGTATTAGTAAAACCGAATGATCTGAGCAAAGTAAACATGGCATTTTTCACTACTAACGGTATCGCATCAGTGGTGTTTGCAGCATTTGTTTTGTTAGACCTGTTTGTTAGTTGAAAGTTAGTAGCAACATTCGCATAAATCTGAAATCGCAAATCTAAAATCAAAAAATCCGCAGTGGCACGAATATTAGCAATCGATTATGGTGGTAAAAGAACCGGGCTTGCGGTAACAGATCCTTTGCAAATTATTGCAACCGGTTTGGAAACCATTGAATCCAGGGAACTCATCCCCTATTTAAAAAAATACCTGGCAGCAGAAACTGTTGAACTCATCATCATCGGCCTGCCCAAAAACTGGGATGATACGGACACACACGGCACCCCATTAGTAGAAGCTGCTATAAAAAAAATAAAAAAAGAATTTCCTTCCATGCCATTGAAAACTGTTGACGAACGGTATACTTCTAAAATGGCCAAAGATGCCATGCTGGAAATGGGTATGAAAAAGAAAGACAGGCGGATAAAAGGTAATGTGGATGTAATTGCTGCCACTATCATACTCCAGGAGTACTTAAATTCAATTGCTTAATTGTTGAATTGTTAAATGGATAAATTGTTTATTTAAGTTAATTTTGCAGCCAATAAATACATTATGATTCTTCCGATAGTAGCATATGGTTCACCCATTTTAAGAAAGGTTTGCAGTGATATTGGCCCTGATTATCCCGGGCTGCAGCAATTGATTGCTGATATGTGGGAAACCATGTACAATAGCAATGGCGTGGGCCTGGCCGCTCCGCAAATTAATAAAGACATCCGCCTTTTTGTAATAGACAGCGAACAGATATTTGCCAACCAGGAAGAAGATGAAAAAGGTGAATTCCCTGATGAGCCGGGTTATAAAGGTGTTTTCATCAATGCACACATCAAAGAATTGAATGGTGATGAATGGAGCTATAATGAAGGCTGCCTCAGCATTCCTAAAATAAGGGAAGATGTGTATCGGGAAGAAGAAGTAACGCTTGAGTATGATGACGAAAATTTTGTTCATCATACCAAAACTTTCAATGGCATTACGGCAAGGGTCATCCTGCATGAATACGATCATATCGAAGGCAAATTGTTCATCGATCATATAAAACCACTCAAACGTAAACTGCTGCAGGGCAAACTTACAGATATCTCCAAAGGAAAAATAAAAGTGGATTACCGCATGGTTTTTCCTAAATAATGGCGGCCCCTAACCCCTAAAATGGAATCAGAGTATTAAAACCAAAGCTTTATTATGAACCCGAAACTTTCAATTAATAAGGCAACAAAGTTTAAGTTAATCTTCGTTTATTTTATTTTCTTATTCTTTTTTTCTGCTGCTGCGCAGGAAAAAAAAGACAGCACTGTAACGGTGGGTAAGCAATCCATCACTTTAAGCGAAGTGGTGGTGGATAATAAGTTAAACATTCCCACTTTTATCAACCGCATAAAAAACGATACCAGTTTTTATAAAGCTTTTCGCAACCTGCATATTCTTAATTTCAGCGCCATCAACGACATCCGCATGAATAACAGCGATGGGGAAGCGAAAGCAACACTGCACAGTAAAACAAAACAAATTCGCAGCACTAACTGCCGTACAATGGAAACACTGGAAGAGCAGGCAACCGGCGATTTTTATGATGACAACCACAATTACAATTATTACACGGCCCAAATGTATGCGTCGCTTTTTTTTACCAAAGATTCTGTTTGTGGCGAAGACAATATCGTAGCAGGAAAGGAATTCAGTACTTCCGGCAAAAGCGGCATGGAAAAACATAAAGAGCAATTAAAAATGTTGTTTTTCAATCCTGGAAAAAGGATCAATGGGTTACCTTTTATGAGCAATAAAACCGCCATTTTTGATGATGACCTTGCCGACAAATATGACATGAGTATCGACATGGATATCTACAACAATACCAATTGCTATATCTTTAAACAAACTGCAAAGCCCGATCATAAAAGCGATGTGGTGGTAGACGAAATGACCACATGGTTTGACGCTAACACGTATGATGTACTGGCAAGAAATTACAGCATCAGCTACGATGCAGGAGTATACGATTTTAAAGTGCAGATGGAAGTGGTGATGACCAAATTCAACACATACTTAGTACCTTCATTAATACGTTATACAGGTAACTGGAAAGCTATTTTTAAACCCAGGGAACGTGGCATATTCACCGCCACGCTTTTTGATTTTAAATAAGTTGGAACACGGATGACACGGGTTGAACGGATGAGCACGGATTTTTTATCCTGCTTTGCAGAATAAATTGGATTATTTTGGGAATCAGGCATTCTGCGAGGCAGAATCATCTGTGGTCATCCAATTATAGAGTTGCTTATTTAATTCATTAAACTTTCGAATCAAAAAAAAACACCTAAAATCCGTTCAATCCGTGCCATCCGTGTTCAAAAACATTTTCAGCAATTATTAACGTTTAGATATTTAATTTTAATCCATGAAGCATTTTCCTAAAAAACTTTTAAGCCTGGCGTTGATCTGCATTACACTGCATGCTGCTGCTCAAAAAAGTGGCCGCGACTTTACAGAGATTGATGCGTATGTAAAAAAACTGGGTACGTTAGATAGTATGAATATGGGTACCATCAGCAACCTGCTCACAAAAAACTATGAGAATAAAACTGATAAAGCCCGTGCCATATTTGACTGGATAGCGTACAATATCGTCTATGATATTAAAACTGCAAGAAACGGTGGTTCTGAAAAAAATTCTTCCACAGAGGTTTTGCTGTATCGCAAAGCTACCGGTTCCGGGTATGCGAATCTTTTCCAGGATATGTGCAGCAGCGCAGGCATACGATGCCTTACTGCAGATGGCTTTATAAAATTTGGTATCGACCAGATAGGTGATGATAAAACAGAGATCAACCATACCTGGGATGTAGTGCAGTTGGGCCAAAGCCCCGAGGCCTGGTATTATGTTGATGCCTGCATGGGCAGTGGCTATACCGATGCTGAATTTAAAACCTATACCAAATCTTTTAACCCCGATTATTTTTTTGCCGACCTCACCATTTTTAACTGGCAGCATTTCCCCGATAACATTGCCTGGTATCTTGGCCCGAGGTTAAAAAATAAAAAAGATTTTTTCAGTATGCCCATCATAAAATCGGCAGCATATGAATTGGGCTTAAAAAAACTAAACCCTGTTGAAGGATCTGTAAAAGCCAAAGTGGGCAAGGCTTTACCCTTCAGTTACCAAATAAGCCTTGAAGCTGAAATAACGAAAGTGCAGCTTGCTATTGGTGAGGGTAAAAAGCAAAAAATTAAAGAAGTGGAGTTTTCATTGAGTGGGCGCATTCTTGGTTTTACCTACAAGTTTGAAGAAGAAGGTGAGTTTCAAGTTAAAGTTATCGTGAATGGAAAGGAATTGGTAGAGTATAAGATTAACGTGGAGGAATAAAAAGAAAATATTCAATGTTCAATACTCAATGTTCAAATTTCAATGAAAATGCATAGCATGAAACTTTTTAACTTACCCAGCAATGATAGCAACACAAATACTCTTGCCCTTTATTGAATATTGAGCATTGAACATTGATTATTGAGCATTTCTTCAGTCTCTTAAAAAATAAGAAGGCCTCAGCAATTATACTGAGGCCTTTTAATATTATGCCCTTTGTTTTACAGGTGCTTTTTTCTTTACTTTCTTTAACGCAGTTTCAATTTCCTTGCTCAGGTTTTCGAAATTTGTTTTACCGCTTACCTGTTCGCCATTGATAAAAAATGCAGGCACTTCCTTTACACCTTTATCAACGCCATCCTGGAAATCGTTGCGTATCTGCCATCCGTAAGTGGAATTGATCAGGTCGTCTAAGAAATGTTTGTTCACCACACCAGCTTCTTTAGAATATAATTTTAAGCTGGTGGTGCCTAAACGGCGGCGATTCTCAAATAAAATATTGTGCATTTCCCAAAACTTGCCCAATTGCGCTGCTGCTAAAGAAGCTTCTGCAGCCTTCATAGAGCGCTGGTGAATTTTTGTTTGTGGAAAATGGCGGAAGTTGAACCTGATCTTGCCATCAAACTCTTCCAGTAATTTTTTTACCACTTCATTTGCTTTTGCACAATCTTCATTTTCGTACTCTCCAAACTCTGTTAATGTTACCGATGCTTCGGGGTTGCCTACAAATATCTCCTTGCTGGGGATAATTTCAACAACATCTTTTGTTTTTGTTGCCATAGTTATTATTGTCTTTTCCCTGCTGCTTGTTACAGCAGTTTGTTATTAATCCGTAGCTATTGTTTTTATCCTGGTTAACAACGTTCGCCAGTTATTATTTTTTCTTTGTTCCAGCATTTTCAGGCTCCATCACTTCATTTCTAAAAACCACTACTCCATCAAACACATCTACCAGTACAGGTTTTGTTTTGTCCACATCGCCAGCCAGTATCTTTTTGCTCAACTGGTTTACAATCTCTTTTTGGATAAGCCTTTTTAAAGGCCTTGCACCCAATTGAGGGTCGTAACCATTTTCCGCAAGATAGTCCAAAGCATAGTCACCAAATTGTAAATTAATGCCGGTTTGTGCCACTAAGCGCTTCAGGCTGTCCAATTGTATCTTAATGATTCCTTTAATCTCCTTCTTCATCAGCGGCTGGAACATGATCACTTCGTCGATGCGGTTCAAAAACTCAGGCCGTATTGTTTGCTTTAATAACAACATTACTTCCACTTTTGTTTTCTCAACTACCTCATCCTTATTCTTTTCCGTTACTTTTTCAAAGTTCTCCTGTATTATATCACTACCCATGTTACTGGTCATGATAATGATCGTATTCTTAAAATTAACCATACGACCCTTGTTATCCGTCAATCTGCCGTCGTCTAACACCTGCAATAATACGTTAAAAATGTCAGGATGCGCTTTTTCTATTTCGTCTAAAAGCACTACACTATAGGGTTTTCGTCTCACCGCCTCGGTTAACTGGCCACCTTCATCGTATCCAACATAGCCCGGAGGCGCTCCCACAAGGCGGCTTACAGTGTGCTTTTCCTGGTACTCGCTCATATCAATACGGGTCATCATGCTATCGTCATCAAACAGGTAATCGGCAAGGGCTTTTGCCAGCTCGGTTTTACCTACTCCCGTGGTTCCCAGGAAGATAAAGGAGCCGATCGGCTTTTTAGGATCCTGCAAACCAGCCCTGCTTCTGCGGATGGCATCAGAAACTGCTTCAATAGCCTCATCCTGTCCCACCACTCTTTTATGCAGCTCTTCTTCCAGGTGCAGCAGTTTCTCTCTTTCGGTTTGTAACATTTTCATCACAGGAATGCCGGTAGCTTTAGCCACATTTTCTGCAATATCTTCCGCATCCACTTCTTCTTTTAATAATCTTTTTTCGCTGCTGGCATCTAATTGTTTGCTCAGCTCTTCAATTATTTTTTCCTGTTCCTGCACTTTGCCGTAGCGTATTTCAGCAACTTTTCCGTAGTCGCCTTCTCTTTCGGCTTTTTCAGCAGATAACTTTAGTTGTTCAATGGCGGCTTTGGCATTCTGCACTTTTTCAACAATTTCTTTTTCGGTTTGCCATTTGGCTTTATAAGTATCCCTGTCTACAGAAAGATTGGCTATTTCGGTATTCAATTCTTTCAGCTTTACTGCATCATCTTCTCTTTTAATGGCTTCTCTTTCTATTTCCAATTGACGGATCTGTCTTTCCAGCCTGTCCAGTTCTTCCGGCATACTGTTCATTTCCAAACGCAGTTTGGCTGCACTTTCGTCAATAAGATCGATGGCCTTATCTGGTAAAAAACGATCGGTGATGTAACGATGCGATAATTCCACCGCAGCAATGATTGCCTCATCTTTAATGCGCACATGATGATAGGTTTCGTACCTGTCCTTTAATCCACGAAGGATAGAAACGGCATCTTCAACACTCGGTTCATCAATCAATACTTTTTGAAAACGGCGTTCTAATGCTTTATCCTTTTCAAAGAATTTCTGGTATTCGCTTAAAGTGGTAGCACCAATTGCTCTCAACTCACCTCTTGCCAATGCAGGTTTTAAAATGTTGGCTGCATCCATTGCACCATCACCACCGCCGGCGCCTACCAGTGTATGTATCTCATCAATAAACAAAATAATTTCTCCATCGCTGGTGCTTACTTCTTTTACCACCGATTTTAATCTTTCTTCAAACTCACCTTTATATTTTGCACCGGCAATCAATTGCCCCATATCTAGAGCATATATAATTTTAGATTTTAAATTTTCGGGTACATCTCCATTTACAATACGCATAGCCAAACCTTCGGCAATGGCGGTTTTACCCACACCGGGTTCACCCACCAGTATTGGATTGTTCTTACTTCTTCTTGATAAGATGTGCAGTGTTCTTCTTATTTCTTCATCACGACCAATAACAGGATCTAACTTACCCTGCCTTGCCATTTCAATTAAATTCTTGGCATATTTATTCAGCGCATTGAATTGCGTTTCGGATGTTTGAGAAGAAACAGTGGAACCTTTCTTCAATTCTTTTGTTGCGGTTATCAAACCTTTTTCTGTAAGGCCTGCATCTTTTAAAATTTTGGCCGTATTATCTTTTCCTTCCAATAAAGCGATCAATAAATGTTCAGGTGCAACAAACTCATCATTAAATTGTTTTAATGCGGCGGATGAACGCAGTAACACATTATTCAAATCCCTGCTTACATTTTGTGCAGGTTCCGTACCCGAAGCTTTGGCCAGTTTTTTAATGCTTTCCGCCAACTTTGTTTCTACAAAATTGATATTGACATTATTCTTCTTTAATAAAAATTCAATAGCTGAATCTTCATCCTCCAACAGCGATTGCAGCATGTGTTCCGTTTCAATATTAGCATTGTTATTATTGAATGCCAGTTGCTGTGCATGCTGTAGCCTTTCTTGTGATTTTATAGTTAGATTCTGTATACTCATAATTCGTAATTTTAAACTTAATCGTCAAATTATAATCCAATAGCAAATCTCAGCTAATATGTCATACAAATTCCGCTCCAACTGCCGCAAATTCAGCTTGTTTGTTGTTGGCCTGCTATTGTTACAGGCCGGCTATTCGCAATATAATTTTAATAAGGTGGATGATTGGTTAAACGATAATTTAAAAGAGATTGGCGGCAGGGCCGTATTGGTAATTTATAAAGATGGAAAACTGGTGTACAGCAAAGCTGCAAATGATTTAAGCGGACGGCAAAAGAGAATAGGGAAATTTATTGCTAAAAGACAGGGCAAAGATGCTGATGAAATGATGCAGGATTTTACCGTTACCACCAGGGAAAGAATTGCAAGTTGCAGCAAATGGTTAAGCGCAGCCATGGTAATGACCTTTGTTGATGAAGGCAAATTAAGTGTAGAAGATACCATTGGAAAATTTTTGCCCGTGATGACGGCTAATGGTAAAGGCAATATAAAAATTTGGCAATGCCTTAGTCATTTAACGGGTATTAAAGCTGGCACATTAAAAGAATCGCTTAACGAGATGAAAGATTTGAACAGCATGGACGAAGCGATGGCATCCATTGCTAAACAGCCGATGGAAGGTGAGCCCGGCAAAACATTTCATTACAGTAATGTGGGATTACAAATTGCAGGAGCTGTGATGGAAAAGATAAGCGGCAAAAGTTTTGAAACTTTATTTGCAGAAAGAATTGCCCAACCATGTAACATGAAAAATTCTGATTTTGGAAAAGGTAAAGTGGCGTTGCCTGCTGGTGGCGGATGGAGTACCGCAGAGGACTACCTGAATTTTTTACAAATGATTTTGCATGAAGGTGTGTTTAATGGCAAGAGGATATTAAGTAAACAATCCATTATAGAAATGCAAAAGAACCGTGTGGCAAAAGATGCAGTGATCGTCTCCTCTCCTGCCGAAGCTGGTAACTGGGGTTATGGCTTTGGAGAATGGATGATGGGAAGCTCCCTTGTAACATCTCCCAAAGAGGGAAAGATGCCTGACTCACAACGTTCTGATGCAGTTACAAGCCCGGGCTTGTTCGGCAGTTTTCCATGGGTGGATAATAAAAAACAATACGCCGGCTTTTTAATGACCTTTAATATAAAAAGCAAAGGCAGAAATGAACGCTATACTGAATTAAAGCGGTTGGTGGACGAAGTTTTGACAACTCAATGACACCCTTACCTGCTTTTCTCCTACCTTTGCAGCTGCTTTAAAATTCCGCAATGAAGAAAATATTTGTACTGGTTTTGTTTACAGGTTGTTTTTTGTACTCATTCTCACAAGTTAAAAACAAGTTATTTAAGGGCATGTATATCCAATGGGGATATAATGTAGAAAGTTATACCAAAAGCAATATTCATTTCAAGATGAGCAATGGTAATAATTTTGTGTTGCACAATGCTGTGGCACATGATAAGGGAGATTTTGACGCTATTTACAAAGAACCTTCACAAATTTCTATTCCGCAATATAATTACCGTTTTGGTTTTTACCTGAATCGCTCACACTCTAAAGCATTGGAATTAAATTTTGACCATGCAAAGTATGTGGTTACGGATGGACAAACAGTACATGTAACCGGAACTATTGATGGTAAACAAGTAGATGGCGACAGTGTTTTAAACCCCAATACCTTTTTACATTTTGAACATACTGACGGTGCCAATTGGTTGCATTTAAATTATGTACAACAAAATATTTTGTTGTACACAGCATCTGCTTCAAGACCTTTACTTACATCAGTTTTAAAAGCAGGTGCAGGCATTAATATTCCACGTACCGATTTTACATGGCGTGGTGAAAGGCTGAATAACAATTTTCATGTTGCAGGTTACAATATTAGTGCAGAAGCAGGTTTAAGGTTATATTTTTTGAGAAGAGTATTTCTTGAATGCACGGGCAAAACTGGCTTTGTAAGATATATTAATGCTTTAGCCTGCACACCTACACAAAAAGGAAACAGGGCAACTCACAGTTTTGGTTATGTTGAAGCAATTGCCACCCTGGGCTATGATATAAAATTTTAAGCCTTTAACCGAATTTAAGGAAGCCATGCGATATTGCGCATGGCTTTTGTATTTTTATACCATTATAATTTCTATTTGAATACAGCAAACCATACGCAACAAGTAAAAGCATTTGCAGCGCAATTAGGGTTTGACTTTTGCGGCATTGCAAAGGCGCAGCAACTTGATGAAGATGCCAGGAGGCTGGAACATTGGCTGAGCAAGGGAATGAATGGCACCATGCAATACATGGCCAATCATTTTGACCTGAGGATAGACCCTGCTAAATTAGTACCAGGTGCTAAGTCTGTTATTACTTTATTGCTGAACTACTTTCCATCTGCACAACAAAATGATGATGCAGTAAAAATTTCCAAGTACGCTTATGGTACAGATTACCATGAAGTGATACGCAGTAAGCTGAAGTTATTACTTCGGCACATTAAAGAAAATATTGGCGAAATAAATGGAAGAGGTTTTGTTGACAGCGCTCCTGTTTTAGAAAGAGCCTGGGCACAAAAAAGTGGTTTGGGTTGGGTAGGCAAAAACGGAAACTTAATTAATAAACAATCCGGTTCTTTCTTTTTTATTGCAACATTAATTACAGACATGGAATTACAATACGATGATGCCTATGCCAAAGACTATTGCGGCACCTGCACCAAATGTATTGACCACTGCCCTACTGATGCCATTCTGCCCGACAAAGTAATTGACGGCAGTAAATGCATCAGTTATTTTACCATTGAGTTAAAAGACGCATTAATTCCCGGAGCAATGCAGGGCAAGTTTGATAACTGGATGTTTGGTTGTGATACCTGCCAGGATGTATGCCCATGGAACCGGTTTAGCAAGCCAAATAATGAAATCAGTTTTACACCCATCCCTCAAATTTTAAATTTTTCTAAAAACGATTGGGAAGAGATGACAGAAGAATCTTTTAAAATTATTTTTCAGCATTCGCCTTTAAAGAGAAGTAAGTTTGAGGGTATAAAAAGAAATTTAAAATTCATTCAAACTTAAAACTGAAAGCCCAGCTTAAAAGATATCCTGCTGAATTTACGTACCGTATCATTAAAACCAGTCATCCCGTATGAATCAGGATATTGCTCCACTTCTTCCATTTTTTTAACGGTATTACCTGCAGAGAAAAACAAGTGGCTTTTTCTTCCTGTCTTTATTAAATAACCAACCCCTGCATCTGCATAAAAGCCACTTTTTGTGTATATAGTTGACCAGTTTGTTTTTTGCGTTTTATTTTTTGCAATTAAATTACTGCCCACATTAGCATACAAAAAGAAAGCATTGTTTTTAAGTGGAATTATTTTTTTTACGGCACCAAACAATGGCAATGTTTTTAAATAATAATCATCAATACCAAAACCAGCGCCAATAAACCAGTTTTTAAATGCAATACCATTTTCTGTTTGTGCTGCAAATGCAACAGGTAATTTTCCTGCAACAAAGCCTGCCGAATTATAGCTGCTAAAAGTTACCTGTTGCTTTTTTTGCGCCCCTGCTGTTTGCATCATAAAAATAGCAGCAATTATCATGAAAGTACTTTTCATCCTTACTGGTTTTGAATGGCAATTTTAGAGATGAGTTTTATACCTGTTGCATTACTGTAGTCGTATTGATACAAACCATCCTTTGCAATAACCAAAGCGATATTATTAAATGCAATCACATCATTGGCTTCGGGTAATACAAATTGTTTTATCAATGCAATTGAATTGACGTTAGCAGCATTATAAATTTTTAAGCCGTCGTTGCCATCGCAGATAAATAAAAGATCACCATCTTTACTTAAGCCATGCGGATTGGTCATTGGATAAGTCATTTTTAGAACCGGGGCTGTAAGGTTGGTAATATCAACTATCTCCAGGTCATTATCAAACCCAAGACAACCAGAACCTGTACGCAATGTAATGTATGCATAGTTGTTATCTGCTATCACCGGGTCGCAGGCACGGGCATGCGTAAACGTAGAAATTTTATTGGGAGATGATGGATTTTGTACGCCATAAATAAACATGCCGTTATTAGAACCGATGAATAGCTTGTCCTTAAACGGATAAATTGTTTCCACATGCCAATTACCAATAGAAGCCTTATTGCTAAATA
>Ga0068859_100004525_pt1 | contig 14180 bp, 13 predicted proteins | sample KBSSwiS22_FD_66585 | JGI IMG/M metagenome (GOLD analysis project Ga0068859, IMG submission 66585) | Switchgrass rhizosphere microbial communities from Kellogg Biological Station, Michigan, USA - KBS Switchgrass S2-2 | ecosystem: Host-associated > Plants > Roots > Rhizosphere > Soil ... | reverse complement strand
GATGTTTTTAGAATGGCTATTTACAAACTGGCCATTAAATTAATAATGGTGCATAACCACCCCAGCGGCGAAATGAAACCCTCTACTGCAGACAGGGCGATTACTGACCGTATGATAAAAGTGGGCGAGATCATCAACGTTGATGTGATTGACCACATCATCATTTCCGAAAAAGATCATTTTAGTTTTTGTGATGCTGGCATTATTGCCGAACTAAAAAAATCTGACACCTGGCGTATTATTGAAAAAGAAGAATTGGAGTTGAGGGAGTTTAAACAACAAATGGAAGCTGAAAGAATAAGGAATGAAAAAGCTTTAGAAATAGGAAGAAAAATGAAAGCTGGAGGAATGGATGAGGCAACTATTAAAAAAATGACGGGGCTTACGTTGGCGGAAATAAGAAAATTGTGAGAGGGAAATAACTTAGGGCGTATTGCAAATACTTTCTATAGGGAGTGACCTCTTTTAAACTGAAAGTCATAGTGATTATACAATTCTGGATTTGTTAGGGATATTTGCACAAACTTATTAAGAGCAATTCTGTATATAATATCTTTTCTCATGCTGGATAGTTTATGTCTTTTGTCTAAATAATGGATAATGACTTGACAACAAAAATCGGCTAATAAGTGACCAAAGCAGAACTTCTGTACGTTCAATAAATGTCGTTTGCCAAATGAATAAAGGGTTGATCGTTTTAATGAATTAGATTTTAGCTTATCGTCTATCGCTAGTGGCTTGATAAAAGGTAGATCCTTGGGTGCACATTCCACACAAAACATATAGCCACTTTGCCTTGGAAAAAAGGAGGCTGACTTCTTAAATAAGTAAGCATCAGCTAAGACAGCAATCTTCATTTGCTTAAGAAATTTCGAGAACGTTTCTTCTATTTCAGTGTGCTCAATTTTAATAGCTGTTAATTCTTCGATGATTGCTTTGAGGATTTGAACATTCCATACATCATTTTCCCAACTGTAGCCATAAGTATAAAAAATATTGGGATGAGCAATGCGTTGCTTAAGAATTTCATCAAACTCATTATCCATAGCAACCATAACCGTTTTCAATTGACCATTTACTATGTCAAGAGCAATTTCCTTGATTGTTGTTTTTGATCCGACAGATTTAAATTTTACTTTTTTACTTTTTTGGAACTCATAGAATATTTTCCTCCAGAAAATTATGTCATTTGTCTCAGAGTTGTATAGTCCAGCGTAAACATCAGCCTTTGTGAAGCTTTTGGACCCCCCTTCAACAAATACTAATAAATCAACATTATGAAACAAATGTTGGTTTCTTAATCCATTTAATGTTCTTTTGAAATGCATCATTTTATTGCTTCTTCAATTTTGATTACGGATTCGGTATACTCGCCAACAATATCTGGTGAATGAGTTGCAAATATTATCTGAGAGTTGGGATTTAAAGCTTTTAAGCTACTTACTAATTTTTCTTGCCACTCTACATGTAATGATAGTTCTGGTTCATCTGCGATATAGATGTGAGTATTTTCCTCTTGGAGAAGGCTTTGTCCTAAAATTATTAATAACTGTTTCTCCCCAGAAGAAAGAATTGTAAGAGGGAAAATTTTTCCGCTATCTGTCTTTACAGTTAATTCGTTTTTTTCGTTGATGAAAAGCTCCTTTCTCAAAAGTAAATTGTTAATAACTAATAGAAAGGTTTCTTTTGTCTTGTTGATATTTTTTTGCATTTCCAATACCTTACTCCATTCTTGTACAACTGAATGTATTCTCCTTGTCCCTATTAAATATCCTAAATCCGAAATAGTTAAAGCTTCGGGACCGTCAAGTCGTTTGATTGATTCATAATATGAGGTAAAATACTTATCGAGTTTCGGGCTAAAATCATTATCGTCTAGTTTAAAATGAATGAAAATTTGTTTCAGTGAATTTTGCTCTTTTTCAGCATCAATATCAGTAGTAGCACCAAAGGTGTTAACTGGTGTATCTATTAGTGATTCAAATATATATTTTTGAAATTTCTCAGTTTCGATTGTATATTTTCTATTTAGTTGAGAAAAATATTTTACCAGCTCAATTTGCAATTCTTCAATTTTTACATCTATGGTAGATTCAAAACTTCTTTCTTCTCTTCGGCGAGATGTCACTGTAGTTCTGTGTATAGATAACCAGCTTACATTTACCAATTCCTGAAGGGCTAAATTCACATCTTTTTCCAATCTGTTTCCTCGGACTAATCTTTTCTGAATCAGATAATCCTGCTGTTGGCGATACATATATTCCTCTTCTAGTTGATCTAAAAGATATTTCTTAGGTTCTAAGTCAGTGTATCGTTTGATTTTTACAATTATGTTAGGGTAGGGCGAGTTTTCCTTTTCTGTCTTATCTACTTCTATAAATGCAGTTTTTTTTGTTGTAGAATCTACTATTAATGGCTTTAAAGCGATATTAATTTTCTTAAAATTAAATTTATCAAGAGTCGCAAAATCAGCTTTTAAAGTAGCTGCGATTAAATTTATAATAGTGGTTTTACCGGAGCCATTGACTCCTATTAAAAAATTAACATCATCTCGAAATTTGAGCGATACATCTTTATCTCCCCAAAACTTTTCGATAATCACCTTTTCAATTTTATTCATATCAATATTAATTTGTGAAACTGCGTTGCCTTTTAAAGCTATGAAAATACTTTCTTTATTTAAATTCGTTCATCGGCTAACTCATAAATATACGCCTTTGCTGTTTTAGTTCACTAAGGTTCAGCCACAAAAAAAGCTTTATTTCTTACAAATGCAAACGTAATACCCGCAATGTTAAATAGTTTCCCTCAATTAATTCCCAACGGGTAAACTACTCACATAATCCGCATCATAGGACACCCTGCCTCGGGTGAATAAGCACCTGCCCCCGAGTGAATGAGCCACTGTTAGTAATAAAATGTAAGATCACCTCCGTAGATTACTGTTTTAAACTAACAGCAGAGGTTCAAGAGGTGAAGGTTAAAACGCCATTTCCTTTATCTCGCCTTCCACCATCAACCTCCCTGCAGTTTTAGCAACAATTTCCTCCACACTTACACCCGGCGCTCTCTCTAATAATTTAAAACCATTTTCAGTAACTTCCAGCACAGCAATTTCAGTAACTATTTTTTTAACACAGCGTTTACCCGTAAGCGGTAAACTGCATTGAGGTAGTAATTTGCTTTCACCTTTGGGGTTGGTATGCATCATGGCCACAATGATATTTTTTGCACTTGCCACAAGGTCCATAGCACCGCCCATCCCCTTTACCATTTTACCGGGTATTTTCCAGTTGGCAATATCACCCTGCTCACTAACTTCCATGGCACCTAATACAGTAAGATCTACCTTGCCGGCACGTATCATTCCAAAACTCATGGCGCTGTCAAAAAAAGCAGAGCCGGGTATGGTGGTAATAGTTTGTTTACCGGCATTTATAAGGTCTGGATTTTCCTGGCCTGCTACAGGAAAAGGCCCCATACCCAACAAACCGTTTTCACTTTGCAATACTACATTTATTCCTGGCGGAATATAATTAGCCACTAATGTAGGAATGCCAATGCCCAGGTTAACATAGTAACCATCTTTCAATTCCTGCGCAATACGTTGTGCTATTTGTTCTTTTGATAAAGCCATAATACCCGAGAACCCTGTTCGTTCCTTTGCAGGAACCTAAAGGGGAACTTAGATTTAAAGTGTATAATTTATTTTGCTAAGCATATTAATCGTTAGTAAAAAAGTGGTTGCATTTAAAGCAGACTCTTCGCCAGTTCCCTCTTTAGGTAGCGGAGGGGGTTTTCACTGTCCGCTGTTCAATCCGCTTCTCATAATTCTCCCCCTTAAAAATTCTATGTACATAAATACCCGGCGTATGTATTTGATTAGGATCTAACTCACCTGCCGGCACCAATTCTTCCACTTCTGCAATAGTTATTTTTCCTGCCATCGCCATTAAAGGATTAAAGTTTCTTGCGGTAGCTGCAAAAATTAAATTGCCGTCTGTATCACCTTTCCATGCTTTTACTATTGCAAAGTCTGCATCAAAGGCATATTCCATTAAGTATTCTTTGCCATTGAATATTCGTGTTTCTTTTCCTGTTGCTACTTCTGTTCCCACACCAGCGGGTGTATAAATGGCGGGCATACCATAACCTGCAGCCATACACCTTGTTGCTAATGTTCCCTGTGGTATCAGTTCCACTTCCAGTTCACCACTTAACAATTGTCTTTCAAATTCTGCATTTTCGCCCACATAAGAAGAGATCATTTTTTTCACCTGCTTTTGCTGCAGCAGCAATCCAATTCCAAAATCATCAACACCTGCATTGTTAGATATGCAGGTGAGATCTTTTACTTTTTTGTTTACTAAGGCTGCGATGCAATTTTCGGGTATGCCACATAGTCCGAAGCCACCCAGCATAAGTACTGCACCGTCATTAATGCCGTTAATTGCTTCAGCTGCGTTTTTGAATACTTTATTCATTCTGCTTGCTTCCTGTTTTGTAGTGAATCCCTGAGGGGTTGCTGCCCCGGCCTTGTATTTATATATTTATCCCTCCCGGCTTTGCTGATCATGCTATCCAGCAGGGGCTGCATCAAAGCCGGGTGTGTTTTATAAAATTCATAACTCTTATAAAATTCTTCCCTGGTAATTTTATGTTCTGCAAATATTTGTTGTTGCAGTTTTACATTCTCTGCCTCAGGCTTTTTTGTTGAGTCCTTTGTTATAAAAGCAAAAGTAAATGCATCGGCCCGCAATACATCCCATAGCACAGTTTGCATGGCTGCAGGTTTTAAAACTCCTTTAGGTATCGCATTTTTATCTCCGCAGGAAAATAAAAAAAGCGCCCCTATTAATACAATTTGTTTACCCGTCATTTCAACTCGTCTTTGTATTTATTGGCATTCGTGATATCAATTTTCTGTAAAATTTCTGATGCCCTCAATTTATCCTGTTGTGGTGCTTTTGAAAAAAGTTTGATCAGCTCAGTTGATTTTCCCTGGAAGAAAAACTGGTTGATCATTTTATTGGGATTTTCTGTATTGAAATTACTCAGCAGGTTCAATACATTCATTACTTCGGCTCTGGCAGTAGTTTCATCTTCATAAAATTTATCCATCCCCAGCCTGTAGTAGTTGTAATACACATCATGCATAATGGTATAGCGGTTGTTGATCATGTTCTCCACCAGCCAGTAACGGTTACGCACACCATCAAAAGCTTTCCATCCGGAAATGCCTCTTCCGTCCGGCGCATTATTTACAACGTTTTGCGCTTTTTGAAAATAAGGATCTCCTCCGTGCGGCGAAAAAGAATCGTAATCAAATGCAAGGATCATATAAGCATAATACGCAAATACTGCCGTGAGATTGGATACCTGTGCATCGGAGCCGGATACCCTGTTCTCATTAAAATCCAGTTGCTGAAATTCTACATATTTAAAATTGACATTCTCGTCCCTGAAATTAATGATAGGAGACAGATACGAAGTATTGAAAATTGGCCTGGCAGCCTGTATGGTTAAACTTGCATTATACACATTTGTTTCCGATGTAGGTTCAAGGTTCAGTAAAAAACTGCATTCGATCTTTTCATTAGGTAAAAAATTATCGCTTGTCCATTTGCGGTTATTTACAAAATTATTCAACGCAGTCTGCAGGGTGCGGAATACACTTGGACTAACTGAAGTGCCTACCTGGCTGCTTACTATGGATATTGAAGCTTTTAATTCCTGCGCATCACCTATGTATGCCGCAAGACTAAAAGCTGTTAAAAAAATAAGTTTACGCATGTGATAATTGAATAATAGTGTTTACGATATCTTTCGCTACTTCTTTTTTTGATTTGGTATCAAACTTATACTCATTCCCCTGCTTATCAAAAATAGTGATTTTGTTAGTGTCATAGCCAAACTCGGTATTGGCATCGTTCAAAGAATTTAAAACGATCATGTCTGCATTTTTAGTCTGCAATTTTTTTAAGGCATATTCTTTTTCATTATTGGTTTCCAAAGCGAACCCTACTAATACCTGGTTGCTTTTCTTTTTTTCGCCTAATGATTTTAAAATATCCTTTGTTTTAGTCAGCTCAATATTGAAAGTGTTGTCGTTCTTTTTTATTTTTTCAGTTGCGGTATTCGCTGGCGTATAATCTGCCACCGCAGCACTCATTACTGCAATATCAATATCATTAAACCTTTTTATGCAGGCTTCATACATTTCATTGGCTGATTTAACTCTGATGACTTCGATAGCACCCGGAATGGTGACACCTGATGGACCTAAAACCAGGGTTACATCAGCACCGCGGAGTTGCATCTCTTCAGCAATAGCCACTCCCATTTTACCGGATGAATGATTGCCAATAAAACGAACGGGATCAAGAGACTCATATGTCGGTCCTGCAGTTACTAAAACTTTTTTACCTTTTAATTCTTGCTTAGCAGAAAAATAATTCTCCAGCCAATTGGCTATACTTTCAGGTTCGGCCATTCTCCCTTCTCCAATTAAGCCACTTGCAAGCTCGCCGTTTTCTACCGGGATGATTTTGTTGCCGAAGGAGCTGATCTTTTTAAGATTTTCTTTTGTTGAAGTATGATGCCACATATCTTCATCCATGGCGGGTGCCACTACTACCGGGCATGTGGCTGATAAATAAACGGCCAGCAGTAAATTATCACAAAGTCCGTTGGCCATTTTTGCAAGGGTGTTGCAGCTTAAAGGTGCTATAAGCATAATATCTGCCCAACGGCCCAGCATTACATGATTAGCCCAGGTATCATTATCTGCAATATCCATTAGAACATCATTCTTTGATAAGGTAGATAAGGAAAGCGGCGTAACAAAATCTTTTGCGGCAGCTGTCATAATAACTTTTACTTCAGCGCCCTGTTTAACTAATAATCTTACCAGCACGGCAGATTTATAAGCAGCTATACTTCCGGTAATTCCCAGTATGATCTTCTTTCCTTTCAGCATAAAAAATCCCGTCCTGCCTTGGGGCGGGACGGGATAAAATTATAACTTCTTCTGTTAATAATATTGCTAATTTATCGCCTTTCTTAACTAAACAGGTCTTCGTCATTTTTACGGAAGTATACTTTATCTTCCATAAACTCTGTTGTTGCTAACAAAGAAGGATTGGGCATACGCTCGTATGCTTTTGAAATTTCAATCTGTTCTTTATTTTCATGAATTTCTTCCAGGCTATCGGTATGGCTGGCAAATTCTTCCAGTTTATTATGCAATTCTTCTTTAACTGTAATGTTGATCTGGTTGGCACGTTTTGCAATTATTGCAATAGACTCGTACACATTACCAGTTTTTTGTTTGATATCAAATAAACTTTTAGGTTCTACCGAACTGCTGGTATTACCGGTTAGCTGACGACGTAGTTTGCTCATTTTTTATGTCTTTAATATGATTTTGACTTAAGTTACTGTAGCTTTCTGCTTCTTTTAATAATTTGCTTTCGGGATAACGGTCAGCAAAATCCTGGTATTCGCTAATTACTTTTTCATACCGTTCAATTTGCTTATCCTCAAAGCTCAATTTTGCGAACCTGTACCACGATTTTACGATCTTTAATTTGTATTCATCTCCTTTTTGAGACTCGGGATAATCATTGATCAAATTACCAAATGCAATGGCTGCAGCCCTGTATTGCCCCAGGTTATAATACAATTCAGCAGAGCGGTATTCCTTTTGCTCCAGTTTTACCCTGCATTTATCAATAATATCAGTTGCCTCTTTAATACGTGCAGATCCGGGGTGCGTATTAATAAAGGTTTGCATCATACCAATTGCTTTAGTAGTATTAACCTGCTCCAGCTCCAGCTTTGGCGATTGCTTGTAATAACAATATGCATGCAGGTAATCCACTTCTTCTGCTTTAGGACTGTTTGGAAATACTTCCAAAAAGCCTTTGAATAAAGCCTGCGCCTGCAAGTAATCCTTCATGTAATAAAAGCAGTAAGCATCTTTATAATACAACTCTTCAAACTTCACTGTTCCTTTAAATACCGGGAATAGCTCCTCGTATAACTGCTGTGCTACTTTGTATTTCTTTTCAGCAAAAAACTGGTCAGCCATTTTAAGCTTATACTCGTAATCTTTACTCTTATAAACTTTATTGTACTTGTTACAGGAAACTGTAACAATCATCAAAATAAGCCCTGTTAATACAATCTTAGTTATTCTCATATAAAGGAATGCAAAATTAAAGGAATTTACTCAAAAATGCCAGTAAATAAACAATCAGCCAAAAATTGGTAGTTAAGACTTTGATAAATAAGGATATCGCCGTCAAAATAAGGCAGCCTGAAGTCAATACATTGGGCCTTATCAACCTATTTTAGGGGAGAGAAACAATAAAAAAGCCCTCCCGAAACCGGAAGGGCTTATCATTGAGCAAAAAGTGAAAAACTTGAAAATCTTTATTAATTAGATTTTATATCAACTGTATTTTCGTTACCCTCATTAACCTCGCAATTTGTTGTGATCCTGTCGTTTGAAATACCGCCAGTTTCAACAAGGTATTTCCTGATAGCCTCTACTCTCTTATTACAGTTATTTTGAGAAGCTTTAGAAGTTCCTGAATAACCAGTAACAGTGATACTACAAGTTGGGCTGCCTTTTAATTTAGCTGCACAAGTTGACAACATAGCTTTATTATCAGCACTTAAAGCCGGGCCTTTACCTTTAAATGTAAGACTTGGGTAATCAGTTGGGCAAAGTTTTCCACCGCCACCTGCTTTAATAAGGCTATCAAGCCTATTGCAGCAAGCAGGATCAGGGCAATGTCCAACGCCATCAGCATCAACTGGTTGGCAAGAAGTAGGAGTAATCAACTCTTTATCTTTACAATCAGGAACACCATCACCATCAGTATCAGCAGTAACACCATGAGTGTTTACAGGGCAACCTGCAGGTGTATTTGGTTCTCTGTCTAAGTGATCGCAAACGCCATCACCATCAGCATCTGGACATTCCATTTTCGGAATCTTAACATTGCGGTGGTTCATTAATTCGTCGTAAGCATAATCCAGTGGATTCTGCCACCATAATGGTTCTACAGATTTAGCACCAAGGTTAAAGTTTAAGCCAATTGAAGCATAGTTATAAGAATCAAAATCACCAGTTAAAGCAGCATCACCTGTTGGGTTTTCCTGCCATTGTTGGCCATCTAACAAATCATCTTTTGTAAATGTCCATCTGTCTTCAATAGCCAGGTTAACACGTTTGCCTAGTTTAAAGGCAACTCCGGCTAATACTGTACCTGAAGGTTTTAAAGTGTTTTTACCAATCTTTGGACGACGATCTCCCTGGTTTTGAGCAGGTGTTTCGTAGGTTTTATCCATTCCGTCTTTCAGCGCTTTTAAAACGTCTTTACGATTTTTATAACCAGATGTAGTTATGCCGTTAAATAAAGTTGTGTAAGGATTGCTATTAGCATCCAAAGCATTTACAGCTGAATTGTAAAGCGTAGCGCCAACACCACCACCACCATATATTACAATACCTGTTTTCTGTTTGTGGAAACGAATATTATTTAAAGTCACAATACCTTGCAGACCTAAATCCTGAACTTTCGTTTTGTAGTTATAGAAAACGTTATCCTGTGTTGTTCCTCTTGATGGAACTGTATAGCCAATGGTAGTAGGATTACCATACAGAACCATAGGTGCATTATACTTACTTGACCAGGCCGTATTTTTAGCATAATTATGTGAAGCCAGCCAGTTCATTCCCTTACCTACAGTATTCATGTATTGTAGTCTTAAAGAAAAAACATAACCGAAGGCTTTTCTAACATGCACCGCAAAATTTGGAGCCGTAAATGTTCTAGCAGCTACATCACCACTTATAGTGAAAATACCCGTGGATACACCTACTTCCCATTGATTACGTGGTTTTGCTGGAAAATTGTAAGATTTATTCCAGAATTCGTTTTGCTGTGGCATCCTTTTAGCAGGAATCACAGATGAATCATAGACGCTTCCACTTCCACCAACCTGGGCGAATGAGCCCATAGTAAGAAGCATTAAAACGCCTAATAAAAATTTGTACTTTTTGCTTGTCATAACTTAATGATTAATAAAATTTCTAAATGTGTACGAGTTGATTTTACTGCAAAAATATCGAATGAGAGTTATAAACCAAAATTTTTAATATTTAATTTTAGTTACCAAACCACCCATAAGATATTGTGTTTAAGTCGTTAAAGACGCTATATTCTAACAATTCGTTGCATTAAAGTTAATCTATTTCTTTTTACACTAATAATATTTTCCGGTTTTTTTGGTCCCTCACTTCCATAAAAATAGTTTGATATGGCGTTTTAGTGGCTTATATTGCCTTCATTTTTGTATGAAATTTGTAACTGACATCATTGGAGAGGAACTCAATACTTTTGAAAAGAAATTTGCCGGTGCTGTAAAGAGCAGCACTCCTTTACTGGACAGGATAATGAAATATATCATTAAACGCAAGGGTAAACAGTTGCGGCCGATGTTTGTATTTCTGAGTGCCAAGCTTCATGGTTCCATTAATGAAAGTACTTACAGGGCTGCTGCGCTTGTGGAATTACTACATACTGCTACCCTGGTACATGATGATGTGGTAGACGAATCCCTGGAAAGAAGGGGCTTTTTTTCCATCAATGCTATCTGGAAAAACAAAATTGCCGTCCTGGTGGGTGATTACCTGCTTTCCAAAGGTCTTTTGCTTTCTACCTCCAACAATGATTTTGAACATTTACATATTTTGTCGGATGCAGTACAGCAAATGAGCGAGGGTGAATTGCTCCAGATAGAAAAATCAAGGAAACTTAATTTAAAGGAAGATATTTATTTTGAGATCATCAGGAATAAAACGGCTTCATTACTTTCCTCCGCATGTGCAGTAGGCGCATACAGCACTACCAAAGATGCATCTATCACCCAAAAAATGAAATTATTCGGGGAAAAAGCAGGTATCGCTTTCCAGATCAAGGACGATCTTTTTGATTACGGCAAGGAAGATATTGGCAAGCCTACCGGCAATGATATAAAAGAAAAAAAACTTACACTACCGCTCATCTATACCCTAAATAAAGTTGATGCTAAAAAAAGAAGGGAATTGATCTATATCATCAAAAATGAAAATAAAAATCCAAAAAAAGTTAAGATTGTTATTGATACGGTAGAAGAAGCAGGCGGCATAAAATATGCAGCAGAAAAAATGAACCAGTACAGGGACGAGGCACTGCATATTCTGTATGAATTTGAAGATGGCGAAACCAGGAAAGCATTAGAACAATTAGTACGATACACTACAGACAGGAAATATTGATACCCAATGGAAAAACGATGGAATATATTACAGGCTGATACAATTAAATCTGCGGCGCTGCAACAATCCCTTAAAGTAAATGCTGGCCTTTGTTCCATACTGGTTGAACGGGGCATTGATACTTTTGATAAAGCAAAAGAATATTTCAGGCCCCAACTGGGTGGGCTACACGATGCCCGGCTGATGAAAGATATGGATAAGGCAGTGCAGCGTATTACTTTGGCTTTTGAGAAAAAAGAAAAGATACTGGTATTTGGTGATTACGATGTTGATGGCACTACTAGTGTGGCCTGCATGTACCAGTTTTTATGCAAGATATATGATACCTCTCTTCTGGATTTTTACATACCGCACCGCTACCGGGAGGGATATGGTGTTAGCCAGATGGGAATTGATTTTGCCAAAGAAAATAATTTCAGTTTAATCATATCGTTGGATTGTGGCATTAAATCCATTGACCTGATTGCTTATGCAAAAAGCCTGGATATTGATTTTATTGTTTGCGATCACCATTTACCTGATGATAAAATTCCAGCTGCAGTTGCTATTCTTAATCCCAAACAAAAAGATTGTAATTACCCTTACAAGGAATTATGTGGCTGCGGTGTTGGATTTAAATTAATTACTGCTCTTGCCCAGCATTTTAACATTGAAGAGGAACATTATTATTGCTACCTTGATCTTGTTGCTACTGCCATTGCTGCCGATATCGTACCTATGACGGGGGAAAACAGGATCATGGCTTTTTATGGTTTGGAAAAAATCAATAGCAACCCTAACCCGGGCATTAAAGCTTTGATCCATCTTGGTGGTATACAAAAAAAATTATCCATCAACAATGTTGTTTTTGTAATTGCACCCAGGGTAAATGCCGCCGGCAGAATGGATGATGCAAGAAAAGCAGTGCAGTTATTTATTGAACCAGAATATAAAAATGCGCTGGCATTTGCAGAAATGCTGCATAGTGACAACAGTGACCGTAAAGAGGCTGACAGCAGCATAACTGAAGAAGCGCTTGCCATAATAGAAGCGAATGAAGTATTGCGAAATAAAAAAACAACAGTAGTATTTAGAGATCACTGGCATAAGGGCGTGGTAGGTATTGTTGCCAGCCGTATGATTGAAAAATATTACAGGCCTACAGTTGTGCTAACACAAAGCGGGGAAATAGCTGCAGGCAGCGCCAGAAGTGTACCGGGTTTTAATTTGTATGAAGCCGTGCATGCCTGCAGGGAATACCTGCTTGGGTACGGAGGGCATTTTGCTGCAGCAGGCATGTCGTTGTTACCGGAAAATGTAGAGGCCTTTGCCAGTAAATTTGAAGAAGTAGTAAGTGCTACGATACCATCACACTTACTAATACCCGAAATTATAATTGATACCCCGGTTTCGTTTAAGGACATTACTAATTCCTTTTACAGTATCATCTGCCAGATGGAGCCTTTTGGACCTGAAAATATGCGGCCTGTATTTATTGCAAGGAATGTTTGGGATACCGGCTACTCAAAAATTGTAAAAGAGCTGCACGTTCGTTTTGTGGTAAAGCAGGATAATATAACCTTTACGGGTATTGGTTTTAACCTGGCTGAAAAATTTCATTTATTGCAACTGCAAAAACCTGTTGACTTAGTTTTTACTGTTGATGAAAATGAGTGGAACGGAAACACTTCTTTGCAATTAAAAATTATTGACTTAAGGTTATCTGAATGAGAAAGTTTCTCTCTTATATAAAATACTTTTTTTATTTAGCCTATAACTGGAATGTAAAAATTGCAATGCATATTTTACGACATGAAATTAAAGGCGAAAAAAAATATGGCATTACTACTACCGGTGCTGACGAATTAAGGTCATTAGAAAAAAAAGGTATTGAAATTGACCATTCCACTATTTACATGCCTGTAAGTTATGATGTGCTTGAAGATGTGCTTGAGCATTTGGATATAAAAAACAACACTCATTTTTTGGATATTGGTTGTGGTAAAGGCAGGGCAATGTGTGTGGCAGCCTGCAATGGATTTGCCAAGGTAACAGGTATCGACTTCTCAAAGGATTTTTGCGCTGCGGCAGAAAAGAACCTTAGTATCATTAAACGACAACTTCCCGAATTACAATACAGGATAATTAATAATGACGCATTTTATTTTGAGATACCCGGTGATGTGGATTACATCTTTATGTTTAATCCCTTTGATGAAATTGTAATGGATGCCGTGGCAGAAAATATACTGGAGAGTTTTGAACTAACGCCGAGGAAAATCACCCTTATCTATGCCAATCCTTTACACAAAGAAAAATTACTGGAAGTTGGCTTTAAACAGGTCTATCATACGCAAAAGATGAATTACCTGGAAGCCATAATTTTAGAAGTGCCATAAAAAAAGGATTGCTTTTAAACAATCCTCTCTTTAATAATTATTCTTAAACTTCTTATTTGTTACGCCATTAACTCCACACTCCTGTTTATAAAATTAGTAAGGCTGTTACCTTTTAATAAGCCTTGTGAAAGTAAAGCCAGGTCAGCAAGATTATGTACTAATTTTTCCTGTTTTTCCTTTGCTTCTGCCGCCAGTATATTTTTATACACCGGGTGATTGCCATTAACGGTTAACGTAACTTCATCAGGCATATTAGCATAAAATGCACCCATGCCGCCTGCGCCCTGCATTGCTGCCATATCTTTCATACGACGCATAAACTCAGGCCTTGTTGCTACAACAGGTGGTGTATCGTTACTTAGTCCTTTTACTTCCACGGTTACATTTAATTCAGGAATTTTTACGCCAAATAATTCTTTCAGTTTCGCTTCATCGTCTTTGCTTAATACACTTTCTCCTCCCTCCTGTTT
>Ga0068859_100004524_pt1 | contig 14182 bp, 17 predicted proteins | sample KBSSwiS22_FD_66585 | JGI IMG/M metagenome (GOLD analysis project Ga0068859, IMG submission 66585) | Switchgrass rhizosphere microbial communities from Kellogg Biological Station, Michigan, USA - KBS Switchgrass S2-2 | ecosystem: Host-associated > Plants > Roots > Rhizosphere > Soil ... | reverse complement strand
AAGAGCGCGCCGCCGGCCGAGGTGCCTTCTCCCACGGTCGGGGCGGCGAATGGCGGGTAAGTTCCGCGCCGGCTTCGACGGGGGCTCACGTGGAAATCCCGGACCCGCCGCCTGGGGCGTGGTCGTCCTGGACGAGGCGGGGCGGCCGCTCTCCGGTCACGCGGGGACCATCGGCCGCGCCACGAACAACGTCGCGGAGTACCGCGGCCTCCTGGAGGCCCTGACCCTCGCGGAGCGCGCGGGCGCCTCGGAGGTCAGCCTCTTCGCGGACTCCGAGCTCGTCGTGAAGCAGATGCGGGGCGAGTACAAGGTCCGCCACCCGGACCTCATCCCGCTCGCGATGGAGGCGAGACGCCGGGCGTCCGGCTTTTCGAGCTTCTCCATCGAGCATGTCCCGAGGGAGCGCAACAAGGACGCGGACCGGCTCGTCAACCGCGCGTTGAACCTCGGCGACGACGCCCGGGTCGAGGAGCTGTTCGATACGCCTGCCGCCGCGGAATGACGCCGGCGGCCCGCAGGCTCCAAGAGGTCCGCTATCGCATCGCCGCCGCGTGCGCCCGCGCGCGGCGGGCTCCGTCCGAAGTCACCTTGGTCGCGGTGACGAAGACGGTCCCGGTCGAGCGCATCGCCGATCTTGTCGCCGCGGGACATCGCACGCTCGGCGAGAACCGCGTCCAGGAAGCGCTCGGGAAGATCGAGGCGCTCGGTCCGGGACCGGAGTGGCACCTCGTGGGGCACCTCCAGCGCAACAAGGCCCGCGCGTCGGTCGGCCGCTTCGCCCTCATTCACTCGGTGGACGACCTCGAGCTCGCGCGGGAGCTCGACCGCCGCGCGTCCGCGGCGGGCCTCGTGCAGAAGGTCTTGCTCCAGGCGAACCTCGCGGAGGAGACCAGCAAGCACGGTGCCGCGCCGTCGGCGGTGGTTTCCCTGGCGGAGGGCATCGCCGCTCTGGCGCATCTCGACCTACGGGGCGTGATGATCATCCCGCCGCCGGCCGCCGATCCCGAGATGGCGCGGCCCTGGTTCCGCCGCCTGTTGGAGCTCCGCGACGTCCTCGCGGGCCGCCTGGGGAGGCCGCTCCCCGAGCTTTCCATGGGGATGAGCGATGACTTCGAGGCGGCCGTCGAGGAGGGCGCCACGCTCGTGCGCGTCGGCCGCGCGCTGTTCGGAGAGCGCGGCTAGCTTCGTCTTGCAACGCCCCTTTCGCCGGATTATGTTGAGCCGCGCCCCTGGAGGAGCCCCCGGAATGAGCACGCGACTGACGGCGATGGACGTCGCCAAACAAGATTTCACGCGCAAGATGCGCGGCTTCGACGCCGACGAGGTGACCCTGTTCCTCAAGGCGGTCGCCGAGGAGATCGAGCGGCTCAACCTCGAAAACCAGAACCTCACGGAGGAAGCCGGCGCGTTGCGGGCCGGCCTCGACGATTTCAAGGAGCGGGAGCGGGCGCTTCAGGAGACGCTCGTCACGGCCCAGCGGATGTCGTCGGACCTCAAGGACCGCTCGAAGGCCGAGGCGGACCTGCTCGTTCGCGAGGCCCGCGTGAAGGCCGAGCGGGTGCTCGAGCAGGCCCAGGACCAGCTCCACGCCCTGGAGAACGAGATCGGGAGGCTGCGGCTCGAGAAGGACGCGTTCGAAAACCGCCTCCGCAGCGCGATCGAAGAGCACCTCTCCCTCCTCGATCTGCGCAGGCAGGAGAAGGCCGACGTGGACAATCTCCGCTTCTTGCGCCGGCGGTCCACGACCGACGTGGGATGATCCGCGCCGATCTCGCCGTTCTCGGTATCTCCCAGCTCGCGACCCCGGTGGGGCCGGCCCCCCGGCTCGGCGCCGATCTCGGCCGTCTCCACGTCGTCGACCAGGCGGCCGTCGGGTGCCGATCGGGCCGGATCGTGTTCGTCGGCACGGAGCGGGACTTCCGGCAGGCCGTCGCGATGGAGCCGGGAGGCGTCGTCGTGGACGCACGCGGCGGAACGGTGCTTCCCGGCTTCGTCGACGCGCACACCCACTTGCCGTTCGCGGGCTGGCGCGAGTCCGAGTTCGCCGAGCGGCTGACCGGCGCGTCCTACTCCGAGATCGCCGCCCGCGGCGGCGGGATCCTCTCGACGGTTCGCGCGACGCGCGCCGCGATGCTCCCCGATCTCACGACGCTCGTCCGCTCGCGGCTCGATGCGATGCTCGCGCTCGGAACCACGCTCGTCGAGGCCAAGAGCGGCTACGGACTCGCGCTCGACGCCGAGATCAAGCAGCTCGAGGCGGTCCGCGCGGCGGCGGCGGGCCATCCGGTCGAGGTCGTGGCGACGTTCCTCGGCGCCCACACGGTTCCGAAGGAGCTCCGCGAGGACCGCGGGCGCTACGTCGACGGCCTGGTGGGCGAGATGCTCCCCGCGGTCGCCTCCGCCCGGCTGGCCGCGTACGCCGACGCGTTCGTGGATGCCCATGCGTTCTCGGTCGCCGAGGCGCGGCGGATCCTGGAGGCGGCGCGATCGCTGGGCTTGGGCGTCCGCCTGCACGCGGACCAGCTCGCTCCCGACGGCGCCGCCGAGCTGGCTGCGGAGCTCGGCGCGGCGTCGGCCGACCACCTCGAGCACGTCACCGATGCAGGGATCGAAGCGCTCGCGCGTGCGGGAACGACGGCCCTGCTGCTTCCCGCCGCCGGTCATTTCCTCATGCAAGCGGCCAAGGCCCCGGCACGACGCCTCATCGCCGCGGGGGTGCCGGTCGCGATCGCCACGGACTTCAACCCGGGGAGCTGCCCGACGGAGTCGATGGGAACGGTTCTCGAGCACGCCTGCCTCGGGCTGCGCTTCTCCATCGACGAGGCGATCACGGCGGCGACGCTCAACGCGGCTCACGCGCTCGCGCGCGGGGGCGAGACCGGGTCGATCGAGGTGGGCAAGCGCGCGGACGTCGTCGTGCACGCGGTCCCGAACCGGGACCATCTCGTTTATCGCTTCGGAGTTCCGCGCGTGAGGACCGTCGTGGCCGCCGGGCGGATCGTCGTGGAGGAGGGCCGGCCGCTCAGAACAGCGGCGCCCGCTCCTTCTGATCGAACTTGAAGACGTACTTGGTGAACTTCAGGTCGATGGTCTGCTGATACTTCGCGGTGATGATCATCTCGCGGCCGGTGCGCTCGAGCGTCAGATTCTTCTTGTCCAGCGGGATGTCGAGCGACTTCGCCTTGTCCACGATGCGCCTGTAGATCTCCGAGTCGTTGTTGCGCGACGCGGCGAACCGGCACTCTTCCTGGACGAAATCGCGGAACTCGTAAGCGTTGACGCGCACCGGGATGATCTTCACGCCGAGGAAGATCCCCGCGCCCAGAAGGGCCAACGCCACGACGAGCCCGATCCGGCCCTCGCCCCGTTCCCTGTCGTGCCACATAGTCCTATTCCCTCCGGCCGCAGGGCAATATAGGGCCCGGTTCCGAGGGAGACAACCATGCGGTCCATGACCCGTTACCTCACGCTCGAGATCCCCGTCCGGATGGACTTCCGGAACATCACCGCCGACGTCGAGCGGGTCGTGAAGGAAAGCGGCGTGCGGGAGGGGCTCTGCCTGGTCAACGCGATGCACATCACGGCCAGCGTCTTCATCAACGACGACGAGCCGGGGCTCCACCAGGACTACAAGGCGTGGCTCGAGCAGCTCGCCCCTCACGAGCCGCGGCGGTACAAGCACAACCTCACCGGCGAGGACAACGGGGACGCCCACCACAAGCGGCAGATCATGGGCCGTGAGGTCGTGGTCGCGGTGACGGAGGGCCGGCTCGACTTCGGTCCTTGGGAGCAGATCTTCTACGGCGAATTCGACGGGCGCCGGAAGAAGCGCGTGCTCGTCAAGGTGATCGGGGACTAGGCGCGAGCGCTCAGCGCTTGAACAGGCTCTCGAACTGTGATTTCGGGTCGTTCGAGCCGGCCGCCGTTTGCGTGCGCTTGCCGGTCGCGTCGAGGACCAGCCGCGCCTCGAAGTGCGTGCAGGTGTTCGCCTTCGACTTCTCGGGGACGGCCGCCGTGATCGGCGCCCGGCACTCCCACCGAGCGCTCGTGTCGAAGTGCCGGCACGCTCGGCAGGCGTGGAGCGGTGCGGCGCAGTGCGGACAGAGCGACTCGAAGCCGACGGCACCGAACGCCACGACGTTGCGTCCGCAGTTCGGGCAGCGCATGACCTCGTTCGCCTCGCGCTGGACGGCGTGCCGGGACGCGCGGAGCTGAGCGCGCTCTTCGGGGGACAGCGGCGCGGCCGGCGGCGTGCGCGTGCGCTCGCGTGACGACTCCCGTGGGGAGTCCTGGTACCCCTGCTGACGGTACTTACGATTCATGGGGACCCTTCAAGAGGGTTGGCCACGGACTCAGGCGGCTCCGTAATCCTACGTCCTGTTCGCTTCCTCGACAACTCCCAGGGAACCCTGGCTAGAATCCGGGCGTGATCGAGGCGCAAGGACTGGTCAAGACATTCGGCTCCCTGCGGGCGGTCGACGGTGTCGGTTTCACGGTCCGGAAGGGCGAGCTGTACGGCCTCCTCGGTCCCAACGGCGCCGGGAAGACGACGACGATGTCGATGCTCGCGGGGCTTTTGGCGCCCGACGAGGGTCAGATCCGTTTCGATGGGGTCGACCTGGCCGCCCGTCCCCTGGAGGTGAAGCGCGGGCTCGGCGTCGTCCCCCAGGAGCCCGCGCTCTACGAGACGTTGTCGGCCCGGGAGAATCTGAGGTTCTGGGGCGGACTGTACGGACTCTCGGGCCGAGACCTCGCCGCGGCCGTGGACCACGTCCTCGATCTCGTCGGCCTCTCGGATCGCGCCGCGGAGCCGATCCGCGGCTATTCCGGAGGCATGAAGCGCCGGCTGAACCTCGCTCTGGGCCTGGTGCACCGCCCCCACGCCGTTCTGATGGACGAGCCGACGGTGGGGATCGATCCGCAGGCGCGGCTGAAGATCCTCGAAGCGGTCAAGGGCGTCGCGGCCGCCGGGACGACCGTCATCTACACGACGCACTACCTCGAGGAAGCCGAGGATCTCTGCGACCGGATCGCGATCATGGACCACGGCAAGATCCTGGCCGAGGGAACGCTCGAGGAGCTGATCCGGCGCGTGGGAGGCCGCGAGCTGGTCACCGTCCGCGGCGGATTCGCGCCCCACGCCTTGCGCGTGGTCGTCGAAGCGCTGCCCGGCGTCACGGTGACCGCGGAGGAGCCCGGACGCGTCGTGCTCACCGTGGACGGGTCAGGCCGCGGTGCCGTGGAGGTGCTGGAGCGCGTCCTGGGCGCCGGCCTCGACGTCCAGGGTGTCTCGGTGCAGCCCCCGAGCCTCAACATGCTGTTCCTCAACCTGACCGGCCGGGAGCTCCGCGATTGATCCGGCTGGTGCCGCATCTCGTCGCGAAGGACCTGAAGCGCAAGGCGCGATCGCCCCTCGGACTCCTCATCGTGCTGAGCTTCCCCGTGCTGTTCGCGGGGATGATCGCGCTGGCCTTCGGACGGGGGGGGGACGCGATCCCGAAGGTCCGGATGCTGGTGGTCAACGAAGACGACGGACTGTTGGGAGGCGCGCTCGCCTCGGCATTTAGCGCGCCGCAGGCCTCGCGCGCCTTCGAGACGCGCACGGTGGGCGCCCGCGAGGGGCACGATCTCATGGAGAGCGGGAAGGCGTCCGCCCTGCTCGTGGTTCCCGCGGGGTTCACCCGGGACGTCCTCGACGGCCGTGCCGTGACCCTGCGGCTGACGCGCAACCCTTCGGAGGGGATCCTCCCCGAGATCGCGGAACAGACGGCGGGGATCCTCGTGGACGTGCTCGAAGGCGGCCGGCGCGTCCTGGACGAGCCGCTCGCCCGGCTGCGTCCGCTCCTGGACTCGAAAGACGCCGCACCGTCCGACGCGGAGATCACCGCGATCGCGCTGGTCGTCAAGCGCGCGCTCGCGAAGAACGGCGGACTGGTCTTCCCGCCGGCGATCACGCTGGAGAGCGAGCTGTTCGGAAACCGTAACCCCCCTGCGGACACCGCGAAGGACTCCGGCGGGACGACCTCGGCGATCTTCCTGTTGATCCTCCCCGGCATCGCCGTCTACGCGATCTTCCTCGTCGGCGATCAAGCGATGCGCGACGTCATGACCGAGCGCACGCTCGGAACTCTGCGCCGCCAGCTCGCCGGCCCCGTGACCGTCGGAACCTACGTGGCGGGGAAGGCGGCCACGACCGCCTTGCTCTGCCTGCTGTCGCTCGCGGTGCTCACGGGGATCGGTGCCGTGGCGCTCCGGGAGCCGGTGAGCGTTCCGGCGTTCGTGATCGTCTCGCTCGCGCTGGTGCTCGCGATCACCGGCACATCCGCGATCATCTACGGTTTGGCGCGCACCGAACGACAGGCGGCGACGCTGTCCTCCCTCGTCTACCTCGTGATGGCGTTCGTCGGCGGAAGCTTCTTCCGTCTCGAGAGCCTCCCCGCGTTCCTGCGCCGGATCGCGCCGTTCACGCCGTTTTACTGGGCGACGCAGGCCTACCGGGAAATCCTCGAGAAGGGCGCCGGTCCCGCCGCGGTCCTGACGCACGCCGCGGTGCTGACGGCGATCGGCGGAACGCTCCTGGCGTTGGGCGGCATCGCGCTCCACCGCGCCGCGCGGCGGGGGGCGACGGCGTGAGCCGGATCCTCCTGCTCGCCCGCAACGACCTGCTCCTCACGCGGCGCGACCGGGCCGCGTTCTTCTGGCTCCTCCTCACCCCGCTCGCAATGATGTGGTTCTTCGGCCGCGTGAGCTTCGGCGGGGGCGAGGCACCGCGGGTCGCGCTCACCGTGCTCGATCGTGATGGGGGCGCCCTGGCGGCGATCCTCTCGGACGAGATGGCGGGAGACCGGGTGCGGTTGAGCGTGCTGCGGGGTGCCGAAGCGAGCGCCCCGCCGCAGGGGACGCCGCGCTGGGTGGTTCTTCCGCCGGGCTTCACGGAGGCGGTTCTCGGCGGGCATCCCCAGCGCCTTGCGGTGGAGACGGGGGAGGACGCATCGGCGGAGGCCACCCGCGCCGCGGAGGTCGTCGTCCTACGCGCGATCGTGCGCGCGCTCGCGCGAGCGGCGGAGCTGCGTCAGCGCGGTGAGGCGATCACCGCTGAAGCCGCGGCGGCGCTGCGCGCGCGTCCGCCGCTCGTCTCCCTCCAGGTCGAAACGGCGGGGAGCGGCAGCGTCGTTCCGCGCGGTGCCGCGCAGAGCGTCCCCGGGATCCTCACCTTCACGGTCATGATGATGACGCTGATCTACGGCGCCGTGTTCCTCACGATCGAGAAGCGCGAGGGGATGCTGCGCCGGCAGCTCACGCTGCCCGTGAGTCGCAACGCGCTGTTCGCCGGCAAAGTCGCCGGGAGGATGTCGCTCGCGGCGATCCAGATCGCGATCCTCCTCCTCGCGGGCCGCTTCCTGTTCCGGCTCCCCCTCGGCCACTCCACGGCGGGAATGCTCGCACTGACGGGGAGCTACGCCTTCGCGGTCGCGGGGATCGCGACGTTCCTGGGTGCCCTCCTCCGCAACCCGGAGCAGGCGTCCGCCGTCGGCTGGCTCTCCTCGATGGTCATGGCGGCGATGGGCGGATGCTGGTGGCCGTCCGAGGTCATGCCCGGCTGGCTTCGTCTCGCCGCGCACGTCTTCCCGACGGCCTGGGCGATGGACGGCTTCCATGCGCTCATCAGTTTCGGAAGATCCGGAAGCGCCGTCCTCGGACCCTGCGCCGCGCTGATCGCCTTCGGTGTCGTCTTCTCGCTCTGGGGGGCGAGGCGCCTCGATGCGGCGATCGGTGCCTGACCCGTGATCGATACGCACTGCCACCTCACGCATTCCCGATTCGCGGACGACCGCGACGACGTCCTGGCGCGGGCGCGCGCCGCGGGGGTCGAGGGGTGCGTGACGATCGGCACCGGCATCGCCGATGCCCTGGCGGCCCACGATCTCGCGCGCGAGCGCCCCGGCGAGATCCGCGCCGCGGCCGGCCTCGATCCGTTCTCCAGCCACGCCGCGGGGGACGGTTTCGACGCCGCCTTCGACGCGTTGTCGGCGCTCCATGGACAAGGCTCTTTCGTCGCGGTGGGCGAGATCGGCCTCGACTATCACTACGACCTCGATCCCCGGCCGGTGCAGGCGAAGCGCTTCGAGCGACAGCTCGACCTCGCGCGCGCTCTCGACCGGCCCGTCGTGATCCACGTCCGGGACGCCCACGACGACCTCGCGGCGATCCTCGCGGCGCACTCCGGCCTGCGCGGCGTGATCCACAGCTTCACCGCGGGCCCCCGCGAGGCCGAGCGTTACCTCACGCTCGGTTGGCATCTCGGATTCGGAGGCGTCGCCACCTTCCGCAACGCGGAGGGCGTGCGCGAGGCCGCTCGCCTCGCCCCGGTGGAGCGCCTGCTCGTGGAGACCGATGCCCCCTATCTCGCTCCGGTCCCCCACCGGGGGGAGCGGTGCGAGCCACGTCACGTCGCCATGACGCTCGCCGTGCTCGCCGGCGTGCGCGGGGTGCCGGCGGCCGAGCTCGCCGCGGCGACGGCCGCGAACGCGCGGCGATTGTTCCACTGGCCCGCATGACGGCGCGCCTTCCGCGGATCGTCCCCGAGGCGCACACCTCCCTCGCGGCGCCCTCCGCCTGGGAGGCGATCCCGCCCCTCGCGGAGCTCGTCGACGCGACCCATGGCGGCGCTCCTTTCGCTCGGACGATCGTGCGGGCCGCGGCGAGCGCTCGGGCGCTGCACGTCCTGTTCGCGTGCGACGATGCGGACGTCTGGGCCACGCACGGGCGGCGTGACGCGCCGCTGTGGGAGGAAGAGGTCGTGGAGGTCTTCATCGCGCCGGGGCGCGAGGTTCCGCAGCGCTACGCCGAGATCGAGATGAGTCCCGCCGGAATCGTCTTCGACGCGATGGTCGACAACCCGGACGGGCGCCGCGACACGATGAGCGTGGATGCCGGCTGGACGGCTCCGGGGCTCGTCGGACGCGTGAGCCGCCCCCGAAGCGACCTGTGGCTCGCGGAGCTGGCGCTTCCCTGGTCCGCGCTCGCGGAGGGCTCGCCTCCGCCGGACGTCTGGCGCGCCAACTTCTTCCGCGTCGAGCGCCCTCGCGGCGGTGCGCCGGAGTTCACCGCGTGGTCGCCGACCGGGGCCACGCCTCCCGACTTCCACAAGCCGGCGTCCTTCGCCGTCCTGGTGACGGCGTGAAGGAGCTGACGCCCAAGGCGGTCCTCGCGGGCGTGCTGCTCGGCATCCTGTTCGGCGCGGCCAACGCGTACGTCGGGCTGCGCGTCGGCATGACCGTGTCCGCATCGATCCCGGCCGCGGTGATGACCGTGGCCGCGTTCCGGCTCTTCCGCAAGCCCGGCACGATCCTGGAAGCGAACCTCTCGCAGACGATCGGATCCGCCTCCACCTCGCTCGCGACGGGAACGATCTTCACGATTCCCGCGCTGTTCCTCTGGGGGATGACCCCGCCCTACCTCCAAGTCGTCGCGCTGTGCTTCCTGGGCGGAGTGCTCGGCATCGCGGCGATGATCCCGCTGCGGCGGCTGCTCATCGTTCGCTCTCACGACGAGCTTCCCTATCCCGAGGGCACGGCGTGCGCGGAGGTGTTGCGCGCCACCGCCGCATCCACCGGCGAGGGGGCCTGGATCTTCCGCGGCATGGCGGCGGGGGCCGGGATCAAGCTCGCGGTGGGGCTCCTCTTCCTCGTCCCCGCGGTGCTCTCGGTCGAGCTGCCCGTCCCGCCGAAAGCGGTGCTCGCGCTCGAGCTCACCCCGGCGCTCATCGGTGTCGGATTCATCCTCGGCTACCGGCAGTCCGGCGTGGTCGTCGCGGGGTCGCTCCTGTCATCGCTCGCGCTCATCCCGCTCATCGCGTGGATCGGCGGAAGCCTCGGCACACCGCTGGCCCCCGAGACGACCACGCTCATCCGCGACATGGACGCCGACGGCATCTGGAGACGCTACGTTCGATACATCGGCGCGGGGGCGGTCGCGACGGGCGGGTTGCTGACCGTGCTGCGGAACCTCCCCACGATGGCCGGGGCCTTCGCCGCCGTGGTGCGCGGACTCCGGGGAGGGGCCGACGCGTCGGTCGGATCGGAGCGGACCGATCGGGATCTCCCCGCTTGGTTCACCGCGGTGGGGATGGCGTTCGTCATCGGCGCCACCGCACTCGTCCCGGGGATCTTCGGCGGAGGGATGGGGCTGGGGCCCCGACTGGTCTGCGCGTGTGGCGTCGCGATCTTCGGCACGCTGTTCGTCGCGGTCGCCGCCCGCATCGTCGGAATCGTCGGCGTGTCCTCGCAGCCCACCTCGGGGATCACGCTCGTCACCCTGATCGGCGTCGCCTCGGTCTTCGCGGCCCTCGGATGGAACGACGCCGGGGCGAAGGCGGCGGTCCTCACCGTCGGAACGGTCGTCGCGATCGCGGCGTCGAAAGCGGGAGACATCTCCCAGGACCTCAAGACGGGATTCCTGGTGGGCGCGACACCGGCCCGGCAGCAGCTCGGCCAGCTCATCGGCGCCGCCTTCGCGTGCTGGGCGGTGGCCGGGACGGTCCTTCTCCTGGGGGCGACGTACACCTTCGGATCGACCGAGATCCCGGCCCCGCAGGCCACCCTGATGAAGACCATCATCGAAGGGGTCCTGGCCGGCAATCTTCCGTGGGACCTCGTCCTCACCGGGGCGGGCGTTGCGTTCGCCGCCACGCTCTGCGGGGTCTCCGCCCTGGCATTCTCGATCGGCGTCTACCTCCCTCTCGCCTCGATGTTGCCGATCTACCTCGGGGGCTGCGCCCGCGCCGTCGCCGAGCGGGCGGGCCCCAACGAGCCCCGGCCCGACATCGGCGTCCTGGCCGCCTCGGGACTCGTCGCGGGAGAGGGGCTGGCCGGGATTCTCATCGCCGGCCTGGTCGCCTCCGGCCTCGCGCCGAAATCGGCGGCGCCCCGCGTGGCGGGCGTTCCGGGAGAGGTCTTGGCGTTGGCCATCGTGGCCGGACTCCTGGCGTTCCTCGTGGTCGCGGGGCGGCGCGGACGGGCCTGAGACGCTTTCCGCCGCTACCATGCTGCGCAACGCGGGGAACGGTGAAAGCGAGGAGCGGGCCGTGGATCAGATCGAGCTGCTCGAATCCCTGGTCGAGCGGGACCGCGATCACGACTGCGACGGTTACGGCCCCGGGAGGGTCTGCGTCCGGGTCGTCGGTTATGCCGAGCTTCCCACCCGGTTCGGCGCCTTCCGCATCGTCGGGTTCCTGAACAACCGCGACGCGAAGGAGCACGTGGCGCTCGTCCACGGCGACGTGATCGGGCAGGACGACGTCCCGACGCGGCTCCACTCCGAGTGTCTCACCGGCGACGCCCTAGGCTCGCTCCGCTGTGACTGCCGCGACCAGCTCGAGGTGGCGCTCTCGGCTCTCGGCCGGATGAAACGCGGCTGTCTCCTCTATCTGCGGCAAGAGGGTCGCGGGATCGGTCTCGTGAACAAGATCCGCGCGTATGCGTTACAGGACGCGGGCCTCGACACGGTCGAGGCGAACCTCGTGCTCGGCTTCCGCGACGACGAGCGAGACTACTCGATCGCGGCGCACATGCTGCGGAGCCTCGACATCCGGTCCGTCCGGCTGATGACGAACAATCCCAAGAAGATCCGGCAGCTGGAGCAGTACGGGATTCGCGTCACCGGACGCGTCCCCCACGTGATCCCGCCCAACGACTTCAACCGGTTCTACCTCGAGACCAAAGTGAGCCGATCGGGTCACTGGATGGACCTTTCGGGGAAGCCGCGCCTGCACGAACAGAGCGATCCGGTGATCGTCGAGGGAATGCCCGAGGAGCCTTGACACGAAATTGCCGACCCGTCATAGTGACGGCGGCATCTTGCAATAGTTGCAATTATCAAAGGCGGATCCGATGCGGGAAAAGTCGGTTTTCACGACGTTCGAGGCCGCGAAGCTCTGTCATGTGTCGCCGTTGTCGATCATCAACTGGGTGAACGCCGGACGCCTCCCCGCATTCCGAACTCCGGGAGGTCATCGCAGGATCCGGCGCGACGACCTGGCGCGTTTCATGAGGGAGAACGGCATCCCGCTGCCCGAGGACCTGCGTGACGGGTCCGGCCGCCCTCGCGTCCTCGTCGTGGACGACGAGGCCTCGATCCGCGAGGTGATCGCCGCCAGCCTCGCGAGCCGCCCGACCCAGCCCTACGAGGTCATGACCGCCGCGGACGGGTTCGAGGCGGGCCGCCTCGTGGCGACCTTCCGTCCCGACGTCGTCCTTCTCGATCTGCGCATGCCGGGCCTGGACGGATTCCAGGTCTGCCGGACGATCAAGGCGGACCCGGAGACCTCGACCACGATCGTGATCGCTCTCACCGGTTACCACACGCCGGAGACGGAAGCGCGCATCGTGGAGTGCGGGGCGGTCCGCTGCCTCGCCAAGCCGATCGAGCCCTCGGCGGTGGCCTCCTCGATCGATGCGGTCCTCGAGGCCGCGAGCGCGGCCAAGCGCCGGCGCAAGCCCGCCCGGGCCTGACGCTCAGGGCTGTTCGGGCACCTCGCAAGAGAAAGTCTCGGTCGCTCCGGGGAGCGCGGCTTTCAGCGCGGAGACGTCGATGCTGCAGCCGGTGAACCCGGAATCGCACGTCAAAACACCCTCGCGCGCGAAATCGAGGCGGAACATGGATGCCGCCGAGGGTCGCGTCGTGAACGCGACCTCGCAGGTCACGGTGAGACCGCCCGGAGGGAGGATCACCGGGGCGATTCGCTCGCACACGTCACCGATGCCGTCTCCGTCCGAGTCGGGCGGCGCGCTCGAGCCCTCCGCCGGGGGACTCGGGTACCAGAGGCAGTTGTCCACGATGTTGGCGACGCCGTCGAGGTCCGAGTCCGGGACGGTCGGATCGTCGTTGCTGTCGAGCTGGGAGCACGCGTCGCCGATACCGTCGTTGTCCACGTCCGCTTGCTCGGTCGCGGGCGGAACGATGGGGTTCGCAACGATTTGGCAGTTGTCCACCCCGTTGGGGATGCCGTCTCCGTCGGGATCGGCGCCGATGCGGAGGTCGGGGCGCGCCGCCTGACGCAGCTCCATCGATGTCAGGTGGAATCTCAAGACGGCCGAGCGCTCGACGCCGGGCGCGAGCGTCAGCCCCGTCGTGCGGCAGGCGCGGCTGAGCGGCAGGAGCGAGGTCACGTTCAGCGGATAGAAGCACGGCGAGCTTCGCAGGAACGAGAAGTCTCCGTCGAACCCGGTGATCTCCGACGCGGACGCCTCGTCGATGGACCAGATGACCACCTGGGGCGCCGGCGGCGGGGCCGCCTGAGAGCCCAGGCCGGTGTAAGTGACGTCGATGCTCAACGCCCCCTGAGCCGGGAACGGGTCTTCCACCGTCTCGCACGCGCCGAGCGCGAGGACGCCGACCAGCCACCCCAACCGCGCGACGCGGCCGGATCTCGTCACGGTTCTACTGGATCGATACGTGCGCGACGAAAGCAGCACGGAAGGCGTCGACATCGAACGTCGTGAGGCAGGCCGCTCCGCCGCCGCAGCTGTCCTGGCACGTGAACGACGACTGGTAGGCGTCGATGAGGCCCGGGACATCGACGACGATGTTCAGCCTGGTCTGTCCCGGCGCGACCGTGAAACCCAGGCCGTCGCTGGCGTCGAGATCGTACTGTGGCGGGACTTCGCTGCCCGCAGGCCCGCTCGGGATCGACGCGATGCGGTCGATGCACGTGGCTGCCGCGGCGCTGGCCTCACTGTCCTGGAGACGAGGCGGACGGAAGGTGAACTGGCTGATCGCGTAGGTGCCGGGGGGGAGGGCGATGGACGCGTATTCCGTGCCCTCGAGCGCGGTGAGGTCCGCGGTGAACTGACCGAAGCGCATCGAGAGCGGCTCGCCGCCCAGGAGGGGCAGCAGCTCCGGGTCCGTCGGCGCGAAACGGATGCTGATGAGGTCGAGGGTCGCGAAGTCGTTCGATCCGCCGGCGAAGCGGCCCGCGCCGGTGGGCGACGGAACGTAGCGGACGGACAGGGTCGTCGTGCTGGACGTCGCGGTTTCGCTGTCGCAGCCGGCCGAAACGAGCACCGCGGCGAGGACGAGGACCGCCGAGAGAACCTGCCTGGAGCGGGACGTCATGCCGGAACCTCCCGAACGTCGCACGAGCGAAGGGAAACCGTACCCGGTGCCCGAAAAGAGCGCCGCA
>Ga0068859_100004523_pt1 | contig 14183 bp, 11 predicted proteins | sample KBSSwiS22_FD_66585 | JGI IMG/M metagenome (GOLD analysis project Ga0068859, IMG submission 66585) | Switchgrass rhizosphere microbial communities from Kellogg Biological Station, Michigan, USA - KBS Switchgrass S2-2 | ecosystem: Host-associated > Plants > Roots > Rhizosphere > Soil ... | reverse complement strand
TTTTTATACAGATGCCATCAACCCACTTTTAGCTGGCTGTTGTTCAAAATATGTAGTGCCTGCGGGTAGCCGGGTTAAACAGTTTAGCGGAAGGGAGCATTTACCAGCCTTACGTTACCGAAACTGATAGTGGAATCTTTATATGCTGGTGGAAGGCTTTTATCAAACCTAAAATAAATACTGTACTTATTGCCATCGTTACGGTAGTAAATAATATTGTCTTTGCTAAATCGTTTAAGCGGCGGCCTGCCCCGCTTTATTTCCACCTTTTTTTCTTTATCCATATTCCTGAAAGCGATGCGAAAACTGTCTGTTCTTATAAAGCTTGCTTTACGGCTCAGGGCTTCATCAGCCAGGTACACATTATTGGCATCACCATTGATCCTTTCCACCACTTCATACACATGCAAAATGCTGTCTTGCTCTATCGTGTAATTCCAGGTATCGCTGTGTTTGGTAACTGTGTTTTCAAACACAATAGCATTTTCTCCTTCCATTTTTTTTCCAAACCTGAACGTGCTGAAATCATAAGCATTCAGGTATTCTCTTTTCAGGTACCTTGCTTTTTTGGCGTAGTAGGTTTGGTATTTATCCGGTATGGTGGAAATATAAACGGCTTTCTTTTCCCGTTCCGAAAACAATAAATATTCTATTTCAATCAGCTTGACAGATGCAGATGCAGCAGGCGTTGTACTACGGGCTTGCACAATTTTATCACCGGCATCGCTGGTATCTAAAAAAACTTCCCTGATGTAAAGATGATAACTGCTGTCCAGCACCAGTTGCTGCATACCTGCCGGAATGCCATTGCGAAATGTGGAAGTGATACTGAATTTTCTTGCGCAAGAAAAAAATAACACGATACAGCATAACAAAGCAATTATTTTTTTCATTTTAATCCGATGGTTGTTTGTGAATAATAATAAACACCACTCAATGAAATATGTTCTTTGTAAGGAACAACATGGTACGAATTATAAATAGACCAGTGGATCAGGTGCTGCACATCCCATTTTGTTTTATTGTACAATTTTACATTTACACCATAACCTTTTACAGGGTTAGCTACATTAAGCGTGAATAAGCTTTTGTTGTAAAAACGTTGTGCTGTTTTTTTATAATTCACATAAGCAAAATCAAACTGGTTGCTGGCTTCAAAAGCGTTTTGTGTGTAGCCTGTAAATTTATGGTAACTCAGTTCCACAAGATTTACTGCCGTGTAAGGCTTACCGTGATAACTAAACAATATACTGCCGGTATAATACCTGTCTTTCCTGTCGCCAAGGTAGATATTGGACAAAGGAACGCCCCCATCATTGGAGTAGGATACCTGGAACCGGTCAAAATGAAAATTTAAAAAGCCGGTGCGCTGAAACTGTTTATCCTTATCATTATTAAAAATAAAATTAGTGCCAATAGAAAGAGAATAGGCAAAAGGATTTTTTAAAGCCGGTAAACCAAAGTCGGCAAAATAATACAGGGGCACATTGCGGTTAATAAAAAGTTGTGAACGGTTTTGCTGTAAAAAATCTTTTATCCCTGCGGTAAGGGTAAGTGCCGTTACAAGATCCAAATTAACACCCGGCTTTATTTTGCCCGGTTTGCTGCTGCCCAGTCCATTGTTATACACCTGCAGTTCGGTATTAAGTGTGGGATAAATATTGTTATCAATAAAAGAAGAACCAATACCACCAGTTACTGCTATCCTTATATGCGGTGCCTGTGTTTCTTTTACAGTACTGAATTCCACCTGTGCCTTTACAGCAAAACCATATTGCAAACCATTGCTGCTTGTTTTTACATTCAGTTTTACCTGGGCATAGTTAACCCATGCAATACTGCAAAGCAGAAATGTATAAACAGCCCTTATGATCATGAGGAAAATTATACACCAATATTAGTGAATTGATATGGCTTGTGCAATACTACAAACAGGGAATTATGTGTTTTTTACAATGATAGTAACCATGCTTTACGCAGGTTCTTTTGTTTATCTGTAATTGTATTTAATGCATCAATTTTAATGACAGCCTGCATGTAACCGGAAACAATAATTTTTGATTGAAAAATACCTGCGGGCCGCTGAACGGTTATAAAAACGGTATCGCCAACTTGCAATCTTCTTACCAGTTGCCGAAACTCAGCAGCTATTTTTATTGGTAACTTATTTACTGATACAATCACATCCTTTGTATGCAGGCCCGCTTTACCCCAGCAACCAGACGGATCTGTGATGCCTAGTTTAATGTCATTACCTTCAGGAGATTGAAATGCATATACTCCCAAATCCGGACTTGGTTTTCCCAATGCATCTGTAACTGCTACCCGATTCATATTAAAATGCAGTCCTGCCAGAGACAAATATTTATTAAAATCAATGGGCTTATTTCCATACACATGATCCTGGAAGAATGCATGCACATTGCAACCACATGTTGCTGCTGTTATCTCTTCAATATTTTTGTTAGTAAACCCTTGTGTACCGCTATATCGTTCCATCATCTTACGCATTACATCATCAATAGATCGTTTACCATTCGTTGCATCACGAATGATCAGATCCAGCATAGTACCCAGCAATTCACCCTGCAGGTGAGTGCTCGCCATATAATCTCCTAACATACCAGGTGGTCCATCGGATGCAAGACTAACTTTTTCGGGAGAGATGTGCATATTACCCGGGCTGCTGAAATACCGGCCAATCAATTCTTCCAGGTGCTTTATCCTTGTTGAATCAAAAGCAGGAAGGCCTGCACGACGCCGTAACAAATCTGCATAAAAAATAGTTACACCTTCGCTCCACCATAAGCCACGGGAAAGCGGTGGTGTTTTATAAACGATATCACCAAATTCAGCAGGGCGAATACGCACCAGGTTCCAGGTATGAAAATACTCATGGGCAATGATACCAAAATAACTGCCGATATCTTTTGCAATTTGTGCACTGGGCAAACCAACTGTAACGGAGTTTGCATGTTCCAGTGCGCCGTTGGCACCATCCTGCAGCAGGAATGAATATTCACGGTAAGGCAAACGGCCAAATAATGCATTGCAATGCTGAACATATCTTTGAATATAGTTTACTAATGTTGTTGTATCAAAGGGAACTGCATTGGGCAATGGCCAGTAACAAACCCTGTGTGGCACCTGGTCAACAGTAAATTGCCAGGTTTTAAAATGCCCCATAAGAATAGGTGCATCCTTAACACAGCTGCTGAAGCTGCGTAAAAAGTAAAGGGATCAGCAGTAGCTTCCAAACCTGTTGCTATCATCCATCCCTGGGGAATTTGTAAAGAAATATGTGATGGTGCAAGCGTAGCACCCGGAATATACATAAATGATTGTGGTCCGCCTGCAAGTCCGCCGGTAGCAGCAAGAAAAGGCCGCCATGCTGCCCGCAATCCTTCGGGAGGTGGTGGTAACTGAATGCTGTATTTTAACAGCACTTCATTACCATGCGCCACAACACGCCATAAAGCACTGTCTTCCCGCAAAATATTTCCTGTACCGTTATTTGTTTCAACACGAATATCTTTTACATATCTCCAGAAACGATCATCGTATTCAGGATGCGCCATCATGGCTACACGAAAAGTGTCCGGAACATTACGAATGCGCATCTCCACTTTATAAACAGCAAGGTCTGCTGCATCCACCTGCAAAGTATATCCAATAACAGGCTGAGCAGCAGCATAACGGATTTCAACAGCATCTGCCCTGTTTTGCAAAGGATGCTGACATAAAACTGAAGATACTGGTATGACCAGTGTGATGATTGTAAAAGAAAATAGTAAGTATCGTTTAAATGGCTTCATCCCTTATCATTTGTACAAAGCATCGAACTTTAACAACAGGATATGGATCAGCTATAGGAAAGATAGGGATATTTTGATAAAATACATAGAGATTTAGTATTGCTACAACACCAGCTCCGCCAGCTTAGGGTTACCACTCGCCTTCAGCAATGCGATCAATCCTTCCTTAACAAAACTCCAGGTTTCTTTTACGGAAGTAGTTTCATTAACGCCAACAAATATTTTGGCTACATATTTATCCACTACAAAAATGTAGATGTACTGGTTTTGTTTTACACCCATTTCTGCCATCATTTTTTTCATGGCATCACCGGCTTCATAAACATTCCATGCAGCCACACCCGCTGGTTTTGATAATTGCGCCGTTATATCATTTCCATTTTCGGTCAGCAGTGTTACATTGTTTTGATACCACTTTACTGCTTCCGTTTTAGATGCTGCCTGCCAGCGGATATCAACCACTCTTTGCAGCCTGGCACTATTAGCGAAGTTGTTATACACTTTCATCCACTCATCTCCTGTGGCAGCAGTTAGTTTAAATTTACTGCATGTTGCTGCAGGTATAAAAAATGCACTGGCATTGGCTGATGTAATGGCCGGCAGTTCTGCTTTATCTGCTTGCTGGGCAAAACTTACGGTTTGCAAAAGCAGCAAAACAGGTAACAGCTTGAATAATTTTTTCATGTATCTTTTTTATAAATGTAGATAATGGTTATTGTTGTTTATATACCCTCTTGCTGGTATTTGTATCCCTGGTCGGTGTGCCACCGAACGGAATGGTAAAAAGTTTTTGAGTCAATTTTTATTCAGTTAGATTCCATTCGGTGGGGACACCGACCAGGGAGGGAATATTTATAAAACTGGCTAGTCCTAAAAAAAAGATCCCCGGTTTTTATTCCGGGGCCCCTTTGTATTTGGTATGTAAGTTCACATTGTTTTACTCTGTTCTTATTTTAAATTCTTTGGGTGGCTCTGCACCCTGCAAATTCTTTACAAAATAATCCCAGCGGCGGCGCATCATGTAATAGCTATCAGCACCATAACCGTGGTGTGCATTGGGGAATATCACCAGGTCGAAATCTTTATTGGCTTTTTCCAGCGCTTCTACCACTAAGTAAGTATTGTAAGGCGGTACGTTATCATCTGCATTGCCATGCGCCAGCATCAGCTTACCCTTAAGGCTAGCCGCAAAATTCTGGTTGGCCTGGTTATCGTAGTTTGATTTTCCGCTGGCATCTTTTGTTAACAAGCCGATATAGCGTTCGCCCCAGTCATCCTCGTAATTCCTGTTTTCGTGGTTGCCCGATTCGGAAATACCCACTTTATAAAAATCCGGGAAACGGAACATGGCGCAGGCAGTTGCAAAGCCGCCACCTGAATGCCCCCAGATACCCACACGGTCAAGGTCCATATAAGGCCTTGTTGATGCCAGTTGTTTCAAGCCACTCATCTGGTCTTCCAATGTATTGTCGCCCATATTACCGTAACATACATCATGGAAAGATTTTGAACGGCCGGGGTTGCAGGTACCATCTATAACCACCACAATAAAACCTAATTCCGCCAAAGCCTGGTTATCACCACGGGAAGGCGTAAACGAACGTCCACCTACTCCACCACCCTGCGGACCGGGATAGATATAATTTACAACAGGATATTTTTTTGTTTTATCCAGTGTTGTTGGTGTAAACATCAAACCATACAAATTCCATTTACCATCACGTGATTTTACAGTGATGGGTTCTGGTGCTTTCCAGCCCGAAGCAACTAATTTAGAAATATCTGCTTTTTCCAGCGTAGCAATTAATTTACCTTTTATATCTCTTAAAACGGAAACCGGTGGTACATCCGGTTTTGAATAATTGTCAACAAAATATTTAACGTCTGGCGAAAAAGTAATGTTATGCGTACCACTTTCAGGCGTCAGCAGCTGCAGGTTTTTACCACTGAAATCCACACGGTACAAATGGCTGAAATAAGGGTCTTCTGCTTTTTCACGGCCATTGGCTTCAAAATATAGCACCCTGTTCTTTTCATCTACTTTTAATAATCTCGTTATTACAAAATCACCTTTGGTGATCTGGCTGTTGAGTTTACCGGTATTGGCATCATACAAATACAAATGCCCCCAGTCATCTCTTTCAGAATACCAGATGATCTCATTGGTAGCGGCTAAAAAATGCCAGTTCACACTACCCTGGCCGCTTTCATATTGTGTGGCTACTTTTTCCTGGAACACTTCTCTCACTTCGCCGGTAACGGCATCGGCTATACGCATTTTTTCTTCTTTGTGATCACGTGAAGTGGATACAAAAGCCAGTTTGGTGCCATCAGCATTCCATTCATTGTCATCAAAAGAACCGGTGCAGGCAATATCATCGCAAAGCGTTCCTCTTCTTGGGTCAGAAGGAATTTTTAATCGTATCACTTTAGGCTGGTCCACTTCAATGATCACCCTTTCAATACGGATGATATCTTTATCTACCGGCAAAGGATATTTCCACGCCTCCAGTTTAGGTGTACCCACATTGGTGGATACAAGGTACATATCACTTACATTGCGCTGGTCCTGCTGAAAAGTGGCAATCTTTTTTGAGTCGGGCGACCATAATAAAATAGCACGGTCACTATGCTTCCATCCTGCATTATCGGTAGCATAGCCATAATCTTTTACGCCATCGGTGGTTAGTTGTGTTTCTTGTTTACTGGCCACATCACGTACCCATAAATTCCAGTTGCGGATGAAGGCGGCTTTTTTTCCATCGGGAGAAAGTACTTCTGATGAACCGCCTCCCCTGCGGCCACCCATCATTGGTGCTTTATCATTAGCACCATCAGGTACTAATGTTTTTAAATCAGTTGCTGTTTTTTTGCTGCCATCAACAGGGTTTACCAATACAAATTGTTTACCTGTTGCCGTGGTAACGGAATACCAGAACCTTCCATCGCTCAACCATACCGGGTTCACATTACTGTTATAAACTAATTTGCTGGTGTTAAAACTTAAAAATTTTGAAGCCTGTTCATAATCAGCAGCCGTTAAAACTTTTTTGTTATCCTGTTGTGCAAAGGAAGATCCGGCAATACAGGTAACCAGTGTAAATGCAATACAAATTTTTCTCATAATGAATCTTGTTGATAGTTTAACATACTCGTTTCAGAAGGTTACGAAAGAAATCCTGTGAGGGCCAAATTTATAGATAAAAGTTGATGATAGCAGTAGAACTAAGATGGATTTGTGATGAACGGAAAGGGTGAGACGTGAGGCGTGAAACGTGAGACGTGAGGCGTCAGTCGTGAGGCGAATACGCTGCAAAAAACTCTTGGAGGGTTTTATGAAGCAGTCATAAATTTAAAAGAGCCTTCCAAACCCTCCAAGAGTTTGAACTACCCAAAGGTTGGCAACCCTAAGCACCACTCACGTCTCACCACTCACGCTTCACGTCTCACGCCCTAAATTCCCTTTATCGCTTTAGCCTTATTCATCGCATCTAAAATAGAATACCTGGCGCCAGCCCTTGCAATGATCTTTGATTCTTCACGGGAACTGCTGAGCCAGTTGGCTACTTCAGAATGCCTTGTTTTTATGGTTTGAGGATTGATACAATTTTTTAAAAAGAACATTTGTATGTGCATATTCTTCTCCCATAAATAATAACCAAAAGAAGCTTTGATTACGGTGAGATCGGGATAACCCACCAAATTTTTCACCTGCATTTCTGTAGCATTACCATATACCGCAACAAAGTGAATAACGCCACTTTTTTCTTTATGATTGAGAATCAGATCATGCTCATTGATAAATGGCCTGCCGATGGCATTACGGGCATCTGATACCGACATATTATCCGGTATGCCATGCCAGGCTTTAATGATTTGCTGAAAAGGTTTTAATGTTTTGAAAGATGCTTCCAGTGTTTCCCTTAGCTTCTCTTCCCGCTGCGAATAACTTAACTTACTCCAGTCCAGCGTGGCGCCAAATGTACTTGACCCGGCCACCACCTGCTTTTGTGTTTGAAAAGATTTTTCTATCGATTTTAAAATGTACTGCTTCACCTGGTGCAACACATTTTTTTTCAGTTCATCAACAGTTTTAGCTTTTATCGTTTCTTTATGAATAAATGAATCGGTAACATCTTTTTTAAACAGGTCATTTCTTGTTTTCTCATCACCATCCTGCGGCAATACAAAAAAACCGGTGATATCAATGGCAAAGGTCATGTCGGAAAATTCATTCATGGCCAGCAAAAATTCTTCGTGGCAGATGCCGTTAGTAGATTCATTACCACTTACCGCCCAACCTGCTTCACCATTATACAACACGATGATGATATTACAACTCCGCATCGTGTCCATACAATTATCAAATGCATTTTTAGAAATGGTGCTGTTAAAGTTGGACTCGTTGATCACCACATCTAATATTGGTTGCTCAAAAAATGTAGCGGCTTCCAATTCTTTGCGCATGTGTTGCCTGATATCTTCCAGGGAAAATTTTTCATCCAGTTTTGTAAAGGGAGAATTTACACGGCTTGATATAAATACTTTAAGCTTATCCATAGTTTTATGTAGTACCGGTTTATACTTTTAAATAAATGTAGCCATTGTTAAGAAGGTTGCCAACCTTTCAGTTGCATGGTTATAATAATTTTGACAACTGTTTTGCCATGGTGGTTATCTGCACCCAATCCTTTTCAATTTCTTCTTCGCTTAAAAAATAGAATGGGGTAAAATTATCTCTTGTAATGCGGTCGATATTGCGGAATGGCTGACCGGCTTTCCAGGTAGCATTGGCAAAACGTTCCAGCAATCGTTTATCGGTTTTGCTGATGCTGCCCTCAATAATAGTTTGTAAAACCTGTGAGGGTAATTTATTTTGACTGCTTGCAAAATAAGTTAAACCGCACTCCAGCGCATAAAAGCCTGCAATGCTGGTAGCTACTTTTTCTTCAAATGTATTTTTAGCTGTCATTGCAGTATCATCACCAGGTGAAATAAATAAAGGCACAGGTTGCTTTACTGCACTGTAATAAGCTGCTTCAAGATGCATTGCCATTTCAAATGCAAATGCTTTATCTTTCATCAGCTGGCTTATCTTTTTAAATTGCTCATCGTTTGATCTGCCGGTTACTTCTTTTAATGCCGCTAATAATTTTATTGCCGCAGCTGTAACCTGGTCTTGATCTTTCTTTGTTTCTTCATCACTTAAAAATGCTGCTACAACAAAATTATCTCTTGTGATCCTGGATAAACTGCGAAATGGTTGCCCTGCTTTCCAGGTAGCATTGGCAAAACGGTTCAGTAATAAAATTTCTGGAGGAGTTAATTGTTTGTTTATAATTTTTGTAAGCCAGTAAACCGGGCTGTTGCCTTTTTGTTCCACCAATGCACCGATGCCGCATTCCAGCGCATAAAAAGCAGCAATACTGGTAGCTATCTTTTCATCACGAATACTTTTTTTTATCATCGTATGCTTATCCGCATCAAAGGCAGGAACAGTTTTTTCCAGCGCAGTATGATAAGCAGCATCCTGCGCCGCTGCAATGTTTACAGCTAACGCAGAATCCCTTAAAAGCGTGTTTAGTTTAGAAAGCTCTTCTTGTATGGGTTGCCGTTGTGTCATTACTTTTTTTTGCCCGGAAGAACAGGATATAAATACCACTGTTAATAACATGCAAGATAAAATATAAACGCTTTTCATTGCAGAAAGGTTTAATTATCCTAAAAGTAAAACTGCACGTTGCATATTGGATAAAGGCCCGGATGAAAACATGACGGCAAATTTATAAGGCTGCAAATCCCACATCCTGCAATGCCAGTGTTGCCACAACAGTAACCGCTTTGGCAGCCTGCAATAAATGGGATTCGATATGCTTAAAATATTTTTTTACCAAATTACAGACCTGTGCCACCTGGTTGTTTTTAAGTTCATAAAACAAAGGCAGGCGCACTAAACAATCAGTGTACTTGTCGCTTTCCGGTAATTCTTTGGGGGTTACTTTTTTACCGGCATAAAAATCAGATTTATGCAATGACAAATAATGGAAAACAGCAGTTATGCCGTGTTCCTGTAAAAATTTAATAAAACGGTTTCTTTGTTCCGGATTTTCTAAAACTAAATAGAATGCATGCCCGTTATTGCTGGCATATTCCGGGTTTACAGGAATAGTGCACCTGCCTTCTGTTTGCAATGGTTGTAATGCGGTGTAATACTGGTGCCAGATCTCATTTCTTCTTTTTTGAATGCTATCCAGGTTTTGTAACTGGCCATAAAGAAATGCGGCAATAATATCGGATGGTAAAAAAGAACTTCCTACATCCACCCAGCCATATTTATCAACTTCTCCCCTGAAAAAAGCGGAACGGTTAGTGCCTTTTTCCCTGATAATTTCTGCACGGTCGGCAAATTTATCATCATTAATTACAAGCATTCCTCCTTCTCCGCAAATAATATTTTTTGTCTCGTGAAAAGAGAATGCTGCTAAATGCCCGATTGAACCCAATGCCCGTTTTATACCATCTTTACCCGTATAATAAGCGTCGATTGCTTGCGCAGCATCTTCAATTACAAACAGGTTGTGCCGGAAAGCAATATCCATGATAACATCCATGTTGCAGGCAACACCTGCATAATGCACAGGTACAATAGCTTTAGTTTTTGGCGTGATTAAAGATTCTATTTTCTGTTCATCAATATTGGGATGGTTGTGCCTGCTATCGCAAAAAACAATTGTTGCACCTCTTAAAACAAAGGCATTGGCCGTGGATACAAAAGTATAGGAAGGCATGATGATCTCGTCTCCTTCCTTTACATCAATAAGCAGGGCAGCCATCTCTAAAGCATCGGTGCAGGAAGTGGTAAGCAGGCATTTTTTAAAATGGTAGCGGTCTTCAAAAAAACGATGGCATTTTTTAGTGAAATGGCCATCCCCGGAAACTTTACCCGATAAAAGGGCTTCGTTGATATAACCAGCTTCGTTTCCGGTTAAATAAGGTTTGTTAAAAGGCACTTTCATAAATTAAGTAGTAAATGAACAAAGCAGTTTTCAAAAAAGTTATTTTACAATCAGCTGGCGTAATTAAAAATACCTTTGTTTTTGGAATAAAAAAAATTTCACATGTATTAAAACCCGGGACAGCGGATTCAGGAGGTTTTATAAATGATAACAACGAATAAAGCTGTGTTGAATACCCTGTTGTAAATCAGGCCATAGGCTATTGCGTGTGCAATTTATTACACCGGCAAAAACATGCTATACCACTTATAAAATTTAATTACATTTTAATATGGAGAGAGGAAAGTTGTAATTGGGGTTTTGCGTTATTTTAGTTTACTGAGCAAGCACAGGATTTTTTATACAATTGTTATATCCCTATCTTTTCATTTACTATCTGCAGCACTTCAGCTTCTGCAGCAATAACAGCCGCTTCAATGGCATTTCCCTTAGCAATAATATCTTTTACAAAATCTTTATCGTTGTAACCGCTGGCGTTGATACGTACGTTCATAAAAGCGCCCATTACGGCACTGCGTATACACAATGCACCCACGCCTGCATCACTCACAGAATTTGGGTTGCCGATGGTAGCCATTGCTTTTACCAGCTCCATGCTGGCAGCAGCGGTTTGCATTACTTTAAAAGGAATTTCAATAGCAAATTTTGTAGCTTGTTGAATAGCTTCGGTGCGTTTTGTTTTTTCTTCAGCGGTAGTTTTAGGCAAAGCAAATGCTTCCATAATTTTATTGAAAGCAGCAGTATCTGCATCCACTAATCTTACCAGTTCATTTTTGTATTGCTGACCTTTTGCTGCCCAGTTGCTGAACTCTTCCCATCGTTCATCCCATCCTTTTTTATGCGAAGAAAGATTAGCCACCATGGTTGCCAGCGATGCACCCAATGCGCCGACATAAGCAGCAATGGAACCTCCGCCGGGTGCAGGGCTTTCACTTGCCGTTTCATCTGCAAAATCGTTTAAAGTCGTGCTTACCAGTTTGCTATCTGCTTTACTGGCCAATAAATATTCAATGATCCTTTCTTCGGGTTTAAAAGTACCCAGCTCATCCAGCCCCATTGATTTGATGGCGATCTTTATCAGTTCCTTTTCACTTACACCAATACTGCGTTGTTGTTTTTGTAAAAAATATTTGCCAGCATCCAGCATAGCTTTTAATGGTATCAGTCCCACCAATTCGCTGCCGGTAACACGTATGCCCCTTGCGGTGGCTTTGTTGCACACTTCATCAAACGCTACATGCACAGGAGTGATATTGATATTGGTAAGGTTCATGGAAATTTGTGCTACACCATATTCTTCAATGAACCAGCCTATGGCTTTTACACTTTTTAATGTGCCGGGCTGATTTATTTTAACGCCATCTTTTTCAATATTTCTGCCGGCTTCTCTTACATCAAATGCAATGGCATTGGCACGGCGTACAGAAGTTGTGTTTAAGTTGATATTATAGGCCACTAAAAAATCTCTTGCACCAATTACGGTACCACCACGTTTGGCATCAAATTCTGCCGGGCCAAAATCGGGTTTCCATTCCGGTTGTTTTATTTTTTTAAAGAAGCCTTCATATTCACCAGCACGTATCACCGAGAGGTTACTACGTTTTTTGTTGGACTGGGCGGCTTCGTATAAGTACACGGGGATCTGGAGATTCCCGATACGTTTTGCTAGCTGCTCAGCATACGCTGCCGTTTCATCCATGGTAATATTGGCAATGGGTATCAGCGGACAAACATCTGTTGCGCCCATACGTGGATGTTCGCCTTTGTGTTTGCTCATATCTATCAGCTCGCCAGCTTTTTTTATAGCCTGGAAAGCAGCTTCAATAACATTAGCCGGTTCGCCTACAAATGTTACCACGGTACGGTTAGTAGCCTTACCGGGATCTACATTTAATAAACGTACTCCTTCTACTTTTTCAATTTCATTAGTTATTTGCCTGATGATATTTAAATCATTGCCTTCGGAAAAATTGGGAACGCATTCTATTAGCTGCATAAGTTGGTTTTAGTCGTGAGACGTGAGGCGTCAGTCGTGAGACGTGAATCGTCAGTCGTGAGACCTGAGTCGTCAGTGGTCAGTTGTCTGTCGTCCGTCGTCCAAAAATAGTTGTTCTTTAGATTGATACAAAGAAACAGGTGCCCATATTATTTTAATCATACCGCAACATGATAAAACTCTGCTTTTAAAATTTTGAAATGCTGCATTTTTGCGTTAATAATATACAATCTATGATTCATCCTTACAATTACGTACCAGCGCAAGATGCATTATCCATTATCCAAAGTGGCATGAGGGTTTTTATGCATGGCGGTGTTTGCACCCCTTTGTACCTGTTGCATGAACTGGCAAAAGAAAGTGATCGCTTAAAAGATGTTGAACTGGTTTCCATTACCGTAAAAGGTGATATAGAATTGGACAAGCCTCAATACAGGGATGCTTTTCATATTAACTCCCTGTTTGTTTCTGCAGCAATAAGAGATGCTGTAGCTGAAGGCAGGGCTGATTTTGTGCCCGTATTTTTAAGTGATATTCCTGACCTGTTTAAAAATAAAATATTGGAATTGGATGTTGCAATTGTCCAGGTTTCTCCTCCCGATATCCATGGTTATTGTTCATTAGGGTTGAGCGTAGATATTGCACGTGCAGCCGTTGACAGTGCTAAATACATCATCGCACAGGTAAATCCTTTAATGCCCCGCACACATGGTGATGGCATGATACATACCGACCGCTTTACTAAAATGGTTTTTCATAAGGCTGACCTGCCCGAAGAAAGTTATGGTAGTAAAGTAGGTGAAAACGAAATGATCATCGGTAAAAACATTACCAACCTTATTGAAGATGGCAGTACATTGCAAATGGGTATTGGGACTATTCCTGATGCTGTGCTCCGATATTTGACCAACCATAAAGATCTGGGTGTGCACACTGAAATGCTGAGTGATGGTATTATTGACCTGGTGGAAAAAGATGTGATCAATAACAGGAAAAAAGCTATTCACCCTAACAAAAATGTAACCTCATTTGCATTAGGCAGCAGAAAATTATACGATTACCTGAATGACAATCCTTCTTTTGCATTTTTGGATATTGATTATGTAAACGATCCGCATGTGATACGCCGTAATCCAAAAGTAATTGCTATCAACAGCGCTATTGAAGTGGATTTAACCGGACAAGTTTGTTCTGATAGTATCGGCACTTTGCAATACAGCGGCATTGGCGGCCAGATGGATTTTATGCGTGGCGCTGCATTAAGCAAAGGTGGCAAACCCATCATTGCGTTAAATAGTCGAACTAACAAAGGTATTCCACGTATTGTACCTTATTTAAAAGAAGGTGCTGGTGTGG
>Ga0068859_100004522_pt1 | contig 14184 bp, 10 predicted proteins | sample KBSSwiS22_FD_66585 | JGI IMG/M metagenome (GOLD analysis project Ga0068859, IMG submission 66585) | Switchgrass rhizosphere microbial communities from Kellogg Biological Station, Michigan, USA - KBS Switchgrass S2-2 | ecosystem: Host-associated > Plants > Roots > Rhizosphere > Soil ... | reverse complement strand
GCCGGTTGTGATTGCGCGGGCTTGTCCCCGTTCAACGAAGTCCTGAGTCGAAAATAGGATTGCAGGGACCCGCGCTCATAGAGCCTATGTCATGGTCAGCGACGGACCTCCACGCTCAGCTCAATGCCCTACCAACGCAGAGTGGAGGGGATCACACCAATGCACCGACGGCTTCCTAAGTTTGCTCCTCTTGCCGCTCTCCTACTGTGTCTACCTACCATGCCCTGTGCACAATCACCTGAATGGAAGGCGATTGCTTGTACCATCGACTCTCCAGATAGTCTTCGCGGGCTTGTCATGCCAATATACTTCGCCGAAAATGGCAACATCAATTACGATGGTATACAAAGTTCTGGTGCTGTGACATCCACTCAGATACGATTTTGCTACGCTACCACAAATAATCAAGGCTGCTTGACTATCTCAAGGCTCTCCGGTCGGTTCAATCTAACGGTCCCGTTCGGTTATGCACGTGGGAGCTGTGAAGCAGTCAGCAATCCTAAATTACCGCCGGACGTAGCACCCTCAAAATAGCTGGCAGAAATTCCCGTAACCCTGGCTAGGAAACGAACATGGATTTAGGTCAAGACCGGGCTTCTAGCGATTTTTGATCGTCTCATCCTCTTCCTCGGGGGCATTGAGATTGCTCTTGGAGGATTCCTCATCCTCAGCCCTAGCCTGCAGTCACCCTATCTCGGAATCCTTGTGATCGCTTTAGGGTTATTGACGGCAGGGTATGCGGTATGGACAGTACAGAACGAACTTCACGAATGGTTCCACCGCCTTCGACCCAACGAGCTAGTGTCTGTGGTAGAATTGCTGCATTTGGCGCCTAGGTACGGATGGGATTTCGCGGACCCTAGTTTGCAAATCCTTGATTTCAAGCGAGCGCTCAATGAAGCCGGCGTGCGAGGATTGCTCCACTTCTACGCGAGAGAAAACCCCGACAAGACAGCACTAATCCGAGATAGACCCCGCACTCTGATCTCGATGGATGAATGGAGAAATCTTCAACTTTCGCCTGACGTTTTTGTCCCTCTGGAATGCAAAGACAATATGCGTACTGGCTTGTATAAGCGTAGACCTTTCGGAGAGAATACGCACACAGATGTCTACGTAATGCGGCGCTGGCTGCGTAGGTATGCAAGGGAGTTTCGTGGTCAGCACGAGGCAGAGAATCAGAAGAGCCCCCTCAGCTAGGTGCGTCTTCCGACTCCTTCAGCCGCCTCGCAATAATCTCGAAGAATGATCTAACGTGGTCGATCACCTCAATCGCTTGTGGTTCATCAAAATCCCCACGCCCATGCGCCGTTTTCATGCGCCATCCGTTCTTGAAGAAACGGAATTGCGCTGCCCCCTCACTGTAAAAGGCTAGGTTCGCGTCCCGTTCTCGTGATTTTGGAGTGTTCTCGATTGCTTTTATGCGCGCGTCCACCTGACTAAGTATTGCCTGCCATTGTGCGAAGAGATGGGTGGTCGGGGACTAAGGAACCGGCGCGCCTCCTCCAGCACATCGCGGAATGCATCGAGACGGCACGTGCGCGCGATCACGTCATAGTACGCCTTGTCCCCGCCGATGCGGATGTCAGGCCTGCAGCAGCCCCGGGCGCGTGGTGATGTCGGCATCACGCCCAACCAACTCGACGGCCGAGCAGCTCATAGGCAGTCGCGGACCACCTTCTTTGAGAAGAGCGTCATTGGGCCGTCTCATCGTCTCGCCTGAGCCCCGAGGCCAGCCCGAACGTCCGCTCTCGACGTTCGCCTACGCAGCCTGCGCTCTCGTCTGCAGCGCGGCGCGCAGCTTGTCCTCCTGCTGCTTGGAGAGCGATGTCTTGAGCACACGCGGCTTGTAGGGCTCGATCTCGGGCAGAACCTTGTCGGGCGTGGAGCTCTTGACCAGAATGAACAGGGCCGATGAGCCCTTCGGAATCGTATTGCCGAGGCCTTTGATGAAGTCGTCATTGATGCCGTAGTCGGCCATCTTGCCCGACAGCGCACCGAAGCCGGCGCCGCTCAGGCCGCCCACGACCATTCCAGCAAGGGGATTGAGCACCAGCAGGCCGGCCAGCGCGCCGATCAGCATGCCGGTGCTGAGACCGGTCGCTGCCCCGGCCTTGGTCAGATTGACCGCCTGCTTGACCTGGACCTTGCCGGCTTCGGTGTGAACGACGACGCAGGCATCCTCCAGATCGATGAGGTGCTCCTTCTGCATGCTCCGCAGCTTCGTGAGCACCTCGTCCGCGGTGCCTATGCCGTCAAAATCGAGGACAATGAGGTCGCTCATCGCGGAACTCCCAACGGGTTTGATGGATGGTTCGGGTCGGCCCACGACCTGGCCCTGGGTCGCTCCCAGGAGCCAGGCGGGGCAGCAACCATGCTGCCGAAATCCCGGCAGCTTCGGCATCAGGTGGAACCCGCATACCCCGCGCGACAAGTGCCGACTTGAGGCAGAAGCGCGAGCGTGGGAAACGGGGCTCCCGATCCTCGCGCTTCGTCCCTCCTGGCGTATCTGCATGAGGGCTGACCGCATGCCCACCACGACGTTGGCTCTGATCGCGGTGATCGCGATCCTCGCCGCGGCCTATGTGGCGAGCCCGGTCCTCGCGCCGCTCGCACTGGGGCTCTTCATCATTGCCCTGGCATGGCCGCTGCAGGCGCATCTGCAGTCGCGCATGCCGAAGCTCCTCGCGCTGGCAATCGTGATGCTCACCATCGTGGCGACGTTTCTGGCGCTCGCATCGCTCGTCCTGTGGGGCTTCGGCCGCGTCGGTCAGGCGCTCGTGAGCGACGCGGCACGGTTTCAGCTTCTCTATGAGCAGACGCAGGCATGGCTCGATGCGCATGGTATCGCGCTCGTCGGCGCGTGGGCCGAGCACTTCGACGTGCGCTGGCTGGTGCGCGCGGTCCAGGAGATCACCGGACGCGTCAGCACCACGCTGACGTTCTGGCTGGTCGTGCTGCTCTACGTGATGCTCGGTCTGCTGGAGGTGGGCGACTTCGCCCGCAAGGTGCGGGCGATGGCCGACGGCGAGGCCGCCCGCGTCCTGCTCGACGGCAGCGCCGTCGCCGCCGCGAAGCTGCGCAAGTACATGGTGGTCCGGACTCTCATGAGCACCATCACCGGCCTTCTGGTCTGGGCCGTCGCTGCCATCGCCGGCTTGCCGTTCGCGACCGAGTGGGGTGCCATCGCCTTCGGGCTCAACTATATTCCCTATATCGGACCGTTCATCGCCACCGCGTTGCCCACTCTGTACGCGCTGGCGCAGTTCGCGTCCTGGCAGGCCACGCTGGGGGTGTTCCTTGGCTTGAATGCCATCCAGTTCATCGTCGGCAGCTATATCGAGCCGCGCGTCTGCGGCACTGCGCTCGCTCTGTCTCCCACCGTCGTCTTGTTCGCGGTGTTTCTCTGGACGTTTCTCTGGGGCCCGTTCGGCGCTTTCATCGGTGTTCCGATCGCCATCGTGCTTCTCACCTTTTGCGCCCAGCACCCCTCAACCCGGTGGCTCGCCGATCTGTTCGGTGGCGCACGCAGAGCGGCCGGCCGTCGCGGGCGGCCAGCTGGTGCCGACGTGCTCGTCCTCCCCCGCGATATCCACACGCTCGGGTGGCAACAAGCAGAGCCCTCCTGCCGGCCCTGCCGCCAGCGTGTGGATATAGAACGACGTTGGCTCTGCGTCGGTTGCCTCCATGACCGGGGACGGCGCTGAGACGATCCGGAGGCTGCCGCATTCTCCGATCCAGTCGATGTGGCGATGGCCGTGCATCACCACGGCTCTGCGGCCCAGGTGCTGGAGCTGGCGCACGAACCAGCTGCCGTTGATCAGCGCGGTCCCGATGCGCTCCGAGAACGCCTTGGCGGGCCTGGGATATTCCATCAGGTGGTGGTGCAGGGCCACGACCCAGCGCGCGCGGGGAAATTGCCGGGCAGCGGCGGCCAGTCCACGCGCCTGCCCGGTGGTCATGAGGCCGAGCGCATTCGTGAAGGAGAAATGCGTCTCGGCGCACGTGTTGAGCAGGACGACGCCGAGGCCGTCATCGGAGTCGGGCGCCAGCACCATCGGAAAGGCGTCGGCCCATACCCTTGCCAACTCGATCGAGAGCCGCAGCGTGCCGGCATCGGCGAACGCCGCGATGGCCCGGCGGTGCGGCGCCAGCGCCCGCGAGAGCGTATCGCCGAGACGCCTGGTCTTGGGATCAACGACCCGGACCCTGTCGCCCTGGACGGCCATCATGGCAGAGAGGGTGCGCATCTGGCGCAGGCGCCCGCCGGGGCTGGTCGGCAGATCGAGTCGCGCCGGATTGGCGCGGTCGACGACGTTGATGTCGTGATTGCCCGGCTGCATCAGCGTGCGCTCCAAGAGCCGCGGATGGCGCCCGAGCGCGGCCAGGAGCTCGGCCCATTCAGCCGACCGGCCGGCATCGGTCATGTCGCCTGTGATGAGCACCACGTCGAGCGGCCGCTCGGCGTGGATGGCGTCGAGCCGGGCCAGCAGCCGCTCCAGCCTGGTATTGCCGCGCGGCCCGGCGCGTCCGCTCTCGATGCGGAACCCGTAGCGCTCGCCGACGGCGTGCAGGTCCGACAGATGCACGACACGCCACGTCCGGCCGCCGGTCGGCGACCCGTCGAAGGCGCGCAGGTCGCGCGGCTGATCCATGGTCGCATCGGCGAGCCCCCACGCGAGCGCAGCCGCTGCAAGGTAGCTTCCGAGGAGCACGACGGCATTGGCCAGCGCCGGGACGATGAGGCGCTGGGGCCAGACCAGGTCGCCGACGTCGCCGACCCAGCGTGCCGCGGGCCATGCGAGCGTCACGATCCACAAGGCGACCGCACATCCGATGAGCCCGGCGCCGGCCGCCGTTGCCGCACGCAAGCGCGCGTGCGCTTGCGGACCGAGACGCGAGCCGAGCAGGTGCTCCACCAGGTGCTGCAGACCCTCACGGCAAAGCGTGTAGCCGGGCTGGACGGCCAGGGAATTGAGCGACCAGAAGGCCTGCTCGGCGGCGCGCCAGAGAGGACGCCAGCCAATCCATGCCAAAGCGAGGAGGCCGGCGAGGACGAGCAACGCCCAGATTCCGCTGAACGGCGCCGCCACCTTCCTGGCAACGGCTGCGAGCCATGCCGTGGCAACCAGTGGCGCCAGCCCGATCAAAATGGCGGGCAGGACGACAAGAAGCCCCCAGGCCACGGCCAGCTTCGGCAGGCTGATCTCCGCCAGGAGGCTGCCCGCGATGCGCAGAAGCGAGCGCTGCTTGGTGCTGGATGCGTCATCCTCGACATCGCCCAAGCGCGGATCGAGAAGCGGAGGCAAGGGAGACGGTTGGGGCCCGCGCTCCGGGTCTCTGTGGCGACCATCGGTCATGCCGTTGCCCGACTGTAGCTTTGTTGCACACGCCGACGTGGCGGAGCGTACCCAGGCGTGTCGCTCACCAAGGCGTCTTGCTTCGTGCCGGCAAGGATGAGAACGATCCCCCGGAGGGCGTCTGCCGCAGTTCCGTGCGTTAGAGAAGCGCAACGCGTCAGGCAGACACCCTGTGGGAGCACGCGGAGTGGCGGTATCGGGGTGATGCCCGAGAGCAGGAGGGGAAGAGTCCGGTGGGATGCCGCGTAGTCCGGCGCTCATCCGGGTTTGTCCACTTCCGGGGGGGTCCAACCCTCGCGCATGGCCCCGCTCAGGCTTGTCCCTGGCCTCGCTTCAGGGTTTCGCCCCATATGACCACGGCTGGCAGCACCGTAAGTTGACGCCTCCAACCAACGACGAGCTCCGCCATCCGGCGCGATGCCGCAAGCCTCTGCGTGTGCCGCCTGACCGGCACATCCTCCAGTCACCGAAGTGAGCGATTAGCCGCGTCATGAGCAATGTCCGATCGGACTGGCCCGAGCTCCACTTCATGTGGATCACGTCATATCCGGCTTGGTTGAAGCCGGTTTTCTGCTCTTTCATGGAGTGGCCGCCCCGGGACTGTCAGTCTGCCGGGGCGCGGTGAGCGCGGCCCCGTGCCTGCTCGGCTGTAATGAAAGCCCATGCTGATCGATCTCGCCCTGCAGGGAGGCGGCTCCCACGGTGCCTTTACCTGGGGCGTCCTCGATCGCCTCATCGAGGAGCCGTGGCTCAAGATCGACGCCATTTCCGGCACCTCGGCCGGTGCCATGAACGCAGCCGTGCTCGCCGACGGTTGGACCAGGGGCGGAGCATCGGGCGCGCGCGCCGCCCTCGAGGCGTACTGGGAGCGGGTGGCGTCAGCCGCGGCGTTCAGCCCGCTGCAGCGCACGCCGCTCGATCGCCTGCTCGGCCGGTGGACGCTCGACACCTCCCCGGCCTTCATCGCGCTCGACCTCATGTCGCGGGTCTTCTCGCCCTACGATCTCAATCCATGCGGGTACAACCCGCTGGCTGCCATTCTCGAGGCGAGCATCGACTTCAAGCGGCTGGTGCAGTCGCCCATCAAGCTCTTCGTGACGGCGACCAACGTGCGTACCGGCCGCGGTCGCATCTTCCGCAACGCGGAGCTGACGGCCGAAGTCCTGCTGGCGTCGGCCTGCCTGCCGACCATGTTCCAGGCTATCGAGATCGACGGCGAGCCCTACTGGGACGGCGGCTTTGCCGGCAATCCCACCATCACGCCGCTCGTGCGCGAGAGCGCGGCACAGGACACGATACTCGTGCAGATCAATCCACGCGAGCGGCCCGGCACGCCGCGGTCTGCCGCCGAGATTCTCAATCGGCTGAACGAGGTCTCCTTCAACGCCACCCTGATGAAGGAGCTGCGCATGATCGCACTGATGCGCGAAATGGCCGATCCAGGGTGTGGCGAGGGCGCGCGATGGGCGGCCATGCGCACGCACCGGATCATGACCGACATGATGACCGAGCTCGGCTACTCCTCCAAGCTCAACGGCGAGTGGGCATTCCTTTACCTCCTGCGCGCCGAGGGGCGGCGGGCGGCCGGCGCCTTTCTTGACGCCCATGCGGGCGACCTCGGCCAGCGCTCGACCGCCGATATCGACGCCCTGCTGGCCGAGTGCTGACCGATGGGTCTCTTCGGCATCCTCGTCGCCCTCGGGCTGCTGATCTGGCTCGCCTTTCGCGGCTGGAGCGTGCTCCTGCTCGCACCGGCGGCGGCCCTCATTGCGGCCGCTGCCGCACGCGAGCCCCTCCTCGCGCACTGGACCCAGACGTTCATGACTGGTGCCGCGAGCTTCCTGGCCCAGTTCTTTCCATTGTTTCTGCTCGGGGCGCTGTTCGGAAAGCTCATGGACGACAGCGACTCCGTGCAGGCAATCGCCCAATTCATGACCGAGCGGCTGGGTCCGCACCGGGCCATGCTGGCGGTCGTCCTGGCTGGCGCGATGATCACCTACGGCGGGGTCAGCCTGTTCGTCGCGTTCTTCGTGCTGGCGCCGATGGCTCATTCGCTGTTTCAAGCCGCCGATATCCCCCGTCGCCTGATGCCGGCTGCCATCATCCTGGGCACATCTACGTTCACCATGTCGGCCTTGCCGGGAACGCCGGCCATTCAGAACGCCATCCCCATGCCGTTCTTCGGAACCACGCCGTTCGCGGCGCCAGGCCTTGGAATCATCGCTTCTCTCGTCATGCTCGCCTTCGGCATGTGGTGGCTGCAGCGCGCCGAGTCGGCGGCCCGCAGGTCGGGCGAGGGCTATGGCGCCGGGCAGCAGACGGCGGCCGACACGGCGGCGGACGACGAGTTCGTGCGCGAGCGTGCCACCGTCGCGCGCGAGTTCGACCCCGCCGAGATCCATCACGGCCGCCGCAGCGAGGCCCATCCGCCCATCATCTGGGCCGTGCTGCCGCTGATGGTCGTCGTCGGCGTCAATCTTCTCATGTCGATGGCCGTCCTGCCGCGCCTCGACCTGTCGTTCCTTGCGGAAGAGAGATGGGGTGCGACGTCCTTGTCGGCGGTCGGCGGGGTCTGGTCGGTCGCCGTGGCGCTCGCGGCCGCCGCTGCGACTGTCGTCGCTATCAACCGGTCGCGTCTGCCCGCGTTGCGTGAGAGCATGGACGCAGGCGCCAATGCCTCGGTGCTGCCGGCTTTCAGCGTCGCGAGCCTTGTCGGCTTCGGCGCCGTCGTGGCTGCACTGCCAGCCTTCGCGGTGGTGCGCGATTGGGTGCTGTCGATCGGCGGCGGTCCGCTCGCCTCGCTGGCGGTCGCAACCAATGTCCTTGCGGCTCTGACGGGATCGGCCTCCGGCGGCATGACGATCGCCCTCGACGCGCTCGGCGAAACCTACATGCGCCTTGCCGCCGAGGCAGGCATCGATCCGGCCCTGCTTCACCGCGTCGCCGCCCTCGCCGCCGGCTCGCTCGACAGCCTGCCACACAACGGTGCCGTGGTCAGCCTTCTTGCGGTTTGCGGGTTGACGCATCGCGACAGCTACTTCGACATGGTGATCGTCGGCATCGTCGGCGCGCTTCTGGGCCTGCTGGCCGTCATCGTGCTGGGGTCGGCGTTCGGATCTTTCTGAGGTGCCGCCCCCGCGACGGCCCCCGAGCGAAGCGTCGGTGGTGCAACCGAGAGCGGACCGCGGCCAGCGTCGGCGCGTGCTGGCCGCGGCCCCGCACTCCCGCTATCCCTTCGCGACGGGGACCGCCATGTACGACACGGTCGCCCCGCGCTTCACGAGGACCAGCATGCTCTTCCTGCCCTCGGCTTTGGTCTCGGACATAGCGGTCTTGAGATCATCGGGGCGCGACAGCTCCTTGCTGCCTGCCTTCAGAATCACGTCGCCTTCCTGGAAGCCGAGCTCGGCGGCCTTGCCGTTGGCATCGACGTCAAGGACGGCGAGGCCCTTGTTGCCTGCACCCTTGATCTGCGTCGCGGGCGCGATCGTCAGACCGAGGGGCGCCAGGCCGCTCTGGCCGGCTTCGTCCGCGGAGGCCGTGCGCGGCTTCTCTCCGGCGGGCTGGCCCAGCTTCAAGGTGATTGTTTGCTCCTTGCCGTCGCGAATTATCGTAAGATCGATCGCCTTGTTAGGACCGACCTCGGCAACCTTGCGAGCGAGATCCCGTGCGTCCCGAACCTGAGCGCCGCCGACACGAGTGATGACGTCGCCCGACTTGAGGCCCGCCTTCGCCGCCGGGCTTTCCGCCTGGGCCTCGGCAATCAGCGCACCTTTGGCGCTATCGAGCCCGATGCTGTCTGCAATCTCCGGCGTCACTGCCTGGATCTGCACACCAAGCCAGCCGCGCTCCACGCGCCCGTGTGCTTTAAGTTGATCGACAACGGTATTGACGGTCGCGGCAGGAATGGCGAAGGCGATGCCGACCGACCCGCCCGACGGCGAGAAGATAGCGGTATTGACACCGACCACCTCACCCTTGGTGTTGAAGGTCGGACCGCCGGAGTTGCCTTTGTTCACGGGTGCATCGATCTGGAGGAAGTCGTCGTAGGGTCCGGCGCCGATATCGCGGCCCTGCGCGGAGACGATGCCGGCGGTGACCGTTCCATCCAGGCCGAAGGGATTGCCCATGGCGACGACCCACTCGCCGACCCGAGGCATGACGTCGGCCAGCTTCACGAAGGGGAAATCCGTCCGGCCCTCCACCTTGAGGAGGGCGAGGTCGGTCTTCGGGTCGGTTCCAACAACCCTTGCATCCAGGGTCGAGCCGTCCTCGGTGACCACCTGAACCTGCGCGGCGTTGTCAACGACGTGATTGTTCGTGACGATGTAGCCGTCGCGGCTGACAAAGAAGCCCGAGCCTTGCCCTTGTACGATCTCGCGATGCTTGCTGCCGTCCTGCCGCGGCATCCTCTTGCCACCGAACTCCTTGAAAAACCGCTCGAACGGCGTGCCTTGAAACGGCTGCACATCGAGGTCGTCCGACATCAACTGCGGGGCGATGTCGGTTTTGACGCGCACGGAGACCACCGCCGGCTTCACTGCGGCGACGAGATCGGCGAATCCCGGCATCTGCGCCTGGACGTGGGCGGGCACGCTCACAGCTCCCCCGAGACCGGGGGATTCGGCCCTGATCGAGTGAATCGTGGCGGCAAACAGGGCGAGACCGGCGGCGCCGGCGAGCAGCCCTGCTTTCAGCCTGGGCCTCGAGGCAGCACGCGCACGCGCCGCGGGTGCAGGCGGCAGGTTGATTGGGCCCGGAATGTTGTTTGCATCCGACATCGTCATCTCCATCGATAGCTTCGCGAGGGGAGGCGGGAGACCTCCCCGCCGAGCTCATCGGCGCATAGCTAGGGATCGGCCCTGTCGGGCGCCTGGCGCTTTCCATACGTTTTCGTAAGCCGCGGTCCGCTGTCCGGTACGGATGACCGCCCGGCAAGCTCTGCCACGGGGGTGGTCGCTTCCGGGAAGCGCACTTCGACCACGAGACCAGGCGCATGATCGAGAAGGCGGAGACGGGCACCATGGAGCTCGGCGACAGCAGCGACAAGGGCAAGACCAAGCCCGCTTCCGGGCGTGGTGCGGCTCGATTCGAGGCGGTAGAAGCGGCGGAAGACCTTCGCGCGCTCCTCGGCCGGGATTCCGGGGCCGCTGTCGGCAACGCCTGCAACGATCTCGCCGGCGGACCTCCTCACCTTGAGCTCGATCGTCGTGCCCTTGGGGGTATGCCGTATGGCATTCTCGACAAGGTTGGTTGCGAGTTGAAGGAGGAGCTCCCTGTCGCCAGAGACCGCAGCACCTCCCTCGATGTCTGAGACAAGCCTTTGTCCCTGGTCCTCGGCAACCGGCGCAAACGTGATGGCGACGAGCTCGAAGAGCTCCGAAAGACCGACGGTTGCGAACCCCGACTTGCGCGAGCCGGACTCGATCTGCGCGATACGAAGGAGCGCGGAGAATGTCTCCAGCAGCGCCTCCGTCTCTCCGATCGCCGCATCTGTCGAAGCGCGAAACTCTTCCGCCGTCTGCGCCGTCGCTCTTGCAGATTCGAGGTTCTGGCGCAGCCGCGCCAAAGGCGTCCGCAGGTCATGCGCCACGTCGCTCGATATCTGTTTCAGGCTCTCCATCAGGGATTGAATGCGATCGAGCATGGCATTGAGATTGGCGGCCAGCCTGTCGAGCTCGTCGCCGTTCTCTCTGACGGCGGCGCGCGCGTCCAACTGACCCGCCATGATCATCCGGGCCGTCTCGTTGACCGCGTCGACGCGACGAAGAAAGCCCCGGCTCAGCACCAGTCCCCCGAGGATCGCCAGGATCACCGACATGCCACCGCCGGCGGCGAACGCTGTGAGGATCGCCCGACGGGCAGCCTCCAGGCGACGGACGTCTTCTCCGGCGAGGACGAACGTGCCGTCGCCAACGAGAACGCCGTAGCCGATGGCATCTCGGAGATCCGCTGCCGTCTGGCCGCTGCCGTCCTGGCCGCGGGACTGGAGCCGGACCCGCAGGTCAAGAGGTCCCAGCACCGGCGAGACCGGGGCGATGTTGCCGGCAATCCAGAGGCCGTTGGGGCCCTGCAGCAGATAGTACGCGAGACCGCCGCGCTGCAGCCTTCGCTCGATCGACGCGGCGGCCGCTTCGGCGCCCGTCGCCCGATACTCGTCTGCAAGCGAGATCGCCTCGCGCTCAACATTGGCGGCGATCTGGGCCAGCATCGAGCGGCTCGTGACAAGCCACACGAGCGCAAAGAGGATTGCAACGGACGCCGCGAACAGGAGGACGTAGAGGGTTGTCAGCCTGAAGATCAGGCTGCTAGCGATTCGCATGGGGCGGCCGCAGGATGTAGCCGGATCCCCGCGCCGTGTGGATCAGCTCCGGCTCGAAGCCCTTGTCGATCTTGCTGCGCAAGCGGCTGATGTGCGTCTCTACGACGCTCGTCTTGGGATCGAAGTGGAAACCCCACACTCCTTCGAGAAGCATGGTCCGCGTCAGGACGCGAGAGCGGTTCCGCAGCAAGTGCTCGAGCAGCTTGAACTCCAGCGGCGTCAGCTCGATGTCCCTGCCCGCACGCCGCACGGTTCGCTTCAGAAGGTCCATCTCGAGGTCTGCAACCTTGAGGGTGGTCTCGGTATCCGCCATGGGCGGGCGCCGGGCAAGCGCATTGATGCGGGCAAGGAGCTCCGCGAAGGCGAATGGCTTCACCAGGTAGTCGTCGCCTCCTGCCTCCAGGCCCTCGACGCGGTCGTCGATGCCGCCGAGCGTCGTCAGCAGCAGGATCGGCGTCTTCACACCCGCGCCCCGTGCGGTCTTGACCACGCTAAGGCCGTCGAGGCCGGGCAGCATCCTGTCGATGATCATTACGTCATACTTCTCTCCGGCCGCGTGCAGAAGGCCATCGCGACCATTGTCGGCGACTACGACAACGTGGCCTTCCTGTCGCAAGCCCTTGGCCAGATACTCGGCAGTCTGCCGATCGTCCTCGACGACGAGAATCTTCATCAGCCATCCCCAGACCAGGCAAGCAGCATTGGACGTACGCCCGGCAGCCCCCCTCGCCCCTTCCTTTCCCAGGCATCCTTCGGCACGACAAACCGCCGGGCGAGGTTCCTTACCCGCAGCGATCGACTTCCATGTGCAAGCCGTGCAGTTTGGAGCGATGTATCGCACGAATGCAGGCGAGTACATCGGCGAAATTCCCTAAGCGCCGACGCGTGAGTTCTTGACGTCTGCCGCACCAGGCGCATGCCCACTGCCGACGGCTGCTGGAGCAGGGGCCGAGGCCGCGCGTGTGCGGCTGGCGCTGGAGCCGGTTGGAGGGCGTGTCTGCCGCCAGCCTTCGGATCGCGGACGCGACTCCCCGGAGTCTTCCTGCGACCAATCGGTGGTTATACCGATTGGTCGAGGCCATGGCGTCTGTTGGGACTATCGCATCGTTCTCGCTGCGTGTGGCATGTCGAGCAGCAGATCGGGGACGTCGCCAATCGCTTGGGGAATCCACCCGCATCCCACGACGATCTGCATGGAGAGAAGTCATGATGCCAGCCTCCGACATACGCACTTTGACGCTGCACAGCAGCGACGCTCGCGAAGCGGTAACGAGCGCTTTCGAAGCCCTGGAAAAGTGGCGCGACGAGGCTTTCGCCGTCAACGAACGCCATCTGACGAAGGCTCTCGACCTTGTGGCCGGTTCCCAGCGCGCCCTGGGCTGGCCGGATCATGTCGCCACAGCGACGAGAGAGTACCTCTTGAAGGCCTCCAAGATCCAGACGCAGATGATCAGTCAAGTCATGGATGCCTGGGAGAAGCAGCTCAAATCCTCCGCCACCCCCCCGGCGCTCCCCGAGGCGTTCCAGTTCCAGATGCCGGCGCCCTACGGATCGGCACTCAAGGGGTCGGACATGTTCCGGCTCCAGGAGCTGACCCTGGCAACCCCATTCATGCTCTGGATGCAGGCTGCGGAGATGTGGCAGCGGAATTGGGCGGAGGCCATGACGGGCTCGTATCAATCGCGACAGGAAAGGCCTGCGAAGAGAGCCGTAAGCTGACCGTCAGGTCGCGGCGTCGTCTCCCGCCGTACGTCGCGTGGCACTCTCAACGAAGCCAGCCGCCGCCTATCCAACTCGCGGGACGTGATCGGCGGGACGGCTGCCGCGCATCAACGCCCCGCGAGCATCGCTGTCTCGAGGAGGATGGCCAGTACCAGCAGTGAGAGGCCTGCTACCGTCCATTGTCGCGCCATGTAGTCGACCCGCTCCAGCATGCCGCCCAACGCAAATGCGGCGTGCCGGACAGGACCGGCCCAGGCAATGATCACTTTCAGGTGCCGGGCATGCGGCGATCCGGTTCTCCAGCGACCCAGCAGCATTGCCAATACGCCGCCAGCCAGGATCGGCCAAACCGCGCTGGCGAGAGAGCCGAGAGCGGATGTGCCAGCCGAGGTGCCGTGCCGGACCGAAGAGGCTTCCCAGGGGAACAGACCGAGCAACAGCGAGCATAGCGCGAGCACCAGCGCCGCTGCCTCCGCCATGCGGGGGACGTGCGCTTTCGGCTCTCTCGGTGCCTCCGCAGGGGCCAGAGCATGGGCGAGCACGAGCACCAGATAGCTGCTCGTTAGGACGCCGCCCGCCTGGACAACGAAAGCCCACCACCACTGCCCCGTCTCAGCAGCCGCCTGGAGGAACAGGTTCTTCGCAAGGGAGGCACCGCTCGGCGGCACGCCGATCAGCGCCACTCCAGCCAGCGTGAACGTGAGCACGCTCATCGGCAAGGCTCGTCCAAGCCCCGCCAATCCGCCAATGCGATCGTGGCCCAGCGCCGTGTAGATGAGG
>Ga0068859_100004521_pt1 | contig 14186 bp, 14 predicted proteins | sample KBSSwiS22_FD_66585 | JGI IMG/M metagenome (GOLD analysis project Ga0068859, IMG submission 66585) | Switchgrass rhizosphere microbial communities from Kellogg Biological Station, Michigan, USA - KBS Switchgrass S2-2 | ecosystem: Host-associated > Plants > Roots > Rhizosphere > Soil ... | reverse complement strand
CGGATCCGCATAAGTTATCTTGCGGGTCTTGCCCAGCCAGCGATAACGAAACGCCCAGGTCTTGCGCCCGGTCGGGTGAACCACGAGATAAAGACCCGTCGGCGGACCTGCGGCAAGCTCAAGCCGTTTCCTGGGATCGGCAGCGGTATGCTCGACTTCCTTCGCGGTGAGACGTTCCTTTCTCAAGCAGGAGCTCCCTTCTGGGTAACGTTTTTGGGTAACAGAAAGCCTGTCTACCCTCGTTTATCGACGTACACGGATGTTACCCGAACGGTGTCGAAAGTCAATACTGGGGCGTGTTTTGCGAAGGCAGAATGTGGTCGGACGTTACCCCGCGTTTAACCGTCCCTGCTGCCTTGGGCGCAGGAGGTCGGAGGTTCGAATCCTCTCGCCCCGATTAGCAAAGTGAACAAGATAGGCGGGTCCAAAAGGCCCGCCTTTTCTTATGTCCACATGAATGTCCACACGAGAGAAGTGTGGTTCCGTATTCGTACACTCTAACGGGCTTTCCAGTCAGCGCTAGTCGTCCAGTGACCCGCGTCTACCGAAGCACTTTGTGGGATGAGGGGCACTCTTTCTTCGGCCACTTGTTTTCAAGATAGGAGCCGCATGCTGGGCAAATCTCAGGTTAACGCGCGAACGTCTCAGCCCCCGCCCTATTCACGTAGCGACTGTGTCCAGGGGCTCCCGACCAGAGAAGCCGGTGCGGGGACTGAGTGGCCTTGTTTATGAGCCTCGCCGAGTGATTTTTCAAGGGCGGAAAGCCTCCGAAAGCACCACTGAGGTCATCCTGCTTTATCCAATTCGTTCTCGGAGAGCCAGAGCCCGAGAGCCTCACCGAAGTTTTCAGCCCTAAGACAAACCTCATAGAAGACCCTGCAATCAGCGCAGGACATCAGGTGGAAGTGCTCAGGTAACTCCAGGCGAGCGGCGCCGCTGCGGAACGCCCAAATCCTGTGGGGCGGGATGTGATCCCTGTGCGCGTGCGCCAGAAGTCTTTCGAACATCTGTGGTTACATTAAACAGTAACACAGCGATTCATATGAATAGGGCCGTAGTGCGAGGACTAAAGGTGCCATTGTGGCACTCGGAACCCGGAGATACCCTCGGCGCTGTGGAAGAAACTCAGGACATTTCGGTAGCTGGTGAAAGGCAGTCGGGCTCGGTAGCACCCACTGAAACAATAAGTTGCGCGCAGTTGGATTCTCTTCAAAAGCAGTACCACAATGCCGTGCGTGAGTTCACCGAAGGCGCTAAAAGGCTTCACGCCCGCTCCGGTAGTCCAGCCTCGAAACAGGCGCATTTAGTCGAGCTTACTCAAGTGAAGGCAGAAGACGCACGCCGCGCCCTGCGAAACCACATTATTGAGCACGGCTGTTGCTGAAACGGCACGGGCGAATGTCGATGCTGCGAGGTTGAAGCTGGAGAACCACAATCCGTCAGCATGGATGCTGAATTTAAAAACTGACAAAACCCACCGACCGCGGCGACCTGAAATTTATCGTTGATCTCTGTCAGTGATATGCTCACGACTCCACCAGTTCCAGCGGTACCCTAGGGAGGGTTTTATGCGTAGTGTTACGGTGTGGGCATGCGTTTGCGGCGTCCGCTACAGAGCAATCTGCCAGACTGGATTCATTCCCGAAAACAAAACAGAAGTCGCCTGTCCCCAGTGTGGAACTCCCACTCTAATTGCAGGTATTCCTCAGGATATTTCTGAAGAAGTGGCTGAAGGCGATTGGCGGAGCCTGCCTGCAACGGGGGCTCCAGTAGCGAAATAACAAGAGGCTCGCGGGGATGTTCGACTCAAAAAAGTCGGACCGCTCTGTGCAGCCGCCTAGTCCGCATCGTTTGAGCGGACCGACTTTCGAAACTGAAATATCGCCTACGGTGGTAGGATTATTCACCTATGCCGACCCCCGAATCAGCAGCGGCATTTACCAGACTGTCTGCAGCACGCGCGCGCCTGAATGTCACTACGAAAGCCCTCAATGAATGCCACGACGAGCTTGCGAAATTAAGCGTTCCATCGGCACGCGAGAAATACAAACGGCTAGAAGCGGAATGGAAGGAAGCATATCGTGCGTATGAACAGGCAGCCAGGGATTTCAACGACGCGGTTAAAGCAATCCCTGAAGCCGTAATGCGGCGCGCCGCGCAGATGCCTGAAGAACCAAATCCAAACTGAGACGCAATTAGTTTGTCGGCAGCGAACAAACTTTTCGTCCCCCTCTCTGTTACGCTCCGTTCCTATAAATGCCCAGCCTCTCACAAGGCGCTTCAAGAGTCCGGCTTACGTCTGCCCGTGCGGGCGATCGATCTTCTTCATTGGTGCTGTCCTACAACTCTGGTTCACATCGACAGTGACTGGCAGGATTCGGGTCGAATCAGACTGGACTGAAATTCCGAGGCGCAAGATTAATCGTTGGACGTAAGCGAAGGCTAAGCGATCTCCACGAGGGGTCTTCTCGTTGATCTCCCGCCGACAGTTCGGACATCTCGCCGCCGCCTCAACGAAAATGTAATCAGTGACCGCGGGATTATTGCCAGTCACACGAGCGAGGATGTTATCGAAGGGGAGATCCGCGTCTTCGGCTGCAGACCTCGCAACCGACGATCAACTCTTCCGCCTGACGCAGGGTTTCAGCGCCGACCAATACACATTCTGTTCTTCTGGCCTCGGACGGTGGCGTTGTTGCATCGCTTTCAAAAAAGTGGGCGAGCCTTTCAGCCCGCCCTGGTCTTGGAGTTGACTGTACGGAATGCAGTATCGCGGGAGGACATCTGGAGGCAATACTCAAAACGTGGCTATCACCCATTCGTCCGGCTCATCGGGGGGACGACGCGGACTGTCCTGCCCTTTTCCGCCGGATGTCGCTGCCAGCGCCCGCCATGTGCAGTTGAGCACAGTTCGTCTCGCCCAGAACTGGTAAGGTCCTATAGTCCCGTTGCGTCACCTCAACCCTTAACCAACTTTCCCTGGTTTCAAGCGGGCAATGCCGTCGATTCCCCCGAGGATTTACTTCCTATGGCAGGCGACAAATACCGCATTACGAGTCCAACGATTGCTTTATTCCTTGAAGACGGCCGACACGTGGCGCACATGGTCCCAAAGGGCACCATCATCACGGTTCAAACTGAGACGTTCAATGGTGACCGGCTGATAGAAGTCCTGTGGGCCGAGAAAACGGTCATGATGTTCACGCAGGACATTCGTACACGCGGAGAGAAGATCAATTAGCCGAGAGTAATCTCCAGCGCCGCTCCACGCCTGCAAATCACCACAGAAGTTCCGGCAGCTCGCTTCCGAATCTCCTCGCGTGCAAGCTCGCGCTGGATCACATAACTTTCGCGTGGCGGCCTTCCTGACAAGTCCGATGAGCAAAGATAGATGCAGGCTTCCAGGTCCCGCTCAACTCGTCATCAGTGACTCTGGCGAGTCGCTCGCGCTTCCGGTTGGGTATCGGCCTCGGTCCAAGCGGAATTTGCGAAGGTGTGCATGGCAGTCTCCTATGTCCTATCTGATTCGACGCGGGTATCGATCTCACTCGAAACTGAGCCAATCGGCACAAGGCCCCGAATATCGGCCGCTACCACGATCATTCCCGTTCCACAGGTTGGGCACTCAATCGCCCGGATCATATTGGGAGTGCCTGAGAGCATTTCCAGTTTGATTTGATGACCCTTCGGGCACGTCACGTCCTTACTGATAAATCCATGTTCTTGAAACATTACAGCCTCGCAGAAATTTCCTTAATTTGCGAATTTCGGGAAAAGAAATGGGCGAGACTGTGACTAAATGCGGAGGTCGCTGAAAGCCAGGGTGCGGTCGACTTCCCGTGGCGGACTCGTTATGAGGACCGATGAAATGAACGCGCAGACTTGAAGTGGTTTAAGCAACTGTTCGACGTTGACGTAAAGCCGAACCAAAGAGCTGATTGCCTCTTTGAAGAACGCTCCGGAGACGAGAGCCATGCCTGCGAGTAACGCTCCAAGCAGCGGGAGTATCACGTTGCCGTCGTCCGGCCAGACTTCCGTGTAGTCAGAGAGTTCGTAGAGCGGAAGTAAAACGACGACTGCAACGAGGAACCAAACGCCCGCTCTTGTAAATCGGCTCATGCAGGAGAAACAGTACCACAGCGCCAAGATCCTCCAAATTCCCCTTTGGATCTCGACATCATGGGCAAAGGTGCCCCTACCCGCAGTGCCCTTGTGGAACACAAATCTGTCGCGTAGGCTGCCGTTCGTCCGGAAACTGGCGGTCAGCTCTCGCTGAGAGTGACCGAACATCGCGGGGCCGCCCGGTTTCCGTACAAAGGCGCTGGTCGGTCTACCAGCACCAACAAGGAATGGTTGGCAATGGCCGTTTTCAAGATTGGAGATCGTGTCGTTGTAGTGAGCCGCATCAGCAGATATCACGGGCAGACGGGCACTATAACCGGAGTTCAGCGGGCGGATGACCAGCACGACACTGTCGACAGTTACGTCGTCGAACTCGACAGCGGACAGCTGGAATTCTTTACCATCACCGATCTCGAACGGATTTTGAGAGGAATCCATTAGGCATGAATCTGAGGCATGCGGCTGACGGGTTGCACCTCGCTGATAACTTCACCAGATCCAGTTCAGTCCGACGGGAGGGTTCTTATGCTCGGTGTGACAGTGTGGTCGTGCGGCTGTGGCGTTCGTTACAAGGCGATTTCCGAGACGGCTTTCATTCCTGAGAATAAGGTTGCGGTTACCTGCCCCCGCTGTGAAACGGCCACCCAAATCCTCGGCACTCCGGAGACCATCCTTGAGGAAGCCATTGACAGTAAGTGGCGCTTGGTTCGCAAGACAGTGAGCGTAGGAACCTAACCGCGACAAAGAAAAGGCCCGGAATTCTCCGGGCAGTAGCGGGCGTTATTCCCCGATTAGATCGCTGAGTTTGAAAGGGCGCGTTCCATTACCCGCCCTTTCTCATGTCCACACCCTCAATCTGCTCCTGCCCAGAAACCGTCGCTCCCCAATGACTACTCCCGCTTGATTCGCGGATAGTCATGCCGCCGCTCTACATCCGGGAGATCCGCGGGAGGAGGCGACTCCGGCATCAGCACCGTTGGAAAGAGTTTCGTTTCAAATCCCTCAAAGTCGCGGGCCCACTCTTTGTGGTTGTACACGCAGACCGGCAGGCAGATCGAGCAGTAGTTATATTTCGCGAAGTAAGGGAAGCAGCGGCCGGTATCCACGACATAGCGGTCGTAGCCCAGGTGATCTTTGCCCGCTTCCGGACTTCGATTATCCGGAATGGCGCCCGGCGGGCAGTATTTGCGGCATGCCCGGCACACATCACAGAACTTCGCAATCCCGGCGTCGATCGGGTGGTCAACAGCAAGATCGAGCGACAACGCGACACAGCCCATGCGGAAGAGCGGCCCGAGTTTGGGATGAATAATCGAACCGTGACGGCCCAGTTCGCCGAATCCCGCCTTTAGCCCTATCGGAATGTGCAGCAGATCACTGTCGCCGATGGGATGCTCAATCGTACAGGCATATCCGAGCGAGCGGATGTAGGAGGCAAGACGGATGACAGTCTCGCCGAGCGTGAAATAGACACGCAGGCATTCGATCGCACTCTCGCGCGACGGCACAACCTGGAACTCCCGCCAGCGCATCCGCTGCCCTACTGCGATGGCATGCGTCTCTCGGATGAAACGCCCGCTATAAACATCGCTCGGTTCGATTCTGCAGATCCCGACGATGTCTGCGCCAAATTCGACAGCCTGCGCCTTCAGGTGCGCTGAGGCTTCTTCGGCCGAAGCAAACGCGTGCGTTCTTGTGGCGGGCTCACCGTGGAATCGGCTGTATTGATCCTGGTAGATCTTCCGGAGGTACTCGTCTACTTCTTCGACGCGAATGGACCGTCCGCCGACCTGCGCGTACCAGTCGTCCCAGGCAAAGGGCGGCGGATTCATGAGGCTGCACCGTCATCGAAGTGAACTTCACACAGTTTTACCGCGAAATCCGTCATGTTTCAGGAGTCTGTAATCAAAAGGAAATCCCGTCAACAATTGCTCTCTGCGCCAGGTGTTCGACGCTCCTGCCCGAAAACCGGAAACTGGCTTGTATACTCTGCGGGAAATGAAAACGCGCGGGGAGAAACTTCGCCGACTGGCGCCAATTGTCACTCTACTGCTGTGGTGCAGCGCAGCCGGCGCGCAGGCTGAGCGCGAATTGCACTGGGAAGCGCTTGATGTTGACGCCCATGTCCGTGCTGACGGTGTGCTCGACGTCATCGAACGGCACACCCTGGTATTTACGGGCGATTGGAATGGCGGCGAACGCGTGTTCAACGTGCGGTCGCGGCAAAAGCTGGAGTTCCTCGACCTGCAGCGCGTGGACGCAAATACGGGTTCGCTGCGGCCGATGCACGAGGCGTCTCCACCGAGTAATGTTGACGAGTTCACGTGGGCAGACAGTCGGACACTTCGATGGCGCAGCCGACTGCCCTCCGATCCGCCGTTTGCGGACACGAGGATGATCTATGTTCTCCGCTACACGCTTTCAGGAATTCTGCTCACAAACGACGGGGCGTATTGGATCCATCACGATTTCGCGTTTCCCAACCGGCCGGGCGCAATCGATCACTTTACGCTGAACCTGGATTTTGACCCCGCCTGGCAACCGCTTGGCGAGCACCAAAAGCAATACAGTGCCGGGCCACTCGAACCCGGCGAAAGCTTCGTGCTGAAGATCCCTGTGCGCTATGACGGTACCGTTTCGCCAGCGGCGATCGACACTCGCCGACCCCCGGAAGTTGTCGTGGGCGTGTTGGTACTTCTCGGGACGTGCGCACTCCTCGTGATCCTGTTCGTGGGCCGCGAACGTTCCCTCGGTCGATTCACTCCAGTCAACCCGACAGGCATCGACGGAGCATGGCTTGAAAACAACATTCTCACCTATCCCGCCGAAGTCGTTGGAGCCGCTTGGGACGGCCGGATCGGCACGTCGGAAGTGGTGGCGCTCATAGCGCGCATGACCGCGGAGGGGAAACTGGAATGCAAAGTCGAGGACAAGAACTCGATGAAGCTCCAATTGAAGGTGGACCGCGGCACACTGAATGGCCATGAGAGGGCTCTTGCCGACGGCTTGTTTTTCGACCATCGCACCGAGACGAGCACCAAAGAAGTCCGCCAGCATTACAAAAGCAGTGGCTTCGATCCGGCTTCAGTCATCAAGCCCGAGCTCGATAAACACGTCAAGAGTGTCTTGCCTCACGGCGCCACGCGCGTGAGACACAGGGTTACCGTTGTCCTGTATGTCGCCGGTCTGGTGCTGCTCGCGCTGAGTTCGTATTCAGAACCAGTTCTGGCCAGTGCAACGGTCGCCGTCGCCATGATTTCGTTGTTCCTGGTCGCGATCCTTCAAATACCGGGATGGCTGTTCAGATCGCGGATCGACTGGGGACTGAACGCAGCAGCAATTCTTCTGGTTCCGGGGGCTGTTATCAGTCTCGCCACCGCCCTGTTCCTCTGGTGGTATTCCGGCACAGGCGAGGTGGATCTGCCGTGGACGATGATAGGCGGTCTTACGCTATTGGCCCTCGCCATTTCAAACTCCTCGATCAACGGAATGAAGTCTCGACAAAGCAGCGAGGCCATCGCCTTACGCAAGCGCCTGGCGAGGGGACGGAATTTCTTTCTCGCAGAACTCGAGAAGCCTCATCCCAATCTTCGCGACAGCTGGTATCCGTGGCTGCTGGCTTTTGGCCTGGGCAGGCAGGTTGACGTCTGGTCCAGTCATCACAGCAGCACAACGATCGGCTCTTCGACGAGCTCTTCGGCGAACTCTTCAACATGGGATCACAGCACGGGCCGCAGTTCATCAAGCTCATCTTCGACAGACACGGGCTGGAGCGGTGGCGGCGGGTTGTCGGGCGGTGCGGGTGCAAGCGGTGCCTGGGCCGCCGCTGCAGCAGGGATGGCGGCTGGAGTCGCCGCGCCGAGTTCGAGCAGCTCCGGCTCCAGTGGAAGTTCGAGCAGTTCGAGCGGAGGATCGTCCGGAGGAGGAGGCGGCGGCGGATGGTAAGCGTTACAGATTGTGTAGCGTCTTCAACGACGACATCGATTAAGCATCGCCCGCAGATTTGTACTTGTAGCTGTAATATTTCGCACGAACGTTGAGCAATGCGTCATAGAGCCATTCGGGAATCCGGTTGCGGGCTTCACGATGAAATCCCAGCCGCATTGCGATTTTTCCTTTTGCTGTCAAAGGAATCCAATACCTCGGTATCAACGTCTTCTCGAAACCGTTGCGGCGCAGAAATTCTGCATGGTTGCCTCTGCGCCAATGGGCATAAGTGAAGTAGGAGACGCCATCGGCAGTGCAGATCTCGATTGCCTTCGCCATCAGCGCATTGTCCAAATACTTTTCACGGCGAAATTCGTGCTTGGTGAGGAACAGGCCCGGATTCACGAATCGCTGTCCCGCGTAGTTCAATTTCGCCAACCCCACCAGTTCAGTGCCGTAATAACAGGCAAGGAACTTACTGGTTGCCACGTCTCGGGACAGTATCTCCTTCACATCGTCAAACTTCTTTCCGAAGTGCCAGAATGGCTTGCCCTGCCTGATGGGCGACTCGTTGAAGATTCCCATCACTCCATTCACAAGGTCGTCATCCAGCGGTGCCAACCGGATTTCGACGCCTCTCTTCTCAGCACGCTTTGCCTTTTTCCTAGCATCGGAGTTGATCTGACTCGTCCACCAATGATTGAAGTCCTTCAAGGGGATGGCAGACAGCGCTTCTTCCTCTCTGGGGTAGGGGTAAGCGGGCACCGTGTCTGGAAGGCGCTGCCAAAACGTAAAGATATCCGGCTTCGTTTGGGATTGTGCGAGCGCATTCAGAATGACTTCGGGATCTCCGACGTCGTCAAACCATTCATCTTTGAGTCTGGCTATGGATAGAATTCCCCGCTGCACAACGACGACGCGCTTGCCTTCGATCTGGATGGCCTTGACATTAATGGCCTTGCCGCGCTCGTTAATGGTGTCTTTTACGATTGCTTCCATATTTTCCCGTCTCTAATCCTTTGAGGCAGTACAGAAGACCTCTGCGGTTTGCTCATCATCAAATGGAACGGATCGGCAGGGGTCAAAGCAGAAGTCCTGTCGGTAATGTAACAACTACCGCGTTACCGACGCTCATGGATGTTATCACGCCAAAGCGGCCTGGCTCCCGGCTACAGTTCATAGTTCCGGCAAACGTTTGTACGAATCTTGAATCCCGCGGCCTTCACCCGATTACGAAATTGCTGGATCCGCTGTTTGGCCTGCCCACCGCGAAAGATGTAGGAGCGCTCTTCCGCACGGTAGAAGTTCCGAAATTCCCGTTCACCTGTGGACCAACTTAATGCCTCGGGTGAGAAAACGAGGAATAACGACTCTTCTGAGTCCTCGATGAATCCATGAAATCTCGGATTCGTCCCAACAAAGGCAAGATGCCTCAAAGCAAGCTCAGCTTCGGGCGTAACTGGCAGTTCCCCCGATTCGCGCCGCGAAATCGTGTTCAGAGTAACGCCCAACCAATCCGCCAGTTCGCCCTGGGTGAGTTCCAGGGCTTTGCGTCGCGACTTGTACTCTGATCCTGTCATTCTGTACTCCCCCGAGAGCATCGCATCAGGGCATCCCAAGGCCAAGAGGGAATAGGAAGCCGGGGACCTTTTCGCCTCCGCCTGGCTTTCCGCATATGATCTGGCACGCATCTATGGTTGTTCTCGGCTTCTCCGGAATTCCCAATGGCGATCTCTACTATCGAGACTACGGCCTGCGCTTCGTAGGACACGATAGCTCCGTGGCCCTCATCGTCGATGGCAGCGTGGCTTTCAGCGCCGAAGAGGAACGCTTTTCTCGGGAGAAACACACATCAAAGTTGCCCGTCAACGCACTTCGTGAGGCGCTTGCCTCTTCAGGAGTCAAAGCGCAGGACGTGGACGTCGTCGCCTACACGTGGAGCGTCTCACTTCCGCGGCTTGCTCATATGTTCTGGAATCATCCGTTCAAGATTCCCATTCGATACTGGCCCTCGATGGGATTTGTCGGCACCCGCGTTGTTCGCGATCTTATGTGGCCGCGACGAGCAATAGGAAGATTTGCCGAGGCTACAGGACTGCCCCGCTGTGCGTGGGTAGGTGTGCCGCATCACCTGGGTCATGCTTCGTGTGCCTACTTCACATCTGGGTTTGAACGCGCGGCGGTGCTTACTGTTGACGGGCAGGGAGAGGATGAGAGTGCGTCTCTGGGTGAATTCGATGGTCCCCGATATCGACATTTCCACTCCATTTACTCTCCCGATTCCATCGGCATCCTGTATGGAATGATCACGGACTTTCTCGGCATGAGGGCAGGCTGGGACGAGTACAAGGTGATGGGAATGTCGCCACTCGGAGATCCTGCCCGGTTTGCGTCAGTGTTCGATCAACTCGTCCACCTCAGGCCGGGTGGCCGATACGAGACGCACCGCACCGCGATGGTGTTTCGGCCCGGCTATTGCGATCAGATGCTGTCGCAGAAGCTCGGTGTTTCCAGACGAAGTCCCTCGGAACCAATCGGGCAGTTGCACTTTGATATTGCGGCCGGGCTCCAGGCCAACACGGAAAAAGTTCTGTTCCACCTGCTCCGGCACCTGAGAAAAGTGACACCGGCCGCGGATCTGTGCCTCGCCGGCGGTGTGTTTCTAAACTCGGTCGCCAATGGGAAGATTCGTCGTAGTGGACTCTTTGAGCGTGTCCATATTCCTCCAGTGCCCGGCGACCACGGCGGGGCCCTGGGTGCCGCATACTGGGCATACACCTCCCGCGGCGGATCCACGAAGAATCTCGGGACGTTCTCCGCCTTCTGCGGACCTGAGTTCAGCGATACCCAGATTGCCGCCGCCCTGCAAACCGCTCATGAGCATCTTGATTTCAGGCGCTCGTCCGACATCGTTGCCGAAAGTACGGCGTTGCTTTCAGAGGGACAGATTCTCGGTTGGTTTCAGGGCAAGATGGAATATGGACCCAGAGCGCTCGGCCATCGCAGTATCCTCGCAAGCCCACTGACCGCTGGAATGAAAGACATTGTCAATGCGCGAATCAAGCACCGGGAACCTTACAGGCCTTTTGCAGGCGCCATCCCTGAAGAACTCGCGGATGAGTATTTCGAGATGGACGGGTCTTCGCCGTACATGCAGTTTGTTTTTCCGGTTCGGGAAGAGGCTCGCGAAAAGATTCCCGCAGTCGTGCACAATGGCACCTGTCGTGTTCAGACCGTAAATCGAAAGCAAGACCCGTTGTTTCACCGCCTTCTCTTAGAGTTTGGGCGACGAACCGGTGTTCCGGTCCTTTTGAACACTTCATTTAATGACGCGGACGAACCCATCGTGTGCTCCCCGCAGGACGCGATACGCACGTTCCTCAATACGGATTTGGACGCTCTTGTCCTGGGCTCGTGGCTGGCACGAAAGACCTTAGTAGGCCGGGAATAAACTACAGAATCCTCAGTTGGTGCCGGGAACACCCGCGTAAAGACGCTCGCCGCCGGCGCTATAGACTTTCTGCAGAAGCCGCTGCACGTATCCGCAGACAGTCCTCGGGAAGTTCTCATCTCAGTCGGAAGATAGCCTCGGTAAGCCCGCGTCCGGATTGGTATAGAATGTCGGGCACGCGCGCGGTCTGCCGCGCATTCCCAACATCCATACAAGGAGCAAACAATGTGCGATCAGGATAGTTTTGAGAAAGACCTGAAGGAATTCCAAGCCAGAGGTCTGGTGACCCGCCGAGAGTTCGGTGTGATGATGGGAGCGAGCATGGTCATGATGCTCCCGCAGGTCAGGAATGCCGTTTCAGTAACTGAATCGGAAGTGAGCGTGAAGACGCCGGATGGCACAGCAGACGCCTACTTCGTCCATCCCGCGACCGGCACGGCTCCCGGCGTTCTCGTCTGGCCCGACATCTTTGGGCTGCGGCCGGCGTTCCGTCAGATGGGCAAACGGCTCGCTGAATCCGGCTACTCTGTCCTCGTCGTGAATCCCTTCTATCGCACGAAAAAGGCGCCTACGGCGGATCAGGGCGGGCAAACACCCATCCAGCAGGTCTTGCCTCTCGCGCAGACGCTGAACGAGACAACGCATATGACCGACGCGAAGGCGTTCGTTGCGTGGCTCGACCAGCAGGCGTCAGTTGCCAAAAACCGAAAGATCGGTACGCAGGGGTATTGCATGGGCGGGCCGATGGCATTTCGGACAGCGGCGGCAAATCCAGATCGTGTCGGAGCCGTTGCCTCATTCCACGGCGGTAACCTGGTAGCCAACGGCGCGAATAGTCCGCATCTCCAGGCATCGAAGACCAAGGCGCAGTTCCTCATCGCCATCGCGCAAAACGACGACATGACCAGGCCCAATGACAAGACGGTTCTGAAAGACACGTTCGCTATGGCCAATCTTCCGGCGGAGATTGAAGTGTACCCCGCGATGCATGGCTGGTGCCCTCCCGATGCTCAGCCCTATAACCAGGAACAAGCCGAAAAGGCGTGGACCCGGCTGCTCGCGCTCTACGGAAAGGCTCTGGCCTAGGGGCCTCCTCCCTTCGAAGTTGTGCGTTGATTGTTGACTGTTGTGCGTTGACTGCTGGACTTGTTACGTTGACCGTTTGAGGAATTAACAACGTAACAAGTCCAGCAGTCAACGCACAACAGTCAACGGACAACAATCAAACGAATCTTCATGTCCTGAAAATCCCTCACCCGCCCCAAACTCAATCCTTCCGACCACCGAAACGACGAATTAATCGCCAAACAAAAAAGGGCCGGCTGTGCGCACGGCCCGGAAAGACGGTGAAGTCAATGTAGCCGAGACTCCGGGAGCTGTCCACGAAAATGTCTTCATTACACGACGGAGTAATTATTAAGAGACAACCTGGATGCACAATCGCCGTGCCGGCCGCCGCGGCCCTTCGAAATGCGGGCTAGGCTAGCGGCGGGGATCTTTGAGAGAATTCCACAATGCGCATCTGGCCGTCGTCTCTTCGTGTCGTGCCTGTGGTTCTGCTGGCCACTGCGGCACTGACTGCGCAACTTTCACTGAAGGCTCTTGGCCCGGAGACAGGTTCAGACGATGGCGCCGTAGTCCTCCCGACTACAGGAACGCTTGATGAACGGCCTTTCTTTTCAACGCGGCGACACCCACTTATCGCGTACGACCAGCCCGCCGGCGACGTGGTCGCTGATCTGGCGCGCAAGGTCGATGAAGGCAAGGTGCAGCTTCGCTTTAATGGCAAGGGCGGATATCTGCTTTCCGTGTTGGAAGCGCTCGGCGTACCGGCCGAGTCGCAGTCCGTGGTGTTTTCCAAAACCAGCCTTCAGTCGCACTACATCAGTCCTGCGAATCCGCGTGCGATCTACTACTCGGACGATGTTTCCGTAGCCTTCATTCGAAATGCGCCGCTTCTGGAAATTTCTGCGCTCGATCCAAAGCAGGGCGTGGTGTTCTATGCCATCGAACAGAGGCAGTCTGCACAGCCAGAAATTGTTCGCAGCGACTCCTGTCTGTCCTGCCATGAATCCCGGAATTCCATGGACGTGCCGGGCCTCCTGGCGCGCAGCATGGCCGTCGGACGGGGTGGGGAGACCATGCCGCAGTACGGCAATTACGTTTCGGATCATCGCAGTCCTTTTGAAGAACGGTGGGGCGGGTGGTTCATTACCGGCAGGCCCGGCACAGCGCGACATATGGGCAACGAGACACTGGAATCCGACGGCCGCGGGCGCCTGCAGGCCACACCGAAGCCGTGGAGTACCCTCTCCGGAACGATCGATCTCGACGGATATCCTTCAGAGTTCAGCGACGTCGCCTCTGTGATGGTTCTCGATCATCAGGTGCGCATGACGAACCTGCTGACACGCGTGGGATGGGAAACCCGTATCGCGCTCGAACGCCAGCAGAAATATCCTCAGGAAAGGGAGACCGTGGCGCGTCTGGTTGCGGCAGATGCCAGGGAGCTGACCGATTACATGCTGTTTGCCGATGAGGCTGCCCTGCCCGGAAAGTTCGTATCCCTATCCAAATTCCCGAACATGTTTGCCGCCGCCGGTCCGCGAGACCGTCGGGGACGCGGCTTGAAGCAGTTGGACCTTGAGAAGAGGCTGATGCGCTACCCGTGCAGTTACATGATCTA
>Ga0068859_100004519_pt1 | contig 14190 bp, 13 predicted proteins | sample KBSSwiS22_FD_66585 | JGI IMG/M metagenome (GOLD analysis project Ga0068859, IMG submission 66585) | Switchgrass rhizosphere microbial communities from Kellogg Biological Station, Michigan, USA - KBS Switchgrass S2-2 | ecosystem: Host-associated > Plants > Roots > Rhizosphere > Soil ... | reverse complement strand
TTCGCACGGGACCTCCGCGCCGCGTCCTCCTCCGCGGACGTGCCCTCCGGCGACCTCCGCTGCGGCCCAACCCACGTCGCTTCGCTCGTGGGCCGGGCCTCCGCGGAGGCACGCCTCCGGGCCAGCGCGCTTGCGACACGCTCAAATGTCACGAGCGGGGTAGACGCCCCGCGTGTGGGCCCACGTCGCTTCGCCCGCGGCCGGGCCTCCGCGGAGGCACGCCTCCGGGCCAGCGCGCTTGCGACACGCTCAAACCTCACGAGCGGGGCAGACGCCCCGCGTGTGGGCCCACGTCGCTTCGCCCGCGGCCGGGCCTCCGCGGAGGCGCGCCTCCGGGCCAGCTCGGTTGCTTGCCGCTGCAGGTTACGAACGGGATGGACGCGGGTGGGCGAGCTATCCTGCTTCGCTTGTGGCTAGATCGGGCCATTTCGTGGCCAGATCAGACCAAAAGGTTGCTTGTCGGTCGCCGGGCCGGCATCGGTCGGTCGGGCCCGGCCTCGTCTGCCGCTCCGGCATGGGCGGGGACGGCGCTAACGGGCGGCGTTCTTCAGGAACTGGGGGCGGTAGTTGGCCTCCTCGCCGCCGAAGTAGCCACCGCGGACGTGCCGCCGGACACCGGCGTCGTCGGTGGCCCGCGTGGCGGAATGCCACAGGTAGCCGTCATGCAGGATCACGTCGCCGCGCTCGCAGTAGACGGCGACCTCGCCGGGCACCTTCTCGAAGCCCAGCGGCATCACGACCGGCGCCGGGGCGTCGGTGTAGCCGCCGGCCGGCCGGGCGTCGTCGGGGACGGCGACGTTGTTGACGTTGCGGTACGGCGCCGGGGTCGCCCAGTTGTGGCTGCCGGGGACGACCCGCAGGAAGCCGTTCGCCGGGCTGGTGGCGTCCAGGTGGAAGGTGAACGCGAGCCCCGGCCAGACGTCGACGCTCGGCATCGCCTGCCAGTCGGAGTGCCAGCCGATCCGGGTGTAGCCGGACTCGCGACCCGGCCGGGAGTCCTGGTAGACGATGCCCGCCTTGTCCGACGAGTTGAGCCAGGCACCCGCGCCGATCAGTCGGCGGATCACCGCGACCAGCGGCGGCAGGGTCGCCGCCTCCAGGACGGCCGGCGACAGCTCCTGGACGTGCTCGACGTAGTTGACGAACTTCTCGATCTTGTCGACGTCGTCGAGGTACTTCGTCGACCCGTACCGTTCGGGCAGCCTGCCGGCCAGCACGTCACCCTGGATGGCCAGGCACTGCGCCTCCATCCGGGCGGTCAGCTGCTCGCTGACCAGGCCGCGCAGCACGACGAAGCCGAACACCCGGTAGAACTCCTCGATCTCGGCAAGCCCGGGCAGCTCGGCGGCGGAGGCCGGCGCCAGCCCCGACCTGTCGGCCTCAGCCCGGCCAAGCACGGCGCAGTCGATCCCGGCCCCGTCGATCTCGGCCGTGCCGATCTCGGCCGTGCCGATCTCAAACAAGCCGAAAGTCGCCGGTGTAGCCAGCACGGTGGCCGTCTGCATGCCGCTGCCCTCCCGCGTCCCGGAACCCGTCGGTCACGCGGACCGGCCGCGGTCCGTCGACGGATGGTCGGCCTTCGACGCTAGGTGTCCCCTGTTACCGCAGCATTGCCGTGGCCTTGACCAGCTACTTCTTCTTCGTCTTGCCGGAGGACCCGTTCGACGACCCGTTCGACGAGCTGTTGGACGGGTACACGCACACCCACTTCTTCTCCTTGTCCGACCACTTCGCCTGCATGTTGGAGGGGCAGCTGAAGTTTGCCGGCTTGGGCGGGTGCTTCTTTCCACAGGCTGTGAGCGAGCCGACCGCGAGGACAACAACAATGATCATTGTGATGGCCCAGGACCTGCGCCATCCTGACCGGCTGCGCTGGATGATGGGCTGGGTGGGCCGCCACGTGGCGTCCACCGTGGCCGTGGCAACGCCTTCGCTGGCCAGTGGCTCCTCGCCGAATGCCAGCGGGTTCGCGCGGCTGGGTGACACCGTGGGCACGGACTGCCTCCTTGTGAACGGATGACCTGGATGGGCACGGGTGGGGACGGGCAGAAGCGGGGACGGGCAGAGGCGGGGACGGGCGGTGCCAGGAGCGGGCAGCGCCCACGGCGGCAATGGCCAGCGCGGCGACGTTAGTGCATCGGAGGGTTCGTGATCACAGGAATGTCAGGCGAGCGACGGGCCGGGGCCCGGGCCGCGCTGCTCGTGCTGGCGGACGGGCGGCTGCCAGCCGGCGGGCACGCGCACTCCGGCGGCGTCGAGGCCGCGACGGTGGACGGCGGCGTGACCAGCCTCGACGACCTGGCCGCCTTCCTGCTCGGCCGCCTGGGGACCGCCGGCCTCGTGGCCGCGTCCTTCGCTGCCGCCGCCTGCCAGGCCTGCCGGTCCGGCAATGACCTCGCGGCCCAGCTCGCCGCGCTGGACGCCGAGCTCGACGCCCGCACCCCGTCGCCGGCCCAGCGGGACGCGAGCCGGGCCCAGGGACGCACCTTGCTGCGCGCGGGCCGCGCCGCCTGGGACCTGTCACGGCTCCTCCCGGCCGGCACCGTCCCCGCCGCCGCGGGCAAACCCGCCGCGGGCACCGTCGGCGCGTCGGAAGGAAGCAGGCTGCCCCTCGCGCCCCACCATCCGATCGCGCTCGGCGTGGTCGCCGCCGCGGCCGGGCTCGAGCCGTCGGACGCGGCGCTCGCCGCGGTCTACGGCGTCGTCGGCGGTCCCGCCTCGGCCGCCACCCGGCTGCTCGGCCTCGACCCGCTCGCGGTCACCGGCCTGCAGGCAAGGCTCGCCGACGCCATGGAAGCCACCGCGGCCGAAGGTGCCTCGGCGGCCGCGGCGGCGATGACAGCGGGCTCGCCCGCGCTGCTGCCCGCCCCGTCCGCCGTCCGGCTCGACCTGCTCGCCGAGCGGCACCGCGCCGCGCCGGTCCGGATGTTCACGTCGTGATCCCGCGGCGCCGGGCCGGGTGGTCAACCCGCACCCTGCCAGGCCGCCCCGGGCCCGCCCGAAAGGCCCCGCGAGGCTTTCCCGCCGGGGCGGCGTGCCCGAAGGGCCAGGGGAACTATTCAGGTGTTCGGCGTCGGGGCAGACCGGCCTCCAGTCGGTAGCCCATCCCGCGCACCGTGGTGATGCGGTCGGCGCCCAGCTTGCGGCGCAGGTAGCCGACGTAGACGTCGACGATGTTGCTGCCGGGGTCGTAGTCGTAGCCCCAGGCGGCGGAGAGCAGCTGCTCGCGGGCGAGCAGCTGGCCGGGATGGCGCAGGAAGGTCTCGGCCAGGACGAACTCCCGCGCCGTCAGGTCGACGACCCGGCCGCCAACGTGTGCCCGGCGGGCGCGCAGGTCGAGCGCGAGATCGCCGCTGCGCAGCACGGTCGGCTCGGCGGCGGCCCGGTCGGGCCGCAGCCGCAGCCGGACGCGGGCCAGCAGCTCCTCGAACCGGAACGGCTTGCTCATGTAGTCGTCGGCGCCGCCCTCGAGGGCAGCGACCGTGTCGCGCACGCCGTCGCGGGCGGTCAGCACCACGACCGGGAGCCGCGACCCGGCGGCGCGCAGCCGGCGCAGCACCGTGAAGCCGTCCAGGTCGGGCAGGCCGATGTCGAGGACCAGCAGGTCGACCTCGCCGGACAGGGCCACGTCCAGCGCCGACTGGCCGTCGCTCACGCAGGTCGGGACGAAACCGTTGGACCGCAGGCCCTTCGCCACGAACGACGCGATCCGGTGCTCGTCCTCGGCGATAAGCACCCGGTTCGTCATGCCTGCCTCACGCCTCGCTCCCGTCCTGCCTGCCGTCCCTGGCCTCTCCTGCCCCGCGCAGTACGGACCGGTGTGACTCGTGCTCGGCGGGCCCGCGGCCGAGCAGGCCCAGCTCCAGGGTGAAGGTGGCTCCCCTGCCAGGCTCGCCGCCGGCCTCGACCGAGCCGCCGTGTGCCGTCGCGATGGCCCGCACGATCGCGAGACCGAGCCCGGCGCCGCCGCCGGCCGCCGCCGCTGGCCTGATGTGCGCGCCGCGGGCGAAACGCTCGAAGATGCGCGCCCGGTCCGCCGGCGCCACCCCCGGACCGGAGTCGGTGACCCAGAAGCGGACGACCTCGGCGTCGACGGCCGAGCCGATCCCGATCGCGTCGCCGGGCCGGGTGTGCTGGGCCGCGTTCTGGGCGAGCTGCAGTAGCGCCTGCGTGAGCCGCTGCCGATCGGCGAGCAGCCGGCCCTCACCGACCCCCTCCAGCCGCCACGCGCGCGGCGCCAGCGCCCGTGCCTTCACGAACAGGTCGGTGGTGAAGCCGGCGACATCCATTGGCTCGCGGCGCAGGAAGTCGGGCTGCTCCGCCTTCGCCAGCACCAGCAGGTCGTCGACCATCCTGCCCATCCGGTCGAGCTCGTCGAGGACCAGCGCGACGGACTCGGCGCGTTCGTCCGGGTCGTCGCCGAGCAGCTCCAGGTGCCCGCGGATGATGGTGATCGGGGTGCGCAGCTCGTGGCCGGCGTCGTCGACGAAGGCGCGCTGGGCCGCGAACGCCTGCTCGAGCCGGTCCAGCATCCCGTTGAAGGTGCGGGCCAGCTCGACGATCTCATCCCGGCCGCCCGGGTCGCCGACCGGGATGCGGCGCGACAGGTCCGTCTCCGTGATCGTCTGGGCGGTCTGGCGGACCATGCGCACCGGGGCAAGCACCCGCCCGGCGACCATCCATCCGGCGGCGCCGGCGACGGCCAGCGCGCCGAACCCGACGACGCCGAGCACCCGGACCACCTCGGCCACCTCGGCCCGTTCCCGGTCGACGAACACCGCCGAGACGAAAACACCCTTCTCGGCACGGCCCTGCACGCTCACCGGGACCGCGACGTAGCGCACGTCGCCGGCCGGGGTCGCGACCAGCCCGTAGTGCGGCTGGCCGGCCGCCGTCGCGGACACGAACGCCGTGATCGCCCTCGAGTCGGTCGCCAGCTGGTACGGCGGTGTCTCGGCGCTGCGGTAAGCCGGCGAGCCGTCGACGAGCGCGAGCATCGTCTGGTTGCGGTCCGGGATCGCCCGTTCGAGGTACGCCTCCAGCAGCGCCCGCACGTCGGTGAACTGGGAACGCCCAGTGGCCGGGTCGGCGCTCTTGTCGACGAACCTGACAAACCTGCGCAGCTCGCTGACCTGCCTGGCCAGGCCCTGGTCCACCCGCTCGTCGACCCGCGCGAGCAGCACCTGGCGGGCGGCCAGCACGGAGCCGGCCAGGGCCAGCGCCACCAGCAGCAGCTGCCAGCCGAGGATGCGCAGCCGCGCGGACCCCGTCACGGCGCGAACCATCACCAGACCCCGCCCCAGCCTGTGAGCCGTCGGCCGCCCGGGCGCCATGCGCTCAAGCGTCGCCGCGCCGCCGAAGCCACAGATGAGGACACGATGAGAAGGCTCTCATTCATTTGGTCCGCTCCGTCCGGGCACGGCCCTCCGGGCCAGCGTGGATGCGTCACGCTTGAACGTTGCGAGCCGAACCGCCCTCATAACTGCCCCACGAGCGTTACCCAGCTCGCAACGTGCAGCGGCACGCCATCGAGTTGGGTGCGGAGGCGCGCTTCCGGGCCCAGGGTGGTGGCCAGCGTCTGCCGATTCCGGGCCTCGCCGTCGCGGACCGCCCTCTTCCGAGCTCCGGCAGCAGCCCGAGCCCGCCGGATGCGTCTCTGGCACGCAACGGGTGGCTTACGGCGCGGACTGGTCGGCCGCCGCGGTTGGGAGCGGTTCGAGGCGCACACCCGGCGCGGCTGTCGTCGCCGGCTGGGGGCGGCTCGTGTCCTGCGTCTCGGGCGTGACCGGCACCGGCAGGGCGCGGATGGGGACGGGGGTCGCCGAGGCCGCGGCCGCGGCGGCGGCCTCGCGCTCGCGGAGGTCGGCGTCGGGGGGCCGCTCCGCCGGCGCGGGCCGGGTCTGCGGCGGCGTCGCGGTAGGCGCCGGCGCGGACGTGGACGCGACACCCCTGGCCAGGATCGGACCACCCAGATCGGGCGGACGGGACTCGCCCGACGCCGACACGACCGAGGCGGCCAGGCCGCCCACGACCGCCACCAGCCCGAACGCCGCGAGAACCAGCCGCCACGTCCCCGTTTGAGGCGCTGGCCCCGTCTTCGTCTCCGGCGCCCGCGGGGCACCTGCCGCCGGCCTCGGCGTACCCGGACGATCCGCCATGCCGGTCATCGTAGGTGAGCCCACGGCATCCCCCGGTCCGCGCCCGCGCCGGGCGCCCCCCGCACATGGCCGTGCCACCCGCCCGCACCGGTGCCGCCCGCACCGGTGCCGACGGCACTGACCGCACGAGGCACTGGCCGCATGAAAGGCCTCTCACGCTGTTCTCACGGTGAACCCACCGTCCACAGACAGGCTCGGTCCCGGCTTGGGTTCTCCCAGGCCACCAGCCGCCGGTCCCGGTCGGACTGGATGACACGGACAGGATCGAGGAACCTTGCGATGAGCACTCCTACACCTCCAGCCCGGGGTGGCCGACGGCTCGCCACCACCGCCGCGCTCGCGGCAGCGCTGGCCGGTGGCATCACCGTCGGCGTCGTGCTTCCGGCGACGGCCGCCGGCGCCGCCACTCCGGCCGCCGTGCCCCCCAGCTCCGCGGTCCCGGTACCGGGGGCGCCCGCGACGACGGTCCCCAGCGGGGCCGCTCCGGCCACGCCCGGCCCTCAGGAGGAGGAGGGCAGGCGCTTCGAGGACGGGCTCCAGCCGCAAGGCGGCGTGGACACGGGCTTCGGCGGCAGCCAGCGGCCCGGCGGCCACGACACCGAGATCGCGCTCCCGGTCACCGCGGGCGGCGCCGGCCTCGGCGCGCTCGCCGGCCTCGGCATCTGGCGGCGCCGGCGCGCCGGCGCGCGGGTGTGACCATGATCCTGACGGCCGGCGATCTCGCCGGCCGCCAGCCGGGCGCCTGGGCCGGGGACGACTGGCATCGCTCCCGTTACCGGCGGTCCGCCGGCACGCTGATGATCGCGCTCACGGTGGCGACGGCTGGTCTCACCGGCTGCGGCACACATGCCGAGCCGGACCGGCCGCCTGGTATCAGCGCGGGCACGACCTCGGACACGACCGGCGCGGCGGGCGCGACGAACGGGCCGGGCGGGCAGGGTGGCCTCGACCGGCAGGGCGAACCGGCCGCGGCGGGTGGCAAGGCGGCGGATCCGGTGCGGCTGCGGGTGCCGGACATCGCCGTGACGGCACCGGTGGTACCGCTGGGTCTCGACACCGCGGGGCGGTTGGCCGCCCCGGCCGGGTTCGCCGAGGTCGGGTGGAACCGCGCCGGACCGGAGCCAGGCGACGACGGCGTGGCCGTGATCGCCGGCCACGTCGACTCGAAGACCGGGCCGGCGGTCTTCTACCGCCTCGGCGATCTGCGGCCGGGCGCCGCCGTTCTCGTCGACCGGGCGGACGGCACCACCGCGACGTTCGTCGTCGACCGGCGGGCCGAGTACTCGAAGGCCGACTTCCCGGACCAGCAGGTCTACCACTCGGGCGACGGCGCCCAGCTTCGGCTGATCACCTGCGGTGGCGCGTTCAACCACGCCACCGGTCACTACGTCGACAACGTCGTGGTCTTCGCCCACCTGGCCTGAGCCTGGCCCGCTTCAGCCCGACGCGCCAAGATCGAGGTGGCGGCGCAGGGTGACGGCGTCGCCAGCCAGGGCAGTGACCAGGACGCCCGGTCCCGCCAGTGGCAGCACCACCGCTCCGCCCGGGACGCGGCCGTCCCCGGGCACGGGGGCCGGTGTGACGGAGGCGGACACGCCAAGCCCGGCCGGGCCGAAGTCCCCGCTCTCCGGGTTCCCGAAGCCCCCCGGGTTCCCGAAGTTCCCCGGGTTCCCGAAGTTCCCCAGGGTTCCGGCGGACCCGGCGATGGCCGCGGGCGCGGCGACCAGGAGCGAGCCGACGGCTCGAGCCGAGCCGATGAGGGCGGCGCCGGTCAGGCCGGGGACATCGGGACCGAGCGGCAGCTGCTGGCGCAGCAGCGCCCGGTCGCCCACCGGGGTGCGGATGTCGACGCGCAGGTCCGTCTCGACGTGGCCGGGCGGCTCGCCGAACCGGCCGAGCAGGATCTCCTCTCGCCAGCGCAGCCAGCCCCCGGCGGCCACGACCGCCCGCCCGACCATCCGGTGCCGGCAGCCACGCACCGCCACGGTCGGCTCCGGCAGCAGGTCGAGCGCGCCGCCCGCCGCCACATCCGCGTGGATCTCCAGCACGGACGGGCCCGGGCCGTGCCCCGGCATCACCAACGTGGCGGCCACCGAGCGCAGCTCCAGCCGCACACCGGTCCCGACGCTGATGTCCAGCCGCAACTGATCGCCCGCGAGCGGCCCGGCGGCGGCCCCGACCAGGTGCACGGTGACGGTCGGCAACGCCGGCGGTATCAGGTCCGCCAGCCGTCTGGCGGTGCCCGGCGGCGGGGAACTCGGCTCCGCGGCCGCCGCGGTGCCGGTGTGCCGCAGTACCAGCGGCACCGCCGAGCGCGCCTCGACGACGCGCGCGGACCCGTCTTCAGCCGCCTCGACCCGCAGCACCGCATGGGCACGTACGACGTGCGCCCGCACGGCACCGCGGCCGACAGATACGGCAGCGCTCACCGCGTTCCGGGAAGGTCGATGCCGACGGCGGCGAGCGGGGCCATCGTCGCCTCGTTCGCGCCGGAGTCCGCCGTGCGCGCCTCGACCAGCTGGGCCAGCACCCAGCGGGCGACGGCCGATGCCTCGGAGTCCTCGACGAGGCTGGTGAACAGCACCGGGCGGTTGTGGCGTACCGCCTCGGCGTCGCGCGCCATCACGCCGAGGTCCGCGCCGACCAGCGGGGCGAGGTCGGTCTTGTTGATGACGAGCAGGTCACTGCTGGTGACGCCGGGACCGCCCTTGCGGGGCACCTTGTCGCCGCCGGCGACGTCGACGACGAAGATCTGCCGGTCGATGAGGCCGTAGCTGAAGGTGGCGGTCAGGTTGTCGCCGCCGGACTCCACGAGGATCAGGTCCAGCGGGCCGAACTCGGCGTCCAGGTCCTCCACGGCGTCGAGGTTGGCCGTGATGTCGTCGCGGATCGCGGTGTGCGGGCAACAGCCGGTCTCGACGGCGCGGATCCTGGCCGGGTCGAGCACGCCGGCCCGGCGCAGGAAGTCGGCGTCCTCGGTCGTGTAGATGTCGTTGGTCACGACGGCGAGATCGACCTTGCCGGCCAGCGCACGGCACAGCGCCGCGACGAGCGCCGTCTTCCCGCTGCCGACGGGGCCACCGACACCGACCCGGACCGCGCGGCTGGCCGGGACACCGCGCGCGGCGTTGCCCGCCGGGGCCGCGGTCTGCCAGCCGACCGTCGCCGGGCCGCCACCGACTGCGCCACCGAGCGGCGAGTGGCCGTGCTCGTGCTGGCCGTGATCGTGGTCGAGATGCACTGCGCCTCCCGGGGAAACTCGTCTGCTCGCGCCTGGCGGCTCGCCGCGCGGGCTGCCGGCTTCGGCCCGCCGGACCGCTCGTCGCCCCCGCGCGACGTCCGCCGCCGTGGCCAGCCTAGGCCGCGCAGATGACCCGTCCGTAACTCCGTCCGGTCGGTGCGACGCTGATCCCCGGCGGGGTCGGGCTGCTGCTCCTGTGGCTGTCACTGGGTGGAGCCCTGATCGGCTGGCTGTCCGGCGCCGGCCTGGCGCTGCTGGTCGGCGGCGTGGCGGCGCTGGCGCTCGCCGTGTTCGTGGAGACCCGAGTGGCCGAGCCGATCGTGCCTCCGCGACTGTTCCCCGAGCGCACGATCGTGCTCGCGGTGATCGGCGTGGTCGCCACCGGACGCCGTCAATGGGCATCTCGGACACCTCCACCGCACCGAGCGCCCTGCGCGGCAGCGCCGTTGGTTCGGCGTGATGGGACCGCCCGCCGTACACCATAATCAGGTGGTGACCAAGCCCCGCCGCGACGAGAAGACCGCGGAGGCTAAGGCGGATACCCGGACCGCGCTGGTGGCGGCCGCCCGTCGGCGGTTTGCCGAACAGGGCTATGCGGCGACCGGGACCGAGGAGATCGTCGCGGACGCGCGGGTCACCAGGGGTGCGCTTTACCACCATTTCCGGGACAAAGCGGACCTGTTCCGGGAGGTCATGAAAGAGGTCGCCAGCGAGGTCGCCGCCGCTCTCGTCGAGACCGAGCTGAGCCGCGAGGCAACCGAGCCGAGCGATGCCTGGACCCAGCTCTGCACCGGTTTTCGGTCATTGCTGGACTTTTCCACCAGAACCGACACCGACTTTCAGCGGATCGTGCTGGTCGACGGCCCGGCCGTCCTCGGCAACGACGCCTGGAACGCGCTCGTCGAGCGGCATGGCTACCGGCTGCTGTCGCAGTGGCTGGAACGCGCGATCGCCGAGAACGCGATCGACCCGATTCCGGTGGCCCCGCTGACCAGACTGGTCGCGGCGCTGCTCGCCGAGGCGAGCCTCTACATCGCCAAGGCCACCGACCCGTTGGCCGCCCGGCAGGAGACCGGTATCGCGCTCGACCGCCTCATGTCCGGCATCGCCCGCCGCGGCGCGCGTCCGTGGGAGACGACGAGCACCCAGCCGGCACGCGATCCCGTGGAGGACCCGGCGCCGGCCACCAGCTGACCGGGTGCCGCCGGGGCCGGGTGCTGCCGGGACCTGGCACCACCGAAAAACCAGTCGAAAAGGGCCCGCTCGTCACGAGCGGGCCCTGCCCGACCACACCGAATCCGCCAGAGTCACATGCGGATGGCGCGGATCTGCTCCTTCAGCGAGCCCATGGTCGCGAGCACGGCGGAGGTCTCGTAGCCACAGTGCGCCATGCAGTTCGCGCACCGCGGGTCCTTGCCGCGGCCGTACTGGTCCCAGTCGGTGGTCTCGACGAGCTCCTTGTAGGAGCTGACGTAGCCGTCGCTCATCAGGTAGCAGGGCTTCTGCCAGCCGAAGAGCGAGTAGCTCGGGATGCCCCAGGCGGTGCAGGCGAGCTCGCGCTTGCCCTCGAGGAAGTCGAGGAAGACCGGCGAGTGGTTGAGCCGCCACTTCTTGCGCCGGCCCTCGCCGAAGACCTTCGAGAACATCTCGCGGGTCTCCTGGACGGCCAGGAAGTGCTCCTGGTCCGGCGCCTTTTCGTAGGCGTAGCCAGGAGAAAGCTGGATCTGGTCGACCTGCAGGTCGTCGTTCAGGAAGTTCAGGATGTCGATGACGTCCTGCGGGCTGTCGTTGTTGAAGAACGTCGAGTTCGTGCCGACCCGGAACCCGGCCTCCTTGGCGGCCTTGAACGCCTCGAGGCACTCGTCGAACGTTCCCGGCTTCTCGACCACGGCGTCATGCCGTTCGCGCAGACCGTCGATGTGTAGCACGAAGGTGAAGTACGGCGACGGAGTGAAATTCTTCAGCTTCTTGCGCAGCAGGAGGCCGTTCGAGCACAGGATGACAAATTTCTTGCGCTTGACCAGCTCGTTCACGATCTCGTGGATCTGCGGGTGCATGAGCGGCTCGCCGCCGGCGATCGCGACCACCGGGGCGCCGCACTCCTTGACCGCCGCCAGCGCGTCCTCGACGCTCATCCGCTGCTTGAGCACGGACGCCGGGTGCTGGATCTTGCCGCAGCCCGTGCAGGACAGGTTGCAGGCGAAGAGCGGCTCCAGCTCGAGGACGAGCGGGAAGAACTTCTTCCGCATCAGTTTCTGTTTGGCCAGGTAGGACCCGACACGAACCGAGTAGCGCCACTGAACCGCCACGGCAGATGTCCCCCTCTCGTCAGGCCGCCGGGTGGTGACCTGGGGTCGCCTGGGGATCACCATACAGCGCGTACGTACAGGCTGTATGTCGACCCCATGAGCAACATACAAGCTGTATGTCGAACGCGCACGTCGATCAGGTAAACCCGAATGTGAGCCTTGGAACGCGGCCACTCCGAGTGCGTTCCGCTACCGTCCGCGTCCATTTTGGCGGACTGCGCCGCACGCGAACGTCATCCGGCGCGCGGCTTTCACGGACAGCAACGTGTGCACAGCGTGTACGACGGACCGGAATCTCGCCACTCGACGTGACGACTTACCCCGCCAAGGCTGCGACAAAGTTGTAGAAGATGACACAGTCGCCCGATCACCCGAGTGACGACAACGGCCCACGCTCGACCGGCGCCCGCCAGGCCCGGCCGCTAGGTTCGATCTACGAATCCAGGCGAGATCGAGAACTACACTTGTGCCATGGAGGCAACCACGACCGTGGTCCCATCGCTCCTGGCGCAACCACGCATCTGTTCCATCGCCCGCGCGCTGGAGGTGGTGGGCGAGCGGTGGTCGATCCTGGTCATCCGCGAGGTGAGCCTGGGGGTTCGTCGATTCGACGCCATCCAAGCGGCCACCGGAGCGCCGCGCGCCGTGCTCACCGACCGGCTCGCCGGCCTCGTCCAGGCGGGGGTGCTGGAACGGGCCAGCTACCGAGAGGCCGGCGCGCGGACCAGGTGGGAGTACCGACTCACCGACGCAGGCCGGGAACTCATCCCCGTGCTGACCGCGCTGCGGCAGTGGGGCGACCAGTACCTGTCAGGCGAGGAGGGACCACCCGCCTCCTTTACACATCGCAACTGCGGCGCCCCGGTCCGCGTCCAACATGTCTGCGAGGCGGGTCACGTCCTCGACGATGTTAAAGAAATGTCCAGGAGTGCCCGGCCGCCGGCCACCTCCTGAGTCTTCCGGCATCTTCAAGATGCGACGATGGCCAAGTCCGGCGGGCGGGCGCGGACGCGGGTGGGAGACGAACGTGATGCAGCGATGACCGGGGACGCCGGCTCGGCGCCGCGCAGGCCAGCGTTCGGTGCCGGCGAGCCCTCCGCGGCACCCGGTCCGCGCGGCTTACCTCCCCAGCAGACGCCCGCGGCCACACCCTCGCGCCCGCACGGCCCCGGCGCGCGGTCGGGCACGCGCTTCGCGGGCAGCGGGCCGCCCGGTGGCCCGGTCCACGGTGTCGCGGCGATCGGCGGCGAGGGCCGTCTGGTCGCCGGCCGCTACCTGCTGCTGGGCGCGCTGGGCCGCGGCGGGATGGGGACCGTCTGGCGAGCGCATGACACCCTGCTCGGCGTCGACCGGGCGCTCAAAGAGATCCGCTTCAGCGACGACCCTTCCGGCGCGGAACGGCACGACCGAGCGGAGCGGGCCCGCCGGGAGGCGCGCGCCGCCGCCCGGCTCGCCCACCACCCCGGAGTCGTCGTCGTCCATGACCTGGTCGAGGAGCCGGACGCGCCGTGGATCGTGATGGAGCTGCTCGAGTCCTGCCGCTCCCTCGACCAGGTCGTCCGGCACGACGGCCGGCTCACGCCCCAGGTCACCGCCCGCGTGGGGCTCGCGATCGTCGAGGCGCTCGACCACGGGCATCGCAACGACATCCTGCACCGCGACGTGAAGCCGGCGAACGTCCTCATCACCGCGGACGGCCGGGTGAAGCTCGCCGACTTCGGCATCGCGACCTATCTCGACCGGGCGCCGCTGACCCAAGCGAGCGCGATCTCCGGCACACCGACGTACATGGCTCCCGAACGGCTGCGCAAGGAGCAGTCGGGCCCGGCGAGCGACCTGTTCTCGCTGGGCGCCACGCTCTACGCCGCGGTCGAGGGCAGCCCGCCGTTCCCGACTCCGCACGACGCGATCCGCTACGCCCTCGACAACCGGTACGCACCGCCGCGCCCGCTGCACGCCGGGCCGCTGGGTCCGGTGCTCGACGGTCTGATGACCCACGACCCGCGCACCCGGCTCACCGCCAGCTCCGCCGCCCGCATGCTACGGGAGCTGGCCGGCGACGCCTCGGCACCGGGGCTTCCCGTCGCCGAGTCCACCACCGCCTTCCTCCCGCCGTTTCCGTCCAGCGAGGAGAGCCTGGGGAACACCGGTAGCACGAGCGGCCGTGGCCAGGCCGGCGGCGGCGGCTCGGCGGCGGCGCGCCGCGCGGCCACACCGGGTGACCTGAGCGGCCTGTCCGGGCTCTGGCCGGTGAGCACGCCGGCCGGCCCAGCAGCGGCGCCGTACCAGCGAAACCCACCGCGCCCGTCCAGGGCGGCCGCCATACCGCCGCCGGCCACGCCCGCGGCACCGGTCAGGACTCCCGCATCACCCGCATCACCCGCACCGGCCGCGCCCGACGGCTATCGCTGGGGGCCGCCCGTCCGGCCCGGCTCGGTGCCCCCGCCCCGGCAGCCGACACCCGCCCCGCCAGATCCGCGCC
>Ga0068859_100004515_pt1 | contig 14197 bp, 11 predicted proteins | sample KBSSwiS22_FD_66585 | JGI IMG/M metagenome (GOLD analysis project Ga0068859, IMG submission 66585) | Switchgrass rhizosphere microbial communities from Kellogg Biological Station, Michigan, USA - KBS Switchgrass S2-2 | ecosystem: Host-associated > Plants > Roots > Rhizosphere > Soil ... | reverse complement strand
TCTCGATAACACCTTGTATTTAATGGATTTAGCTGGAATTGACGATGTGTGAAGGATTGAGAAGCGCCGGGAATCCGACAGCAGTTTGGTGTCGGCAAATTGACACCGATATCAAAGCTGTCATTCCGCCGACGGCCTCGTGAGGCGTCTAACGGCCGACGGAATGATTGAGGCCGACGATACGCCGGAGGTCTTGAATGGCGGAGATCGCCTCGAGCGTTCCCGAGACGACCTGGCCTGCTCGAGCACGCTGCCCATCTTCGGTCAGGCGAGCTTCGAGCAGCTCGGCGTTTGCCAAGATCACGCCGAGCTGGTTGTTGAGCCGGTGGAAGACCTGAGACAGTTCCACCGCCGGATCAACCGGCATGGCCGGCTGACCCGCCGGCTGTTCAGGCGCCACGGCTGAGCCGCTGAGTCCAGGCTGCGCCATTTTCCTCAGCGGAAGCATCTGGATTGCGCCAGAGTGTGTCCTCGAAGATGCGGACCGATCCGCCCGCCGTGCGGACGTATTGGACCTTTCCGCCAGCAATCCAGTTGTAGATTGTGCGACGGCTGACACCAACCAGCTCGCACGCCCGTGGAATCGATACAGTCTTTCGTTCAAGCAGCATCTCTCACCATCCGCGGCCGAGGGAGGTTGCAGCCGGCCGTCTACGCCCGAAGGCGTGTTCCCCAACACTATCGGCGGCCCTTCGCGCTGACTTTAACGACACCCATTCCCGGGAGCGTTCTTTGCCCCAGGGAAGCTCCGGTGCCGGGTCCGCTCGATCCCACCCGCTCTTCGTGTCAAGATACCGTCGCTTCATGAGTGAGCTGTCCGGACATCTGCTGCTGGTCGACGATGAGACCGCGTTTCGTGACGCCATCGCCGAGCGGCTGCAGGAAACCGGGTTCACGGTGACCCAGGCGGGGACCGGCGAAGAAGCCCTGGAACGGCTCAATCACTTCGCTTTTGACATCCTCATCACCGACCTCCGCCTCCCGGGCGTTGATGGCCGTGCGGTCCTGGATGAGGCGCTGGCCCGCTACCCCGAAATCATCGCGGTCGTGATCACGGGCTTTGGCACCGTGCGCGAGGCCGTTGAGATCACCCGCCGTGGCGCCGAGGGGTTCATCACCAAGCCCTTTCAATTCGAGGAGCTGCTGCACGAGCTGACGGTGTCAATCGACCGTCGCCGGCTGAAGTCCGAGAACGCGTACCTGCGCGCCCAGTTGCACGATCGCTTTGGCATCGAGGGCATCGTCGGCCGCACGCCAGCCATGGGTCAGTTGTTCGAGCTCCTGAGAACCGTAGCGGCGACGGCAAGCACGGTGCTCGTGTCGGGCGAAACCGGAACGGGCAAGGAATTGGCCGCGCGCGCGATTCACGATGCCAGTCCGCGCCGCAGTCAGCGATTCGTGGCGATCAATTGCAGCGCGATTCCCGAGACGCTGCTCGAGGCCGAGCTGTTCGGCCACGTACGCGGCGCGTTCACCGGTGCGGTTGCGAATCGGCAGGGACGAATCGAACAGGCCAACCGCGGCACGCTCTTTCTGGATGAGGTCGGGACGATGAGCCCGGCGCTCCAGGCAAAGCTGCTACGCGTGCTGCAGGCACGTGAGTTCGAGCGCGTGGGTGACTCGCAGACGGTCAAGGTGGACGTCCGCGTGATCGCGGCGACGAACGCCGACCTGAAAAGGATGGTCGAGGACGGTACCTTCCGCGAGGATCTCTACTACCGGCTGAATGTCATTCCGGTGCGAATGCCGCCGCTGCGAGAGCGCCGCGCGGACGTGCCGCTGCTGGCCCAGCACTTCCTCGATCGGTTTGCGAAAGACACGCCGGCTCGCGGCCGCGTGACGCTCGCGCAGGACGCGCAGCAGACGCTGATGGGCTACTCGTGGCCCGGAAACGTGCGGCAGCTCGAGAACGTGGTCGAACGCACGTTCGCCTTGTCGCCGGGCAAGACGCACCTGACGGCGGCGGACTTGCCCGACGAGATCCGCGACGTCAGTCCGGTGATGAGTCCCACGGAAGTCGTGATTCCGGACACGGGCGTCGACATGGAACGGCTGGTATCGGAGTTCGAGCACACTTTGATCAAACGCGCGCTGGAGCGCGCGGCCGGCAACAAGCGTTTGGCGGCGGATCTGCTGCACGTCAAGCGCACCACACTCATCGAGAAGCTGAAGCGGCTGGAGCGGAACTGAACATGGCGAAGAATTTCACGTGCTGGGTGATCGTTGCCGGCGCGCTGCCGACCGAGTTCCGGTCGCGCCAGGCCGAAGACTTGCTTCCGACGTTGCGGCAACTGCAACGGACGCAGCCCGACGCGCAACTGAAGTGGTTCGAGCGCGGCCGTTTCTGGGACTCGCCGGAAGCCGCGGCAGCCGCATCGGGCGATCGAGGCCGCGGTGGTCCGGGACGCGGTCGTGATTGGCGGCCCGGCGGTGATCACGCCGACCCACGCGCGAAGTATCAAATTTCTCGTGATGAGAAACGTGCGCGCTTCAAGCAGCGGCTGATCGGTGAACGGGTGCGCAGCACGCGCCCTGAGGATCCGGCCGGCCCACCCAAGGACAGACCGGCAGGCGGCGATGCACCGGAGCGCGCGCCGGAACGGCGCCCCTTACCGAGAGACGACGACCGCGGTTCATCGTCTGGAGAGCGCAGGCCTTCGGGCCGTCCGCCTGGAGACCGCCCTCGATCGAACTGGGGTTCGGGCGACCGAGGTCCTTCCAACCGTCCGGCACCCGGCAGCCGGGGTCCCGGCGGAGGATCGACCTGGGGATCCAGGGATCGCGATCGCGGACCGGCGGGCCCACGTTCGGGAGGTCGAGGCCCTGAGTCGCGCGGCCCGGACGACAGAGGGCGGAATGACCGCGGCCCTGGCCCAGCGGGTGGACGATCGAACGATCGCGGACCTTATGGTCCGCCGGCTGGGCGGTCGAACAGCCGTGGCCCAGGTGGATGGTCGGGCGGACGCCCGGACAATCGGGGGTCGGGCGGCCCAGCGGGCGGCCGTTCCGACTACCGGGGACCGGGCGGCCCATCCGGCGGCCGGTCAGACAACAGAGGTCCCGGCGGATGGACGGGCGGGCGCTCGAACAATCGCGGGCCTGGAGGGTGGTCGGGTGGACGTCCGGATAACCGGGGATCCAGCGGCGGCTGGGCCGGCAAACGTCCGGATAGCCGTGGTCCAGCTGGCCCCGGCGGCGGCCGATCAGATAGTCGTAGCCCGGGTGGCGCGACCGGAGGACGCTCGAACGACCGTGGTCCGGCCGGTTCAGGCTTCGGCCGCGACAACCGCGGAGGCTCAGAGCGTCGAGGGCCTTGGCGCCCGCCTTCACCAGGAGGCCGTCCGGGTGGTCCAGCGTCGGGGAGCCGAGGCCCCAGCAGCGGTGGAGCGGGTGGGCGAGGTCCAGGAGCCCGAGGGCCTGGAAGCCGACCTTCGGGTCGTCCGCCGGGAAGTCGGGCTCCCGGTGGTCGGCCGCCTGGTCCCGGTGGGCGGGGGCCATCCGACCGAGGGCCCCGCGGTCCAAAGAAACCCAGATGATTTCGCACATTGTGCTTTTCGAGCCGAAGGCGTCTCTGACGTCAGCCAGTAAAAGGCTATTTGCCCAATCAGTACTGGCCGTCTGTAGTCGGATCGAATCCGTCCAGAGGCTCTCAATCGGCCGCGCGATCGCGGTAGATGCCGGATATGAGCGAAATTTTGGTGGTAAGACCTATGAGTACTCGGCGGTCCTAGAGTTCCAGGACCGCGATCATCTGGTGACCTACCTTCAGGATCCGCTTCACGCCGAGCTTGGCCGGCTGTTTTGGGAGAGTTGCGAGCGAACGGTCATCTGCGAGACCGAGAGCGTGGATCCACGAAACCCGGAGTCAGTGGACAGTTTGGTGCTATGACCGATATTGAAGCACTTCGACAGGATCAACCTTGAAGAAGTCGCTGATGATTGAGCGGAGAGACCCGATCGAGTCGGCGCTGTTGACCGCCACCCGCAGCTGCGCCCCGCCGTCGAGTCCCTTGGTGTACCAGGAACACAGCGCCCTGAGCTTGTTCACGACCCATCGCTCACGACCCCGCGCTGGCGCCTGACTGGGCTGGTTCGGTGCTGAGTGTCGAAAGCCCTCCGCCTCGTCGACGCGCTCCGTCAGCAGCAGATCGATGTACTCGAGCAGAAACTGTCCCTTGTCTTCGAGTGAGACTTGGGCCGGCGTATTTCCGCGGGCGGCCATGGCCGCCTGACTGAAGATCCAGGGGTTTCGTAGCGCCCCTCGCCCTATGAGCACCCCGCTCACTCGACCGTTCGCCAGTCTCGACACGGCCTGCTCTGGGAGCACACAGTCGCCGGAACCAAAGACCGGGATGTTGACCGAGGCCGCCACCTGTTCGATCAAGCTCCAGTCCGATTCGCCGGTGTACGACTGCGCCGCGGTCCGCCCGTGCACGGCAAGGGCCGCGGCGCCAGCGTCTTCGGCCATCCTCGCCAGAATCGGCGCGTTGATCTCGCGCTCGTTCCAACCGGCGCGCATCTTCACCGTGACCGGAATCTTCACGGCCTTCACCATCGCGCGAATGACGCTCGCCGCGTGATCGGGTTCGCGCATCAGGCTGCAACCAGCGTGGTGTTTCGCGATCTTGGGGACCGGGCAGCCCATGTTGATGTCCACGACATCGGCGCCCATGCTTTCGACGACCTGGGCCGCATCGGCCATGACGGACGGGTCGCCGCCGAAAATCTGAATCGACACCGGACGCTCTTCCTCGGTGTACTCGGCGTATTCAAGCGTGCGGTCGATGCCGCGAACGAGGCCCTCGGAACTCACCATCTCGGTGACCACCATCCCACAGCCGCCCTGGCGCTTGACCAGCCGTCGAAAGGCCGTGTCGGTCATGCCGGCCATTGGGGCCAGCGCGACGGGGTGTTCGAGATCGATGTTGCCGATCTTCACTTGGTGGGGGGAGCGACCGGTGTGGCCGCCAGGTCCTTGGCCTTGTCGGCGAGGCGCTTCTCGTACATCACCTTGAAGCCGTCGTCTTTCCACTCGATGACGGCCTGCGTGCGCAAGCGAGCCAACATCTTTTCGGTTTCGGGATCGATCCGCTCGTCGCGAATCGCGCGCTCGATCTCATTGCGGACGGCCGTGAACGGCCGTAATTCCGGCGTCGATCGGGTTTCGAGTTTGAAGATCTGATAGCCGCGCGGGCCGCGCAACGGCAAGGTGATGCCGCCCGGCTGCAGGGAGCCAAGCGCGTCCTTGAGTGCGGGGGTGAGATCCTCGACGTTCACGGGTCCGATCATGCCGCCCGTGGACTTCGTCGCCGACTCCGAGGTCTCGGTGACGAGCTTGGTGAAATCCTCTCCAGCGACCGCCCGCGCCCGAATCGCGTCGATCTTCGCCTTCGACGTGTTGTCGTCGGAAACGGCGAACATGCTCTGCCCTTTCTGAGTGGTCGTGGACACGTTGACGAGAATCTCGCGCAAAGTGACCGTGAGCGGTGTCATGAAGTCCGCTTTGTGCTTCTCGTAATACTGGCGCTGCTCTTCCTGCGTAATCGACATGCTCGGCCCAATCTCGCGCTGCTGCACGGCGCGAATCAGGAAGGTCTTCTCGAGCTGCTGGCGCAGCTCCTCGAGCGTCAGCCCTTCCTGCGTCAGCGCCGCCTTCAGGCCGGCATCGTCGAGCTTGTTGTCCTTCTTGATGCTCTCGAGGGCGTCTTTGAACTGATCGTCCGTGAACTTGACGCCCATCTCGCGCCCGCGCTGGACGAGCAGCAACTCGTCAACGGCGCTCACCAGCAAATCGGGCGTAATCTGCGTCACGGTGGACTCGAGCTTCGAGTCGTCGCGCTTGTCCTTCTCCATGTCGCGCAGCGCACTCACCTGCCGCGTGGTCAACTGGGACTGCGTGAAGATCTCGCCGTTGACGCGGACCAGGACCCTCTCGATGATGGAGCCCTTTGTTGCCGCCGTCTCCTGCGCCGCGACAGGCATCGTCAGGCCGGCAACGAGGAAGAACGCGGTGAGCTTCGACGAGAAATTCATGAGTCCTACTCCACATTCACGCGCACAAGTAACGCAGAATCAATATGTTAGCCCGTAACGAGCGACTGGCTCAACTGGCTGAGCACGTCGCCGATGCGCTCGAAGAGTCCGCCCGGAGCGGAAGGATCCACGGGCGCCTCGGCCAGAATCAAATCCCGGGTGAAACCGGGTTCCACCTTGGTCGTCGCCCTGGTCGTCCACCACGAGTCTGCGGTCGAATCGTCCTCGACCGGCTTTTTGGACGTCGGTACGAGCCGTCCGGGCGGTTGGGGCCTGGGTTTCGGCTGGGCCGGCACCGGCTTGGGGGACGCGGCTGGCCGCGTCAGGTCCAGGCGTAGGACAACCGGCGGCACCAGCGACAGGTCCCCGCGCGTCTGCAAGAGGCGGGCGAGCACGCCTGGGTGAACCTTCGCATCCTGCCTGAACCTTAAGACCACCGTCGAGCCCTCGCGGTCGAGGCTTTCGACACCGATCAGGTCAGCCAGCACGCGCAGCCGCGCATATTCGGCGAGGTTGAGCACGGAGGGAGGCGGCGCGCCGTAGCGATCCCGGAGCTCTTCGAGCGCGCCTGAGACCTCGGCCTCGGTCCGGGCGCTGGCCAGTCGCCTGTAAACCATCAGCCGCTGGTTCATGTCCGGCACGTACGTTTCGTCGACTCGCAGGTCGAGACGCAGGTTCACGGCGGCTCGCCGTTCGTCTTCGAGATCCTCACCCTTCAACTCGCGAATCGTCTGCTCGAGCAGCTTGGTGTACATGTCGAAGCCCACGGCTTCGATATGACCGCTCTGCTGCCCGCCCAGGAGGTTGCCGGCGCCGCGGATTTCCAGATCCAGCGCCGCGATCCGGAAGCCGCTGCCAAGGTCGCTGAACTCGCGAATCGCCGCGAGGCGCCGGCGCGCGATGGGCGAGAGCGTCTGCTCGGCCGGAATGAGCAGATAGGCGTAGGCGCGGCGATCGGCGCGGCCAACGCGTCCACGCAGCTGATAGAGCTGCGCCAACCCGTACCGATCCGCGCGATTGATGATGATCGTGTTGGCGTTCGGAATGTCGAGACCGTTCTCGACGATCGTCGTCGCCACCAGAATGTCGAAGGTCTGGGCGACGAAGTCGACCATGACCTTCTCGAGAGCCTCGTCGCCCATCTGCCCGTGTCCGACGACGATTCTCGCGTCGGGGACGAGGCGGCCGACGAGATTGGCCATCGAATAAATCGATTCGACGCGGTTGTGGACGAAGTACACCTGGCCGCCGCGCTCCAGTTCCGTGCGAATCGCGCGCGTGATGACGGCGGTGTCGAACTTGGCGACGTGCGTCTGGATGGCAAGCCGATCTCGTGGCGGCGTTTCGATCACCGACATGTCGCGAATGCCGACAAGCGACATGTTGAGCGTCCGCGGAATCGGCGTCGCGGTCATCGTCAACACATCCACACGTTTCCGAAGCTGCTTGATGCGCTCCTTGTGCGCGACGCCGAAGCGCTGTTCCTCGTCGACGACGAGCAGACCGAGATCGCGGAACGAGACGTCCTTCGACAGCAGTCGATGGGTGCCGACGATGATGTCGACCTGGCCTTTCGAGAGGGCCTCGAGGACCTCCTGCTGCTCCTGCTTCGTGCGGAAGCGGCTGACCATGTCGATCTTCACGGGAAATCCGGCGAAACGCTCCCGCAACGTGCGCGCATGCTGGAACGCCAGCACGGTCGTCGGCGCGAGAAACGCGACCTGCTTGCCGTCGATGACGGCCTTGAAGGCGGCGCGCATCGCGACCTCGGTCTTGCCGTAGCCGACGTCGCCGCACAGCAGGCGGTCCATCGGAGTGGTCGACTCCATGTCGCGCGTGATGTCGGCAATCGCGGACTTCTGGTCGATCGTGAGGTCGTACTCGAACGCGTCGGCGAACTCCTGCTGCCAATGTGAATCGGAGCTGAACGCGTGTCCGCTGACGGCCTTGCGGGCGGCATAGAGCTTCAAGAGCTCCTCGGCCATGTCGCGCATGGCCTTCTTGACGCGGGTCTTCGCCTTCTCCCAGGTCGTGCCGCCGAGCTTGTCCAGCGTCGCCGAGGCGCCACCGGTGTACTTCTGCACGAGGTCGAGCCGCTCGAGTGGAACGAAGAGCTTGTCCTCACCCGCGTACCGGAGCTCCATGAACTCCTGCGGCTGCTGCCCGGGAACCAGACCGAGCCGCTTCAGCCCGACGAACCGTCCGATGCCGTTGTCGACATGCACGACGAGGTCGCCGATTTTGAGATCGCGGAAGTCCGACAGGAAGCTGCGCGTCGAGGAACGGCGGCGCTCGTGGACACGGCGTTCCTCCTCGAAGAGGTCCGTCTCGGCGAAGAGCAGGAGGTGCCCGGATGGCAGATGAAAGCCGCGCGACAACTGCCCGGTTGTCACGAGCACCGCGGCACTGGCCAAATCGTCGGCATCCTTCACCGAGCGCGCGCGGACGTCGTAGTCCGCCAGGATTTCGATGATGCGTTCGGCGCGGCCCGGCGTGGCCGCCACGAACACAACCGCGTCTCCCCGATCGCGCGCCTGCCGAATCTCGGCCGCCCAATCGCCAATCCGGCCGTGATACTCGAGCGAGGGCACGCTCGACACGTGCTCCCCGTCGTCATCGGCGTCCAGAGCCAGGGCGCTCACCCGATGAGCCTGGTCCAGCCAGGATGCGACCTGGTCCCATTCGGCGGCGATGGCCTCGTATGGACGAACGGGACCACCTCGAGCGACAGCGTCAGTGGCGGCAGTCCGCCACTGGCGCTCGAGCGCCCGGCCTCGCTCTTCGATGTCGTCGGTCTCGAACACGATGACTTGCGCCCGCGCCCGCCGGACGTAGTCGATGATCGTCGCCGAGCGGTCGGCGGCGTTCGGGTCGTCCGGATGGTGAGGGTCCGGCAGTAGTTCGCGTTGAGGGGCGACCACGACGCGGTCGACCGCAGTCAGCGATCGCTGCGTCGCGCTGTCGAAACGGCGGATCGATTCGACGATGTCGCCGATGAACTCGAGGCGGATGGGCGCTTCTTCCGATGCGGGATAGAAATCGACCACACCGCCGCGCACGCAGAATTCACCGTGCTCGTCGACCGGATCTTCAGGGGCGAAACCGGCGCGGGCGAAGCGGTCGCCGAGATCCTGTGGAGAGATTTCCGAGCCCGGCTGCAACGACACGCCGGCCGAGGCAAGTTCAACCGGATCGGAGAGCCGTGGCAGCAACGCCCGTGCCGAGGCCACGACCAGGCGCGCTGAGCCAGACGTCAGTGCGAACAGGGCTCTGGCGCGGGCGGACGCAATTTCGAGATGCGGCGCGAGTCCGCGATACGGATCGACTTCCTGCGAGGGATATCCGAGCACCGATTCGCCGAGTTCGCGGTCGGAGAGCCCGAGAGAAGCTGCGAGGAACAGCCGGGCATCGGCCACGGTCCGCTCGACGTCGGTATCGGTGGGCACCACGAGGAAGACCGGGGCTTCGCTCGCAACGGCTGCCGCATGAAAGGCCAGCGCCTGAGGCGTCAGGCCGGTGAGACGTGGGCGTGATCGGTCGAGCCCGGCGCGGCGCGCCGAGGTCTTGAGCAGCGAACGGAAGGCGAGTGACGAGGACGAGCCGATCACGGTCTGGTCTTGCGCTGGATCCCTTCGATGATAGACGCGGTGGACCAGCCCTGTTCAATGGGAATCCGCACGACGCGTCCGCCCCAGGTGTCGACGGCGACTCCCCCGCCAATCTGATCCGGCACGTCCGCGCCTTGTGCCAGCACCTCTGGCTGAAGCACGGTGATGGCATCGCGCACTGAGTCTTCGAGAACCACGACGGCGGCGACAGGGTCGAGTGCGGCGACGATTTCGGCCCGCTCGTGCTGCGGCGTGACGGGCCTGGATGGTCCGCAGGCTTCGCGCACGGCGCGATCGCCCTTGACGCCAACAATCAGGGCATCACCCTCCGCTCGCGCAGCCGTGAGGAACCGGAGGTGCCCCGGATGGAGCAAGTCGAACGCACCATTCGCGAACACGACACGGCGGCCTTCACCGCGAAACGCTGCCGCAAGCTCGCGCGCGTGGTCCAAATCAAGAACGGGCATGACTGGGCGATCGGCGGAGCCTTACGGCTTCAACCTGAACTTGATTGACGGGGAAAAGGTCCAGCTGTGCTTCGGCCGATAGATGCCGACGTCCTTCAATCGTGACTTCACACGGAACGTGTAGAGGAGGCGATGGTAGTCGTACGGCGCCCCGTCTCGACGATGGATCGCCACATCGAGTTTGTAGGTGCCTTCGACGAGGTCGAGGGCCTCGATGTGCATGCGGACCGTGCTCTGGCCGCTCAGCGTGTCCGGCTCGAACTCCTCGATGTCGGTGTTGGTGCCGTACACGCACACGCCTTCGGCGTTGAAGATGCCAATGCCAAACGCGAAGTCCGACAGTGGCTTGACTGTGGACACCGTAAAGGCGATGGTCACCGGCTCGCCGGTGTGAAACACGTGGGTCGACTGCTCGTGCTCGCCGAGCAGCAGCACGTCCGAAATGTGGGCTCCGCCCGATCCCCACCGGCCTTCGGTCGCCTGCATCATGTCGCCCTGGATCGCGCTCGCATCGGAGGGACCGGCGAAGGGCTGTGAGGCGGGTTCGGCAGACTCGTGTTGAGCCTTGGCGTCAATGGCCGCGAGTTGCTGCTCTTCCTGGCGTTCGACATCGGTCATGTACGCGCCGATGACACGCTTGGGATCGCCCTGGGCGCGCTTCTCCCCGTGATCCAGCCAGAGCGCTTCGTCGCAGAAGCGCTCGACCAGGCCGAGGGAGTGTGTCACGAGCAGGATGGTCTTGTTGCGCCGCTTGAACTCGCCGAACTTATCGAGGCACTTGTGCGTGAACCCCTCGTCGCCGACAGCCAACACCTCGTCCACGAGCAGCACGTCGGGATCGACGTGAATCGCCACCGCGAAGCCGAGCCGCATGTACATGCCCGACGAGTACGTCTTGACGGGCGCGTCGATGAAGTCTTTCAGCTCCGCGAACTCGACGATTTCATCGAACCGCTGCTGGATCTCTCGGCGCGAGAGCCCGAGCATGATGCCGTTGATGAAGACGTTCTCGCGGCCGGATATCTCCGGATGGAAGCCGGCGCCGAGTTCGATCAGCGCGGAGATGCGACCGCGTACGCGAACCGTTCCACTCGTGGGCTTCGTGATCCCGGCAACGAGTTTCAGGCTCGTGCTCTTGCCAGATCCGTTGCGCCCGATGACACCGAGGGTTTGCCCTGGCGCCACGGTGCAGCTGACGTCGTTGAGGGCCGTGAACGTCTCCTGCGGCTGGAGATCCCGCAGCATGCTGCGCTGCAGCAACGCGCTCTTCAACGTGGCGAAATGGCGGCCACCATATCGCCGGTAAATCTTGGTGACGTGATCCAGCTCGATCGACGGCGTCATACGACCTCCGCGAACGAGTCACGCAGGCGGTCGAACAGCCAGTAGCCGAGCAGGAACAGCAGGCACGACGCTGCTCCCATGACCAGCAACCACATCAAGTGGCCATGGACAAACGTGTCACCGGGGTTCTCGGGCTGGAAGAACAGGATTTCCTGATACGAGACCGACAGATGGAAGAAGGGGTTGATATTGAAGAGCCACTTCAGCTTTTGAACGTTCTCGGCCTTGTAGAAATAGATGATGGGCGTCGCGAAGAACCAGAACGTCAGGAGATTCGAGACGAGGTCCCTGATATCGCGAAAGTGAACGGTCAGCGACGACAGAATCAGCGCGATCGCCGTCGTAAAGATCAATTGAATCAGCACGACCAGTGGAAACCACGGCAGGTTCACCGGATTGGGATAGTGCCCCGTTCCCACCATGAAGCCGGCCAGGATCAGGAGCCCGAGACAGAAGTGCACCATGTTCGACAACACGGCGACGATCGGAAGGACTTCCGCCGGAAACAGCACCTTCTTGATCAGGTTGCCGCCGGAGATCAGGGATCCGCACGCTTCGGTGAGTGACGCCGAGAACCACGTCCACGGGAGCAGACCACAGAACATGAAGACCGAGTACGGCTGCGTTCGCTTCTCGTCATTCACGAGGATGTACGAGAACACGAACGTATAGATGCTGAGCAGCAACAGCGGGTTGACGAAGGACCAGAAGAATCCGAGAACGGATCCGCGGTACCGCGCTTTGAGGTCGCGCACCACGAGGCTCTGAATGAGCCCGCGGTAGCGCGTCAGCGTCGCGAGGTTACTCCACATCGACCTGTAACAGGGCCACGGTGATGTTGTCCGGCCCGCCTGCGGCGTTGGCCGCGGTAATCAGCGTCTGGCACGTCTCTTCGAGGCCCTGTTGCGCCGCCAGGCTGGCCTCAATCGTTTCCTTCGTCACGACGCTCGAGAGGCCGTCGGAGCAAATCAGAAATCGATCGCGGTCCTGCACGATGACCGGCGAGAGGTCCACTTCGGGATCGTCGCCGCCGGCGAGCGCGCGCGTCACGACGTTTCGCCACGGGTGCCGGCGCGCGTCCGCTTCAGTCATGATGCCGGCTCGGACCTGTTCGCTGACCCACGAGTGGTCCTGCGTCACCTGCTGCAGTTGCCCGCCCCGCCACAGATAGACGCGGCTGTCGCCGACGTGCGCAATGGCCGGCTGCTCAGCGCCAAACAGCACGGCCGCTGCCGTGGTCGCCATGCCGCGCAGCGCCTCGTTGTCGTCCATCGCCTTCGCGATGCGGCGGTTCGCGAGCCGGAACGCCGCGCGAAGCCGGTTTTCGTCGAGCGAAATCGACACATCGAGCGGAAACGGCCACGTCCGATTCACGTCGGCGGTCTTGGTGTCGGTCAGAAACGCTTCGATGGTATCGACGGCGAGTCTCGACGCCACTTCACCCGCGGCGTGTCCGCCCATCCCGTCGGCGACGAGGAAGAGGCCAAGGTCCGGCCGGACACAGTAGGAGTCTTCGTTTTCCTCCCGGCGCAAACCCGGATGGGACGCCGCCGCCGAGGTAATACGTCGCATGGATCTACGCGCGCGGCCGCCCCTGCCGGGTTGCAATGTTGAGGCGCGTGATGGCACGCAGCAGGGCGATGCGCGCCCGCTCGGCGTCGAGCTCCACGACGCTCGGCTTGGACAGCCGATCCTCCGCGCGGCGCTTCGAGGCCTCCGCGCGCTGTAAATCGATGTCCTCCGCGCGCTCGGCAATCTGGGCCAGGATGGACACGCGATCGCCCAGCACCTCGGCGAAACCGCCGCCGACGAACGCATATCGCTTGTCGGCTCCCTTGCGGTACCACATCTGGCCGGTCTGAAGCGCCGCGAGCAGCGGCGCATGACCCGGCAGCACGCCGAAGTATCCGTCTTCGCCCGGCAATTCGAGCTCGTCCACATCGTCGTGGACGACGGCGCGCTCGGGCGTGACGAACTCTAGCCGGATGTGCTTCGGAATGGCCATCGGCTACTTCTGCTCGCGGGCGCGCTCGAGCACTTCTTCGATGGTGCCGGCCAGGTAGAACGCCTGTTCTGGAATGTCGTCGTGCTTACCGTCGACGATTTCCTTGAAGCCACGGACCGTGTCGGCAATCGTCACGTACTTGCCCTTGTAGCCCGTGAACTGCTCGGCCACGAAGAACGGCTGCGACAGGAACTTCTGAATCTTGCGCGCGCGGGTCACGGCCAGCTTGTCGACCTCCGACAGCTCGTCGATGCCGAGAATCGCGATGATGTCCTGCAGATCCTTATACCGCTGCAGGATCTGCTTCACGGACCGGGCCACATCGTAGTGCTCCTGGCCGATGATGCGCGGATCGAGGATGCGCGACGAAGACGCGAGCGGATCGACGGCCGGATAGATGCCGAGTTCAGCGATCGCGCGCGACAGGTTCGTCGTCGCATCGAGATGCGCGAACGTTGTCGCAGGCGCCGGATCGGTGTAGTCGTCGGCAGGAACGTAGATGGCCTGAACGGACGTGATTGAACCCTTGCGGGTCGACGTGATGCGTTCCTGCAGCTGACCCATCTCCGACAGCAGCGTTGGCTGGTAGCCGACGGCCGACGGCATACGGCCGAGCAACGCCGACACTTCCGAACCGGCCTGGGTGAATCGGAAGATGTTGTCGATGAAGAGGAGCACGTCCTTGCCTTCCGCATCGCGGAAGTACTCGGCCACGGTCAGCGCCGAGAGGCCGACGCGCA
>Ga0068859_100004513_pt1 | contig 14199 bp, 11 predicted proteins | sample KBSSwiS22_FD_66585 | JGI IMG/M metagenome (GOLD analysis project Ga0068859, IMG submission 66585) | Switchgrass rhizosphere microbial communities from Kellogg Biological Station, Michigan, USA - KBS Switchgrass S2-2 | ecosystem: Host-associated > Plants > Roots > Rhizosphere > Soil ... | reverse complement strand
CGGCCATTGGTAAAGCAATTGCTGTCGCTGGTGTTTTTACAGATCATTGCCAGTGCAAGGTCGCTGCAATAGGTAAGTGATATGGCATGATAACCTACCGATGCAGCAATAGGCATCACCAACTTTGCACCTTTACCACGGCCATTAGTGCCGGGCAAAAACACAAAGAGCTTGTTTAATTTTTTGGCAGAATCATTAATGTACACATAATGTTCATCGCCGGAGTTGGTATAAGTGTCGATAGTTTTATCTGTAAGCGAAGGCAAAATTGTATACGTACGCAGTTGGGCATTTACTTTGCTAAAGCAGATTGCTAAACACAATATGCTGATGAATAGTTTTTGCTTCATAACCCGTTTACTGTTTACTATACCTGTTTTATAAAGATAACTTTATTTTGCAAAAATAAACCGCAACAACGCTCTCGTTTTATCGCAGTATTATGGTATAAATAATTATAGACTTTTCAATATCTTTACTACATGACCGTAAAGTTAACAGCAGCACAAAAAATAACGATACTAAATGCCGATGATGTTTTTAGTATTATGCAGCAGGTATTACTGCGTGAAAAGAAAATTGACCGTGACAAAGAACATTTTTGGCTGGTATGCCTTTCCGCCAGTAACCAGATATTGATGGTGGAATTGATTGGCCTCGGATCAATGACCAGCGTTGTGGTAGAACCAATGGATGTGTTCAGCTTTGCACTTCAAAAAAGAGCCGCCAAGATCATTATGGTACACAACCACCCCAGTGGCCGGCTAAACCCCTCTAAAGCTGATGAATTGTTAACGGAAAAAATGATGGCTATTGGAGTTTTTTTACAGTTACCTGTAATTGATCACCTCATCATTTCCGAAAAAGATTTTTATAGTTTTGAAGTGTCAGGCTTGTTAGCAATGATTGCGGCATCAACAAGGATTGACCTAACTTTTAAGCACTATGATGCGTATAATAAACGATTGGAAGATCACCGGAAAAGAACTGCAAGAACACTTTTACAAAACGGAATAAATATCAAAACTATTATTAAAGCTACCAGGTTAACAAAAGAAGAAGTGGAAGAGTTATTGCCGAAAAAGAATAAAAAAACATCTTCCTCGAAATCCGGATCAAAACCAAAATGAAAAAAAGACTTTTATTGAATTTGTTGCTGACACTTTTATTGTCAATGGGTATAACAGGATTAATTTTATCTGTTTGGTACAATACCGTAGAAATGGAATTTGAAGAACGGCAGGCAACTGCTATTATTTTTCTTTTTTTGACAGTTTTTCAAAACCTTGCGATTGCCATATTTACGTTACCCATACTTTTTCAAATCAATAATTCAAATTATTCTAACAAGCGTACGAAGAATTTATATTTACTTGCCAGTCCATTATTGGTGACATTAATTTTGTCTGTATTTTATTTGAGTACTACGTGGGACAAAATAAACATTACATTCTTGGTTGCTCCGGTATCTTTCTATTTAATAAACAGGTTCTTTTACAACAGGTCAATAAAAACTAATGCATAGAAAGTGATGATAAAAAGCAATATTGCAATTAAGTTAGACCAATAGTATCAGTGAAAAAATATTTGCAAATTGCTGTTTCCTCCTTCCTTAGTTTTTTAGTCTTAACTTTTAGCACGGCTACAATTGAAACAGCTTCTGATGGCAATGACACTTATGGCTTTCCATTTACGTTTTTCAAAAGATTGGGTGGCAAATGCAGTCCTTGTCCACCCAGCCCTGCAGAAACAAACTATTGGCACCTGTCCATTGACATTATTGTTTCAGTACTATTGGGATTTGCGGTTTGGGCAATTTATTCCAATATAAAAAATACGTGGCTATACAGAAAAAGAAATCCCTGAAAAATTTATAATTGATAATATCTCCGCTTCAATAAAAGTTCAATAAAGTTATATCGCTGAAGAGTCCCGCCAAATCGGGATGTACCATGCGACGCCAATGCAGCCCAATAGCCTTCCAAATGCCCGCTACAAAAAATAAAGGAAAGTGTAACTTTATTCTACTTTAATCGTTTCACCTAAAAAAATTTATGGAGAGAAAATTAATTTTTGCATTTGCGTGTATCCTTTCAGCACAAATACTTTTTGCCCAGGAAAAGTTACCAGTAATTAAAGCCACCTCAAAAATAGTTGCCATCAGGGATGGTAGTGAATTTAAAAAATCGGGATGGACAATCACACCTGAAGTAAAGCCGGATGTTTACACCACATCTTCCAGAGGGAAAAAGGTTACATTTTATACTGATAAGGATTCTATTACAATAAAAATTACACCCACTACAAAATTTGATTTTATTATCCTGCTAAATGATTCGGTAAAAGCATTAACTGAAATTAAATATGCCCCGGGCTACCTGGATATTTTGAAAACAGCAGACAATTATAATTTGAAAGATACCAGGCCGGTACCAAAGTTTACTTACCAGTCAAAAGATGATAACAATCTAATTGCCCTGCGGTCAGGATTTAAATTAGATTCTATTGCAGGAGAAGGCAACGAAATTTCAAAAATTTTAAACCTTTTGCACTGGGTACATAATCTTATACCTCATGATGGCAATCATGACAACCCGGTGGTAAAAAATGCTTTGAGCATGATAGCGGAATGCAAAAAAGATAACCGCGGATTAAATTGCAGGGGGCTTGCCACTGTACTAAATGAATGCTATCTTTCATTGGGCATACCATCAAGATTTGTTACCTGCATGCCCAGGGATTCCATTTTTGACGACTGCCATGTAATCAATATGGTGTATTCAAAAGATTTAAACAAATGGCTTTGGATAGATCCCACCAACGATGCTTATGTAATGAATGAAAAAGGCGAACTATTAAGTATTGAAGAAGTGAGAAGCAGGATCATTCACGACAAGCCTTTAATTCTAAATCCTGAAGCAAACTGGAATCACAAAGTTTCAAAGACAAAGGAGGACTATCTTTACCAGTACATGGCTAAGAATCTTTACCGGATGGAATGCCCGCTGGAAAGTAAATACGATTATGAAACCTGGAAAAATGGTAAGGTAGTTACTTATGTAGAACTGTTATCGTTAAATGCTTATAAACAATTGCCACAAAAAAGTACCACTACATATGCAAAGACAGGGACAACATTTACTAATTATAAAACAAATAACCCATCGCTATTTTGGATGCTACCGGAATAAGAACTCAAAAAAAACATTGCAAAGAGACAGCTAAATAATGCAGGAGTGGTAGCAAAAAAAGTATAGTAAAACTTTTAATTCGTTGCATTCCGTTCGGTGAGACACCGACCAGGGAAGAGACCGACCAGGAAGAGATGAGACACTGACCAGGGAAGAAAACCTCCTCTTCAATATATCCGCTGCAATAAAAGTTCAATAAAGTGATGTCGTACAAGAGTCCCGCCAAATCGGGATGTACCATGCGACGCCAATGCAGCCCAATAGCCTTCCAAATGCTTGTTACAAAAGGTCTTTCTTTTTTTTGTCAAAAAAAAGAACACCAATTGTAATCCGTCCGACATTTCCTCCAAAATAAAATCAACAATACGTCCTCCCCTCCTAAACATATTTTTTTAAACACTGCATACCCTTTACTTTTACAGCCAGCAATTATTCTCCATTTTTTTGACGGAAGCAAAAACATATACTGAAGATACATTAACGGCAGCGCTTAAAAAGCATGATAACGATGCTTTTGAATACCTGTACAATAATTATAAAGCAGCTTTATTTACTGTGGTTCACCAGATTATAGCCGATAAAGAAATTGCCCGGGATGTGCTGCAGGAGGCTTTTGTAACCGCCTGGAAAAACATTGAAAAATACGATGCCTCCAAGGGTCGCTTGTTTACGTGGTTATTTAATGTAACCCGTAACTGCGCCATTAATACCACCCGGAGCAAGGCTTATAAAACGGAGCAAAAAAACGATTCGTTCGATAATTACGTTTCTTATGCAGATGCAAAGGATAGTGAAAGCGTGAACATTAACCAGATAGGTTTAAGAAAACAAGTGCACCTGTTGCGGGAGGAGTATAAGAATGTGGTGGAACTTTCTTATTTTAATGGCTTTACGCATGAGGAGATTGCTAAAATATTAAACATACCTGTAGGGACTGTAAAAACAAGATTAAGGAATGCGCTGATAGCATTGCGCAAACAATTTGTATAATGGATATTAACGAATACATATCATCGGGCATTATTGAAATGTATGTGATGGGCATTTGTTCGCCGGAAGAAAAGGCTGAACTGGAATTGCTGCGCCTGCAACATCCCGAACTGCATATTGCTATTGTACAATTTGAAAAAGACCTTGAAAATAATTTATTACAACACTGCGCCGAGCCCGGAACAGCAACTGATGAAAAAATTTTACAAACGCTTCAAACTTTACAACCGCCTGCACCGGTGATTGCTATCGCCAGTTATAATACTGCTGTAACTAAAAAGTTCAATTGGTTGCGGCCTGTTGCTGCTGCTGCTATTTTATTATTAGGCATCAGCGTTTTGTACAATTACAATATGTACAAAAAAATGCAGGAACAGGAACTGGCATTGGCTGCAAAAACAAAAGATAGTTCATTACCCGCTGCTGATTATTTAGTGATGAAAGATTCTGCCATTACACCTGTTGCAATGATGGGTGTTGCACCTTACACGCTTTGCCGCTGCACCATGTACTGGGATAAAAAAACGGGTAAGGCGTATATTATGATCCATCATTTAATTCCTTCTCCGCAGGATAAAAAATACCAGTTGTGGGCAATGGTAAACAATCAACCTGTAAATGTAGGCATGGTAAACGATGCTATAAGAGATCGTTTTATCGAACTGAATAATGTACCCGAAGGTGCTACTGCATTTGCGGTAACACTGGAAGATATTGGCGCCAACAAAACACCTTCAATGGACAAGACTTTTTTATATGGAAAAATATAAGTCGTAACTGTCGTCTACCTATTAGGCATATCCGATAATTTATATCAACGAAATTTTATTTCCTGTTGCTGCTGCTTCATAAATTGCCTGCATTGTCCGTACAGCTTAAATGGTGCAAGAAGTTTATCAATACAAGCTCAATTCACTTTTGTTAGTGAGGAATCTTTTCCTGTTTTAGTAACATTTAAATGATAAGGTATTTTTTTAGCATTATATTTTTCTACCTGCCGGAGCAACCAAAAAATAAGGATGAGAGAAACCATACCGAAACAATACCCTGCTATTACATCACTGGCATAATGCAGCCGCAGGTACACCCTGCTAAGACCGATCATAAATATCACCATTCCAAGTACGGCGATAGCAGTCCATTTAAGCCATTTGCTGGCAGCACTATGATAAATACTATACATGATAAGGCCAAAAAATGTAAGGCTCATAAAAGCATGGCCGCTGGGGAAACTGAGCCCGGGTACTTCTTTCAACAGGGGTATAAGCGGGCGGGGCCGGTTAAATAAAAATTTCAACCCAAACATGAGCAACAAATTGCTTACTGCAATAATCGCTGCTTTAATAAAATTCCATTTGTCTTTTTTAATAACAATATAAAATGCAAAAAGCAGTAACCATGCCGGGATAAGAAAAAAATGAGAACCTAAAAAAGTGACCCCCTGCATTAGCACTGTATTGGTATGGTTTACGTAATGTGACAGGAAGACAAATACCCGGTCATCAAAAGCATCTTGTTTATGATAGAATATTTGCCGTATTAAAATGATGAGCAACGCAAGAGAAATAAAAAACACCAGCAATACCAGTATAAGTTCGGCTGAAAGTAAAGCAACAGCGCCAGACAATTTTCGTATCCTGTATCTTACTTTTTGCATCTTGCTTATTCTGAAATTATTACACTATTAAATCTTAAGAGAGAATAATTCAATGCTGTTGGCCTTCCCTTTAAGATCTACATTGCCCAGGCTTTCTCCCTGCCATTCTTTAAGATCGCTGCAATCCATAAAGTCTTTCGACATGATGAATTTCTGGTTCAGTTCATTGCAGGCACTTCTTATTCTTGCTGTAGTGTTCATTGTATCACCGCTCATAGCAAGGTCTTTTTTTATTACGCCAATCTCTCCCACCGTTACTTCCCCCATATGAATACCGATCCTGAATTCGGGAATGATATCATAATTCCTGCGGAAATAGTTACCATTCTTCTGCAAATTTCTGCGGGCCTCAATAATTGCAGTCATGCATTTCATAGCATTTTTTGTATTACAAAGCCATGATACCACTATCTCATCTCCCACATACTGGTAAATTCTTCCGTCATGCTCTATCAATGCCATGGACACATGAAAAATAAAATCACGAATGAATTTAAAATTCTCTGCATGCCCAAGTTTTTCTGCAATGGGTGTTGAATCTTTAAGATCGATGAACATGATGATGCGTTTTTCAATCTTTGGCTGCATGTATTTCCCCCGCAGAATATCGATAAATACACCAGGTGAATATTTTTCGTTGATCTCAATATACAATTGTGTTATTACAAAAAGAATAAGCCAGTAAAGTATATGCTGCACCAGTAATTTGGTTTGCAGTATTTCATTTAAGAACGTATGTACTGCCGTTTGGGCATCTTTGCCTGTAATAAAAACCATGTCTATAAAATGAACCAAAAAATTCATACCAAAAGCCGCTATCAGCAAGATCATACTCTTAAACGTAAAATTGATGAAAGGGGGGCTGTTGCGAAAAACGTTCTTCAATGTAAATACAAACAAATAGCCCATTATGCCGCTCATGATGAAAACCGCGATTTCTCTCAGCATAAAAGATTTGAACGGGCTGTTGGTTACGCCATCTTTTACCAGGAATGTAACAACAATATCAATCAGCGTCCAGAAAACGGCGATGTATAAAATCGTTCGCATGTGATATTTACCCACCACCGAAAATACGGGATATGATGAAGCTAAAGATTTCATGACCGTTGCTTCAGGTATTGGTAAATATTTTCCTGGGCATTTATCGTATGCCCGTTATGGTTATTAACTGCCAGGTATTGCTGATCGGGTAATTGTTGTACTGCTTTACTGTTATCGCTCCATTGCATATCAAAATAATCGAGTAATTCTTTTTTGCAGGTGGTATCCTTTACAGGCACGCAAACTTCTATACGATGGTGCAGGTTCCTGGTCATCAGATCTGCAGAACCCATGAATACCACAGCATCATCGCCGGTACCAAAAATAAAAAGGCGGGTATGCTCTAAAAAATGGTCTACAATACGGCGCACCGTAATATTTTCACTCATACCTGTTATGCCCGACATGATGCAGCAAACACTTCTTACAATAAGTTCTACTTTCACGCCGGATTTGCTGGCTTTGTATAATAAACTTATCATAAAAGGTTCTTCCAGGTTGTTCACTTTAATCCTTATCCTTGCCGGCAAACCCTTCCCCGCATTCTTAATTTCTTTACCAATATACCGCTCGAGTTCTGTTATCATGTTAAATTGAGATACGAGCAATTCATTGAACTGTAGTTTTACGTCTCCAATTTCATTATGTCCTTTTTCCAGGAATACAAATAACGATTCCAGTTCGCTGATTATTTTTTCATTGCAGGTCATCAATACATGGTCGGTATAAAATTGTGCAGTTACTTCATTAAAATTTCCGGTGCTTAAAACTGCATACGCTAATTTATTACCACCTGCCTTTTTCTTTACCAAAGCAATTTTTGAGTGTACTTTTATTTGCGGCATGCTATAGACCAAATTAATACCGGCATCTTTCATTATCCTGCTCCATTTTATATTATTGGCTTCATCAAACCTTGCTTTCAGTTCTATAAACACCACCACATGCTTACCATTCTTTGCTGCATTGATCAATGCATTTACAATATATGATTCTGATGCAAGCCTGTACAGGGTAATAAAAATATCCGTTACATCTGCATCCACCGCAGCCTGGTTAAAAAAAGATAATACAGGCGTATAGGACTGGTAAGGTAAATGCAGCAGTACATCCTGTTGTTCCATCACGGTGAAAATATTACCGCTATCCACAACCACTGCGGCAGTGAGTGGTTCTATTTTTTGAGTGTACAGTTTTTTATCAAAGGAAGGAAAAGATGAAAGATCGCTGAGGTGATGATACCTTCCGCCTGCAAACATATCTGTGTACTGCACATCAAATGCAGCAGCTAAAAATAATTCCAGGTTACGTGGCATGGTGGCCTCATACAAAAACCTGGAAGGCAAACCCGTTGCTCTTTTCTTTAACTGCTTTTCTATTTTTTCCAAAAGATTGCCGCTGTATTCGTCTGTTAGATTCAATTCTGCATTCCGGTTGAACTTAATGCTGTATATGCCCTGTATCTCCATTTTGGGAAAAAGATACTGCATATTTTCTCTTATGATATCATCCAGGAAAATCACATACTCCTCGCCTTCTACAACTGATAATGTAAAAAATCTTTTCATTTTACCAGAGGGAATATTTACAATAGCTTGTTTAAGGCCGTCGCCCGGTACTTTTAAAGTAACTACAAAATAAAGCTGGTTATTCACGGGCAAAAAAACATGGTCTCCGTTACCTTTTAAAATAACGGGTTGCAAAAAAGCCAGTACATGAGCCAGGAAGATCTCTTTTATCTCATGCAAATGTTCCTTGCGGATAACAGCGTTATAATAAAAAAAGATTTTGTTTTCCTTTAATTCAGGAATTATTTCTTGTGTAAGAATAGTACCGAAATAATCTAACTGGCGGTTAACTTCATCCTGGATCTTTTCAGCTATATTATCACTACCATCCATACCCGCTTTCATCTTTGTCTTTTCTTTTAAGGCTGATAATGCAACAACCGCAGGATACCTTATCCTGAAAAATTCATCCAGGTTGCCGGAGAAAATGGAAAGGAACTTCATTCTTTCATATAATGCCACGTTTTTGTCTGTAGCCTCCTGCAACACCCTGTAATTAAATCCTAACCAGCTTATATCCCTGTTGTACAACATAAAATGTATTTAAAATGGTGAGCCGCCTGCCGGCGGTGCCGCAGCAGCATTTGTTGCACGAAAAAAGAAAAAAGCTATACCAAAAGCTATTACGGAAACAATGATGCCCACCATAAAAATATTGTAGGCAATTCTAACCAACTTATATTTTCTGCCCAGCACAGTGCCTAATGTATAAATATCTTTTATCAGCGAGCCGTATAAATAATCTGTATCCTGCATCATCTCTCTCATAGCTTCGTCATATTCTTCATAAGAAACTTTATGAAAATTACCGAAGAACAACAGGTTGGTTTTTTTGTCCATGATATCCTGTTTGGTAAAAAGTCCACCGCCTACTTTAGGCCGTGTAGCAATTATTGATATTACAATGGTGGTTACCGCCACCACTAAAAAAATAATGGTAGGAATAATGAGATAAGGCACTTCTTCCAGCTTTCTTAACAGTATGCTCAGCATTACAGAAATGATGATGGCATTAACCGAAATGAGGATATTGGCTTTATGATCGGCCATATCACTAAGGCGCAGGTGATTGCCCGACGTCATACGAAGCATTGTTTGAATACCTTTGGACATCAGCCCTGTCTTATCTTTTGCCATATTATTAAGGCTTAAGGCTTCTTCCGTAGTATCAGGCTCGTCTATTTTTTTGTTTAGCTTTTTCATATTCTTTTGTTTTCTTTTATCCAGCAGGTCTTTACAATATTTTGTATAAAACCGGTGAGCGTTCAGCAGCTCATTTGTTCTTACTGCCCATTCGTTTTCACTCAGCAACAAGCCGCTTTTAGTAAATTCTTCCCATACTCTTTTATTGGTGTCTTTAAATTCTTTGGTGCCCAGGTGATAGGTATCTGCATCGCAAAGTATTTGTTGCAGCAAACCATCAGGCATACATGGTGGCTTTGTAGCAAGGATGCATGCTTCTATCTTATGCGTTGTTTCCTCATCAATTGCCTGCTCTTTCATAAACGCTGTCATCAGCTCTGCACTTTTCTCTTCATGCTGTGCAGGATCGGTAAAAAGATACCCGGTATCATGAAACCATGCAGCGGCAAAAACAGCCAACATATCTTTTTCGCTGAGGTAATAATGGCCGGCAATTTCTTTAGTGCGTTGCACCACAGCCCTTGTATGCTCAAGATTATGGAAAACCAATTCGGGCTTATTGTTATCGTTGAATAACCCGGTAACATATTGCTCCACCTTTTTATAAAAATTATTAGCATCCATATGCGGCAATTAAAAAACCAATTTAAATTTTGTTCCTAACGAAAAATTGAACAGCTTATCCTCCGGAGAAAATGCCAGTGTGAATGACATCATCACCAGGCTATATGGAATGTAATACAATCCTGTTCCATAAGCACCATGCCATTTTTTTGATGTTTCACCTTTTTGCCAAACTTTTCCTATATCATAAAAGCCCAGCATGCCCACGTTACCGGGTAGTAAGTAAGATTGAGATTTAAATAATTTTACCCTGAGCTCTGCATTTGCATAAGCAACAGAAGATCCGGAAAACCTGTCTTTCCTGTAACCTCTTAAAAAATTATTGGCTCCCAAATCTAAAGCCTGGAAATATTCAAATTGCTTACTAAAAATATGTCCGCCACCAAAACGGAATACGGCGCCCACATTGCCCGGATCTTTTATGCTTGCATAAATGCTCATATCGGAGGTGAGCTTTGTAAGGGCGTGCGTATTTTCATTAAACCCACGCAGCGAAGAAAATTCAGTGAACCATGTAATGCCCCGTGTGGGCATCAATTCATTATTGATATAACTGATGTCCAGTTTTGCTTTGCCCCCAAAGAATTGTTTTTTTCCATAAACACCAACAGAGTCACTGCCAATTAAAGCGGGGTTAGCCAAAATACGTTTATCGTTGTCTGTAAACCTGCTCCAGTAATGGTAATAAGTTGGGCCAATAGAAAATTGTATCACATCGTTAAATCTTTTTCTCAGCAATACATCAGTTTCAAAATACTTATACCGCACCCTGTAAAATTCCAGTGGTTTATTTTTATCATACACCGATTCGTTTCCAAAACCAAAAAAATTATTTAAGGTGGGGTCCACAAATTGAGAATGAATAATAAGATCGTTTTTAAAAATGAGCTGGTTAAAAACACCATCGTATTTTATTTGATAGGCGCCTTCATGCGGTGCATAAAGTGTTACCAGTTTCTGATCGGTTGAAAAAGGAGTTTTTCTAAAGCCATAAGTGCGCCTGGCAAATCCTACGCCAACCAATAGTTTGTCTTCTGCATTATATCCCAGGTCTATTTGAGGGAATCTCTTCCTGGTGTATTCGTAACCGGTAGTTTTATATTCGTTTGCTGCAGGGCTGGAAGAAAATTCTTTTCGTGTTTTTTTCAGGTTAATGCTTGCATTTTTTTCTGAAGAAAGATCATACACAAAATTCCTCACGTTCCCTTTCAGGTTAAAAGTATCATTTCCTTTTCCGCCGATGATCCGAACTTTTATTGTGGATGAAACATCTTCATCTATTTCAAATTTATCATCGCCGTTCAATCCGTATAAATTTATTTCCCTTGTCACTTTTTCATCAAATACCCTGTTGTACATTACCGATGCAGAATCAGTCTCGTCCTTTTTTTTATATACCGTCAACTGTAAGCCACCTGGGCTTTTTTTGATGTGAAAATATTCTGACTTGTTGCTGCCCGTTACCGAAACTTCTCTTGATATGAACTTATAGTATTTTATAGCATCCTTTAACAAATGATCCCTGCGGCTCTTTAGTTTTTCAGCAACCGTTTTTGCATCAAGCGCTGCAATGGGCGCAGGAAATTTAGTTACCGCATGCTGAATAACTTCATCAGTAAGCTGCGCCTGGAAGTGCAGCGTAATTTTTTCCCATGTGGTTGCATCTAAATTATTCATGAAGAAACGGTCAAAATCCCTGGCCACATAATTAAGGCCATTAATATTTTTAATGCGCATTTTAAAGCCCTGCAAAAAAGGCATTCTTTTTTTGGATATGAATTTTAATAAAAGTCCATCAGAATTAAAAAATGCCTGGTCCCTGTCTCTTGGTACAGGATAATATAATTTTCCTTTACCCGTATCTCCTGTTCCCCATTTCCATTGATCTGCATGACGGTCAAAATCTCCAATGAGCATATCCAGCAATCTTGCATTCAGCACTTTTTCCTGGTCAACATGATGATCATTATCTTCCAGCATTTTATTCATTATTTTACCAGTGCTCTTGACATCTACAAAACCATCGCCGGCGCTGCGATTTTCCAGCATGGCCACCGTATTGGCAAACATGCCGCTGTATTGGCCTAATGCCGGATCGGCGGGTACAAAAAAGAATTCAGGATCGGGAGTAATTACACCTGTTGCAATTGCCAGTTCTTTTACAACCACCGGCGCATACGGGTGACTGGCAGATATCATATCCTGCACAATACCCTGCGCTAAAGTATTTCTTAAGTTTGCCGGCAATGCTTTTTCAGGGTCCTTATCCACAGAACGTAATGAATATTCAACACCATTCTTATCTACCAACTGTAACGATTTTGTTTGCTTACCACCGCCCAGGCTCTTAATAGTAAGGCCGCCTTTTTCTTTGCTAATATTGAATTCTCTCATTGTTACAGGAGTACCCCATTCCTTACGGTAATTATTACCAAGGAACATTCTGCGGAAACCAACATTAGCTTTATACTTATCACTAGCGGAAATGACTACACTATCCTGGAATTTATAATCCGGGTGCCTTGTGGTATCTGCAACAGGCAAGGGGATCTTTGAAAAATCAAGTACCTGCTTTGTGTAATCCATCTTAACCGAATCGCCATTTACAACATAGAAACTGGCCTGCACATTTTTATTTTTAGAAACTTCCAATGTAACAAAACCTGTTTTTGGCGAAGCATAGAGGCTTTTACTACCCTTAGAAACTCTTGAACTTTTACTGCCACTTCCACTAACGATATAATTATACCCGCTATCCTGTATCAACTGTAAAGAATGATCGTGCCCCGCAACATAGATCACATTGGGATGTCCTTTTACAACACCATCAATGGCAGCTATCATGGCCTGGTACAGCGGATGTTTCAGATCTTCTGAAGTACCAAACACTGCTCGTGTTAAAGGATAAAGAGAACCCAGCACCGGCAGGGGAATATATAAATTTGGAATGGCATCAGTAAAAGGAAAAATATGCTGCTTGATAGAAAAATATCCGCCATGAATACTGTAACTTCTAAGGGTATGATGAAAGGCGAGCAGTACTAATTTTTTTGAATTCTTTGATAAGATATCATCCAGTTGCAACAGTATTTCTGCTTTTGTTTTGTAAGGGCAATCAGATTCTATACCGGGTTTATCATATTCGTGTAACCACCACTGGCTATCCATCATCACTAAAATAATATCATCGTTTATCTTAACTTCCTCGGGGCCGGGGCAACCATCACGTGGTAACATGGTAACGTTTTTATTTCCCAAATAATCAATATAAGATTGCACTCTTAAAACAGCTTCATACCCTTCGGCACCGCCGCCATCCCAATCATGATTGCCGGTAACAAAATAAACTTTAGCATCAGATTTTCCGGCCACCTGTATTTGCGAATCCAGTGGTGCTTTTGCTGCTTCATAAGTGGGCAAACTATTATCTGGCAACCCAGTTTTATATAAATTATCTCCTAAAAAAATGATGGTTGTTTTTTTATCTATCTGTATATGATTTTTAATTGCTGATACTACCGGGTGCCTGCCATTAGTAAGCTGCCCTGCATCACCAACCAGCACAATCCTTGCCTGTATACTATCCTGTGCCACAACCATTGTTTGTAAAATCAACAAACAACATAAAACAGGCAGTATTTTTTTAAGGATCATTTTTTTCTGTTTTTAAGGATCAATATAGTAGCCACGCCAGTTTCATGAGATTCATTGGAAATGATCATATCACCAGCTGGTGTAAAAGCTATCCCTTCGGGTTGTTTATAGATAGCAGGATCCAGTTCATATGCTTCTTTAAATTTTCCCTGCCTGTCTGTAACCACTAATAATTTATTTACTGAAGCAAGCACATACAGTTCATTAGTAACAGGGTTAATGGCAACTGCGGAAGGTTTCAGTTTCATTTTATCAATCCCGAATTTTTGTGCTATTGGCGCCACATCAATTGTATAAACAGAAGGCGTATACGCTTTTGTGGAAATAT
>Ga0068859_100004512_pt1 | contig 14205 bp, 15 predicted proteins | sample KBSSwiS22_FD_66585 | JGI IMG/M metagenome (GOLD analysis project Ga0068859, IMG submission 66585) | Switchgrass rhizosphere microbial communities from Kellogg Biological Station, Michigan, USA - KBS Switchgrass S2-2 | ecosystem: Host-associated > Plants > Roots > Rhizosphere > Soil ... | reverse complement strand
GTGCCGAACGCCGCGAACACCGCCGAGGTCGTCCGACTGCTCGAGGCGGCAGCGCCCGAGGGCATCACGATCGCCAACCAGCACAGGGGATTCGGCGTGCTCGCGGTGCAGGGACCTCGTTCGGCAGAGGTACTCGCGGCGCTCGGCCTCCCGTCCGACATCGACTACATGGCGTTTACCGACGCCACCTTCGAGGGCACACCGGTCCGCGTGCTGCGCACCGGCTACACCGGCGAGCACGGCTACGAACTGCTCCCGGCCTGGGACGCGGCGCCCCTGCTCTGGGACGCGCTGGTCGCGGCGGCTGAGCCGTTCGGTGGTCGTCCGGCCGGTCTGGGCGCGCGCGACACCCTGCGGACCGAGATGGGCTATCCGCTGCACGGTCAGGACCTCTCACCGACGATCTCGCCGGTGCAGGCCGGCTCGACGTGGGCCGTCGGATGGAGGAAGGAGGCGTTCTGGGGTCGGGACGCGCTGCTGGCCGAGAAGTCCGCCGGCCCCGCTCGCAAGCTCTGGGGCCTGCTGGCGCTGGACCGCGGGATTCCCCGCGCGCACATGAACGTGCTCGCCGCGTCGGGAGAGACCGTCGGCGAGGTCACCAGCGGCACCTTCTCGCCGACCCTCAAGGTCGGCATCGGGCTGGCGCTGGTCGACACCACGCTCGGCGTCGCCGAGGGCGACGAGCTCGCGATCGACGTCCGCGGCCGGGCTGCCGCGGTCCGCGTCGTCAAACCCCCCTTCGTCGAGTCCCACGTCCGCTGATGTCCTCGCGCCGGCGATCACGGGGGTGGCTCGTCCTCCTTGTACCGCTTGCCGTCGCGACCGGATGCGCCTCTGCTGTCCCGGGCAGTCCCGAGGTGTCGCACGACGCGGTGGTTCACCCCGCACGCACGCCCGCGCCGTCCACGGTCATCGGCAACCCGCGCACGGTCGATGTGTGCAGCGGCCTGGACCAGGACGCGCTCAGTGGGCTCGGCACGATCGACTCCTTCGGCCCGACCCTGCCCGTCAACTGCGACTTCTACCTGACTGATCCGCAGGGAGCGCAGTACGAGGTGATCGCCTGGGTCAGCGGCGTGTTCCCGGCGCAAGGCGTGTCGAAGACCTTCCGCTCCGTGGCCGACCAACTGGTCTACGAGTACGAGCCGAGCAGGACGGACTGCTGGTCGGAGGTGACGGGCCTCGACGCGACCATCACCGTGGAGGTCGTGCCCTCGGACGACGGCGAGATGGATTTCGGCTGCCGCGTCCGCGACGTCGTGGCCGATGAGGTCGCAGCCTCGATGGGTGGGCACAAGTTCGGCCATCGTTCCTACGCGGCGGACTCACTCACCGCCCTGGCCATGTGCGACTACGTGCAGCCGGTCCCGCCGTTGACTCCCCGCATCGCGACCGGGCTGCAGGTGCAGGACGGGCCGGACGGGTTCCAGTTCGGCAACGTCTGCGGGCTGGACAACACGTCGTTGCGGATCGATGTGCGCGTCGGCGTCGTGCCGGACGATCAGCCGCCTGCGCATCGGCTCACCTACGCCGGACACCCGATGGTCCAGTTCACCGACACCTCGAATGACGCCCGGGAGTGCTGGGTCGACTCGCTGCAGGCGCACGTGCCGGACGAGGACCTTCAGGAGGAATTGACCGTCCACGCCACGCTGAGGTCCGGCGCGAGTCTCTCCGCCGACGATCTCTGTGGCGGGATCGCCGAGCCGTTGCTTGCGGCGGTTCTGGACCACATGGGCCGCCGATAGGGCAGCAACGGCCGGCTGCCGCCGTCCCCTCAGCCGCGTGACTTGCGGTTGAAGGTCAGGTGGGTGACGCCGGAGGGTGACACGACCGTCTCGACGTCGAAGCGTTCTTCGAGCCCTTCCAGGCCGTCCCACAGGCGGACGCCGCGACCCAGGAGGATCGGCACCAGGGCGACGTGCATGAGGTCGACCAGATCGGCCGCGAGGAACTGGCGGACGGTTGTCGGCCCGCCGCCGATCCGGACGTCCAGCCCGTCGGCGGCGGCCAGGGCCTGCTCGAGCACCTCGGCCGGCGTCCCGTCGACGAAGTGGAAGGTCGTCTCGCCCACGACCATGGGTGACCGAGGGAAGTGCGTCCAGACGAAGACGGGGGTGTGGAACGGCGGCTCCTCGCCCCACCAACCACGCCAGTCGTCCTCCGGATCCCACGGTCCCGTGGCGGGCGTGAACTTCTTGCGGCCCATGATCTCCGCGCCGATGCCGGAACCCCACTGTCCTGCGAACGCCTCGTCGATACCGGCGCGACCCGCGCCGGGGTCGCCGATCATGGCCTGGAACGTGCGCGTCCCCTTGAACCACTCCATCAGGCGGCCGTCGGCATGCCCGAACGGAGCGGAGAGGCTCTGCCCCTCGCCGGTCCCGTAGCCGTCCAGCGAGATCGCGAGGTTGTGGACCCGGACCCTTGCCGTCATCGTTGCCCCTTCGTCGTCGTGACCAGTCAATCTCACTACGAACGGCGAGCGCGGATTTCGACAGGCGCCATCAGGTCTTCTTGCGCCCGGTGCTGCGGCGACGGGGGAGCGCGGCCTCGAGCAGGGCTTCGACCGTGTCGCGGCACACGCCTGCCGCGGCGATCGGGTCGCCGTCCAGCCGGGCGGCGGCGTTGGCCCCGTCGTACTGCTGCAGCAATTGACGTGCCAGCAGCGCCGGGTCGGCCGCCCCCGCCTCCGTCGCGAGTTCGAGGAACCGGTCGCGCAGCCAGCCGCGGTACTGGCGGGTCGCGACCATCGCGACACTGTCCGGCTCCGATTCGGCTGCAGCGTTCGCGAAAGCGCAGCCGTGGAACGTGGGCTCCGCGAAGAAGCGGGCCTGCGCCTCGAAGATCGCCAGGATGCGCTCGCGGGGGTCGGTGAGGCCCTCGCTGGCCCGAGCGATACGCGCCTTCTGCCGCTCGTGACGTTCGGCCAGGTACGCCCGGATCAGTTCGTCCTTGCTGCCGTAGGTCTTGTAGAGCGACGCCTTGGCCACGCCGGCCTTGTCGATGATGCGGTCGATGCCGACGGTGTGGATGCCCTCGGCGTAGAAGAGCTCGGACGCAGCGGCGAGCAGGCGCTCGCGGGCGGTGGAGGCGGTACCGACGGTCATGTCCGCACAAACTACAGACAGATCTGTCTGATTCCCGGAATAGACAGACCTGTCTACTCATTGGAGTGGTCATGACCGCAACCATGACCCCAGTTCAGCCGCGCGCAGTACTCCGGCAACGGCGGCTTCCGGACGGCGCCGCGTTCGTCCTGCTCGCCTCGGTGATCGTCTTCTTCCTCGCCGCCTCGTCCGCGCCGACGCCGCTGTACGGGACCTACCAGCAGATGTGGGGCTTCTCGCCGATCATGACCACGATCGTGTTCGGGACGTACGCTCTGGCCGTCCTCGTCGCGCTGCTGTTCGTCGGCCGCCTCTCGGACCACATCGGCCGCCGCCCCGTCCTGCTCGCAGCTATTGCCGCGCAACTGCCCGCGATGGTCCTGCTGGCCACCGCCTCGGGAGTAGGAGACCTGTTGATCGCTCGCGTCCTGCAGGGCCTGGCGACCGGAGCGGCCGCCGGCGCCGTCGGTGCCGGCCTGCTGGACCTCAGCGCCGGACGCGGCCAGTTCGCCAACTCCCTCGCCGCCCCGATCGGCACTGCGAGCGGCGCCCTCGTCGCCGGGCTGTTCGTGCAGTTCCTGCCCGCGCCGACGCACCTGATCTACCTCGTCCTGCTCGGCGTCTTCGCGGTCCAGTTCCTCGGCGTGCTGGCGATGCGCGAGACGGTCACGGCCAAGCCCGGCGCGCTTGCCTCGCTGCGTCCCGAGTTCGGTGTCCCGGCCCGTGCTCGCCGGCCGCTGTTCATCGCGATCCCGGCCCTGGTCGCGGGCTGGTCGCTGGCGGGGCTCTACGGATCGCTCGCGCCGTCGGTCGTGCACCAGTTGGCGCACTCGAAGTCGCTGCTGCTCGGCGGCCTGCCGTTGTTCGCGGCGGCCGGTGCCGGTGCCGTGACGATCGCCGTGAGCCAGAGCCGGGTGCCAGCCCAGCTGATGCGGTTCGCCACCCTGGCGCTCGCGGTCGGGACCGGCATCACGCTGCTCGGCATCCAGGTCGAGTCACTGACCGTCTTCTTCCTCGGCTCTGTGATCGCCGGTACGGGATTCGGGGCGAGCTTCCAGGCGTCCATCCGGCTGGTCGTGCCGCTGGCACACGCCCACGAGCGCGCCGGCGTGCTGTCGGTGCTCTACACGGTGGCCTACTTGGCGATGGGGCTGCCGTCGGTCGCCGCCGGCTGGTTGGTGGTCAATGAGGGTGGGTTGCTGCAGACCACCCGTGAATACGCCGGGTTCGTTATCGTGCTCGCCGCGCTGGCGTTCGTCGGCCTGATGCGCCACGAACGGCGGACTGCGGACGCGCTGGCGTGATCCCTGCTCAGGGGCCGATGCCGTCCTCGATCGCCTTGAGGACGGCACCGGCCTTTTCGTCGTGTTCGCCGCGTGCGATCGCCACGACGAGGCGCGCCGTCGCTGCCGCGTCGTCCCAATCGATCACGCCGTTCCAGGTCGGCATCGACTCGGTCAGGGCGGTACGGACGAGCCCGGGCAGGACGTCCAGCACGACGACTCCCGTCCCCGCCAGCGGCCCGACCAGCGACTCGGTGAATAGCGACATTGCCCGCTTGGAGACGGCATAGCCGGTGTAGGTGCCGCTGCGGGTCGCGGCGTGAGCCAGGCTGACGACGTTCACCACGTGCCCGTGGCCGCGCTGCACCATCGCGGGCAGCACCGCCCGGGTCACGATCAGCGGCCCGCGCAGGTTGGTCTCGACGACACGCCAGAGGTCCTGCAGGTCGGACTCCCAGAACGGGACCTCCCGGTCTTCGATCACGCCGGCGTTGTTCACCAGCAGGTCGACCTCGCCGAGCATCTGGGTGGCCTGGTTGAGCACGCGCTCCACCGCCTCGGCGTCGGTGACGTCGACCGCGGCGGGCACGCACCGGATCCCGTACTCGGCGCTCAGCAGGTCAGCGAGGTCGCGCACCTGGATCCCGGTACGGGCCAGCAGGATCAGCGACATCCCCTCCGCGGCGAGGGCGGTGGCGATCTCCCGGCCGATGCCGCGGCCGGCGCCGGTCACCAGCCCGACCCGTCCCTGCAGGCCCATCTACTCGCCGATGGCCGCGAGCAGGTCGGCGTGGAGCAGGCCGTTCGATGCGGCGGCGTTGCCCTGCATCACCCCGTCGACCCCGTCCAGACCGGTGAAGCGCCCGCCGGCCTCGGTGACGATCGGGGCCAGTGCCGCCATGTCCCACAGCGAAAGCTCGGGCTCAGCGGCAAGGTCGACCGCCCCTTCGGCCACGAGCATGTAGGACCAGAAGTCGCCGTACGCGCGGGTGCGCCACACGCTGTCCATCAGGGCGAGGAACCGCTCGCGCAGCCCGCGTGAGCGCCACCCGCCGAGGGAGGCGTACGAGAGCGAGGCATCCGCCAAGGACGCCACGCGGGACACCGACAGGCGCCGTGGCTCGGAACCCAGCGCCGTGCCGAACGCGCCACCGTCACGGTGCGCCCACCAGCGCCGGCCCAGCGCCGGTGCGGAGACGACACCGACGACGGCTTCGTCCCCGTCCAGTAGGGAGATCAGCGTCGCCCAGGCGGGGACGTTCCGCACGAAGTTCTTGGTGCCGTCGATCGGGTCGATGACCCACTTGCGCTCGCCGGAGCCGACCATGCCGTACTCCTCGCCCCAGATCGCATCAGCGGGGCGTGCCACTGCCAGCACGTCCCGCAGCGCTCGCTCTACCGCGGTGTCCGCGTCGCTGACGGGCGTCAGGTCGGGCTTGGACTCCACGACCAGGTCGGCCGCGCCGAACCGGGCCATCGTGACCGCGTCCGCGGTGTCGGCGAGTTCCAGGGCCAGAGCAAGATCGTCGGCGTAGTCGGGCACGCGGAAACCGTAGCGCTGGACGCCGCTGGTCTCTCACCGCCTCAGGTTCGGCATAGCGCCGGACACGCTCGCGAGCGCAAGTCATCGTCGCATGGGTGACCGTCTGTCGCGCTCCCGGCGGTGGGCCGGATAGCGTCGCACGCTGTGGTCAGTCACCGCAGTGCCGTCCAACCGTTCCAGGTCATGCGCGTGCAGCAGCGTGTGACAACGCGCCGGACGGCCGGGCTGCCGGTGTATCCGCTGCACGTCGGCCAGCCGTCGTCCTCGGCCCCGTCCACGGTCCGTGCGGCGGCGCACGCAGCGCTGGACGGTGACCTGATCGCCTACACCGACGCGCTCGGCACCGCGCCGCTGCGCGACGCGATCGCCGGGCACTACAAGACGCGCTACGGCCTGGCCGTCGACCCGCGCAGCGTCGGAATCACGACCGGATCGTCCGCGGCCTTCCAGTACGCGTTCCTTGCCGCGTTCGAGGTCGGCGACACCGTGGCCGTCACCCGCCCCGGCTACCCGGCCTACCGCAACACGCTGCTCGCCCTGGGCTGCGAGGTCGTCTACCTGGACTGCGGTGCGGACGTCGGCTACCAGCCCTCCGTCGCCATGCTGGAGGCGCTATCCGAACCGCCCGCCGGGCTCGTCCTGGCCGGACCGGCGAACCCGACCGGCACCGTCACCAATGCGGCCACCCTCGCCGGCATCGCTGCCTGGTGCGCAGCGAAGGGCACCCGCCTGATCAGCGACGAGATCTACCACGGACTCGAGTACGGCGAGCCCGCCGCGAGCGCCTGGCAGACCGACCGCTCGTCCGTCGTCGTGAACTCGTTCAGCAAGTACTTCTCGATGACCGGCTGGCGCATCGGCTGGATGCTGCTCCCGGACGACCTGTACGACCCGGTCGACCGCCTCGCCGGCAACCTCGCGCTCTGCCCGCCGACGCTGTCGCAACTCGCGGCCGTGGCGGCGTTCGACGCCACCGCCGAACTGGAGGCGAACCTCGCCCGCTACGCGGCCAACCGCGGCTACCTGCTGGACGCGCTGCCGGGAATCGGGATCGACCGGTTCGCACCACCGGACGGTGCGTTCTACATCTATGCCGACGTCAGCCGCTGGACCGACGACTCGCTCTCCTGGTGCGCCAGGCTGCTGGACGAGACGGGCGTCGCTCTCGCACCCGGCATCGACTTCGACCCCGTCGACGGAGACCGGTTCGTCCGCCTCTGCTTCGCCGGGGACGGCGCCGAACTTGCCACCGCGATCGACCTGCTCGGCGCCTGGCTCAGCTAGCGACGTCGCGCGGGACGGACAGGTGCGGGATGCCACCCAGGCCTTTGTTGAACCTCACGAAACCGCGGTACGCGTCGAGCTTGTCCCAGAGGGCGGCGTGCGCGGCCCAGGGGAGGGGCTCATCGCCCTGGCGCCACGAGTCGCCGAAGGCGATCCACACCAGCGTCCAGTCCGCGGCGTCGTCCCAGCGTCCCTGCGCCCATTCGATCAGGTTGCGGCGCACCTGGAAGGCCAACCGCTGCGGATCCTCGAAGACGGGCGCCGTCTGCACGATCCAGACCCGGAAGTCGTTGGACATCAGGTCGATCTCGAAGTCCTTGAGCACGGCAGGGTCCACGAGCACGGTGGCAACGTTCTCGTGCCCGCTCGGCCTCGAAACCTGACTCACGAGCAAGACGTTAGGACAACGCGACGGGGCCAGTCGAGTCCTGTCGACTGGCCCCGCATCCCGTAGGTCTCCCCGCGTACCCCGCGTGACCCGCGCTATCCCCGGCGCCGACGGCCAAGCCCCCCGGCCGGCGTCTACGTAAAGCATCGTCCACGCGACGGCTGCGCTCGCGGGGACGAAGTCACGACCGGACGGGACGTTGGTCCCTACGGGTCGGCTACCTGCGCTTGAGTTCGGCGCCGAGTACCGCGGCCTGGGTGCGGCGCTGCATGCCCAGCTTGGTCAGCAGGGCCGTGACGTGGTTCTTGACCGTCTTCTCGGCCAGGAAGAGCCGCTCGCCGATCTGCCGGTTGGAGAGGCCGCCGGCGATCAGGTCGAGGATCTCGCGCTCGCGCTCGGTCAGGCCCGCGACGCGGGGATCGGCATGTCCGCCCGTCCGAAAGCGCTCGAGCAACTGGCCCGTGACGGCGGGGTCCAGCAATGACCGTCCGGCAGCGACCTGGTGGATGGCATCGGTGAGGTTGTTGCTACGGATGGACTTGAGCAGGTACCCGTCCGCGCCTGCCATCACGGCGGAGAACAGCGCCTCGTTGTCGTCGTAGGACGTGAGGATCAGGCAGCGGGTCACGGGGTGCTGCGAACGGATCTCACGGCAGACGTCGATCCCGCTACCGTCGGGCAGGCGCGCGTCCAGCAACGCCACGTCGGCCTGCACGGCCGGGATGCGGGCCAGTGCCTCGGCGACCGTCGACGCCTCGCCGACCACCGTGATGTGGTCGTCGGCCTCGAGCATGTCGGCAATCCCGCGCCGGACCATCTCATGGTCGTCCAGCAGGAAGACCCGAACCGGTCGCTGTGCTGAGTCCACGTCAGGATCGTGCCATGTCCGGCCTGCCCCGCAGGTCGAACACCGCCAGGCGGATCTCTTCGATCGACTCGTCCACCGCCTGGACGGCGGTGTCCAGGGTCGTGCGCAGGGGGCCGTCCGGGAGCGACCGGACGCTGCGACCCCGGGCGCGCCGTAGCGGGCACCGACGAGGCGGACCGCACCATGGACGATCTTGCGCAGGACAACCGGGAATTCCAGCTCAGCAGATCCGAACCACCCATCGGTATCAGCGCGGCGGGCCGTCCGACTGCTCGGTCTCGAGCACCTCGACCTCGTCGCCCTCGCTGATCGTGACGCCGGGAGTGTCCGGGATCAGGTTCATCCCGAACCAGGTCGCACCGTCCCATCGGCGATGCCGGGCGAGGGTCGCGATGGGTTCCTTGCCCCGGGCTGCGGTGACCGCGTCAGTGGTGGTCATGACGCAGCGGTCACAGCCCTTCGGGGTGCGGAAGGTCGCCGCCCCGATCCGGACGCGGCGCCAGGTGTCCTCGGCGAACGGGGCGGCTCCGCTGACGAGGACGTTGGGTCGGAACCGGTTCATCGGCAGCGGCCCCTCCTGCGGCCGCGGGCCGGCGGCGATCCAGCCGTTGAGCTGCGCCAGGGACTCCTCGGTCGTCAGCAGCAGCGGGTAGGCGTCGGCGAAGGACGCCGAGTCGGTGGGCAGGCTGAACCTCGGGTTGAGGCTGCGTCTGGTCGGGTCGTCGGAGTACACCAGTCGGACGTCGGCGCCGAGGTAGTCGCTGAGCCAGGCGTGCGCCTCGTGGGGGGCGGCGGAGGCGGCGAACGGCTCGCGGCCGTGCACGCTCACCTTGGCGTCCGCCTCGCGCGGAGTCGGGACGAGCAGGGGTTCGCGGTCCGGTCCGGCCAGCTCCAGGCCGTCCTGCCTCAGGCTCGGGGTGAGCAGCAGCATCGAGGGGTACTCACGCGCGGTGACGCAGTCGCCCGTCCCGTCGATCACCATCCAGCGCCGGTCGCCGGCCAGGCCCCACGGTTCGACGGTCGCGCTGGGCAGGGCCTCGCCGCGCATCGACTTCACCGGATAGCGGGTGATCCCTACCAGTCGCATGTCCGCCAGACTAGTGACGTCAATCGGTACGGCTGGTCAGCAGGCGGCGGAAGGCGGCGAGTCGCTCGGTGGCCTGCTCGACCGGGCCAGCGTGGCCCTCGGCGACCCACCGGTCCAGCGCGCAGCCGGTCTCCTCGCTCTGGTGCTCGCATCCCGGCGGGCAGGTGTTGGCGCCGTCCTCGAGGTCGGGGAAGGCCCAGAGCAGGTCGGCTGCGGTGACATGGGCCAGGCCGAAGGATCGGACGCCCGGTGTGTCGATCACCCAGCCCTGGTGGTCGGGCAGTTCCAGCGCGACCGCGGAGCTGGACGTGTGCCGCCCCTTGCCGATGGCGCTGACGACACCGGTGGCGCGCAGGGCGTCCGGGACGAGCGCGTTGATCAGGGTCGACTTGCCCACGCCGGAGTGCCCGGCGAACACCGAGGTGTGTCCGATCAGCCGGCCGCGCAGTTCGTCGACGGGCCCGCCGCGCTGTGTGATCACTGCGGCGACGTCCAGGGCCTCGTATCGTTCCAGCGCCTCCTCCGGCTCGGCGAGATCGGCCTTGGTGAAGCAGAGGATCGGCTCGATGTTCGCGGTGAGCGCCGCGACCAGGCAGCGGTCGATGAAGCCATAGCTGGGCTCGGGGTCGGCCAACGCCGCGACGATCACCATCTGGTCGGCGTTGGTGACCAGGATGCGCTCGGTCGGGTCGTCGTCGTCGGCCGTCCTGCGCAGCACCGTTTCGCGCTCGGCGAGCCGTACTATCCGGGCGAGTTCCTCGGTGCCGCTGCGCGCGTCCTCCGAGCCGACCACGCTGACCCGGTCGCCCACCGCGATGCCCTTGCGGCCGAGCTCGCGTGCGCGCATCGCGGTGACCTCGCGGTCCCCGACGAGCACGTTGTACCGGCCGCGATCGACCGTCAGGACCATGCCGTCGAGGGCGTCCTCGTGTGCGGGACGTTGCTTGGACCGTGCGCGGCTGCCTCGGGGGTTGGGGCGGCTGCGGATGTCGTCCTCGTCCATCCGGTGGACGTCGCGGCCGCGGGTGCTCAAGATCAGGCGCCGAGCAGGTGGGTCCAGAGGCCGGGAAAGTCCGGCAGCGTCTTGGTGGTACAGCCGATGTCGTCGACGTCGACACCGTCGGTCGCGAGGCCGAGGACCGCGCCGGCGGTGGCCATGCGGTGGTCGGCGTAGGCGTGGAACGTCCCGCCGTGCAGGGTGGACGGGCGGATCTGCAGCCCGTCGTCCGTCTCGATCACGTCGCCGCCGAGACCGTTGAGTTCGGTGGCGAGGGCCTTGATGCGGTCGGTCTCGTGGCCGCGCAGATGCGCGATACCGCTGATCTGGCTCTCGCCGTCGGCCAGGGCTGCGAGGGCAGCGAGGACGGGCGTGAGTTCGCCGACGTCGTGCAGATCGGCGACCAGCGGGGCGATGCGGCCCGAGCCGGTGACGGTGAGGCCGCGCTCGTCCAGTACGACGGTGGCGCCCATCCGGGTGAGCAGGTCGCGCAGGGCGTCCCCGGCCTGGGTGGTTCTGCTGGGCCACCGCGGGACGGTGACGCTACCGCCGGTGACGAGGGCGGCCGCGAGGAACGGACCGGCGTTGGACAGGTCCGGCTCGACGGTGACCTCGACGCCGCGGATCGGTCCGGGGTGCACGACCCAGCGCTCGTGTCCCGTCTCGACCTCGACACCGGCGGTCCGGATCACCTCGAGCGTCATCTCGATATGTGGCAGGGACGGGACAGCCTTGCCCTGGTGTCTGACCTCGATGCCCTTGTCGAACCGGGCTCCGGCGAGCAGCAGGGCGCTCACGAATTGGGACGAGGCGCTGGCGTCGATCTCGACCAGACCGCCCGGGACGGCTCCGCGGCCGACGACCGTGAAGGGCATGGTGCCGCGGTCGTCGTCCTTGACCGTGACGCCGGCCTGGCGCAGCCCGTCCAGCAGCGCGCCCATCGGGCGGGTGCGGGCGTACTCGTCGCCGTCGAATGTCGAATCCCCTTGTGCCAGAGCCGAAACCGGCGGGACGAACCGCATGACGGTTCCGGCCAGGCCAGCCTGGACGGGTGCGCCGCGTAGCTCGCCGGGTGTTACGACCCATCCCCCGGCGGCTACGCCTTCACTGCCGGGGGGACCCCCACTCTGCCCGTCGTCCCGGATCCTCGTGCCGAGGGCCCGCAGGGCGTCGGCCATCAGCAGCGTGTCGCGGGCGCGCAGCGGGGCGGCGATGCGGCTGGGAGAGTCGGCGAGCGCGGCGAGGACGAGCCAGCGGTTGGTCAGTGACTTGCTGCCGGGCAGTTCGACCGTGCGGTTGACCGGCGCATACGCGCGGGGGGCTGCCCAGGACTCGGTCACGCCACCCATTCTTCCGCACGCGTCGAGCGGTCAACGACGGATGAGCTCGAGATCCAGGCCGAGCCAGTCGGCCAGCGACTCGACCTCGTAGTGGACGGCGTCGGTGGTGGCCTTGTCCCAGGCGTTGTCCTCGTGGATCGCATTGCCACGCAGGACGCCGGCCTGCGGTCGACGACGAGTCGATCCACCGTGCCTGCTCCCGCGTCAACTCGTGCACGTACCCATACTGGAGGTATGTGCGGGCGGTACGTGTCGGTGCGGTCGGACGACGACATCCTCGAGGAGTTCGACGCGGTCATCCCGGACGAGCACTCGGTCATCGAGCCGAACTACAACGTAGCGCCGACCGATCCCGTCCGGATCGTCGTGAACCGGCACGATCTGCGGCAGATCCGGACGGCCGCGTGGGGGCTCGTCCCGTCCTGGTCGAAGGACCGCAAGGGTGCCGCCCGCATGATCAATGCCAGGGTCGAGTCGGTTCCAACCAAGCCCGCCTTCCGCGCCGCCTACGCCAAACGCCGCTGCCTCGTCCCGGCGGACGGCTGGTACGAGTGGCAGGTGCGTGACAGTCCGTCCGGACCGGTGAAGCAACCCATGTACATGACACCGCCGGACGGGCACCCCCTCGCGTTCGCCGGGCTGTACGAGTTCTGGCGCGACCCGGCCGGGACGAGCCCGACTCTCACGACCTGCACGATCATCACTTCCCCGTCCGTCGGCGAACTCGAAGGTGTCCACGAACGGATGCCGCTACTCGTCCCGCGCTCTGGGTGGGCGCGCTGGCTCGACCCGTCCGTCAGCGACCCGGCCGACCTGCTGGCTCCCTGGGACGAGGCCGCGGGAGAGCATCTCGAACTGCGCCCGGTCTCGACCAAGGTCAACAAGGTCGACAACGACGGCCCCGACCTGGTCGCGCGCGTCGACCCGCTGCCGGAATCTGCCACCCTCTTCTGATGATTGTCGAGCTCGAGACGCCCGCCGGCCCGGCACGCGCCGACCTGACGCTGCCCGCCGAGAAGCCCAAGGCGTTGCTTGCGCTGACGCACGGGGCGAACGGAAGCATGAACGCGCCCGACCTGCATGCTGTGCGCGACGCCGCGATCGAAGCGGGGTTCGCTGTGGCGCTGGTGTCGCAGGCGTTCGCCGTGGCCGGCCGTCGCACCCCGCCGAAGCCGGTTCTGCAGGACCCCGCCTGGGTCGCGGCCATCCAGGGCCTGCAGCGGCAGCGCGGTCTCAAGGGGCTACCGCTCTACCTCGGCGGGCGATCCAACGGGGCCCGCGTCGCGTGCCGCACCGCCAAAGAACTCGAGGCTGCTGGTGTCGTCTGCCTCGCCTTCCCCGTCCACCCGCCGGGCAAGCCGGAGAACTCCCGCCTCGGTGAACTCGACAACGCCGGCGTCCCGACCCTCGTCGTCCAGGGCGACCGCGACCCGTTCGGCATGCCACCCGGCGGCAACTACGGGTTGGTCGTCATCCCCGGCGGCGATCACGGCCTCAAGAAGGACCTGCCCGCCATCGCGCGGGCCGTCCTCGCCTTCCTGAACTGACGATCTCGGGCCTCGAACTCGCGCGCTCGCGGTGCACCCGAGGCCCAAGGTCGGTCAGTGGGAAGCGATCGGGGCCAGGATGGCCCCGGCGACGGACAGCAGATCCGACGGAGCCAGCTCCACCTGCAGGCCGCGCCTGCCGGCCGAGACGAAGATCGTGTCGAAGGAGCACGCCGACGCGTCCAGGACGATCCGCAGCCGCGAGCGCTGTCCGAGCGGCGAGATTCCCCCGACCACGTAACCGGTTGCGCGCTGGGCGGCAGCAGGGTCGGCCATCTCGGCCTTCTTCGCGCCGACCGCGGCGGCGAGCGCCTTCAGGTCCAGCTTGCCCGCGACCGGGACGACGCCGCATACCAGGTTTCCCTCCACCGAGGCGATCAGCGTCTTGAAGATCCGGTCTGCGGAGATGCCCAACGCGGCCGCCGCCTCGTCCCCGTAGGAGCCCGCGGACGCGGAGTGAGAGTACGGATGCAGGGTGAACGCAACCTTCGCCCTGGTCAGTGCCACCGTCGCCGGAGTACCACTCGCCACCGGCGCAGAATAGCGAGCTCGCGGAATGAGATTCCGGGATGCGTGGTTCAAACCGTCATGGTGTGCATGACGCAGGGGCGGTCGGACGTACTGTCCGCGATCAAACCGCTAGGCTCGTCAATCGTGGCAGAGGAAACGGTCGAGGAGCGTCGGGCGCGGTTCGAACGGGACGCGCTGCCCTTCCTGGACCAGCTGTACGCCGCCGCGATGCGGATGACGCGCAATCC
>Ga0068859_100004510_pt1 | contig 14208 bp, 7 predicted proteins | sample KBSSwiS22_FD_66585 | JGI IMG/M metagenome (GOLD analysis project Ga0068859, IMG submission 66585) | Switchgrass rhizosphere microbial communities from Kellogg Biological Station, Michigan, USA - KBS Switchgrass S2-2 | ecosystem: Host-associated > Plants > Roots > Rhizosphere > Soil ... | reverse complement strand
AGAGATCGGCCAATACTTCATTCATGCCGCCAAATTCTGTGGCCAACATTTTTTGCATCTGCTCATCGTTCAACGGAGCCAGAATGTGCTCGACCCAACCGGCAAATTTGACTTCAACGTCAAGAGCGGTTTGATCACCCGTGTAGCGATAGGCGTCACGCAATCCGGCAAAGATTTTGTGCTCGACGTACCAAGGCGACCAGAGACCGTTCAGATCGAAGCCGCCTGACTTGATGACGCCATTGCTCAAGTCCTCGAAGCGGACTTTTCCGGCAACTCCATCTTTGTCCATCAGAGCGCCAATATAACCATCGCCTTGCGCGTCCTGGACGAGCTTCAATTCTTTAACAATGTAGTCAGCGCGCTCTTTGAAGCGAGTGTCTCCAGTCGCAGCCCACGCCAGACTTACCGCCGACAGATAATGTCCCGCAATGTGCCCTGTGAGCTGCCGTCCATCGCCATCCCACCCAGCGTATCCCTTTGCCTTGGGTTCCAATTTCGCGCTACGGCGCAGGTAGGCGAGCATGCGATCAGCGTCGAGCTGCAACAAATATTCGAGCTCCAGATCCTGCGCGCGTTTCAGCGGCCCCCCAGTCAGCCGAACGCTTTCAAGCGGCAGCGGACGAGCTTTGACGATTTTTTCTTCCGCAGCGCGAGCAGCATTTTCCGCCAGGCTCAAAACACACGTAACAAGAAGGACAATCGGTACAAGAAAGAAAACTTTCTTCATGGAAGGGAAGACCTCGGGCATCATCGTATACAATATCCAAATTTAAGAAAAGGGCATTTTTGCTGCCATCAACTTCTTTCAAGGAATCCTCTTACCAATGAGCAGTGATATGACTCGTTTGGCGCACGTCACCGCCTTGGGTTGGATCTCCATATTGGTTTTGTTGCCCACGGCCTATTCCCAACAGGAAACCGAGCAAGGCCGCTCTATCGGAAAAGTTTCCATCAATGGTGACCTGATCGTCCTGGAATTGAATGACGGCGTGCTCGGACGAAACAATTTATTTGACCTCACTGGGCGTACTCTACGTTTCACTCCGGATGGTTCACGTTATCGCATCGAAAATCAAGCATTGCAGTGGGACTCGGATTTCGGTCCGGTTTTAACCAATGGTGAAGTTATGCTTCATCAATTCACATTTCCATTTTCAAGTCAGCGTTGGAATTCATTTTTTGTAGATACAACCGGATCGATCAGCTTCGGTAATAAGGAAAAGGACGGCAATACCGATTCCGGACGCGGCGGAAGGGGAGTATCGATCGGTCGATTCGACCCTCTATCGGAAGCCGCGAACAGACTAATCGACAGCGCACCTGCCATCTGTGTGTTTCTCAAACCACGCATGTCAGGACCTCGTTATGTGAAGGAACTGAAGGATCGTGTCGTCATCACCTGGGACCTCACCGAGCCACTCGGCAATATTCAGGATTTCACTTGGTTCAAAACCGTCAATCAATTTCAGGCTGTGCTTCATCAGGATGGACAAATTGAAATGTCGTACCAGGAACTCGCGGCGAAAGATGCCATTGTTGGCGTTTATCCCGTACTTTCCGGTGCAGAGAAACCCTTGGCAGTTTTGAGCGCTGAGGCGCATTCGAATATAGCCGCAAACTTGGATGTTCGGAGTGTCAAACTTTCAACCCAGAACGAAATTGTTCTGAAGGTTGCATTCCAAACCCGAGGTCCGGCGCTTGCCGAAGGCGATGCGAACCTCGACGGAATCACATATCGCTTCATTCTTGATAAATCTGCAAAGGGTCATAGCAACTCCCACCCGACACTAGTTTGGACGGTGCGGGGAGTGGCTTGGCGTGGCAATACACCTCACTACGTTGCATTCGGTCCTGGTGTCTCTCGCAAGGTGAAGGTAAGTGGCGACACCCTGGTGATTCAGGGAGTTTTGCCAAAAACACTCCGCCACGTGAAGCAGGTTACTGCTTACGCCGAGGTTAACGCGCCCGGAGCCTCTTCCGAGCCGGTCGAACGCATACCGTCACAGGCTGTTCGTCTGTTGGGAATCCATAATCCTGAGGTTCACCTTTCTTCACTCGCTCATAAGAATGGATCGTTTGCCGTGGCATACGAATCATTTCACTATCTTGCCTTGCCGAACGACAAGGACCTTTCTTGTTCTGTGATTCAAGCTTTAGGGGACAAGTTTGACTTTCTGGCTTACTACTCTGACTTCCGCATTGATAACCAGGAAGCAGGCACTCCCAGCAATGGTCCGGTAGGAGGCAATGTCACCGGGATCGGTCAGAAGCAACACGACTTGGAAAGCTATTGTACGCAAGGCCGGTTCCAGTGGCAGTTCGTGCAGCCGGTATTTGCGGGATCGAATCAAATGCAGAAAGAGCCGCCTGCAGACGCGCCCATCGGCAGCCAACACGACATAACTTCTTATACCCAGACAGCAGAAAAGAATTTCGGACACAAGCTGCCTCCTTACAACTATGCAATGTCGCAGCTTGGACACGAGATGGGCCACCGCTGGGCGGCATTTGTTCAGGCGAAGGTAAACAGAGAAGAAATTGTCCTAGGCCCGGTTCACTGGGCGCGGGGTTTACAAACTCAGGTGAAATTTCCTTATCAGCGGCCGGTCGAAGCTTCGGCGATGGGCGGTGGCGTGTGGCAGGAGAATGCAGATGGCACATACACGCAACTCGATGACGATTATTATGTGCCGGCAACAGGGTATTCCTATCTTGATTTATATCTGATGGGCCTGATCTCTCCCGCAGAAGTGCCCGACTTCTTTATCTTGAAAAATCTCGAACCAGCCGGCAACGATCCGAACGACCACCCGGTATTCAAAGCAGACAAGACAAAAATCACAATTCAAGACGTGATTGCTGTCGAAGGACCACGTCTGCCTGATGTGGAGCATTCACAAAAGCAATTCAACACCGGGATTGTAGTCGTGGTGGAGCATGGCAAGACTCCGAGCTCCGACCTTATCCAACGAGCAAACGATATTCGCCAGCAATGGATGAAGTATTGGGAAACAACCACCGGCCATCTTTCATCGATGACAACCAATCCGCGCTGAGCAACCCACCGGGCTTGGGGCTATTCTCCGCATGTCCGCGCAACCTTCTCCCGCGACTAGTCATCTCATGCTGTTCCCACATAGCAAGTTGTCCAGCATGTGTATTTCAGCGATTCCGCAGTGTTTTCCTAAGGTTAACTCCCGTTTAGCCAAACCCCCTTTTGTTACACCCTTATTGAGTTGAGGTGCCTCATGAAGCGTCCCATTGTGATAGGTCAGGCCGTATGGCTTATTGTTTTTGCAATCTGGTTGGCGAGTCCAGTTCAGGCTCAATTCCGCGCGTCGCTGCGCGGAACCGTAACCGACCCGCAGGGTGCGGTAGTTCCTGGTGCCACCGTCACCCTGGCAAATAAAGATACGAACGCTAGGTTGGCATCCACATCCGATGACAACGGTATCTACCAATTCAACGCACTGCCAACAGCTCCCTATCAATTGACCGTCGAACGAGAAGGGTTCCAAAAGAAGGTGCTTGATAACGTTCAGATTATTCCTGAGCAGCTTAACTCCTTGAACTTACAGCTTGATCTGGGTAACGTCTCTCAAACCGTAACCGTATCCGACACAATCCAGGCGCTGGACACGGAAACCGCAACCGTCGGCGGCACGATCAGCAATAACCAGATTCAGCATATGCCGACGTTCGGAAGGGATGTCCTGAAGGTCACACAACTGGCCCCAGGATCATTCAGCGACGGCTCGCAGGCGAGTGGCAATAGCAACTACAACCTGCCTGGAACACAATCCGGCGGAGGACAGTCGGGAGGTAACGACGGCATCTTCAAAACCGAAAATGGAGTACAGATCATCTCCAACGGCAACCAAAGCGAAAACAACGGCATTTCAATTGACGGTATCAGTACAACCAGCGCGGTATGGGGCGGCTCAACCATTATTACGCCATCACAGGATTCCGTTCAGGATGTCAAGGTGCTTACCAATAGCTACGACGCCGAGTATGGACGCTTCAGCGGCGCACAGGTCCAGATCACAACTAAAGGCGGCACTAACAATTTTCACGGAGGTGCATTCTTCTTCGCGCGTCGTCCTGGCCTGAATGCCTTTCAGCGGTACAACGGAGAGGGCAATCTGCCTTTGCGAGATGACAACTTCTTTGATCAGATGGGAGGCAATATCGGCGGGCCGATCTGGAAGAACAAAATTTTCGCCTTCTTTAACTACGAGACGGTCCGTAGTCCTGAGCAGAGCGCCAATATCGCCAACGGCTGGTATGAGACCTCGAATCTTGCAGCCTCCGCTCCCTCGGGCAGCATCGCCTCAACTTATCTCAACTTTCCCGGCTCGGCTGTCAACAGCTTGGGAATTAACAATGCCACTTGCACCGATGCCGGTCTCACGGAGGGGGTTAATTGCGCGACGATTCCAGGACAAGGCTTGGATGTTGGTTCACCCTTGACCAGCGGCTTAGGCACACAAGATTTGACTTGGGTCGACCAAGCTCATCCTGGCGTCGGAAATGGTCTCGATGGTGTGGCTGATATTGCAAACTTCATAACCTCCAACAAAACCACTTTCGCTTTTGCCCAATACAACGGCCGGCTCGATGCCAATCTCACCAACAACGACCGCGTCGCCTTCGCGATTTACTACGTTCCCGTCTCAAGAACAAATCTGAATGGTGGTGCAAGGGATTACAACCTGTTTCACCATGATCAGCTGAATGAGGCATTCTCGGTGATATGGAATCACACGTTCTCTCCCACTTTTCTCAATGAAGCCCGGGCCAATGCTGCGGGCTGGCGCTGGAACGAAGTAAGCTCGAATCCGCAGTCTCCCGTTGGACTTCCCACTGATTTCATCGAGCAGACCGGAAGCATCACGCTCAATAATTTTGGACCGAGCGTCGGCAGCATCCTGAATCAGTGGACCTACAGCTTCAAAGATGTGGCCACAAAGATTGTCGGACGTCATACCTTTAAATTTGGCGGCGAAGCGACACGCCTGTTCTACTTGAACGAATGCGCCGGGTGCGGCGTGCCCAGCTATCGATTCTTCAATATCTGGGATTTCCTTAATGATGCACCACATCAGGAAGGCGGCGGCTTCGATCCAAGTACAGGATTTCCCACTACACAGCGGCAGGATGATCGCGAAAACATTCTGGGTTTTTTCGTACAGGATGATTTCAAAGTTCGCAGAAACTTGACACTTAACCTCGGACTGCGGTGGTCTTATTTTGGACCGCTGTACGCCAAGCAAGGCAACATGTTTGTGGCTGTTCCCGGGGCAGGAGCGAATTACCTGACTGATCTCACGGTCCGAAAGGGTGATGCTTGGGACGCAGAGAAACACAACTTCGGACCACAGGTTGGCTTTGCCTGGAGCCCGGGACAGTTTAACGACAGATTTGTAATCCGAGGTGGCTACGGCCTTAGTTACAATCAGAACCAAATCGCAATTTCTGCCAATGTCAACGCCAATCCCGGGCTGATTGTGTTTCCTACGTTAAGCATGTCTGCTCCAAACGCGCCGAATCCCGGCATCATCTACGCCACGTCGTCTGATCCACAGAATCTCAATGGCTATCCTGCGAACCCGAATGCGATTGTCAGTTTTGGATCGAATGGACTCCCTACGAGTGGCGCGGTAAATGTGACTCCCTTTCCTCGTGATTTTCCTACCATGCTCACCCACCACTTTTCGCTCGATACCCAGTATGAGATCGGTCACGATCTAGTTATGAAGGTGGGTTATTCAGGCAGCAAGGGACGCAACCTCTACTTTCACCAGAACGTCAATGCGGTTCCTGCAGCGCTAGGGTTTCAACTAAACCCGCAAATCGGCGGCGGTGACCTGTGGGCGCCTACTGGCCATTCAAGCTACAACGCTTTGCTAACACAATTGACGCACCGCTTCTCAAAGCAATTCATGGCCGACGTGCAGTTTACTTGGGCTAAGAGTCTGGACACCAGCTCCGGACCGTACTTCGAGCAGGACTATCCATATGATCTCAATCTAAACTACGGACGTTCAGACTTCGACGTCGGCAAGACGTTCAAAATTTATGCCTTGTGGCAACCCGTCTTTTTCCACGGCAGCCACTCCTGGATGGAGAAAGTGATTGGCGGCTGGTCACTCGGTGGCCTTTTCACCATGCACTCTGGGTTCCCCTGGACTCCTGTCGTGGGCTTTGGCGGTAGCCTTTATTGTGGAACCTGCGGCTATAGCCAACTCCTGCCTGCCGCGTTCTTGGGTGGCGCAGGCACGAGCACGAGTAATGACGCCTTCAAGACCGTGCCTAACTCGAACTTCCCAAACGGAGGCGCGGCCTACTTTGTGCCGCCGACGTTTACCGCTTTCACCGGCCCTGATTTCGGGCCAGCTTTGCCGCAGCCTCCGGGTATGCGCCGAAATTTCTTGAATCTCCCCGGATACAAAGACGTGGACGTATCGCTGGCCAAGGCCTTTGGACTGCCTAGAATGCCGGTGCTGGGCGAGAATGCCAACTTTGAATTCCGCGTGGATGCTTACAACCTATTCAACAACCTGAACTTCAACCCGAATAGCATTTCGAACAATATCGGCAACCCAAACTTTGGCACGATTAGCACGGCTCTTTCCGGCCGTGTCGTTACGATGGGGGCGCGCTTTAATTTCTAAAATGCAAAGATGGTGGGCTGAGAATTCAGCTCACCATCTTTTCTGGAATTGATACGCCTGCGCTGAACTTCTACCCGGTCAGATAGGAGACACCTGTCGTGCGAATCAGCAAACGCTGCGTCGTTCTTGCAACGATCATCATTTTCTCTGAAGTTCCGCGCCTATACTGCCAAGCCGCGCAACAGGAGCGCATCGAAATCGACACACACGCGCAGACCACTCCATTTCCCCACTTTTGGGAACAGATGTTCGGATCAGGCCGGGCAATTCTTTCTTTGCGCGAAAGCTATCGGGAAGACCTGCGTGCGGTGAAAGGGGTCACCGATTTTCGCTACGTTCGCTTCCACGCGATCCTGCACGATGAGGTCGGAATCTACGATGAAGACGAACATGGCGAGCCGGTTTACAACTTTGCTTACGTGGACCAGATCTACGACGGCCTGCTCAAAAACGGTGTGCGGCCGGTAGTCGAAATCAGCTTCATGCCGAAGAAGCTGGCGTTCAATCCCGATTGGCTACACCCCTTCTGGTATAAGCCAAATGTGTCGCCACCAAAAAGTTGGGACCGGTGGGATGGTTTGATCACACACTTCGCGCGGCACCTGGTGGATCGCTATGGTATTGACGAAGTGTCGCAGTGGTATTTCGAAGTATGGAACGAGCCCAATATTGATTTCTGGGGTGGCATTCCAAGAAAGCAGTCCTATTTCGAGCTGTACGATCACACTGCGCGGGCCTTGAAGGGCGTCAGCCAGCGGATCCGCGTGGGTGGCCCGGCGACGGCTGCAGCCGCTTGGGTCGATGATTTTCTGAAATACGCAGCCGATCACCACACCCCTGTGGATTTTGTCTCCAGCCACGGATACGCGGATGACACCGTGCAGAATCTGTTTGGAACCAACGAAGAGATTCCCGAGGACGACCGCGTATGCCGCGCAATCTCCAAGGTCAGAAAACAGATTCAAGCCTCCGCCATGCCACGCCTGCCCTTGTTCTGGACCGAATGGAATGTGCCCGGGCAGATGGAAGTCCGCGACACCATCTACGTGGGTCCCGCATTGGCCAACACGATCCGAGAATGTGACGGAAATGTAGAGATGATGTCGTTCTGGACTTTCTCTGACGTCTTCGAGGAAGGCGGACCAATTCCCAAGCCTTTCGTTGGCATGTTCGGTCTGCGCGCCAGAGGAGGAATCAATAAGCCGAGCTATTACGCCTATGGCCTGCTCCATCAGCTCGGCACTGAGCGTATAGCCAATTCATCCCAGCACGTTATTGTTACAAAGTCCAAAGATGGCAGAATCGTGATTGCAGCATGGAATCTGGTGGATCCAGGGGAAAGAGGGACAACCCGAAACGTTACATTTTTATTTAGCGGCTTGCCTCAATCGGCGCATGCAAGACTCGAACGCGTGGACAGCGAATACGGAAATGTGCTGAAAGAATATGCAGCAATGGGAAGCCCGCAAGACCCAACACCGCACCAGATAACTCAGCTCAATAGCAAGACCGCGTTGCCAGCTCCGGAAACACTACGCTTCAAGAACAACACAATCGACGTGCAGCTCTCGCCGAATGCACTTGTACTAATGACGATTGGTCCGTAAATCGTGTGGAAACTTCCGCCAGAACTTTGACTAAGACTAAGTTTGAGAGAATTCTTCGCAACTTCATACCGCTACCTCTTGGCCTTGATTACTGTTACTCGTCCCTCGAATACGGGATTTCATCTCAAAAACGAAAACGTAAAGCGCTTCAGCGCCTTTTTGCTCCCACAATTTCCCAAAAATCATCGAAGGTTTTCTCAAGCCAGGTGTGAGGGTTGCCCTGCGATTGCATTGCCCAAATCAACAACGTCCCGGGAACATTGCGCTGAAGCGTCATCGCCAACCCGAGCGGTTTCTGGTCGCGGCGAATTTCCCCACGCTCCTGCCCGATGTCGCAAATCTTTGCCAGCCGCTCGCGGCCCAGTGCGGCGTGTCGCGCATGAACCTGCACCGCTCTCGGTATGGCTACCATTGCTTGCTCCGGTCTTGGATGCAAAAGCTCCTAAACATGTGTCAACCCGGCTTGCACGTATGGCATTGGGAGAATACGGCGTGGGAGTGATGACCGAGCTTCGAGGAGCGTCCAATCACAAAGCTAAGACGCTGCTTCGGTGGAAACTCCTCTGGCCGACATGGCGAGAAGGCTTCGAGGAGGTAATTACAGGCCCACTGCGATCAGCCAGGAAGGGAGCGACTCGCGCTGTTGCTTGATAGAGTCATGCTTGTCGGTCTTACGCTTGGCTGTGCGCCGAACGCTGCATTCGGTTTGTCGCCCATTTTTAAGATGAACTTTCCTCCCTGTGCTATATCCGAATGGCTGAACCAACTTTTGGCATATGGTTTGCCATTCCAGGTTACATCTTGAATATAGGGTTTATCTGGGCCGTTGCCGACTGTTTCGATCTCCAGTTGGTTGCCTCGGCCCAGTTCAATGCTGGCGCTATCAAATAGCGGGCTGCCAAATACGTAATTGCCGCTTACTGGATCTACGGGATAAAAACCGAGCGCGCTCAATATGTACCAAGCGGACATTTGCCCGCAGTCTTCGTTGCCGGCCAATCCATCTGGAGCATTGTGGTACATGCTTTCCAGCAACGAACGCACGCGGGCCTGAGTTTTATAAGACTCTCCCGCGTAAGAATAAAGATAAGCCACATGGTGGCCGGGTTCGTTGCCGTGTGCGTATTGGCCAACCATGCCTGCGATATCGGGAGGCGCATCGGCTGGCAAGTCGGAACTTTGATTAAAGAGCAGGTCAAGCTTGCGCACAAACTCCTTTTCTCCGCCAAACAGTTTCATGTATTCGTGCACATCGTGCTGATTCAGCAATGTGGCCTGCCATGAGTTGCTCTCGGTAAAATCGCGCCACTTCTTGCTGTGTCCCATACCTCTGGGATCAAACGGATCCGACCACTTCCCGTTTGCAAGGCGTCCGCGCATGAAACCTACGGAGGGATCAAAGACATTCTTGTAGTTGCGGGAGCGCTCCAGGAGTTGGCGGTGGTCGTCGATGGCTCCGGCTGCTTGCGCTAGATGCGCAACCGCCCAATCATCGTAGGCGTACTCCAGCGTTTTGCTGACCGCTTCATCTTCCTGGTCACACGGAATATAGCCAAGATCACGGTACTGAATCAGACCCCTGTAGTTATCGGTGAAGGCCCGCTTTCGCCAAAGGGCATAAGCCTTCTTGTAATCAACGCCAGGAATTGCTTTCGTGTGTGCTTCAGCTAACACTGGGGCGGAGTGATAACCGATCATGCAGCCGGTTTCGCAGCCCTGGAGGGGCCATACCGGCACCCCGGCTGGGCTTTGCTCGGCCATGCGAATCATGGTGTTGAGCATGTCAGGCAGGCGTTCTGCCTGAATCAGCGTATAAAGAGGATGCAGGGCGCGGTAGGTGTCCCAGAGCGAATAAGTTGAGTAGTTTTTGGCGGCGGGAGCGAGGCTGTGGACTTCAAGATCCATGCCGCGATATCGGCCATCCACATCGTTGAACAAAGTTGGCGCTACCAGCGCGTGGTAAAGAGCGCTGTAGAAGATTTTCTTGTGGTCGGTGCGATCGGTTTCGATGATAATTCTGCGGAGTTCGCGTTCCCACGCATCAGCTGCGGCCTGACGAACGCCATCGAAATTCCAACCGGGCACTTCGGTTTCAAGATTCTTGAGTGCATTTTCGGCGCTGACTGCCGAAAGACCAACTTTGACTTGGATAATTTCATTCCCGGTTGTCGGGCAGGACAGGACACATTTCAACGAAGTGCCTTTAACGTCGCGCACGGAAGGATCAAGCATTTCGCCGCTGGATACCAGTTGTGCACGGCCGAAAGCCCGTGAAAAACGCATGGCGAAGTAGATGTAGCGGCCGTTGGCCCACTCGCCCACTCGTCGCCCCCCCAGCAGCAGATCGTTGCCGGCAATGCGCAATTCTGACGACAGAATGCGAGGCGGTTTGGCAACACCATGTTCCAGGTCAACGATGAAATGACTAGTCGAGTCCGCGGGAAATGTGTAACGGTGCAGGCCCACGCGAGCGCTTGCAGTCAACTCGGCCGTAATTCCGTAATCTTTCAACACTACTGAGTAATAACCAGGTTCGCCATGTTCGTCAGAATGGGAAAAGCGTGAGCGGTAGCCGGCAGTCGAATCTTCCGGCGAGCCTGGATTGATATGGACTTCGCCAAGGGAAGGCATCAACAACACATCGAGAAGATCAGCGGCGCCGGTGCCACTCAAATGGGTATGACTAAAACCCATAATGGAAGTGTCGCTGATGTGGTAACCGGAGCAATGGTCCCAATCCCCAACCCCAGTGTCCGGACTGAGCTGTACCATGCCAAAGGGTACTGTCGCGCCAGGATATGTATGCCCATGACCGCCAGTGCCTATAAGAACGTCGACCCATTGGTTCATGCCACTATTGGCTGGCACAGCGTCGCTGTTTGCAAACATTCGTCGATCAAGCCCCAGCGCCAAACCGGAAACCGCAGCGGATTGCAGAAATGACCTTCGAGTAAAACTCGCCATGGATGTCTAATCTTGTTGGAAACCGTTAGGTTCAGCCGCGCCGCAATATCTGCGGGCGTTCCTGACTCAATTTCACGATTAGTTCGCCGAACAGTGAATTTGCCCAGGCAAACCATTTCCGCGTGAACTTGGATGGATCATTCTTGTCAAACGCTTCGTGCATGAAACCAGCCCCTGCGTGCGTGGCTTTTAGCCAAAGCAAACATTGTCGAATCTCTTCATCATCCGAACTGGTCAGCGCTTGCATGATGATCGACATCGGCCAGATCATGTCCAATCCCTCGTGCGGCCCACCGACACCTTTCGCAGCAGTTCCCTCGAAATAGTAAGGATTGGATTCACTCAATGCACGTGTGCGCGTTCTGCGATAGGTTGGTTCATCCAGCGAAGAGCAACCTAGATAAGGGAGACTCATGAGGCTAGGGACATTAGCGTCATCCATGAACAGTTGATTGCCGAAGCCATCCACTTCGTAAGCCCAAACATCTCCATGTTGCGGGTCTTGAAGGCGTGCATACTTCGCCAGCGCGGTCTCAATCTCGTCAGCAAAACTACGGCATTCAGCAGCCAAATCACGGTCATGCATGATCTCAGCAGCCATCTCCGCCACTTGCCGCAACGAGACCATGGCAAAAAAATTGGCCGGTATGAACAAGGGATAGATGCACGCATCATCGGAGGGGCGGAACATGGAAAAAATCAGCCCCACGGGACGCGCAGGATTCCCGTATCCGTCTAACGCTTGCGTGTCTGTGGGCGTTTCCGTGTTGCGCTGAAATCGATAGTTGCCACGGCCGTGCTTTCTCTGCTGATCGCGCAGAGTTGCGACCACTAAACGCATGGCGCGTTCCCACTCGTTGCCAAATGGAGAAGTATCTGCGGTGGCGTGCCAGTAGGCATAGGCCAGACGAATACAATGGCAGAGCGAATCCACTTCCCATTTGCGTTCGGCGACTCCGGGACGCATTTCAGTCAGATCATTTACCGCCCAGGAGAGCGGCTGCTTGACTTTGGGGTCAGGCAAAAATGCATTGGCGTAAGGATCGAGTAGAATTGAGCGGCTTTGCCGTCCGATCAAACCTTGAAAAAGCCGCTTAAGATCGCCGTCGTCTTTAGCGAGTGCGAGATAGGGCCATACTTGGCTGGATGAATCCCGCAGCCACATCGCGTCAATATCCCCGGTGATGATGAATGTATCCGCATTCCCATTCACAACTCCGGTCTGCACCGCCGTGTCGAGAGTGTTGGGGTAGCAGTTTTCAAACATCCAGGCCAACTCTGGATCGGAAATGTTCGACTGGACGCGGAGGATGGTTTGCTCCACCGCCTGCGAAGTGAATTTGCGTTGTTGTTTTGGCGGCCTGCGGGAAGGGAATTGCTCCGATGCATTACTGCTTTTGGCCCATAAAGAAGATGCCATCAAAGGCCCGAGTGCCATTGCTTTTAGAACTTGCCGTCTGGTAGCGATGCCGAATCCCTCCACGTTTCAGTGTAGCTGATACTCAAATCTGAGGTAAGCGAGAGGTATGTATATCGAGACGACATGACTGCTCACAGCATGCACCGCCACGGTCGCAGAATTTTGTATTGCCACGTTTCTCCGCTCGGGAAACTGAGCCGAAGCTGATTTCTTACTCTCAACCTTGTTTAAAACAGGTCCAGGGTCTGGAGGTTGATTCTGAACAATGGCAAGAAAGATCCTGGAACCATGGCGCGCGGCAGTCGAAGTTCCGGTGGTAGGAAAGCAGATTAGTTCAGAATCCGTCTATATCGCGCTCGGTTACGGATTAGGAACAGCAGCCGCCACTTCGCCAGAGTAAGCGCTCTCGTTGGAGCTTGAGTCCACAGCTGTAGCAACATAGAAGTAAACCTGTCCTGATTGCACGCTGCTGTCGGCGTAATTGGTTGCCGTATTCAATGAGCTGTTGACTCTCGCGTAAGGTCCACCGGACTGGGTCCCGCGGTAGACGTTGTATCCGGCCACAGTGGACGTGCTGGCAGCCCAGGTCAGGTTCACGACGTGTTGCTGCGCCACTTGAACACCGGTTCCACTAAACGTCGACGTGGAGGGCGAGTTAGCTGCGTTGCTTGCCAGTGAAAGATTTCCGGAGACAGCGCCAGCGGTCTGAGGAGCAAATGTAACCGTAAATGTCTTGCTGGTGCCGGCCTGGACCGTGACTGGGAAGGTGATGCCACTTACTGAATATCCTGCACCATTCCAGGCAGCGGAGGAAATATTCACATCCGCATTTGTGGCCTGGATGGTTTCGGTCAGATTTTTGCTGCTGCCAACATTTACATTCCCGAATGACAATTGCGCCGGCGTCATCGTCAACTGGCCAGTCTGAGTAGTAGTTGTTCCGTTGCCATCAAGTGGTACCGATGCCGGATCGGTGGCTCCTACGACATCGACGGTCAGATTTCCCGAAGCGCTCCCAGAAGCCGTCGGTTTGAAAGAGACGGCAATATCTGTGCTCTGGCCCGGGGCTAATTCCACTGACGATGTATTGCTGGTCGAAAAACCGGTTCCAGTGGCTTTGACCTGCGACACCGTCACACTCGCACCACCAGCAGCGGTGGAGTTGGTAAGCGAGATATGCATGGTTTTGGTGCTTCCCACCGTCACGTTGCCGAAATCTAGGGTGGAGGCGCTAAGGCCTACTTGCGCTGCGGCCTGATTTCCTGTCCCACTACTATTTGTGTTGGACTTGCTCGACTGCATGTTGCAGCCGGAAAGGGTGAGTACTACAGCCAGCGTGATAACAGCAATGGCGGCATTTTGCCAATGGCGCGGGGGAGTCATTGTGTCTTGCATCACGTGTGATTATCTGGACCCCGGCTGAATGCCGCCAGAGTCCGGAAATGCATGTCGCCCCGGAAATCGGGACTACCACTTAGGTAAGTAACCAATCCCTAAGTTGCTGACTACACAACATCAGTAAGACAAAGCCAATTTT
>Ga0068859_100004509_pt1 | contig 14209 bp, 13 predicted proteins | sample KBSSwiS22_FD_66585 | JGI IMG/M metagenome (GOLD analysis project Ga0068859, IMG submission 66585) | Switchgrass rhizosphere microbial communities from Kellogg Biological Station, Michigan, USA - KBS Switchgrass S2-2 | ecosystem: Host-associated > Plants > Roots > Rhizosphere > Soil ... | reverse complement strand
GTTTCCGTTGGCTGGATTTACGATCTGATGTTCATAGCTTAGGAGATTTGTCCCATTCATTGCCAAGCTATACGACGGACTGGACGAACGGCGAATGTCCTGCTGATGGGTGCCGATTACATTGGTTTGTTTATTGGCTCCAGTTCCAACGGTTAAGGCTAGGTCAGCCCCTCCTCCTCCAGCGTTGTATCTTCCAGTGCCAGTGGACAAGATACCTAGGCCACCACTGCTATAAGTCAAACTCTCAGCACTTGTATTGTTTGTTCCATAGAGATTGCTAGAGAGGGAATACTGAATTGCCGAATCTCCACCCACAGGGGTAGCACCACCAGTGGAGGAAATCGTTAGCTGTTTCCCAAGAGCATTTGTGGTGAAGGTGATATTCGACCCCGCCGCCAATTCCATCTCCTTTCCAAGAATCGACTCTGTGAACCAGTATGTGCCATTATACACGAAGGTAATGACTTTTACACTATTCGAGGCAACAAAGAAAGAGGTTTGGTTGGTGGCTTGTGAGACATCAAAGAAGGTTGTTGGAGCGCCATCCTGGTAGACTGTGACTGTGATGTTACTAAACGGATTAGAGTTGCTCGTGTTGGTCACCACCAATGTCACAACTTCACCAAGGATCTCTGTTCCATTAAAGGAGATGATCGTATCTTGGTTGGTGGGAAAGAGAAGAAGTTTTCTGACGCCCGTTCCAACGACGATATTGGAACCCGTGGTGATGGCAGGCGGATAGTTGGTTCCTCCTCCACCTCCGCTTGGAGCAACCCATTGTCCACGGCCTGTTGAGTCAACTGCACTCCAAACGTAGCTTGCAGTGGCTCCAGAAGGCATAAACAAGCTTCCATTAACCTGTAAGGCTCCTGTTTGGTTAGTGACACTTCCATCAAGAGTGACGTTGAGTGAGTTAGTGCGGTCAGTTGACACTATCCCTTCAATGGTGACAGTCTGTGCAGAGTAGGCAGAGATAGCATTACTAGTTGTAGAAGAAGAACGGGTTGAAACATTCTTAAGATGCAATCCAGAACCCTCAACTTGAATCGGGAAATTAGTAATTCCTGTTGTTCCTCTAGAGTCAACCTCTATCCCTTCAATCCTTGTATCTCCTCCAGAGTGATAGATACCTCTTCCATCAGAGACTCGGAGATAATGTCCACTAACGAAGTTGGTTCCACCAGTAAAGTTGATGGCTTGTCCAGAACCAGTGTAGATGATATGTGGACAGAAGATCCATTGGTTTCCAACACTTCCGTTGATGGCATAGCTACCAGACGACTCGATCTTCTGCGCCCAAATCCATTGCTCTGGAAAACCGCCTCCTGAAAGATCTACGGCAAGACCTGCTGAGTTGATTTTCTCGCAGATGACATATTGCTTGCCTCCGGTATAACAGCCAACTGCGCCATTGATCTCTTTAACCATTACCCAGGCTTTCCATCCAGCACTTGCAATCGGTGTCGCTACACTAGCACCGTCATGGTAAACAGCAGCCGAGGCTGAATACCACTTATCACCCGTCATGTAAATGTTGTTGGTTGCACGTCGGTCCGGCTCCTCACCCCAGTAACAATACCCATCTACCCGCATAAATCCCACATTCACATAGGATTCACCGTCTTCCCAGTAGATACCATTAAAGCCTTCACTACCTGCACCAGCAATAGCGTCGTTGAAGTTATCACTATCAATAAAATCAACAACGAAGCGGTTGGTTCCATCTTTTAGGTGTAGAGCGGCAAACCCTTGGATCGCTAAACCTCCAGGCCATGAACCATGGATGGAGTTGAGCCTGGCATTGATCTGGCTTAGCTTGTTGGTGATGACGAACGCCCCACCAAAGTTGGTAGTGAAAGGATCACCTCCAATGACGATATCACCTGCTCCCCAAATCGAGCATATGACGGGACCATTGGTTCGATCGTCGAAGATCCCATATCCACCACGAGCGTTGGCTGTATAGTTGGTGATTTTGACTCCTGAGTTAAGGAAATAATTAACTCCATTCTTGAGAAGAGAGAACTCATTATAGGTTCCCGGTCTCACTATGATAGTATCCCCACTCAACGCTTTGTTCTTTGCTGCTGTGATGGTGGCAAATGGACGAACTTGGTTGGTTCGGGCACCAGTGGAGTCATTACCATGTGTTGCATCTACCCAGATCAACTTATCTGCTGGGATGTTTGTGATGGTTCCAGATGAAGCGATGGCATCGAGTTGTTGTTGGATGGTTTGGGAGGTGTTGATACCATCTAGAGTAAAAAGCTCCAAGTCACTAATCGCTGGACTTAGAGCAGCGACGAGATTCTGATTGTCATCAAAATAAGCTGCTCTACGACGAAAACCGGAGTTACTAAGAGTTAGAGAGCTTGAAGGATTTAAGAGAACTTGTGATTCAAATGTGGCTGATCCGGCGTTAGAGATGCCTCCTACGAATTGCACCAATCTTGAATCGAGGTTGGTGACTGCCAAATTGGTAATCCAGAGAACTCCGTTGTTTGTGGCAAGAGAGAGACCAGCAGCCGCAAGGAGGTTACTAATCCCCATGCGAAAGAAGTTATCCGTAAGGGCTAGTGTGGTGTTACCGTTGGTTAAATCTCCAGAGGCGTTGAGACCGATGATCCTAGAAGCTGTTAATGCCGGGAAGGTGACTCCACGAAAGGTGGTGTTTGTGCCTTTGCCGTTAGAGGTGGCGATGGCATTGGTAAGGGCAGCGTAGACGGCAGCGTTACTAGAGGCATTAAGCTGTGCCACCGTGACTGCTCCAGTCGCTCCACCAATTCCACCCCAGCGTGTCAACGTGTAAGGTGTCACCGCCTTGAAGCGATTCACCCCCGCGTCCACCTCTGCCTGGGAAGCAGGTGCGTAAACGGGTTGCCCTTTCAAGTCGTGTTCGGTAACCGAACACAACAAGATTAGCAAAAGAAGCGGCCAGTTAGGCGTCAGCTTGAACAAGTGCTCGAATCGCATAGTCAGTGCCTGCTTTGAATGTTAACGTGGAGCCAACAAAACCAGCGGTGAGGTCAGCTACCCTCACTGTGCATCCCTTTCGCTCCGTGGGTGCTTGGAAGTGACGAGGAACGAGGCCACCCTTGCCAAACATTTGGGTGAACGTTCCCCCATTGGCGAGAACCTTCACCAAACTCGATTTATCATTCACATTGGCCGTGTCGGTTGCCTGGGTGACGAAAGCCACGTCAACTGTGTCGTTGTTGACGAGGTCCAATCGAAGAAGGCGATTCTTCCACGTGGGGGCTTGGGAGGCTTCACTCCAGATCTGCTTACTGGCCACTCCCGTAGTGAGGTCACCCACAATGGAATGAACAGCGGAATCGAAAAAGTGGTCGGTGTCAAGCACGCAGGTCAAATCAAGCCCACTTGCAGCAGCCACGGGCACATACTTCGTTTCATCTGTCGAAATCGCAATCGTGCACTCCGTTAACGAAAGGTCCTCTGTGAATGGCCAGCCAAACGCTGCTCCACTTCCAGGTGCCCACACACTCTTCACTGCCGGCACATCGTTCGTTGCGACGTCGAGTTTTTGGTGAAACTGGATAAACAAGTCCGCCGCCTGGGCATTCCACCCATAGATGCGTTTGATTATCGCAGGTCCCCATGCTACTCGCTTGGTGAGGTCAGCTGCTACCATTGAGACATACATAACAAGAAAGGGTTAGGCGACCGCAACAACTGGAATAAGGCGAACATCTCTACGGTCGAGATAGCGAGGTTTGCCAAGGTTATATGGAGGACACTGCCTGGAAGGATACGCAGAACGAAGACGCACAAGGTGCTCCTGAGCCTTCCGTATGGCCAAAGGAGCGTTAGGCTGGTTTCGCATCAACAAGTAGTCTGCCGCAACAAAATACACAAGGAGGAGATCGTCTAGGTCGGCTTTGTCGGAATCCGACGAAAGGGCGAGAACGTTCCGCTGTCCTGTGAAGCGAAGTGTCTGTGCGGTGTTGGGGATGGGCCAGACTTCAACTTGGTCGGGGTTACTTCCTTCGGAGGTGTTGGTGATGAGTTGCCACCTTTGGATTGGGTCGATTCTTTCACCGAGGTCCGAGTTTTGGTAGTTGTACTCTTCCGTCCCGATGCCGTAGTCGATTTCTTCATACTTGGAATTGTAGAAGCGATCAACTCGAACGGGGCGTTCAAAGTTGATGCCACAAGTTAAGGCACGAATGTCTGCCGTGGGGAGGTTGGCAAAACGAGTGCCCGCGACAAAGCTCAAATCCCACCGATGCTCCAAAAAAGGCCAATCATACGCAAGGGCGAGGTCTTTTTGCTTGTTCGCCAACGCGTAGTTGTATTCCGTGTCAGCAACAGAATTGGTCTGTTGTGCATCACGAATCTCCGCCTTAAGGTAGGCGCGAATGGTGGATAGAACTGTGCCGCGAGACATGGTTAACCTTGGGGTTCTTGCTTCTCGTCTTCACCTGCGGTGAAAAGCCGTTGGCCGGGAATCTCGGACTGCACCCCCACTTGCTGCGCTTCAGCGAAGTCGGTTGGGAGTTGGGGGATAGCACCGGGAAACATAGCTTTGACACGTTTCTTACCGTATTTGGAAACGAGAAAGTCTCGTTCCTGGGCGGCGGTGAACTTGCGACGCAATACAATTTGTCGAAGTTCGCCAAGCCGGCTCTCCGCCTGTTGGATTCGAGCACGGTAGGACTCTTCCCGGCGTTCACGGATCTCCTGAGTCAACTCCAACTCCTCCAAAGCCTCCAACTCCTTTTCATACTTTTCAACAACCGCCTGGAGTTTATCCATCTCCGGTTTCTCCGCATCGTCGGGGATGGGTTTAAACTTGACCACAGGATTGCCACCTGCCCGGCTATGGTGGTCGGCCACGAGAAACATCACCTGCGCGGGACTGACATACAAAACGGGAATGCTGGAACCAATTTTGTCCATCTTCAACTCAATATGTGCTAGTTTTTGCATTTGAAAGTGCCCCAGAGACTGCTGAGGCGCCAGGATCACTTGGTTATGGAATGAAACCACCAATGCCCAGCTTCACGATTGCCGGGGAGTTCGTGATGGCGGTCTCGCCACCCTGGATGAATTGGTTAGTAACGTAACGAACACGGAGGGCGCGGGCACCTGGCCACTTCCAGAGGGGAACGTTGGTGGAATATGTAGTAAACCACCCCCCTGGAACGATAATGCTCCAATCATCCGAATGACTTGTTGGAGTAGTGCCCGGATCAGTCTGTGTATTGGAGCCATCCCACACAGGAGCAATGTTTATCCCAATCGGACCGTTGGTTTGCCAGTTACCTGCAATCTTCACGAAGAGCGTAAGGGCACTTCGCGCATAGTTGGTGTTGGCATTTTGGTCCGTGGCGTAGTTACCACTCACAATTGGCGGACGGCCTTCACGGTCGCTCCAAAGAGGAACATCGTTAAACAACGTCTTCGTTGTATTAACATTCGTTCCACTTGCTGCACTGCGCGCCTGAGTGTTGGCATTTGTCCAAAGCACATTCGTGCTATGGATCAAACCCGCATTCGTCACCGCAGTGATGAGGTTTGTCAATCCCTGCGCTGTGCCCAACGAGTTGGTGCCAGTGTGCACTGCTTGCACAGCAAGGAATGACTTGAACTGAAAGATTTGCCCCATTGCCACGAAGGGTAGGAGGAGCACCGGGAGAACCAAAGAAAGAATTTTCATGGTTTGTTTTCCTTTCGAGTTAGGCGATTTTGTACGCACCTTGGCCGTTCAACTGGTTGATAGCGAGGGCCTCCGTGTTGGTCATACTTTGCAGCATAATCATGTAGTTGTAGGGGCGAGCAGGCTTGCTCAATTTGTTGCGTTCGCCCGACATGGGACGGAGGCGAGTGCGTCGGCTGTCAAGCACAAAGCAATACTTGCCAAGGCCCAGCGTGTCGAGGGTGGGGTCATACTCAAACGTGCCGATGCCCTTCACACTGATCTTGTTGAGGCCAATGTCCACACCGGAGGTGAAGCCAGTCGTGGTGTATTCGCCCTTCTGTTGCACTTCCCGGGAGATGGCATCCCAAAAGTCGGCACCACAAAATGCCTTATTGGGCTTGCCACCATACCGTTGAAGCTGAATCGCTTCGTTGCGGAAGAAGATGGACATGGTTTGGTTCCCCGGCGAAGGAGCCAAGTCGAGCTTCTTACGGGATTGCCACCAGATGTAGGTGGCTTGGGAGAGGCCACCAACGGTGCCAACCGTGGGATCGTCCAGCAGGAGGGCGCGTATACCGGGGACCTGTGCCGCGTCCTGCGAGCCGTCGGCCCACAACATGTTGTTGTTGGCGCGCGCCCAGGATTCGGCGAAGTCTTCAAGGCGATTTTCAAGGATACCCACAAGGCGGGTGAAGCCGTCACCGGAGTGATCGCTTGTGTTGCTTTCACCATCGGTAACGCTGATGCCGTCTTTCTTCAATTCCGTGTGGGTGATGACCCAACCGGCATGGACTTCCTTCCAGGGGTATTGGGCCTGGAGGACGTTTTGAGCCTGAAGGAAGGACAGAGACTGATCGTCTGCGTATCCTGCCATGAAACCGGCAGTATCGGCCATCACCGTGCCCTTCACGGGCTCGTTGACGTACAAATTACCACCAGAGAACTCCTTCGCGTTGCTTTCCAACCACGCGAGAAGAGGTCGATCCTGCATCGTCTGAAGCAGGGCAGGGCCACGAGTGTAAAACTGTAGTGCACAATTGGCCAAATCGTTCACTAATGGAGCACCAAATGTTGCCATAAACGTTAATCAAACATTGAAGCCATGACGTTTTGCTATCGCTGCCATGGCGCCTTTGAGTGTTGTTGGAGCAGCCACAGGGGCAGCGCCGGATTGAGATGTGCGAATGGTTTTGGAACCATTAACCGGAGGAGTGAAGCGTTTGGCGAAGGAGTTGACAGCGGTATAGGCTTTCTCTGCCGCTGCGGCGAGTGCTTCCACGGAGCCTTTACCTTCTCGTAGGGAACGACCAAACTCAACCTGGAACTTATCCAGCCAAAACTCATACTTCCCATCTTTGCCGTTCTTGGAAGGGACAAAGTCGGGATCGGTCTTGGCCTTCGAGGCGTAGAAGTTTGAGAGGGTCGACTCGTAGGAACGAGTTAGTTCAGCTTGCCGCTGCTGCACGGTGCGCTGCTGGAATTCCTGACCTTGTCGCTCGGACAATTTGAGCTTTGCTCTACTCTGTGCGAGTTCTTTGGCCAAATCCAGCTTGAGTTCACCAGCGTCGACAGCAGCCTGGAGGTCTTGGGGAAGAACGGAACCCGTCTCGGCTTGAACCTGTTGCAAGTAGGGCTGCAAAAGGGTTTGTCCTTTCTGGGGGTCGCTCTTGATGGCTACCAAAGTTTCAAACCACTCATTAAACTCCTTTGGGGAGATTGAGTGTTCCTGGCAATACGCCTGAATTGACTCTTGGGCTTGAACAAATGGTTGCCACTCCTTAACCTGTGCCTCTGCTTGATTCTTCGCTTCGATCACTTCTTGGAAGCGAGTGTATGGAACCGGACCTTTATCGTCCGTTTTCTCTTCACTCTCTTCCTTCTCTTCGGTTTCTGTTTCCTTTTCAAGGGTTGTGGTTTCACTCGTTTCCCCCTCTTCCACCGGCGGGGCTTCGCCCTCAGGGGTAGTGGGAGTTTCCTCCTTGGCTTCCGTGGCCAAGTGCTTGTCCATCACTCCCTTGAGAGCGTCGGCAAGCCCAGACGGTGGAGAGGATTGAGTTGTCTGCGCGGACGAAGCGCCCTGTGCGTCGGGAGGGGTAGACGATGCCCCTTCGGCTGCTGCCGGATTAGCGTCTGTTTGTGTTTCCATAAAAGTCTTGGCTGGTCACCCCTAAACCACGGTAAGGTTGGGCGAATGGTAGTTTATGCGCCTCATTTAAGAGGAGGAGGGTTTTCCTGGTTACCATTGCCAGCCAAAGGGGGTGCCGTCGACTCCGGCCGATTTGGGGCAGGCGGTTGAGTTGGCTCGCCTGGGCGGGATGGACCGGGAGTCGACGGCGGTTTAGCTCCACCCTGCGCCAACTGTGGGGGAACCAAAGGGAAAAACTTGGAGACCTCGAGGTTGTCACCAAGGCGACGAACACCTTCTTCGACAACACCCACTGGATTACCTCCCGCGTTCAGAATAAGGGGAGCGAGGTCACGGAAGTTGGAGACCTCTATTGCTTTGTTGGGACGGCCGGAGGAGGCAGCCTGAACCTGCACGTAGATTTCGTTAAGAAAGTCTTGACGGGTCTGTGGGTCTGTTGGAAAAGCGGAGCCGGGACCCACAATACGACGAATAGTCTCGGCAGACATTCCCTTCAACATCATCTCGCCTTCGGCCTGGGAGATTGCAGACAAAAACATGTCAAGGTCATCGACATTGCTCGCTGCCACATCCATCCGAGATTGTTCAGCAATGGAGCCAACGGTTGCGGTAACGTTGGGTTGGGCCGGCCCCACGTTTGCTTGCTGCATTCCAACTCCAATAAGGAGATCCTGTTCAAGCGGAGCGGTATCGTATAACTTGGGGTCAACTGGCAACACGGGAATGGGGGCGAAGACGTCAGAGAGTTGCTGATCTGGGGGAATGTTTTTTAACCCAATGACATCATTGGGTGCACAGTTAACCATCTTCTCAAGGTCCTCATCCGAGAGCATTCCTTGGCGGGTGTAGTAGCGAGGAGCAGATGCCCGACGATGGTCTCGAAGATCGTTTCTTGTCCGGTTCCATTCCTTCTGGGGGGATTTACAGATTTGAACGTCGCTTGGAGGGTAGATGGAGGTTTTGGAGTTGGGATCTACCTCAATGTCGTTGAAGGTGAGGGTAAAGTGTTGCCAGAAGCCGGTGACAGATGGAGTTGGCACCTCTGGGGGAAGGAGGAGCTTCTTGTAACCATCACAGACAAAGAACTTGGTCTTTGTGGTTTTATCCCAAACCTCGTAGGCACAACCAAGGCGCTCCCCACTGTCCTTCTCTCCACCAAGGGGTTTCTCTTGTGGAACGAATTCCTTGGCAGATTGGTCCGTGCCACTGGAATCAATATTGATGTCGGTGTTGAAGATGGCGTTTAACTCGTCGATGGGGAGAATGTATTCCTGGGCAATCCAACGGGCGCCGACAAACTCCTTTATGTTGGAGCAACGGGGGTCAACGATGACGCTGTTGGCCAAGGGAAAGTCGCACTCGATGCGTTCAGAAAGGTGCTCTTCCTCTTGTAAGGCTTGGCTGGCGCCAACAGACATCACCAACGAACGAAGAGTGGCAAAGTGGGCGCTATCCTTGTCGATGCCATCTTCCTCGATGCGAAACAAGAGTTCCTTGATTCGGTGAATGCGGGCGTCGATGCTGTCCTTAACGTCAATCGAGGAGATTTCAATGTATTCGGAGTTGTCCTTACAGAAGATGGGGCGGGCAAACGCAACGCCACAGATGACTGCTCGCCTCACCGCCTGCTTCATTTGCCCCTTGAATTCTGGTTTCTGGGCATCCATGAAGTACTGCAACCCATACTGCAACGTCTTGGCCACCCGCTTCACCAACCTCTTCCGCTCTTGTCCCTGGAGGTAGTCGTCCATCAACGAGGAAATCTCTGGGGGAAGAGGGGCTCCTCCTTGTTGAAGAAGAGTCGCCTGCACCGCCGCTTCCCGCAAAGAGTCAATTTCTTCGTCCCAAACCGAATATTCCATTCGGGGGCGCTGAACGACGTCAATGGTAGGATTTTTCGCATACAGGGTGGCGACCTTCTGGTTGACCACTCGGAGGGTGATGTTGTTTACATAGTCATCTGTGTCGATTGTCTTTTGGCCACGCCACTGGAGGCCAGTGGTGAATTCCATGTTATCCCGCATGCGCTCGAAGTCGGCTTTCCACTTTGCCTTGGCGGCGGTGATGCGGTCAAGCCACTTCTTCACGAAGGCGCGCTCCTGGGCGTCCTCGGGAGTGTTGTCCTGGTCCTCCTGCCGGCCCACGTTGGCGATGGAGGTGTCAGGATATGGCTGTAGGACAGAGATCATCGACCTTGGTATCTGACCTCATATCGAGAGGCCTGTCTCTTGGATTCCTTCTTCAACCAACCCATTGTGGGACGCCAATCACCGAGAACGGTTTCATCTACTTCTGGCTTAACGAGGACGGTCTTGGCCATAGAATTAACCCCAGCGCCCAGGTGAGCGAGGAAATCGGTGAAGTCATCGGTCTTACCTCCAGGAAACATAAGCAGTTCGTGCATTGCACTAGGCCACCAAGAAGCGAAAGAGGGAAACTTGACCCGCAACATGGACATTCTACCTTGAATGGAACGTGCGCGGACATCCTTAGCACGGGCTGGAGTAATCTCAGTGATGTAACCATAGACTTGTTCGTCCAACATCATCTCACGGAGAAAGGGACCCCACGCTTTGCTTATATGCCCTTTCTCGGACCAAAACATGAGAGGGTTCCTCCGCCGCATGAAGTCGACGAAGGCGTGGCAAACCTCCTTGGGACCGGCAATCTTCCAGAACAGGTCGGGCAAAATGTAAAGGAAGCCTTGTTCGTCAAGGGCGGCGCCACCAAAGCAACTCCGGTTGGCGTCATCCTCCTCGGACACAGCCCAATCGCCCGCCCCGTAGATACGAGGGTTTTTGGCCATCAAGGCGTCGTATTCGTCACGGGTGTATGTGAGAAGCCAGTCGCGTTTGAAGTAGTTACCTTCCTCGGGGGCGGGACGTTGCTGATACAATCCTCCAAACGTTCGTGGAGGGAGCGCCTTCACTTCCTCGGCCATGTCTGCAGTGAACCATTCTGGCCACAACCTCTCCCCCACAGCCCGGCCAAGGCAATCGTTGTCTTCGGCAAAAAATGGTATGGAGATGATTTCCCACTTTTGTTCCTCCTTATCCTGAATACGACCAACGAGGTCGTCTTCGTGCCGACGGTTGGCTACAATGATCTGGATGGCGTTGGGTTTAAGGCGTGGCCAGAAATCGTTGATGTACCAAGCCCATTGCTTGTCCCGGATGAGTTTGGAGTCGGCATCCTCTTGGGAGCCGAGGTAGTCGTCGATGGCTCCAATGTCAGAACGGCGGCCAGCAAGCCCAGCACCGACACCCACACAGACATAGGAAGCACCATTCGTGGTTGACCATTCATGCACCGCGCGGCTATCGGAGCGAAGGTTGTAGCCGAGGATTCGGTGGTGGGTTTGGATGGAATTCCGACATTCTCGGGAGAAGGACTCGATCAGCTCGGCAGAGTGGGAACACCCAATGATACGGGGGTTGGGCACGCCGTTCTGGATGAAACGTTGGATTGCCCAGGTTGGATAGATGACAGAGGTGTAAGAGGACTTCGCGGAGCCCGGTGGCATCAGCACCATGATCCGCCGGCACGGGTTGCCCGTCTTGGAATGCACCAACTTCCCATCGGTCACCGCCTGGAGTGTGGAGAGAAGCAGTCTGTGGTGAAGCGCCGGCACCCACCCCCGATCCTTCCCATAGTAGGTCGCCCACGAAACCAAATCCTCTCTCACCCTTCTCCGTTCGAGGAGTTCGCTGGCAATCTCTGGTTTTGGGATGATGTCCTGCATTGCACGATCCCCAGCCTGGGGCTGGTTGGGCTATCCTCTCCCCGTTGTCACTGCAATCTCTTGGGCAACCGCTTTTGCCGCCGTCACCCACGCTGCTGCGATCTGCGGACTCTTCACCGTCATCTCCGCGAAGCTTGGCAACGGATCACCGTTAAAGCTTTTCCAATCTCTTTCCTGACAATACGCATCGTACGCCACCCGTCCTAGTTTTTGATCTTGTGATTCAATCATATGTTTGTTCAGGACCCCGAGCCAGAGGCTCTCAGCGGTGGTCTACTGACTCTGCCCAAGCATTTGGGCCAACTCCTCATCCGTCAACTCCTTCGGGTCAACCTTCCCGTGCATGACAAGTTGGGGGGCAGTTCCGTACACCCTATTCAGGATGTCATTCGCCGCCTTCACCTGCACTTCATGCTTCACCTTCAACCCCATGATCTCACCCTCGCATGCGGCCACAAGTTTCTCCGCCGCCATTGCTGCTGCGCCAGTCAGAATCTTCATGGCCCCACTGGCTGCCTTCCCCTGCATCTTGGCCATGTAGGCAAGTGCCCACGGTTGCTTCTTCACATACGCAACCATCGCCGTCGTAAACTCCGTCTTCTCGGCAATCTCCTTGTTGGTATACCCTTCCGCCGCCAGAATGCAAATCACCCTATGCTGGGGTTCCTCCTTTAACAAACTGTATTGCGGATCAAACTCCCTCGCCCGAAAGTATGCCCCTTCAAGGGCATCGCCAGGTTGGGCATCAAATTCCGCGAAGCTGCCCGACCCCGAGCTGTTGCTCTTCGGCTCTTCAAGCGGCACGTTTGTCATTTCCTCATTCATTTGTCGTGTTCGGTAGCCGAACGCCACCATCGAAATCCTCAAACCCATCCCTCGTTTCGGGCGGCCGCACTGCAAACACCCGTATCGCCCTCGGCCGCACCTCATTCAACCCATACTCCCCCAAATCTTCCCTCCGCGCCTCTTCCACGCCCCTACTCTTCTGTTCCACATTCATGTGTGCCATTTTGGCCAGGCTTCGCCCGGATGCAACCCCCATCTTCAGAGTAAATCCTTCCCACACTCCGAGGAAGGTTTTCGAAATGGTGGGGTGCAGTGTGGAGAGGCTCCCCGCGCTTCAGCGGGGAGAAAAAAGTGGGGGTCTCCGGGGGGTGCCCACTCGCCTGGCATTGTCGACCGGGATGGTTGGCATTGGCCAATGGCCTTGGGGGAATGGATGCATGCCCCCACCACCATTGCAAAATGCATTGTCGGGTGTGCGTGAAATTTTGACGCATTCCGCGTGGCCATGACGCAATGGGGATTTCAATCTTCGGAGGGAGGCCAGCCCTAGCGCCCATTAGCGGCATCGATCAAAGCCAAGGGCCTTTGGCTGCTTTGCGAGGCGAAAGCCTCTCTGGCAGGCTTGGGGAGGGCAAGGTGAGCCTTCGGCGCGAGGGATCAATATATGGGGCAAGGTGAGGCAAAAGAGGAGAAGATGGGAATGTGGCATGGGACAAGCTAGCAATGCTGGCATGAGAACATATTGCTTCCTTTCGGATTTGGATGAAGTTTTGGGCAAATGCGTTGCGCGGGACGAAAAGCACGCGAGGGTGAAGTTTGAGGCGTTCTATGGTGAAGCGTTTCATCCTTGTGCCACGGTCATGCTTTGGGCGGATTGGCAAGCGCAAGAAGAGCTTGTGAGGGAACAAATGGGCAACGCCGCGTGGCAGAAACGGCTCAATCGGGAAGAGCGAAAGAACAAAAGCCCGTTGGTATAAAGCGCGAAACGCCCTTCGGGGCGTCGGGCGATAAAGCTTCGCCCCTGATGAGCGCAGAAACGCTTGATAGGACAAGAGATATGAAGAAGGAAGACATCAAAGCGAAGTTGTTGGAACCGATTGCGGTGAAGCTAAAAGACGAGTGGCATTCCCAAGCGACGCATAAAATGGCGGTTGGGGTGTTTTGGCTCGACGCGGCGGGAATCAAAGATGCCACAAAGCGGGAGGAGTTGCTCAAGGCATGGCATGAGACGCCAGGGGCGTTTGGGACGAATAGTAGTGCGCTTGGGCAAAGCCTTGGAAGGCCGAAAGCGGTCAACAAGATTGAGGAAACGTTCAAGGGGTTCTAAGCCTATGCGAACCATTGTGATTGAACCGTTTGGAGAGGGTAGAGTTGGGACGATATTCAAGGTGAAATTCATAGAGGAGCATGGAGTTTGCGTTGGGCATTGGCCAATCCATGCGGAGGGGATTGAGATGCTCGTGGTGAATTGGATTGAGAAAGGAGAACGCCCGCAGTAGGTTGAAATCCTCCCGGTCAAGGCGTGGGAAACTGCGCCTTGCACGGGGTGATTAACCCCCTCGCTTCGGTGAAGCGGGAATGAAAGGACAAGCAATGAACGCAGAGCGAAGAAAGAAGATACAGGCGGTTGTGGATACGTTGACAACGCTTCGAGACGAGGAGCAGGAAGCGTTTGACAATATGCCAGAGGGTTTACAAGGAAGCGAGAAAGGCGATATCGCGCAAAGCGCAATCCAACAACTCGATGAGGCGATCAACGCCTTGGAAGGATTGGGATTGGAGTAGGCGCAAGGCGAGCAAACTCACCCCATCCCATCTCTCGAAAGGGGGATGGGATTCTTCGTTTTGGGCATTGGCTGATGGATAGCCAGAA
>Ga0068859_100004508_pt1 | contig 14209 bp, 10 predicted proteins | sample KBSSwiS22_FD_66585 | JGI IMG/M metagenome (GOLD analysis project Ga0068859, IMG submission 66585) | Switchgrass rhizosphere microbial communities from Kellogg Biological Station, Michigan, USA - KBS Switchgrass S2-2 | ecosystem: Host-associated > Plants > Roots > Rhizosphere > Soil ... | reverse complement strand
GATCTTTCTGCACCCCAACCTTATTAAGCTTTTCCTTCAAACGATGCTGCCACGAACCAGGAAGACGAGTTCTATGTCGGTTTTATTGACTGCATGTGCAATTGTGTTTTTACCTGGAGTGCTCGCTTTGAACCCGGCCCGCACTCAAACTTTCTCGGACATCAATGCATCAGCTTTACTTGATGATTTTTCAGACGCCGGAGACTCGTCGATCATTACCGAAACGAATGAAGTACAAAGCGAAGCTCTCCGGTCGCCGCGCGTGGCCTATCCCAAACCCGCTTTGCCGCGTCCGCCTCGCGCGGGCGGCAAGTTCATCGATCCGACTTTCGGTACAGAGATCATGCGCGCTACCGACGAACGTGACGACCCGGTTGGTTTGAGCACTTACTATTCGCACTGGCCGACTTTCAATTCGAATAACACCTACATTCTGGTCAGGAAGGGTCTGGGCGGCGATGCGCTCATTAAGCCTTTCAATGCGGAGACCTTCACCGTAAGTCGCGGTCATAAGCCAGGCCCGGTCGAGATACCCGGCAAAGGCGCTGTTGCCGTGAATCTCGAGAGTGCGATCTGGCATCCGAGTAATCCTGAATTGCTTTACTGCTTCACAGGTTATCGGGACGGTGGCATGGGGCTCTACACCTATAATGTGGTCACGCAGCGGTATTCGCTGGTCAAAGATTTTTCAGGTCTGGGTACTCCGGGCGATTATCTTTGGGAAATGTCGATGAGTACTGACGGAGATGTTTTTGCCTGGAGCCATATGCGGGCAGGGCGACAAGACAATCCGCTTTACTATCTGGTTTGGCGCAAGAGCACGGACAAAGTGCTTTATCACACTCCGACCAATGGCACGATCATCAAAGTCAGACTCGACAAGAGCGGGCGCTATTTGGCGTTGCAACATGGGAACTTTAAGGCCAATCAACCGACGAACTCTTATCTCACGCTGGCCAGCGGACTCATTGACCCCACCAGGTGGAACGCGGCAGACTCTCCCACGGGCCACGGGGATTTGGGAACCGGGTTTATTGCCGGATTCGACAACTGGGCGAGCGGAATCAATCGCCGGTGGCTCAACGATGTTCATGCGCCGCAACTTGTCTTTCGTTTTCAGGACTCGCGTGACGTTGTGGATTGGACCAATGATATTCATGGAACCATGTTGGCCGACAATGAAGACTGGATCACGATTGGGACGTATCGCGAGCCATCCGTCACCGTGGCCGGCACCGGCGTGTTCACAGATCAAATAATGCAGCTGGCTTTGGACGGTAGCGGGCGTTGGCGTCGAATCTGCTACACCCGATCGTCCATTGACAATCGCAGCGACACAACCGGTTACTGGGCCATGCCCAAGCCGACAATTTCTCGCGACGGACGCTTCATCGCCTTCACTTCAAACTGGGAGAAGAGCGGAAGATTCGACGTCTTCATCGCCCGGATCTCACCGGCGCCGGTTCTTTCCAGGCCAACCCGTTTTCGGCGAACACAAGACTGACATGCTCAAGAAGTTGAAGCAAACAACGCTCGCCTCGCTCAAAGGATCCGGAGCTTTCCAGCTGGTCCACAATAGCCGGTGGCGACGCCGGCGACTCTTGATCCTTGCGTATCACGGCATCTCGCTCAGCGATGAGCATCTCTGGAATCCCTCCCAGTACCTTTCGCCGGAAGTTTTTCGCGCCCGACTGAGCTTGATTGAGAAATCCGGTTGCACGGTTCTATCTTTGGCCGACGGTGTGCGCCGTCTCTATGCCGGGGAGCTGCCGGAAAGATCCGTAGTGCTTACGTTTGATGATGGCACTTATGATTTTTATCTTCAGGCTTACCCGTTGCTGAAGGAATTTGACTATCCGGCCACGCTTTACCTTACGACCTTCTATTCACAATACAACCGACCGGTATTCGATGTGGCCTGCTCATATTTGCTCTGGAAGGGTCGGGAAAGAACGCTTGATCTCAAGAGCGTGACCGGAAATGACATCAGCTATGATCTAACCCGCGAGCAGGCACGCACCACTGCATTCGAAGAGATAAAGTTGTTCGTAACTGAGAAAAAGTTTTCGGCGGCAGAGAAAGACGAACTGCTGGCGAAAATCGCTCAGAAGCTCGGCGTGGATTTTGACAATTTGCTTTCCCGCCGGATCTTGCAACTGATTAATCCTGTCGAAGCGAAAAGCCTGGCCGCCGATGGCATCGATGTGCAGTTGCACACACATCGTCATCGCACTCCGTCGGATCGCGAGTTGTTTTTGAAAGAGATCGAAGATAATCGCAAGAGTATTGAAGCGATGACCGGCAAGTCACCGACCCATTTCTGTTATCCGAGTGGAATCTGGGACCCGGCGTTCCTGCCCTGGCTGAGCGAGGCCGGCATCGAATCGGCCACCACCTGCGAAATCGGGTTGGCAACTCCCGCGTCCAACCCCTTGCTGCTGCCCAGGCTTGTAGATGTTTCGCGTTTGTCACCAATCGAATTCGAAGGTTGGCTAACCGGAATATCGACGGCACTTCCTCGTCGATGATTAACCGACATCATCCCAAATTGTCCTCAAGGAGCCCATAAACCGAAATTGTTCAGTGGGTATTCCGGAACTCCCTTTGAATTCGCAATTTCCTGACTAAGGCGGGCCCGGATGTTTTAAGCCGCCACGGAGCTTCGGTTCCTTTCAAACTTTGCGGCCCAGCTCTCCCGGCCCGCACCAAAAAAGCTACGTTTAGATAGAGATTGCCCCTCTGATAACGAAGCAGAGACGACCACATGAGTGTCGCCATTCCGCAAAATCTGTATAAAACCCTGGCCATCGCTGCGGCGTTGGTGTTTGTGTATTTCGCCACCCTCAAAAAACTCGGTGCGGACTGGTGGAGCGACGAAAACTATTCGCATGGCCTGATGATTCCATTTGTTATCGGCTTCATCATCTGGCAGGAACGTGCGAAATTTTCGGGCAAACAGCCAGCGCAGACGTCGACGTGGTTGGGCGGACTGGGAATCGCTTTTGCCGTCATGGCCTTGTGGGCCGGCACGGCCGGTGCTGAGCTCTTCGTCCAGCGTGCGTCATTGCTGCTCATGCTGGCCAGTATCGCCGTCTATTTCGTCGGTCTGCGCGTGCTGCGAGTGATTGCGGTGCCCCTGTTCCTGTTTGCACTCGCGATTCCGATTCCCCAGATCATCTTCAATCGAATTGCTTTCCCGCTGCAGCTCTTTGCGTCACGGTGCGCCGTGGCGGCGATGCAAATGTTTGAGATTCCAGTGCTGCGGCAGGGCAATGTGATCGAGTTAATGCCGCTGGGCGCGACAGAGCCAAAACGACTCGCAGTGGTCGAGGCCTGTAGCGGCATACGCTCACTGATGACCCTGGTGACGCTGGCGGTGGTTTACGCCTACTTCACCGGGCGGAAAAATCCTGACGCCAACTTGCCGTCAGCTCCTGACCGAAAAGGCCAGGTACGCGACAAACTAGAGTTTTTGGGGCGATTCGGATTCTGGCGCGCGCTGATTTTGGTCGCGGCTGCGGTGCCAATTGCCATTCTTACAAATGCCGCCCGGGTGAGCGGGACCGGCGTTTTGGCCCATTATTATGGGACCAAAGTCGCCGACGGATTTTTTCATACGTTCTCAGGCTGGGTGATTTACATCGTCGCCGCGGCGCTGCTGTTCGCCACCGGATGGGCCCTGGATCGAATTGAGCGGGGCATGTTGAAGTTGAAGGGCGGGCTGTCGCATGGAGGCGACACCGCGAAATTGAGCGAAGTCACGGTCGAGTAATGAAGAGAATTGAGCACGCACGTTTCTGGATCCTGTTCGGCGCGCTGCTGTTGTGCGGCACGGTGACAAATGTTTGGGAGCGTGCCGGCGAAGCCCGCATCTCACGTAAACCACTCAAAGAGTTCCCTCAGCAGATCGGTCAGTGGCGCCAATTGGGCGAGGACACTCGTTTCGATTCTGAAACCGAGAAAGTCCTGCGCGCGGACGATTACCTTTCACGCCACTTTGAATCGAAAGGCCGGCAAGCTTCATTATACGTCGGCTATTACGCCACCCAGAAGAACGGTGCAACGTATCACAGCCCGCTGAATTGTCTGCCCGGAGCTGGCTGGGTCATGAGCGACGCCGGTCGAATTAACCTTTCTCCGGCTGGTGCCGCTTCGTTCGAGGCCAATCGATACTTGATTCAAAACGGCAATCAGCGCGCGCTGATGATTTACTGGTATCAGGGTCGTGGTAACACCGTGGCCAGCGAGTATTGGGCGAAGATTTACACTGTGCTCGACAGTGTGCGCCGCCGCCGCTCTGACGGCGCCTTGGTTCGAGTAATGACTCCGCTTGGTAATTCACCGGCGGACGCAGAGAAGTCGGCAGTTGAACTTGCCACCGAAGCTGCCCGGGAACTCCCTGCCTTTGTTCCCAATTAGCTTATCTTTGGCGTTCCGCCGCTAAGCGGCTGTTTGGCGCACACCTGCGGACCCCCAAACTATCCTTTCCTGGGAAAAATCCTCGATTAGCGCTTTCTTCCCTGTAACTCGCCGGTGCGTGCGAGTGACGTTTTTTGACACCTTATTCAATTCGCTGAAAACGGCCTTCGAGAGCTTTGCCCGCCGACGAAGACAACCGTCAAAGCGACCCAACCACAGTCCCGATTTATCGGGACTCACGGAGATCGTGGTAATGAAAAATCAAGAGTGCCGCCGGAAGTTCTATACCCTTCCTCTGCTTATCCTAATTGTCGCCGCCGTATTTATCGGCGCGTGCACTTCCCCCGAAAAAGCCAAAGCCCAACACGTAGCCCGCGGTCAGGCTCTTCTGAAAGACAAAAAGTTTCAGGAAGCTGCGCTGGAGTTTCGCAGTGCGCTGCAGATCGACGAGAAGTTTGCCGATGCTCACTGGGGTTTGGCCAACGCTTACGAAGGATTGCAGCGTTACCAGGAAGCCTTCGAGGAAATGAAGCAGGTGGCGGAATTGGACGCGAACAATCTGGACGTCCGCGTCAAGCTCGGCAATTACTACCTGCTGGCCGGCAAGCAGCAATCCGCGGCGGCAATCTCTGAGGCCGAACGGATGGCTAAAGAGGTCCTGCAAAAAGACCCCAATCACATCGAAGGTCACATCCTGATGGGCAGCGTGCTGTTCCAGCAGAACCACAAGCCTGAAGCGTTCGCTGAATTGAATCGCGCCATCGAGATCGATCCGCAGCGGGTTGAATCGTATTTGAGTCTGGCCCGCTTCTACGCTCTGACAAAGGACACGGATACGGCCGAGGCAACCTACAAGCGCGCCATTGCTGTTAACAATTCGTCGGCGATGGCCCACTACGAATACGCAAAGTTCCTGGTCCAAACCAATCGTGTCGATGCGGCCGAAAACGAATTCCAACTCGCCGTTCAGGTTGATCCAAAAAACCGCGAAGCGCGTTTCGTGCTGGCAAGTTTCTATCTGGTGAACAAGCGATACGCCAAGGCCGAGGAGGCGTACAAGGCCCTGGCCGAACTGGACAAAGACAAACCCGAAGGACGCTCGGTGCTCGCGGATTACTACGGATCGACGGGGCGTCTGGATGAAGCCATTGCGATCTACAAAGAAGTTGTTACGAAGTCGCCCGATTACACCCAGGGTCATTACCGGTTGGCCGAGTTCCTCCTGAATAAGAACGACCTGGTAAATGCCAGGGCTGAAGTCGATTCAATCTTGAAGAAGGATGCAAACGATCGTCAGGCGATGATTCTGCGCGCCCGCATTGAAATGCAGAACGGCGATCAGAACAAAATGAAAGCGGCGATTGCCGATTTGCAGGAAGTGTTGAAGCAGGAACCCAATTCGCGCGCCGGCCTGTTCCTGATGGCGGAAGCAAACTTCCGCTCGGGTCAGATTGATCAAGCTCGCGTGTATGCTGGCGAGCTTAATCGTAATTATCCGAGTTATCCGCCCGCGAAATTGATGCAGGCCCAAATCGACCTGGCCACAGGCGACGCCAAAGGCGCGCTGCAAACCACCACGCAATTACTCGATCTGATTGCCAAAGCCACCCCAGACCGCGACACCTCGCCGCAAATGCTGGCCGACCTGCGCGCCAACACTCTGGTAGCTCATGGTTCAGCGGCGTTGCAACTGCGCGACACGAAAACTGCGCGACAGGATTTCATGATGGCCCGCGATACTTCGCCCAACAGCACGGACGTTTATGTAAATCTCGCGGCGGTGGCGTTGGCCGAAAATAAACCCGACGAGGCGGTCACCTTCTATAACAATGCCCTGGCCATCGATGGAGCGAATTTCAACTCACTACGCGGCCTGATCAACATCTACGCAGCCCGCAATCAGATGGCTGAGGCGCATGCGCGCATTGATCAATCACTCGCTTCACAGCCCAACAACGCCAGCCTGCATTTTCTGAAGGGCCAAATCTATGGCTTTGAAAGAAATGCCGCGGCTGCCGAAGGCGAATTTCGGCGGGCGCTCGAAATAGACGGTAACTACCTCGCTGCGTATTCCGCACTGGGAGCTTTATTCGTCAACACTAATCAGCAGGATCGCGCGATCGCTGAATACACCAAGATCGTGGAACGTCGTCCCGACAACGCGGCGACCTACACGCTCATCGGCATGCTCGAAATGAATCGGCAGAATATCGATGCGGCGATCGACAACTATAAAAAGGCCCTGGCTAAAGACGAGAACGCGGTGTTCGCCGCGAACAACCTCGCGTGGCTCTATGCCGAACATGGTAAGGGCAACATAGATGAAGCGGTCCGCCTGGCGCAGGGCGTGGTGCAAACCAATCCTGGTGTACCAAGTTTCTCAGACACGCTGGGCTGGGTTTACTACAAAAAAGGTTTGTACGGTGCGGCAGCTGAACAACTGAAGAAAGCAGTTGCGGTTGATGAAGAAGCGGCGCGCCGCAGCAACGGTCTGGCAACGCCTTCGTACCGCTTTCACCTGGGCGTGGCGCTGGCAGCGACGGGCGACAAGGCTGGAGCGCGGAGAGAAATTGAAAGCGCTTTGCGCCTATCCGCCAAAGCGAGTTTTCCGGAAGCCGACCAGGCGCGAAAGGCTCTGGCCACGCTGTAAGTCAGAGGTGACGACAAACTGAAGGTTGTCGGACGGAGGAGCAATCCAAATGAGTGCTGAATTTCGACCCCGAAAAATAGGCGAATACCTCAACATCGCACGTAAGCGTAAGTGGCTCATTCTGCTGCCCACGATCGCTGTAGGCCTGGCGATCTCGTACGTCGTTTATCGATTGCCTGATGTTTACGAATCGACCACGCTGATAGTCGTCAGGCCGTCGACGCTGCCAAACTCGGTTGTCCCAACCATGGCCGAAGAGACTCTGACGCGCCAATTGACCAGCATCTCGCAGGTGGTAACCAGCCGCAGCTCTCTGCAGCCTTTGATGGAAAAATATGACCTATACAAAGAGGAACGCCGGCGCGGTGAACCGATGGAACTTTTGATCGACTGGATGCGCAAGCAGATTAACGTCACCGTCAACACGAGTAACCGCGAAATTACTAACGGCTTCAACATTACTTATCGTGGCCGCGATCCGAAATCGACACAGGCGGTTGCCCGTGAATTAGCCAGCAAGTACGTCGACGAACAGATCAAGGGAACCGAGAACGGTGGTACCTCGGCGAAGCTATTCATCGAAGACCAGGTGCACCAGGCCAAAGAGGAACTGGATGCCATCGACACCCAGCGTCTCACTTACCTCCAGCAGAACCTGAACAACCTGCCGTCACAGTCACAGGCATTGGTGGGCCGTCTTACCGCACTGCACGAAGGACAGAAGGCTCTGATTGCCGAACTCGGACGTTCGCGTGATATGGCCGCTGCTTATCGGAGTCAGCTGGCTGACATAACCAAGAGCTACGATCAGGAAATTGTCCTGAGCGCTGAGAACACCACCGATCCCAAAACCACGCAGGCCTATGCCGAACTCGTGCGCCGCCGGTCTGAATACGAAGGCGAACTGCAAAACCTGCTGAGCCAGTACAAGGAAAAGCATCCTGACGTAATCGCGAAGCAAAAGCAGCTCGAAGACATTAAGCGCCAACAGGATCAGATGATTAACGACTGGAAAGACCGCATTGAGGAGCGAAAGCAAAAGCTCAAGCAGTTAAGCGATCCACGCATTCTCAGCCTCCAGACGCAAATCTCGATGATGGAAAGCGACACCCAGCGGCAACAGAAACTGTTAAGCGAAACCAATCAGCAGATCGCTGAGCTTGACGCGCGGATCAACGCGATTCCGAACACTGAGGTCGGATTAGAGGCGATTGATCGCGAATATCAAACCAAGAAATTGAATTACGACAACCTGCTGGCGCAACAACAAAAGGTCGTGATCGGCGCCGATGCCGCCAAGGACCAGCAGGGATCAGGAATTCAGGTTGTCGATCCGGCGAACCTCCCGGAACGACCAGTGGCCCCGCAGCGCTTCCTGCTCACCGCAGGTGGTTTCGGAATTGGTCTGGTACTCGGAAGTTTGCTGGCACTTTCGTTTGAGCTGCGCCGGCTCTTCACGATTCAAACAACTGAAGATGCGAAGCACTACACCAGGTTGCCGGTGCTCGCAACGATTCCGGAATTGAGGACACTGGCCGAAGAGCGTTCGCTACCACGCCGCAGGGCGCTCGCATTTGCGGCGGGAATCGTGGGCGCGATTGTATCGATCCCGATGCTTGCATTTGTGCTGCGGTCTACTCACCTGCTTGACAAGTTCTTGACGCAGTGAAGCCCCATGCAAGCTAACAGCTTGCATTACGTTGGAGGAAGATATGTACACCGAATTTTACGGACTGAAAGAGTTGCCATTCGCGCTGACACCCGATCCGCGCTACATCTACTTCACACCTTCGCACACTGAAGTGATGGCCAACCTGCACTATGGCATTGAAAGTGGCAAGGGTTTGATCGTCGTAACCGGCGAAGTCGGGACCGGCAAGACGACGATGCTGCGCTGGGTCATGTCGCGTCTCGATCGCACCGTGATGGTCGCTTACATCTTCAACCCGCGACTATCAGTCACCGAGTTCTATCAGCACCTGGCAACCCTGTTCGACGTTCCGAATTGGGAATCAAAATCTGATCTCCTGTTCGAACTCGGCAAGGTGCTCGAGTCACGTCACAGCCGCGGCCTGCGCACGGTGTTAATCGTTGACGAAGCTCACGGCCTTTCAGCCAGCGTCCTGGAAGAGATTCGTCTGCTGTGCAACTTCGAATCCGATACTGCGAAGCAATTGCAGATCGTGCTGACCGGTCAGCCCGAACTGCGCGACGTCCTGAATTATCCCGAACTGCGGCAACTCAAACAGCGTGTCGCATTACGCTGCGAGCTCAAAGCTCTTCCCAATGTCGAAGAGACAGCCCAGTACATCAGTTCGCGTTTGAAAGTCGCCGGGGCTGATCAGCTGGACATCTTCTCGCCCGGTGCGGTCGATTACATCTTCCGCTGCACGGCGGGCATTCCGCGCGCCGTCAACAATCTTTGCGACAACGCGCTGCTGAACGGATTCGCGGCCGGGAATCAAATTATTAGCAAAGCAATGATTCAAGAGGTCGCTGAAACCTTCGACGTGCTTCCGCGCATCGCCAGGGTCGAAGAGCGCGAAGCTCCATCGCGAATCTTTCCCGCAGCCAGCCGGGCTGAACTCTGGTCAGCAGGCCACGCCGACAACGGCAATGGCCACCGTTATGGTAATGGTAATGGCAACGGTAATAGCAACGGCAATAGTAAGTATTCGAACTCTGATTCTGAATTCATTGCGATCTCGCCGGCGACCGAACCTGACATCATTTTTCATGAACACGCACGCCGAAACGATTCTCAAACCAGCGTAGACGATCTGGGTCCAGCCTTTAGATCAGGTCTTGGGAGAAGAACCAATGGGAAGAATCTATGATGCGCTGAAGCGGGCTGAGTCCGCCCCGCGCACTTCATCTTCAAAATCAACATTTCGCCAGAACGGCAATTCCGACAATGTCTCGGTGTTCGTTCCCCGGAACGCACAGGAGCATCCATGGGAGCGATCTGCTTTCACCGGAATGCCGTCGGCATTCGATTCAGCGTCCACTGCGCACACGACGGAAGCGACCGGCGGGCCGGCACTCCCCGGCGGTCCAGCTTCGCGTGATGCTGGGGCAACCTTGGGCGCTGTTGGATCGGCGCGCGCCGTCAAGTTCTCTACTCGGGAAGTCTTGACTGCGCGCGTCGAACCACATCTGATCGCAATTACGGAACCCCGTTCACCCGAATGCGAACAGTTCCGCGCGTTGCGCACACGACTGTTACAAGCGGGGGAACGTGAACAGAAACGCGCCTTCGTCATTACCAGCGCGGGTATGGGTGAAGGAAAAACTCTAACGGCACTAAACCTCGCCTGGTTGCTGGCGCAAACCGATGGCGCGACGGCGCTGGTTATCGATGCGGATCTGAGACGCCCGTGCGCTGCCGAATACCTTGGGATCGAAACCGAATTCGGTTTGTCGGAAGTGCTCACCGGAGAGACCAAACTTACTCAGGCGATCCTGAAGCTCAACCCCTCGGGTTTGCACCTTTTGCCTGGCGGTTCAGCCCGTGAAGACGTGGCTGAGTTGCTTTCAGGTCCACGCTTCGGCCGGCTGCTCGACGAGGCGCGGAAACTTTTTGATTACATCATCATCGATGCGCCGCCGCTCGGCGTTTTTACTGACGCGAATCTGTTAATCAATCGCGCCGACGCCGCCCTACTTGTGGTGCGGGCGTCGGTGACGCGTTACTCAGTTGTTGATCGATTGCTCGAGCAGTTGCCGCGCGAACGTATGCTGGGCGTAGTGTTGAATCGCGCTGAAACGAAACCTGAGGACGCTTCTTATTACTATCAGCCCAGACTTCAACGGGTGGCGGCGGAATCTGTCGCCGAGGTTAAGCATGGCGACCAGCCAGAAATCGAGCCAGAGATGATTTATATCGAGGAGGAAGGCGTTTCCTAGAAAACGAGTCAGAAACCCGGTGTTAGCAAGGGCTTCTTTACCTGACAAGCTCTCCCTGACGGTCAGGCTTCTGACACACCGAAGCAAATGAAAGCGTCGCGACTCAACGCCCGAACGATTTTCCTGCTGCTGGTTGAAGCCATGTTGCTTTTCAGCGGCTTGATCATCGCAGTGTATGTGCGTCTGGGGGCGATTGATGCTGAGGATGCGCTGATCTTTCGTCACGGATTTCATAAAGCCGCGCTGGCGACAGTCTTTTGCCTCACCTCGTTTTATCTTTTCGATCTCTACGATTTCGTCGTGATGCACGACCGCGGTGAATTGGTGCTGCGGCTGCTGCAGGCTCTCGGGCTCGCATGGATCGCTCTGGCATTGCTTTTCTACGTCCTGCCGCAGGTGATGATTGGCCGCGGGGTATCGCTCATCGCTTTGCCGATTGCGCTGCTGTTGATGGTGGCCTGGCGGATGTCAATTCACTGGGTGTTGGGCCATCCCGAACTTGGCGAGCGAATTTTGATCGTTGGCTCAGGTTCGTTCGCCATCGAGATCGCGCGCGAGACGCTGAACCGGCCCGATGCCGGATTTCGCGTGATTGGGTTTGTCGATAACGATCCGGCTTTGGTCGGAAAGAGCTTAATCAACCCTAAAGTGATAGGCCTGACTTCGGAACTGGCGTCACTGGTCAAGCGTGAGCACGTCGACCGTCTGGTTGTCGCCATGGGCGACCGGCGTGGCCAGTTTCCGACTCAGGAATTGCTGCGACTGAGTTTGTCCGGCGATGTTTCGATTGAAGAAAGCGCTTCGTTTTACGAGCGGCTCACCGGACGAGTCTTGCTCGACATGATTCGCCCGTCATGGCTTATTTTCTCCAGCCGCGGCCGGCGGGCCCGCTCCAACGAAGTCATTCGCATCGTCATTCATCGAATCATCGCTTTGCTCGGAGCAATTTTATCTTTACCAATCGCCATCCTGACGGCGCTCCTGATCAGGATCGATTCGCGCGGCCCGATCCTCTACAAACAGGAACGTGTCGGCCGGAACGGACGCACCTTTACCTTAATGAAGTTTCGTTCAATGCGCGTCGATGCCGAAAAAGACGGACCCGTTTGGGCCAGTAGCGGTGACGATCGCATGACTCGGGTCGGCAGGATTATTCGCAAGATCCGCGTCGACGAGATTCCACAGTTTTGGAGCATCCTGCGCGGCGATATGAATTTCGTCGGCCCGCGTCCAGAGCGACCGCACTTTGTCTCGCAACTTGCACAGGAGATTGATTATTACGAGCAGCGACACCTGGTCGCGCCGGGCCTGACCGGTTGGGCGCAGATCAAATATCCCTATGGCGCTTCGATTGAAGATGCCAAGAAGAAACTCGAGTACGATCTTTATTACATCAAGAACCAGAACCTGGCGCTCGACGCGACCATTATGTTCGAAACGATCAAGACGATCCTGTCCGGGAGAGGCACTTAGTAGCACAGACTTAAGTCTGTGTTGCACCGTGGAGACCACAGACTGAAGTCTGTGCCACTTTGGAGGTTGAAACCATGAAGAAGCTGTTAACTCACACTCTTGTCCTGACGATCGCAACCGCGATCACGGTCAGCACTTTCGCCCAGTCGCCGAGCAGCGCGACGCGCCAACGGCGCACGGCCGCCGAGGGCCCTCAGCAGGGCTCAGACACTTCGGCTGATAAGTCGTCCGAAGTGAAGCCCGGCACAGACAAGACAAAATCTGCGCCCGAAGTGACTGCGGATCCGAAGACAAATCGCACGCCTACCGATGGCCCTCAGCCGGGTTCAAACACCGCGTCTGATAAGTCGTCCGAAGTGAAAGCCGGCACAGACAAAACAAAATCTGCGCCCGAGGTGACTGCGGATCCGAAGACAAATCGCACGGCTACCGATGGCCCTCAGCAGAGTTCAGGCAAGGCGGCCGATAAGTCGTCCGAAGTGAAGGCCGGCAAAGACGATACCAAATCTGCGCCCGAAGTGACTGCTGACGCAAAGACGAACCGCGCTGATCAGCAAGCAGAAGAAGACGCGATCATTCCCTACTACAACAACTTCTTTACTACCTACCGGTTGGGGCCGGAAGACGTAATTTCAGTCAACGTCTTCGGACAGGATCGCTATTCAAGGCAGGGCATCAAGATTCCACCCAGCGGCCGGATCTATCTGGCGCTGATTCCGGAAGGTGTGTTCGTCAATGGCAAGACCGCCGAGCAGGTCGCTGAACTGATCAAGAAGCGCTACGACGAATTTATCATCGATCCGCAGGTCTCGGTCTCATTGGACCAGGCAGGATCCTATCGGTACAGCGTCGTCGGCGACGTGGCTGTGCCCGGAATCAAGCTGATGAACCGTCGGTTGTCTGTGGCCGAGGCGGTTGCTGAAGCCGGCGGCGTTTTGCAAACCGGCAACCGCAGCAAGATTGTCGTGTTACGTAAACAGCAGAACGGAAAGCTGGAGCCAATCACCGTAAACCTCTCGGCGATCTACAAGGGCCAGGCACCCGACTCGGTTTATCTGAATCCCGGCGACCAGGTAATCGTCCCCGGCAATAAACTCAAGAAGCTGCAAGCAATTATGGGCTTCGCTCAAGTGCTCAGCTTCGCGACCATGTTCCGAGGTGGATGGTGATAGTTCGACGCGGAGACGGAGTGACGCGGGGGCTCGGAGATACTTCTCGGGGTCGCCTTGTCCGCCTGTCTTCGCGTCTTCTGATCCTGCTGCTTTCCGCCTCCTGCTTTCTGCCTTCCGCCTTCGCCTCTTCCTGGACTCGGCAGCCATCCGGCACGATGGCCTGGCTTCGCTCAGTTTACTTTCTCGATCAGAATCGCGGCTGGGTCGCGGGTAGTGGCGGGACGCTGTTGCAAACCACCGATGGCGGCGAGACCTGGAAAAGACTGCTGGCGCTTACCCGGGACACGCTGCACGATGTTTACTTCGCTGATGAAAACGTTGGCTGGCTGATAGCTGAGCGCGATCTGTTCAAACTGAAGACCAATGACGAGCCGCGTTCTTACCTGTTGAAGACTGAAGACGGCGGGTTCAGTTGGCAAAGAGTGTTTCTGAATAACAAGGACGCAAATGTGCGTCTGGTCCGTCTGGTATTCACTGACGGGCAGCATGGCTGGGTGTTTGGTGAAAGTGGCGTGGTTTTCGCGACGAGTGATGGCGGCGCGCATTGGATGCGACAACGATCACCGACAAAACATCTGCTGTTGGGAGG
>Ga0068859_100004506_pt1 | contig 14214 bp, 10 predicted proteins | sample KBSSwiS22_FD_66585 | JGI IMG/M metagenome (GOLD analysis project Ga0068859, IMG submission 66585) | Switchgrass rhizosphere microbial communities from Kellogg Biological Station, Michigan, USA - KBS Switchgrass S2-2 | ecosystem: Host-associated > Plants > Roots > Rhizosphere > Soil ... | reverse complement strand
TGCAGCAGTTTGGTATTCGGCGCTTCGAAGCCGGGCCGCAGCACGCCCACGACTCCATAACCGGCACCGTTCAGCGTAATCGTGCGCCCGATGATGTTCGGATCCGCGTTGAAGCGGCGCCGCCAGAGAGCGTCGCTCAGAACCAGCACCTGGTTCTGCCCAGGCCGGGCCTCCGCTTCGATGAACAGTCGTCCAACTTGAGGAACCGCGCCGAGCACTCGCAGGAAATCCGGAGCCACCTGCCCGGTGACGATGGGCTCCGGTTCTCCTGCTCCCGTGAGGTTCAGGATCGTGCTGCTGGCGAGCGAGAGGTGTTCGAGCGATGTCACGTGCTCGGTCCAGAAGTCGGCGTCCGCCGGGCTCACCGGAAAGGGTCCGAACGTGGGCAGGCTCTCCTGGATCGCGACGAGCCGATCGGCGTTGGGATACGGCAACGGCCGGATCGCCACGAAGTCGAGAAGGCTGAAGATGGCGGTCGTGCCGCCGATACCGATGGCCAGCGTCAGGATCGCCGTAATCGCGAATGACGGATTGCGCCGCAATTGTCGCAAGGCGAACCGGCCATCCTGGACGAGCGACTCCAGAAACGGCAGCCCGCGTTCGTCGCGCGTTTGTTCCTTGGCCAGTTCGACACCGCCGAACTCGCGCAGGGCGGCGAGCCGGGCGTCGGACGGGGAGAGCCCGCGCGATACGTTTTCCGCAGTCAGCAGATTGAGATGGGTCTCGATCTCTTCATTCAGCCGCGCGTCATTGCGGCGCTTGCGCATGGTTCCGGAAAATCGCGACGTCAGCACGCGAAGCGCGCTCACGACCGATCCTCGAGCAGCCGATTGACGATGGCCACCGTGCGAGCCCAGCTGTCGGCTTCAGCGGCCAGCTGCTTTTTGCCGGCACGCGTGAGCGAATAGAAGCGGGCGCGGCGATTGTTGTCGCTGGTGCCCCAGTCGCTGGTGATCCACCCTTTTGTTTCAAGCCGGACCAGCGCTGGATAGATCGTCCCCTGGTTCAAAGCCAGCGAGCCCTGCGCCACCTGTTCGATGCGGCGGGCGATGCCGTACCCGTGCAGCGGTCCCAGCGAGTCGAGCGTCTTCAGAACCATCAGGTCCAGCGTGCCGTACTGAACTTCGGACTGCGGGTCGGACATGGACTCCTCTGTGGAAAGGCAACAGGAGCATGGCACCTCTTATGTTGGAAGTCAACACGAGGGTAGGAAGGGCAGGAAGGGCAGGATGGGCAGGAAGGGCGGGATGGGCAGGATGGGCAGATGGGCAGGATGGGCTGGTTAGAGGGACGAGCGCGCGGTGTTCTGAACCAAAACAGAGTATGGTTTGAAGATTCAGAGGGCTGCTTTTATGACATCGAAACACGGCTTTCGTGCGCTGGTCGGGCTGTCGTCTCTGCTGTTGCTGACTTCCGCCGCCTGCAACAAGACAGGCGTTGCCGAAGCGCCCGCTCCGGCAAAAGCGACGAGCGATCTCCCCAAAATCGATTTTGAGAAATACACGCTGCCGAACGGCCTCGACGTAATCCTGTCCGAGGATCACCGGCTGCCGATGGTGGCGGTGAACCTGTGGTACCACGTCGGCCCGGCCAACGAAGAAGCGGGTCGCACCGGCTTTGCGCATCTCTTCGAGCACATGATGTTCCAGGCCTCGAAGCACGTGCCGCCCGATTCGTACTTCCGCATGGTCGAAGGCGCCGGCGGCAGCAATATCAACGGCACCACCGATTTCGATCGGACGAACTACTTCGAGACGATGCCCGTCAACCAGCTCGAGCTCGCCCTCTGGCTCGAATCGGACCGCATGGGCTATCTGCTCGACGTCGTCGATCAGGCGAGCTTCGCGAACCAGCAGGACGTCGTCCGCAACGAGCGTCGCCAGAGTGTTGAAAACCAACCATATGGCGTCGTCGAAGAGACGATGTTTCACACGCTGTTTCCGAAGACCCACCCGTACTACGCAGACGTCATTGGCTCGCACGCCGACATTCAGGCCGCCAAGCTCGACGACGTGAAGAATTTCTTCAAGACTTTCTATGCGCCGAACAATGCCAGCCTGGCCATCGTCGGCGATATCGACAAGGCGCAGGTCAAGGCGCTGGTCGAGAAGTACTTCGGACCGTTCAAGAAGGGCGGGCCGGTGCCGAAGCCGTCCGCGGAGACACCGAAAATCACCGCCGAACGGCGCGCCGTGGTGAAAGACCGTGTCGAGCTGCCGAAGGTCTACATGGCCTGGATTACGCCGCCGTTCTTCAAGCCCGGCGACGCTGACGCCGACATCGCGGCCACCGTCCTGGGCGGCGGCAAATCGAGTCGCCTGTACAAGTCTCTCGTCTACGAAAAGCAGATCGCCCAGACCGTCACCGCGCAACAGAATTCGCTGATGCTGGGCTCCGTGTTCAGCATCGAGGCGACTGCCCGTCCGGGGCACACTGCCGAAGAACTCGAGAAGGCGATCGACGAGCAAGTGTCGAAGCTCCGCGACGGCGGCCCGGAAGCCAACGAAGTCGAGCGCGCGCGCAACGTCATCGAGACGCGCATCGTTCAAGGCCTCGAAAATCTCGGCGGGTTCGGCGGCGTTGCCGATCGTCTCAACACCTACAACCACTACATGAGCGATCCCGGGTACCTGCCGAAGGACATCCAGCGCTATCGCGATGTCACGACGGCGAGCGTGAAGGCATTCGCCCAGGAACAGCTGGCGCCCACGGCTCGGGTGGTGATCTACGGCGTGCCGGGGCAGCCCGATCTCGGCACGCCGGTGGCGACGCCGCCCAAGCAGAAAGTAGCCGCGGGAGTGGGCGCCGAATCGATCAACGCCGACGAGGCGTGGCGGAAGGATCCGCCGAAGGCCGCAGAGGCCAAGCCGCTGCAAGTGCCGGTTCCGAAGTCGTTCGTGCTGGCCAATGGGCTGACCGTGCTCGTCAACGAGCGGCCGAACCTGCCGATCGTGTCAGAGCGGCTCGTCGTGAAGACGGGCAGCGGCGCGAATCCGACCGACAAGCCGGGCCTCGCGAATTTCACCGCGGAAATGCTCGACGAGGGTGCAGGCAGCCGATCGTCGCTGCAGCTTGCCGATCAAGTCGCGCAGCTGGGTGGCTCGCTTCAGACCTCGTCGTCGATGGATGCGTCGCAGGCGTCAGCAGGGTCGCTGAAACGCACGTTCCCGGAGATGCTGGCGCTCCTCGGCGATGTCGTGCGCCATCCGACATTCCCGCAGGAAGAAGTGGATCGCCAGCGAGCGAGCCGGTTGGCCAGCCTCGTCCAGCAGCGCGAGGATCCGAATCGCGTGGCGAGTGCGGTCATGTACTCGACGCTCTATGGCCCGTCCCATCCCTACGGCTACACCGAGATCGGCACCGAGCCCTCGAACAAGGCGATGACACGCGACGATCTGCAGAAATTCTGGCAGCAGAATTTCGTGCCGAATAACGCTGCCTTGATCGTGTCGGGCCAGATCACCGTCGACGAACTGAAGCCGCTGGTCGAGAAGGCGTTCGGCGATTGGGCGAAGGGCACGCCCAGCCAGTCCGTGCCGGGCGAACCGACGACGGCGAAGGCGAAGGTCGTGCTGGTCGACAAGCCAGGCGCTCCGCAGACGCAGCTGCGCGTCTCGACGATGGGCGTGCCGCGCAACACGCCGGACTACGAACCAATCATCGTCATGAATGAAATCCTCGGCGGACTGTTCTCGAGCCGGATCAACCTGAATCTCCGCGAGGAGCACGGCTACACCTACGGTGCGAGCTCGCAGTTCGTGTTCCGTCGCGCGCCGGGACCATTCACCGTTGCCACCGGCGTGCGCACGGATGTCACCGGGCCGGCGGTCGGAGAGATCATGAAGGAGCTCAAGAAGATCCGCGAGAGCGATGTGACGGCAGACGAGCTGACGCTGTCGAAGGACTCGCTGGTGCGTTCGCTGCCCGCCAACTTCGAGACCAGCGGCGACATCAACGCGACCACCGCCAACACATACATTTACGACCTGGGGTTTGACTATTATTCGAAGCTCGCCCCCCGGATCTCGGCGGTGACGACCGAACAGGTCCGCAGCGTCGCGCAAAAGTACGTCATACCCGAAAAACTGATCGTGGTCGCAGTGGGAGACAAGGCGAAGGTTGGTCCGGCGCTCGGCAAGCTGAATCTCGGACCGACCGAGACGTGGAATGCTGACGCGACGCCGGGTTCGCAACCGCGTTCGACATCTGCTCGCTGATTGCGCTACTCGCTGAAGGGCCGCCCGCTTCTGGGCGGCCCGCTTGTCCAAAACAGACCACCACGGAGGACACAGAGGACACAGAGGACACAAAGGGTGTCTGACGACGTGTCTTCACGGAAGGACACGGCGCAGTCAAACTGCAGCCATCGCAAGCGCCGCTACGCGGCGACCGCGATCGGACGGAAAACCAAACACAAGTGACGTGTAACGACTGAGATTCACTTGTGTTTGGTTTTCCGTCCGATCGTGGATTCGGCCGGCCTTGCCGGCCGACTTGCGACGGCTCGGTGACAGGGTCGTTTCTGCGTCTTCTCTGCGTGTTCAGCGGGTTCTGCGTTCTCTCTGCTGTCTTCGTGACCTTTGTGCCTTCGTGGCTTCGCGTCAAGCGTGCCGTCGTTATCTGGCGTCGAGCGGCGTGATGAAGTTGATCACGGCTTCAATCTGCTTGTCCGTATTGAATGTGAAGCAGCAGGTGCCTTTCAGACGGCCGGCGCCGTTGTCCGCATGCGTCACCCAGTCGGCGAGGACCACGCCCTGGCAATGACGGATGTCGCCGCGGCGCTCGAAGCGCAGCCCGGGAAAAAAACGCTGATAGGCCGCGGTATGGGCCACCAGATCTTCCAGACCATCAATCAGGCTGAATCGGTCGCGAAGCCCGACGTCTTGTGACGACACGCGTGCAAACGCGTCGTGCCGCGCCATCGGATCGGCCACCGACCACGCCGTGAACCAGCCGTCGATGGCCTGTGCCGCATCGGCATGCACCTCGTTGGCGACGACGTTGGCAAAGATCGACAACTGGAACCGCCAACCCTGGACATGCTCGTCGCGGGCGGCGGCGTCATTGAACTCGTGGGTCAGCTGCAGCCGTGTACTGTGTCCGACCGGCTCGAGGACTATCGTCACGCGTGAGTCTCCGGCGGGCTCAGCACGACGATTGAGGAATCCGTAGCTGAACACGATCCGCCGTGGCGAATCGATCTCGATCACCGCGCCGACGACGTCGACTCCGTCCGGATGACGAATCAGCAGGCGGCCGCGCTTGCGCGGTTCGATCGTCGATCCGGCGCCCCACCACGACGCCCATTTGTCGCCGTCCTCGAAAAACCGGAACACGGTGCCCGGCGTGGCATGGATGACGATGGAGCGGTCGAGACGATAGGCGAAGTCGGTCATTGCATGAGCGCGCGGGCGGCGGCTAGCGCGGCGTCGAGGTCGGTGACCTTTCCGTCCAGTTGCTGTTCGTACACGGCCTTCAAGACCTCGCCCATCGCCGGCCCTGGCCGCATCCCGAGTTCGAGCAGGTGACGGCCGAGAAGAATCGGTCCCGGCGGACGGTGCTCGACGCCGAGACTGCGCGCGCGTTCGAGGAACCAGTCCATCGCCTCGCAATTGAAGCGGCCCGGCTCACGCCCGAGACAATCCGATTTTGCGAGCCGTGCCAGCAGCTCCAGATCGACCTTCTGGGCGAGTCGCCGGAAGGCGCCGTCGCCCACTTCGTCGCGGACCTTGAACCACATGCCAGGCTTCAGATGCTGGGCGGTCATGCCGAGCACCTGGTGCCGCACATCGTAACCGTCAATGGTGTGGATGTTGAGGCGATCGAGAAATATTGTCGCTGGCGCGACCCCCTGCTCCTCGTGATCGATCGACCGGATGCGGCCGTCGATGAACGCCGTGGTCGCCGGCTTGCCAAGATCGTGCGCCAGCGCGCCCAGCATGATGGTGATTTGCTGGGGCCGCGGCAGATCGGCGATGCGGGTCCGCGCCTGATCGACGACCTGAAGAGTGTGGACCCAGACATCACCTTCCGGGTGCCACTCGGGCTCCTGTTCGCAGCCCACCAGCGCAAATAGTTCTGGGAACAGTTTTTCGACGACATTGAGCTCAAGGGCCAATGCCAGGCCGATCGACGGGCGGTCTGCCTGCAGGAGCAGCTTTTCGATTTCGCCCCAGACGCGTTCGGAAGGCAGGTCGTCGAGCGGAATGGACCGGCACAGATCGCGGGTGGCGGTTTCCATCGACAGAGAAAATCGGGCGGCGAACTGAACCGCGCGCAGCACCCTCAGGCTGTCCTCGGGAAACGTCGCCGGATCCACGACCCGGAGCAGACGCCTCGTCAGATCGTCGCGTCCGTGAAAGGGGTCGAGGTACTCGTCGGTCAACGGATCCCACGAGATGGCGTTGATGGTGAAGTCGCGGCGGCGGGCGGCCTCTTCGATCGACATGGACGGATCGCCGGTAACCTCAAATCCACGATGGCCGCGTCCGGATTTCGAATCCCGACGCGGCAGCGACACGTCGACGCCGGCGACTTTGTAGACCTGGAAACTGGCGCCGACCGCCTCGACGCGTCCGAATGACTCGAGGAGGGTCCTGAGTTGATCGGCCGGCAGGCCAAAGACCTCGATATCGAGGTTGGTCGAGGCCACCTTGAGCAGCCGGTCACGTACCCAGCCGCCCACGATCAGCGCGCGCCCGCCCTGGTCACGGACCGATTCAGCGATGGTTACCGCGAGACTGAGAGACATGGGTGAAGGGATGCTAACCGCAGAGGACGCGGAGCTCGCAGCGCGTCGCAAGCCGTCGCATCGCCATCGGCCTGCTGAAGCCGGCCGCCTTGCGGCGCCTCCGTGTCCTCTGTGTCCTCTGTGGTGAAGATGTGTTTCATGCGATCGGCTTGCGTCCCCAGCGCTTCACGATGCGGTCACACAGACCGGGTGCCATCGCATTGAAGATCGCCAGCAGTTTCGAGACCCGCAACGGATAGACCTCGGGTACCGGGTGATCGATCGCCCGCGCGACGGCGTTGGCGACCGACTCCGCCGACTGACGCGGGCCACGGGCCCTGGTCGCGAAGCCGGAATGCCGCATCATCACTTCAGAGAACTCGGTGCGCGTCGAGATCGGGTAGACGACGGTGACGTGGATGCCGCTGCCGACCAGTTCGGCGCGGAGACACTCTGCCAGCCCGATTTGCGCGTACTTCGTGGCCGCGTAAGCCCCCACATAGGGCACGCCGCGCTTGCCCACGATCGACGAAATGATCACCAGATGCCCGCGATTCTGACGCCGGAAGACCGGCAGCGCCGCCCGCGCCGCGTTGAAGGTGCCCAGATAGTTCACCTCCATCAACGCCTTCATCTTCTCCGCTGCGATCTGATCGATCGCCCCGTAGACGCCGTAGCCGGCATTGCACACCATCACGTCGAGCTCGCCCCAGCGCGACACCGTCTGGTCCACGAAGGCGTTCATCTCGGCGTCGTTCGCCACGTCAGCCACGAAGGGAAACGACGTGCCGCCGGCCTGGATGATTTCGGCGGCGACGGTTTCCAGCCGGTCGCGGCGCCGCGCGCAGATGGCCACCGAGGCGCCGTCGCGCGCCAGCCGCATCGCGATCGCGCGTCCGATCCCCGCTGACGCGCCGGTGATCGCGACGACGCGTCTCACCGGGCCTCGTCAGCGATCCCGCGCACCACAAACCCCACGTTGGCGGGGCGCTCGCCGAGCCGGCGCATGAAATAGGGGAACCACTGGCGGCCGAATGGAATGTAGACGCGCACCCGGTAGCCCTGCGAGACCAGCGAGGTCTGCAGATCGCGTCGAATCCCGTACAGCATCTGGAACTCGAAGCGTTCCTTGGCGATGTGCTGCTCGGCGGCGTAGCGCTGGGCCTCGCGAATCATCGCTTCGTCGTGCGTCGCGATGGCGGGATAGGTGCCCTCCAGCAGCAACCGGCGCATCAATCGCGCATAGGCCGCGTCGACATCTGCCTTTTTTGGGTAGGCCACCGTCGCCGGTTCGCGGTACGCCCCTTTGACCAGGCGGATCCGCGCGCCCAGCGCGATGATCCGCTCGGCGTCCTGCTCGGTCCGGTGCAGGTCGGCCTGAAGCACCACGCCGATGTTGCGGTAGTTCTGCTGCCACAACGTCTCGAAGATCCCCAGCGTCGTCTCGGTGTAGTGCGAGCTTTCCATGTCGAGACGGACGAAGAACTTGTCGGCGCGCTCGAGGATCCGCCGCAGGTTGTCGACGGCGCTGGCGCGATCGACGTCGAGGCCGAGCTGGGTCAGCTTGAGCGAGAGATTGCGGCCGATGCCGGCGTTGATGATGGCGTCGACGACCCGCAGGTAATCGCGGGTGGCGGCGTCGGCTTCCTTGAGCGTCGCGACGCTCTCGCCGAGATAGTCGAGCGTCTGCAGCAGCCCCGACGCTTCGACCTGTCGCGCCGCCTCAATCGCTTCCTCGACGGTCTCGCCGGCGATGAACCGGCGCGCAAAACTGCTGGGACGGCGCATGCCGTACCGCGACGCAATCTTTTTGAGGGTAGCGCTTCTCGCGAGCAGATGAAAAAACGCTTTGGATGCGTTATCAAGCATGCGAAAGCGCCGTCGAGCGCACGATCAGTGCGTGCGGCCTGGAGTGACCAGGAGGTGTTCGATCGATCGTCCGTAATACCGAAGCACGCTGCGCTCGCGCACCCGGAACCGGCCGCCCTCGAGCACGATGATGCCTCGCGTTTCCAGCGGCTCCGCCGCCTCTTCGATGGCCTGTTTGCCGCTGGTGACCCCGAGGTTGGCGCGCCGCGCCGTCAGTTCCCCGAGAATCTGATCGATCCGGCTTTCCAGGTCGCGTTTGGTGATCGAGGGGCGCATGGCCGCGGCAAATACGGCGGTCGGCAGCACTTTGTACTGCGCGCTGATCCGCGCCCGCACGAGGCGCGTCAGCGCCAGCACGTCGGTCCGCGACTGCGGGTTGTACTCCGCCGCCGGGATCGCGGCGCCAAAAGTGACGAAGGCCCGCGATCGGTAGCCGACCGCGTAGCGAACCATTTCGGCGAGCTCGCGCGTGAACGGCCGCTGTGTCTTCTTGACGCGCTGCCGCGCGAGGATGTGATCTTCGAGCACCAGATCGTAGGAAATCGCGGTCGGCAGAATCACCAGGTTCGAGCAGTTGGCGGTGAGCGCGGCGTGAATCAATCCGGTCTTCGCCGGTTTGAGCTCGCCGCTGTAGCTGCGTCCGCCTTCCGGATAGAAGAAGAGGTCGTGCTTCTTCAGCATCTCGGCCACGTAGGCCTTCAGCGTCACCAGGTACGCCGGATCCTTGATGTTGCGTCGAATCGGAATCGCGCCGGTCACATAGCGGTGAATCAGGCCAAGCGGTCCGCCGAACAGATTGATGCCGGCGGCGATGAGCGGCGGCCGGATGCCGTTGTCGTCGAGCACCAGCGGTTCGACCAGGTAATCGGTGTGGCTGCGATGGTTGGAGGCGTAGACGATCCGGTTGCCGCGCGTGGCGTTGACGACGTGGTGCAGATTTTCGTGCTTGCGTTCGATCTTGCGCAGGATCGGATACAACGGATGCTGCAGCGCGCGATACAGGCCATGGCGCTGGGTCGTCCGCAGTTCCTCGAGATACGAGAAGATTCGTTCTCGAGCCTGCTCGCCGCTCACCCCGTCTCCCCGCAAGTACTTCACAACTTCTTCGCGGGCAAGTACAGCCTGAGCGATGTCATCAAGCATGGAGAGCCGGACTATACCACGGCGGCTGCGGCCGGCCCCTAAATCGCCCGACATATTGCGTCAGCAAATGACGTTGTGGACGCTCGGCCGCCCAGATCGCGCGTCCGGGTCGAACCATCGAGAAGGACGCGTCCGAGCGCCGACATGATGCGCGATGCGGCGGCGCCTTCGTCGATGTGGCGCAACATCAGGATCGCCGACAGCAACAGCGCCGTCGGGTTGGCGATGTCTTGACCGGCGATGTCCGGCGCGCTGCCGTGCACGGCCTCGAAGACGCCGATCTCCGATCCGAGGTTCGCGGATCCGACTACGCCGAGGCCCCCGACCAGCCCGGCGCACAAATCCGACACGATGTCGCCGTAAAGATTCGGCAGCACGAGCACGTCGAACTGCCCCGGGTTCATCACCAGGTGCATGCAGGCGGCGTCGACGATCTTCTCCTCGTACTGAATGTCCGCGAACTGGCGCGCTACCGCGCGCGTCGACTCGAGGAACAGTCCGTCGCTGAGCTTCATGATGTTGGCCTTGTGCACGGCCGTCACCTTCTTCCGCCCGTGACGCCGCGCGTGCTCGAAGGCAAAGCGCGCGATCCGCGTCGACGCGCGCTCGGTGATGATTTTCAGGCTCTCCACGACGCCCGGAATGATTTCGTGTTCGAGCCCTGAGTAGAGATCCTCGGTGTTCTCGCGAACGATCACGAGGTCGACCCCCGAGAACCGGGCCGGCGCGCCAGGGAGGTTCCACACCGGACGCAAATTGGCGTAGAGATCCAGCGCCTTGCGCAGTCCGACGTTGACGCTCGTGAACCCTTCGCCGATCGGCGTCGTCACCGGACCTTTGAGCGCGACTTTGTGGCGGCGAATCGATTCGATGAGCGTGTCGGGCAGCGGACTTCCGCTTTGCTGAAGCGCCGTGACGCCGGCGTCCTGAGCGTCCCAGCTAATCGACACGCCGCTCGCGTCGAGGATGCGAATGACGGCGCGGGTGACTTCGGGACCGATGCCGTCGCCTGGGATCAGCGTGATCGTGTGAGCCATGGGGATCGCGTCATTATAATTTGCGGCGTGGACGAGTCCCTCGATTGGATTGCGGAGATCCTGATTCCGTCGATCGCCGACACGCCGACGCCGTCCGCCGTGTTGTTCTTGTTGCGGAAGTACCGGCTCGACGCCCTGACCGATGATCGGGACACAGTCACACGCGATCGGGACGCCCGCACACGCGATCGGGACGCCCTGAAGGGCGTCCCCTACAGTCACGATCGGGACGCCTTGAGGGGCGTCCCCCACACGGACACGATTCGCACCGCTATCGAGGCGGGATTGACCGGCGGCCTGCACATCGTCGCAAGTGCTTCCGACCCGCGCGAGCGCTGCCAGTGGCTCGGCGTCTTCGCCGAAGCGGCGGCGATTTCCGACGACGACCGGCTGGTGGAGAGCGTTCAGCAGCATCTCTCGCCGACCATCGACGGCCTCGAGCGGCTGGCCCGATCCAAGTACGAACCTGGAGAAGGGCTGGTGGACGGCGAATTGCGGGATCACGTCCGCACGGCGCTGGCGTTTCTCACGGCGTTCGAATTGACGGGACGGTTGCCGTATTCGATGCTCGCCGAGGAATTGTTGCAAGCGGCACGGCGGCGCTGGTGGGCCGATGACCGCGGCAGTTTTGGCGACAGTTTTGGCGCCAATGCCAGCAGTGTCCAGCTCTTGTGCCGGCTCGCCATCCTGCATCGCGATCCCGAGTACTTCGCCGCCGCGGTGGTCGCGCCCGACGCCAACTACGCGCGCGATGCCGAGCGGATTCTCGTCGCGCTCGAGCCGATCGCGCGCGCGCACCTCGGCGAGGTCGCGGAGTACGGCATGGCGCTGGTCGACTGGTTCGCGTTGCGCACGCTTCCGAATTAGAATCTACGCCCGATGAATGCGCTCGCTACCACTGTTGCTGAACAGAGCCGTCGCAACACGGCTCTTCTTGCCGAAACCCCGCTCCTTCGCGACCGGATCGAATCGCACGTCCTCCCGTTGACCTGGGATCTGAAAAGCGGCCACCTCACCGACGACGAGGCGCTGCAGCTCGGAGCGCTCGAGAAGACCGCGGCGACGATTGCCATCAAATCGCTGATCTCGTTGGCGAAGGCCGGCGACCTCGATCACCTGGGCGGCGGCCTCGAGCTGATTCCAGCGCTCCTGATGACGCTCGGGATCGTCGATTTCGAGCGCCACCACTACGTCATCGAACACGGCCACACCAGCATTGGCTATTACGCGGCGCTCTCGGCGCTGGGCTTTCTCCCCGAGGACCGCGTCGTCGACAAGTTCCGGCGCAGTCTCGACATCGCCGGCCACGTCTCGTGGGTGCCCGGCGGCACCCCGCTCGGCTCAGGCCGTCTCGGCGTGATGATGCCGGTGGCCAGCGGCCTGGCGCTCGGGCTCAAGGCAAAGAAGGGCGCGGACGCGTTCGTGGTGTGCCACTGCGGCGACGCCGGCTGGATTTCGGGACAGGCACTGAATGGTTTCATCGGCGCCACCCAGCATCACGCGCCGATTGCGTTCGTGATGCACAGGAACGGCATTCAGCTCTCGGGCACCACACGTCAGATTATCGATCGCGATCCCCGGCCGATCATCGGCAGCCTCGGCGTGGAGATTCTCGAGATCCCCACGCTGCACGATCGCGCCTCGCTCGCGCGTGCCTATGGCGACGCGTTCAAGCTCGCCCAATCCGGGAAGCCGAGCTTGATTTACCCGGTCGGATTCGGCGCAGAAGGCAGTTCTCCGCTCACCGTTGCCGACTTCGGCCGCATGTACGGCATCGCGGCCGAAGTCGAGGCGTTCGCGAAAAAGCACAACGTCGTGCTCGAGACTCGCATCCGCATTCCGGGTTCGTTGATGAGTTTTCGCGACTCACTCGGGATGATCCAGTGCGTGTTTTACGTGAACGGCCTGCCGGGCGGCGAAGGGCAGCATGACGGCGGGATGAAGGGGCGCGATGGGGCCGCGACGCTCGCTAATCCGATGCTGGCGATCTCGGCCGAAGAGCAAGCCGCGCTCGACGCACTGCGCGGACGTCCGTTGAAGACCGTTGTCACGCAGGCGCGACCGGCCAAGGGCTCCCCTAACCTTGTCCTGTCGCATGAAGAGATCAAAGGTGTCCAGTTGCCGGGCACCGACAAGTGGGTGACGCCGCGGGCCGGTTCGGAAGCGGCCTACGTGGCCGTGGCCAGGAAGTTTCCGGACCGCTGCTTCTTCGTGTCGTGCGATCTGAACCCATCGACCAAACTCGGGAAGGCCGCCGATCTCGTGCAACCGACGCATCGGTTCGAGATGAGCATCGAGGAGCAGGCATCGTCGCTGATGGTGGACGGCTTGTCGTTCGCCGGCCGCGACCCGCAGTTGAACGTCTTCGCGACGTTTGGTGCGTTCCTCGAAGGCATCGCGCGCGAAGGATTCGAGATGTGGCGCTACCAGCGCAATCTCAACGGCCTCAATGAAGGGCTGAATGTGGTCATGCACTTCTCCCATGTAGGGGCGTGCACGGGCCGCGATCATTTTTCGGGCTGGAGCCTCGACTGGATCAATCTGGCGCTCGGGTATCTGCCGTTCCTGCGTCGTTTCTACGCACCGGCCGATGCCCGGGCCGCTTTTCTCGCCGTCCGTGACGCGGCAGCGGAGTTCGGCGGACACATCATCGGCATTCCGCGAGACAACCTGCCGGTGCTCACCAAATCCGGAACGGCCGAACCGTTGTGGACCGCCGACGAACCGTGGACGGCGATTACCAGGTTCCGGCAGCACGCTGGCGCCGAGGTCGCGGTGCTGAGTGTCGGCGCGCCGAGTTATCTCGCCGGCGCGGCCAGCGACAAGGCCAGCGCGAGCGGCGTCGCCGCTGACGTCTATGTGATCAACGGCTTCCCGCTGTCCGAGAGCTTCATCGACGGGCTGTCGGGCCGCTACAAGAAGGTGATTACGGTCGAAGACGGCTTGATCGGGACCGTTGAATCAGGCCTGCGGGGCTTTGCCGCGTATGTCGCAACCGAGCTGTACGGCAGCAACGTCGCGCTCGATCATTTCGGCATCGTCGATCCCCACATCGCGCCGTCCGATCATTTCCTCGAGGTGTGGAAGCACTACGGGATCACCGAGGACGGGATCGCCAGGAGCATCGCCAGTCGCAATCCCTAGTCGCGAGTCGCCAGTCACACGTCACAAGTCAGAGCGCTGACTCGCGAGCTGCGACTCGCGACTTGCGACTCGTGACCTGCGACTCGTGACTGCGACTCGCGACTTGCGACTCGTGACCTGCGACTCGTGACTGCGACTCGCGACTTGCGACTGGTGACCTGCGACTCGCGACCTGCGACTCGCGACTCGCTAGCGTGGCTTCCTCTCCTCCCGTCGCTGGCGCATCTCCGTTTGGATGGTCTTGAGCCTGGCCTGCTGATCTGAGGTCAGGATCTGCAGCACTTCCGCGTA
>Ga0068859_100004505_pt1 | contig 14215 bp, 11 predicted proteins | sample KBSSwiS22_FD_66585 | JGI IMG/M metagenome (GOLD analysis project Ga0068859, IMG submission 66585) | Switchgrass rhizosphere microbial communities from Kellogg Biological Station, Michigan, USA - KBS Switchgrass S2-2 | ecosystem: Host-associated > Plants > Roots > Rhizosphere > Soil ... | reverse complement strand
GCACGCATAGCGGTAAACGCTTCGTGACCCGGTGTATCCAGGAAGGTGATAGCACGTCCATTAGCTAGTGTAACTTCGTATGCACCTATATGTTGTGTAATACCTCCGGCTTCACCTGCAATTACGTTAGTGTTTCTGATATAATCCAGCAATGATGTTTTACCATGATCTACGTGGCCCATGATGGTAACAATTGGCGCTCTTGGTTTTAAGTCATCTTCATTATCGTCTTCTTCATCCACTTCCAGTTCTGCTGCATCATCAACACCAATAAATTCCACATCGTAGCCAAATTCACTTGCTACCAATTCAATAACGTCGGCCTCTAAGCGCTGGTTAATGGAAACCATTATACCCAGGCTCATACATTTACTGATCACATCAGCAAAGCTCACGTCCATCAGGTTTGCCAGTTCACTTACCGAAATAAATTCTGTTACCTGTAGTTTGTTGCTTTCTTCTGCATTGCCTGTTTGTTCGGCTTGCTCGTCTCTTTTTGCTTTACGGTATTTTGCTTTAAGGCTCTTGCCTCTTCCCCCTGCACCGGCAAGTTTTGCCTGTGTTTCTCTTAATTTATCCTGTATCTCTTTTGCATCAATTACTTTTTCTTCCCTGCGACCACCCTGGTGAGATCCGCCAGTATTTCCACCGCGGTTAAATCTTCCACCACCTTGCTGTTGTCCTCCTCCATGTTGTCCACCCTGGCCGCCTTGTTGTGGTCTTCTGTTCTGTGTATTTTGTCCGCCACCGCCGCCATGTTGAGGCGCCTGGCCCTGCCCGTGAGGACGTTGCTGCTGCTGACCACCACCATGTTGTTGTCCGTGTTGACCACCCTGGCCTCCGCCTTGCTGTTGTTGTCCGCCTTTTTTCTCAATAGGGATACGCTTACGTTTACGCTTATCCTCACTTTCTCTCTTTGGCCTGGTATCATTATCAACGGGTAATTCTATTTTTCCTAAAATCTTAGGCCCGGTTAATTTATCTGCCTGGATATTTTCAATTACCGGGGGCAGATTTTCTACAGGTTCTTCTACAACTGGTGGAATCACTGGCACAGGAGCTTGTTCTTTTATTGGTTCTGCAGGAGCAGCTTTTTTACCTTTTTTAGCTTCCGCAGGTTTAGGTTCTTCAACTTTGGGTGCTTCTTCTTTTTTCTTTGCCGATTTTTTCGGTCTTGTTGAAGAATCTATTGCATCAAGATCTATTTTGTCCAGCACTTTGGGTGCTTCTAATTCAGGTGCTTCAATTTTTGTTACTTCCGATTTGGGTGCTTCTTCTTTTTTCTCCGGCACTACTACTGCTACTGGTTCCGGCTCGGCAGGTTTAACAGGCTCAACTGGTTTTTCTTCTTTAGGTTTTGCTGCTTCTTTTTTCTTTATGGAAAGATCTTCTTCGTCTTTTTTCTTTTTAAGCTCTGCTGATCCTTTTGATAATTCAACCTGTTCTGCTTTTTGCTTTGCCGCTTTGTCCTGCTGAAACTCCGACTGCAAAACCCGGTACATGGGTTCTGATAGTTTTGAAGTAGGCTTTAATTCGTCGCTACTAAACCCTTTTGACACAAGAAAATCTACCAGGGTAGAAGTACCTATGTTAAATTCTTTGGCCGCAGCCATCAACCTTGGTGTATTTACTTCTGACATTCGTTTGTTTTATACTGTGCTTTTTGCTTTTCTACATTATCAGACAGAACAACTATTAGTGCTAATTCATTGGCTTATAAATTTTGTTTTATCCAATTCATAAATAAGTTACTAATGCGGCAATGCCCGGTTTATATTTATTCTTTACTAAATTCTTCTCTTAAAATCCTTCTTACTTCTTCAATGGTTTCTTTTTCCAGGTCAGTTCTTCTTTCCAGTTCTTCGGCGCTAAGGTCTAATACTGAACGGCCGGTATCGCAGCCCACTTTTTTAAGGGCTTCAATTACCCATGGTTCAATTTCGTCTGTAAATTCATCCAGGTCAATATCAAATTCTTCTACTTCGCCTTCATTATCACGGAATACATCAATTTCAAAACCTGTTAATTCACAAGCCAGTTTAATATTAACACCCCTGCGCCCGATTGCTAACGAAACCTGGTCTGGTTTAAGGTACACATTAGCATGTTTACCTTCCATATCCACATCCATGCTGGTAATTTTAGCAGGTGTTAAAGAACGCTGAATTAATAACTGCGTGTTAGCGGTCCAGTTAATAACATCAATATTTTCATTTTTCAATTCTCTTACAATACCATGGATACGGCTTCCTTTCATACCCACACATGCACCTACCGGGTCGATCCTGTCGTCGTAACTTTCTACTGCTACTTTTGCTCTTTCTCCCGGATCACGTACAATTTTTTTAACAACTATCAGGCCATCAAATATTTCCGGTACTTCAATTTCCAGTAATTTTTCCAGGAAGGAAGGGCTGGTTCTTGAAATAATAATTACAGCCTGGTTATTTTTTAATTCTACTTTTTTTACAACGCCTCTTACTGTTTCACCTTTTTTGAAATAATCACTTGGTATTTGTTCAGATTTGGGCAATAACATTTCATTACCTTCTTCATCTAACAGTAATACTTCTTTTTTCCAAACCTGGTACACTTCTCCGCTTACGATATCTCCCACACGGTCTTCGTATTTTTTAACAAGGATGTTCTTCTTTAAATCGTTGATACGTGCTGCAAGGGTTTGCTTGCCTGCTAAAATTGCACGGCGGCCAAATTCCTTCTGGATATCCACCTCTTCGTACAACTCTTCACCTACCTGGTAATCAGGTTCAATTTTAATGGCGTCCTTATATTCAATTTCAGTAAGGGTATTATACAGGTCGTCATCGTCAACGATGGTGCGGCGACGGAAAATTTCCAAATCACCTTTTTGGTCATTTACGATAACATCAAAGCATTCGTCGCTGCCGTACTTTTTTCGTATCAGTGTTTTGAATACATCTTCCATTACTTTCATCAACGTTGGACGATCAATGTTTTCTGCTTCTTTAAACTCCTGAAATGAGTCGATTAAATTAATACTTGCCATATGCCTCGCCGGCTCACTTTTATATCCCAGCCGGTATGGGGTTTTGTTATTGTAATTAGAATTTTATAAGAACTTTTGTTTGTTTAATGTTTGCAAAACTGATTTCTGTGTTTAGTATTACTGCTTTTTTTCCTTTGCCTTCTGTATGCTCTATCGTTATTGCTTCTTCTGTAACCGCTTTTAATACGCCTTCTTTTTTTTCATCATCATTGGTGGTTACTTCCACATATCTTCCAATATTTTTTTTATACTGCCGTAATAATTTCAGCGGCTCATCCACACCTGGGCTTGATACTTCCAAAGAAAAATCTCCATCGGGGTACAATCCCATTTCTTCCATTTGTTTATATAATGCCCGGTTGATCTTTATACATTTTTCTATACCTAATCCACTATCAGCATCTAAATAAATTTTAAAATTATTGGTAGGTTTTATTTTGATGGATACCAGGAAAATATCATCTACCAGTAAGGGCTCAATTAGTTTTTCTATAGTTTGTATTTGTGTTTCCGCTGTCATAGTAAAAGAAGAAGGGAACGATCCTCGTTCCCTTCATTTGCGTCATTGTCCGGTGCAAATATATGCAATAGCTATGTAATTGCCAAAATGTACCTGCAAAAGTCCCGTATCTATAAAATCTGTTTCCCACAAAGGCACAAAAAACACAAAGAAAGAATTAGCCAATCAAAATACTTTGTGGCCTTGGTGCCTTTGTGGAAAATGACCAAAACATACCGGAAAAACAGGTTTTTTGCCCCACATAAATTTTAACAGCCTTGCATTGATGCGTTTAATAACTTTGTGTTATTATGATAAAAGCATTATTTGAGTTGTTTGTATTATACCTGTTGTACAAGCTGATTTTCGACTTTATTATTCCCGTTTATCAAACCACCAAACAGGTAAAACAAAAGGTGAATGATATGCAACGTACAATGAATGAGCAGGCTAAGCAACAGCAGCGGAATGAATATACTTCAGCAACCAGCCAGGCGTCGCCTAAGCCAAAAAGTGATGATTATATTGAGTTTGAGGAAGTAAAGTAATTAACTAAACTGCAGTTTTTCAATCCTTTCATTAGGCAGCAGGTGGTGAGTTTTAATACCAACAGACTTCGCTCCTTCTATATTAATTGCCAGGTCGTCGATAAACAATGTTTCTCCTGCTTTAATACCTGCATCTTCCAGTACAAAAGAGTAAATTTCCTCATCAGGTTTTCGCAAGCCAATTACATGGGAGTAATAGGCCTTGGTAAAATAATCGTTGAAATTCTTTTTTTCAGCTCCTGCAGTAAACCTTTGGCTAAAGGCTGTAAAATGTATGCTGTTAGTGTTACTGAGTAAATACAAGTTATGCCTGGCGGACAATTGTTCTAAAAAAGCCAGGCTTTCTGTTCTAAAATCCAGTAATAAGGCGTTCCAGGCATCCCTGATTTGCTGGTCAGAAAGCGGCGTTTTGCCCAGGGTTCTCATACTATCGTAAAATGCCGCTTCACTTATTTTACCAGTTTCCAGGTTTTCGAATACGCTGTCCATTTTATGTAGGGCATAATTATTTTTAAAATTATTAATCCCTAATTGTTCAAAGGCCATATTGGTTTTGCTGGTGTCAATATCCAGCAGTACGCCCCCTAAATCGAAAATGATATTTTTTATGTTTGTCATCGGCATAAATAAAAACGCCCCGAAAAGTTCCGGGGCGTTTGGTGGGCCCACCAGGGCACGATCCTGGGACCCCCTGATTATGAGTCAGGTGCTCTAACCAACTGAGCTATAGGCCCTTTCTTTATTTCTAAAGAAATTATTTTAAAATTTACTATTGGTTACAGTAAACTGAGTGATAAGAACTTTTGCCCAAAACTGTGTTTTGAGGCTGCAAATATAAACAAAGCTGTTTAATTTTTTGCTTTGTTCTATAATTTATATCCTTCCGCGGTCTTGTCATATTAAAACCGGACTGTAATTGTATCCTGTTGTTTGCGCATTTTTTATTGAGTTTAACGAATTTTTCCCGGAAAGATTTTGAAGTGCGAAATACTATAAAGGTCTTGTTTAAACAATTATTGTAAAGTGTTTTCACTGTTTTAATTCAGGTTAATTAACCGTTGTAAAAGCATTATCGGGTATGCATCTTTGTGGGATACCATTATAGTACACAAAAGTGGTATTGTTTATAAATAGTAACGCATTTATTTTTACTTATCTCAATGCCTGAAAATCACCATCCTTCAAAAAAATTAACTCCCAAAGAAACAGAAGTTTTACACCTGCTTAAACAGGGCTATTTGTATAAAGAGATAGCAGATGTGCAGCAGGTAAAAATAGACACCGTAAAAAAGCACGCCAAGAATATCTATAGAAAACTACATGCCCGTAACCGAATGGAAGCTGTAAATAAAATGTACACCGCTTAATACAAGCGCCTTTTTTAAACAGTAAAAATTACAACATGAAAAAAGTTTTTCTACTATCGATTACCGTTTTATTATTTGGAATTAGTAACGCACAACTTAGCGTAGGACTGGTTGGCTATTTTAATTTTGATGGAAATTTGAACAACACCGGTTCAGCAAGTATGAGTGCCGGTGCCTCTAACACTACGTATGGCACTAATAATCTTGGCCAGGCTAATAAAGCAATACAGTTTTCAGGAACAACAGCTTCGTATGCTAATATAACCGATAATGGCAACCTGGATTTTAGCGGCGATTTTTCTTTTTCATTTGCCGTGTACCTTACTACAACGGCAATTAACCAGGGTTTTTATGATAACGGCCTGAATTATGGAGGGTGCGGTATTTGGTTTTTTGCTTCTGATAATACACTGCGGTTCAATTTTAAGAACGGTAGCATTGGAGCTGTTGCCGCACTGCCTGTAAACCAGTGGAAGGCGGTATGTGCGGTAAGAAGCGGCAGCACTATAAAATTATACGTTAATGGCACACAAGTAGCGTCAGGTGCAGAAGGTACCACCGCAATCAGCTATCCTAATGCACCAGTATTAGGTCAAATGTATTTTGCCGGTGGAGGTGGCAATTACAATCCTATTGCTAATGGTAGTAAAATAGATGAAATGCGAATGTATAACCGGGCATTGTCTGCTGCTGAAATTACCCAGCTGGCGGGAATAACCCTGCCGCTTACACTGGGAGATTTTTCTGCGGTAAAAAACACAAAGGGAATAACGCTTAACTGGGAAACACTGACCGAATCCAATACCGCCTATTTTGATATTGAAAGAAGCAGTAACGGAACAGATTTTACCACCATTGGCAATGTAAGTGCAAAAGGAAATTCATCAACAAAGCAGTTTTATACTTATACTGATATTACCCCTTCATATGGTGTAAACTATTACAGGTTACGGATGGTGGACATTAATAATAGCTATACCTACAGCAATAAGATAGCAGTAAAAAATAACGACCAGGTTATTGCAGTGGAAATATTTCCTAACCCGGTGAGCAGTGTATTGCAGGTGCAAATACCTTCAAAACAAAAAGAAACGGTAACCATTTTTATTACCGACGCAACAGGCAAAGTAGTGTATAAAAAAGAAGTGCAGGTAAGTGAAGGTAATAATGCTTCAGGTATCCCGGTATCTTCCTTATCCAACGGGTTATACCAGTTTACAGTTGAAACCAAAGAAGGTAAACAAACAAAAAATTTTATTAAACAATAACCAGCAACACGGTTTTTATAATGAAAAAGGGCGTATGTTTTATACGCCCTTTACATTTTTATTTTTTCAAGATCAAACACTCCAACTTACGCCACCGTCTTTTTCATCTTTTAAATTAATACCCATTGCACCCAATTGGTTTCTTATTTTATCGGATGTGGCAAAATCTTTCCTGGACTTTGCTTCTTTGCGGATATCAATCAGCAACTCCATTACACCATTCAATGCGCCGTTATTATCTGCCGTCATTCCTTTTAGTCCAAAAATATCTTCTAAATAAATTTTAAACGCAGTTTGCATTTTTAAAAGTGTATCAGCTGAAATGGAGCCGGGTTTTATCAATCCATCTTTTAGTGAGTTGATCACCGGTGCTAATTCAAACATATTGGCCAATACTTTTGCAGTGCTTAAATCATCATCCATAAATTCTTCAAACTCGGCAACAAATTTCAACACCTTAGCATCAAGTTCCTTGTCGCTTGCTTCGGCCTTGTCACTTACAGCTTGAAGCTTCTTCAACACTTCGTAGGCTTCCCACAATCTTTTTAATGCTTTTTCGCTTGCCACCAATGCTTCGCTGCTAAAGTCTAACGGGCTGCGGTAGTGGCTTTGCAGGATAAAGAACCTTATCACCATTGGGTGAAAAGCTTGTGTAAGCAATGGATGATCACCACTAAACAACTCTGTAAGCTTAATTACATTGTTGTAACTCTTGCCCATTTTTTTACCGTTGATAGTGATCATATTATTGTGCATCCAGTACCTTACGGGGCTGTGGTGATTGCAAATAGTGCTTTGTGCAATCTCACTTTCGTGGTGCGGAAACTGCAGGTCCATGCCGCCGCCGTGTATATCAAACTCAGCACCTAAGTATTTTGTTGCCATGGCCGAGCATTCAATATGCCAGCCGGGGAAACCCTCGCCCCAGGGGCTTGTCCAGCGCATGATATGTTCGGGTGCTGCATTTTTCCATAGTGCAAAATCTGCCCTGTCTCTTTTTTCCTCCTGGCCATCAAGTTCACGTGTGGTTTCTAAAAGATCATCAATGATCCTGCCACTCAGTTTTCCGTAATCATGTGTGGCGGCATATTTTTTTACATCAAAATATACCGAGCCGTTTACCTCATACGCATAACCTTCAGCAATAATTTTTTCAATCATGTTGATCTGTTCTACAATATGGCCTGTGGCAGTAGGTTCAATACTTGGCTCCACACAATTAAATTCTTTCATGGCCCAGTGGTACAGGTTGGTATATTTTTGCACCAGCTCCATGGGTTCTAATCTTTCTAAAACTGCTTTTTTAGAAATTTTATCTTCTGCTTCACGGCCTTCTTCCTCAAAATGTCCGGCATCGGTGATATTGCGTACATAACGCACTTTGTTTCCTTTGTAAGTTAAGTAGCGGTACAAAACATCAAAAGTAATATATGGCCTGGCGTGACCCAGGTGGCTTTCGCCGCTAACGGTTGGCCCGCACACATACATACCCACATGTCCGGGTGTGATGGATTTGAATTCTTCTTTCTGACGTGTATAAGAATTGTAAATTTTCAGTGACATTATTTTTATTTTATCCCTATTTCCGCCAGCTTGCAGAGGAAATGGAGAAGATTATGTTTTATTTTTCCTGCGAACCTAAATAATTCTATTCAGTTAGACCAGTATATCGTTCTTAACCAGGTTGGGTTATAAATAAATCTCTTTAGTCCGTTAAAATTAAAGTTTCTATTTTTTATTCTGCCCCGTAGTTTGTGGGGTACAAAGATATTATACTATGCCGCAAGGGCAACACAAAAAATGATATGGAGAGTTGTTGTTCATTTGATGTATCAAAAATACAATTATTTTTTTAATTGCACATCTGCAAATATGGGGAAGTGGTCGCTCATCCTTTTATCGATGCAGGTAAATTGTTTTACGTCAAAAACATCACTCACAAATATATTATCGATACGCAGGGTTGGCGAAATGCCGGTGAATGTACGGCCAATACCACTTCCTTTTTCTGCAAAAGTATTTTGTAATCCTTTGCCGATAGTTGTGTAGGCATAGCTGTTGGGCACATCATTAAAATCGCCGCAAACAATTATTGGATAAGGGCTTTTATCCATTTCCGTTTTAATTCTTTCTGATTGTATTTTTCTTTTTAAAAAACCGATCTTAAGTTTATAGATAAGGTTTTTTGATTGCGTTACATCCTCTTTTGATTTCATCTCGGGATCATCCAAAAATTTTAAATTGGTAGCGCTGAACTTCAGCGATTGCAGGTGGATATTAAAAACGCGGAAAGTATCCGCATCCTTTACAATATCGGTATATTGAAAGATAGAATTATAATCGTAAGGATAAAAACTTATGGTTTGTTTATTGATAATAGGATATTTTGAAAAAGTGATAATGCCAAAATGGTGATTGCCGTCAAAATCAATTTTGCGATTGAAACTGTAATTAAAAAAGGTCATCGGCATTTGCTCCATCATAGCTGGAATATAATTAATGGCTGTATAAATGCTGTCACTGCCCACCATTTCCTGGAAGCAGGCGACATCCGGCTGGTATTGGTTTATCAGATCCAGCATTTGCTGTTTTGTTTCGGGGTGTGTTTTGTGCTCCAGTATGTCAAAGTGCTCCACATTCCAGCTCATAATACGCATAGCGCCTTCTTGTTTCCATTGTGTAAATGAAGAAGAAAACCTGAAGGGAATAATATTACTAATGGGTTTATACGATAATAAAATGGCAATAGAAGAAATGAGTGCAAATTTGGGTTTTATCACAAACCAGAATACTATAAACAGCAGCAATAAGATCAATAAATAAAAAGCTCCCAAAGTAAGAAAGCCCAAAGGCCAGCAATATTGAGGATTGAATAAACCGCCATAACATCCCAATAAAAACAATACCGCCAAAATGATATTGGAGATGATGAAGAATTTTTTTGTTAGCCTTCGGAATAGATTGGGCATTGCATAAAGATAACGTTATGTGCTTTAAAATATTCCAAACAAAACGTTAACTACAGGTCTTCTTCGCTTGCTCTTTTTAAAATATTCTTTTCTTCATCGGTAAGAAAATGATATCCCTGCTGGCTGATCTTATCCAGTATCTCGTCGATGCGTTGCTGCGTTACGTTAGGTGTTTTATTGTAGGGCTTCCTGGTTCCGGTGTTATAAAATACTTTTTCTTTTATACCATTTGCCGGTTTCTTTTTATCGGGGTTAAAAAGATTATTGACCCATTAGTATAAACTGATCATCCATGCACTTAAGTCTTTTCCCCTTCTTAATAATACTACAAATAAAAAGCCTGCCAGTGCCCCGCCTAAAATTGCAAAGCTGGCCGGGTTGTTTAAAGAAAGTGCATTGATAAGGTTGATTAGAATATACAATCCTGTTAGAACCCAAACCGGAATACCATTGCCAAGGTTCCTGAACAGGCGGTAGTTGGGGGATAATGTAGTTACAGCTAATGCAATTGCTGCAGTACCTGTTTTAGCACCAGACAAGTATGCAGTATTAACGAACGGCCTCAAAGCCGGAATAACCTGTACGGCTACAAGAAAAAACACGGCACCGAGCAAACCACCGTAAATGTACAATGGAAAAAGAAATTTATTGCCGGAAAGATCTTGTAAAATATAACCAAAAGCCCATAACCAAAGCATGGTACCGAGCATGGTAAACATTAGGGAAAAAGTACTCATTCCGCCCTGGGCAAACATGAAAGTTAAAATGGTCCATGGCGCTTTACTCAGCTTGGCTAAACTTGCCGGCATGGCAACCCAGCGGATGGCATCAAATTCCAGTATCTCCATGCCCTGCCCCAGGTGGGTAGACAAATAGAAAACCCTTGTAAGCATTATTAAAAAAAAGACCACGAGGTTTATGGCTACTAAAGCAAACAGGGCATTACCCGGCTGGCCCAGTGTAAACCTGCGCCTGGCTAGTTTTTTATAGTCCTGGTACCGATCTGATTCTCCCATAACGATATTATTATTTGCCCGGATTGTATCAGTATAAATTTACTAATAATTACAACAACAGAATTGTTAAGAGTTAATAGAACGTCTTTTTATTGGTTTTATTCCATATAATCACCAGGATAAAGCCCATTACCAGGCCGCCAAGGTGTGCATAGTGGGCTACATTATCAGCTTTACCTGGGTGAAACCCTCCAAAAAGGTCGATAGCCGCATAAATCGCCACCATATATTTTGCTTTTATTGGGAAAGGAATCGGGAGAATAAAAAACTCTGTATTAGGAAACAAATAACCAAATCCTGCTAATAAACCCATGATTGCTCCGGATGCACCTACTGATACTCCATTTGATAAAAACATTTGTGTAACACCAGCTGCTAATCCACAGATTAAATAGAAGATTAAAAATCTTTTAGGGCCCCAAACTCTTTCCAGCGCAGCACCAAACATCCATAAAGCATACATATTAAAAAGAATGTGAGAGAAAACAACATTACCAGCGATATCATACGAAGAATGTGCAAACATATAAGTAACTAGCTGATAGGGTTTAAATTCTCCGGTATTAACAGAAAATAATGCAATTTTTTCGGTAAGCCAAAAGGGGTGCTCAGATGATTTGTCAAGCACCAACTGGACAAGCCAAACTAAAACATTAATGATTAATAAATTTAACACCACTGGTGTTGTTCGTTGAAATCTATTACCGTAATTATTGTATGACATTTCGTAAAGTTAATTGTAAAAATTTATTTTAATTGTAATAACACCACACACTCTATGTGATGTGTATGCGGAAACATATCCACGGGTTGTATCTTTTCCACTGTATATTTTTCACTGAGTAAACCAATATCCCTTGCCTGGGTTGCTGTATTGCAGCTTACATAAACAATTTTAGGGGCTGCTATCTCTAAAAGTTTATTGACCAGTTTATCGTGCATGCCTGCCCGTGGCGGATCGGTTATGATCACATCGGGTTTGCCATGGCGGGTAAAAAAATCGTCATTGCAAATCTTAATTACATCACCAGCAAAAAACTCCGCATGGGTAATATTATTCAGTGCAGCATTTTCTTTAGCATCTTCAATAGCCTCTTCAATTACTTCTACCCCAATAATTTTTTTAGCTTGATTGCTTACAAATATGCCGATGCTTCCGGTGCCGCAATACAAATCGTACACTACTTCATTGCCTGTTAAACCTGCAAAATCCCTGGTTACCCTGTATAGTTTTTCTGCTTGTTTGGTATTGGTTTGAAAAAAAGATTTTGGTGATATTTTAAATATGAAATCCTCCCCGCCGGGCCCTGTGGAAAGTTTTTCCAACGCATACCCTTTTCCAAAATATACTTGTGGTGTAAGATCGTAAATGCTGTCGTTCCATTTGGGATTGATGGTAAATAATAAAGTAGTAATGGATGGTACTTGTTGTAAAAGATGATCCAGTAATTTTTTTCTGGCTGTTTCATCTTCATAATTCAATACCATATTCACCATCAACTCCCCGGTGGTACAATAGCGGATAACAATATTGCGCAGCCAGCCGGTATGTTCTCTTACATCATAAAATGAATAGCCATTTTGTAAAGCAAATTCCCTGACAGTGTTACGGATGGTGTTGTTCACTTCATCCATTAAATAACATTCGTCAATATCAATTATTTTATCAAACAGGCGGGGTACATGAAAGCCGAGGGCGCCAGGCACAGCCCCCCAGCCCCCTGAAGGGGGAGCTTTAGACTCAGCAAATGCCGGGCTATTTTCTTTTTCAGCGTCTTCTATATTTTTTTCTTTGGAAAGATTAATGGCATCCATTTCTCCTGGAAGCAAATACCTTTTATTGCTAAATGTAAATTCCAGTTTGTTACGATAATGCTTATCATCATCTGCTCCTATTATTGGCATTATTTCTGGCAACGCCACTTTACCGATGCGCTTTAAATTTTGTGCTGCTTCCTGCTGTTTATACTCTAACTGTTTAGCATAAGGGAGCATCTGCCATTTACAACCGCCGCAAATGCCAAAGTGTTTACAAAACGGTTCCACTCTTTCTTTTGAGTATTCAGTTATCTGTTCCACCCTTCCTTCGGCCCAGTCCTTTTTATTTTTGGTGATAAAAATATTGGCCACGTCGCCGGGTACGGCCCCCGAAATAAAGATCACTTTACCATCTTGTTTGGCCAGCGCCTTTCCTTCGGCAGCATAATCTGTAACCAGGATGTTTTCCAGAATGATTTTCTTTTTTTGTTTTTTCACGGCTGCAAAAATACCTTATTAATCATCAATATCAGTTTGTTAACGATTTGTAATTGTTAAAAGTGATGACCGGGGCCAATTGCTGATTAATCAGCGATTTTGAATACATTTGTTATCCTTAAAATAATATGAAAAAATATATCTTTTTTTTAGCTGCAGCTTTTGTTAGCAGCCATGCCTTTGCCCAGGGTTACCAGGTTACATTACAGGCGCCGCAGTTTAAAAACGGCATTGCCTATCTCACTTTTTATATGGGGCCTAACTTAAATGTGGCCGATTCTGCTGCCGTAAGCAATACAGGTACGGCAATATTCAAAGGGCCCAAAAAATTACCTGCCGGTATCTACGTTATTGTTTTACCCGGTAAGCGTTTAAGGGCCGATTTTTTAATTGATAAAGAACAAAGAATAATCGTAAAAACGGACACCACAGACTTATTGAATAAAACCATCGTTACAGGATCTAAAGAAAATGGGCTTTATGTGCAATACCAGAAATATGTGGCTAAAAAAAGCATACAGCTGGAAAATGAAAGGAAGTCTTATATGATGGCTCAAACTAAAGTAGACTCCATATTACATGAGGCTAATTATAATTTGTACAACGGTGAGTTAAATGCGTATCGTGAAAATATCATTAAAACACAACCTGCTTCTATGATGGCTTCGTTGCTTAAAGCCATGAAAGAACCATCAATGCCTGTACTTAAACCTGTTACCAGGGAAGATAGCCTGGGTAATTACAATTTTTACAAAGCACACTATTGGGATGGCGTGTCTTTTATGGATGACAGGGTTATACGCACCCCATTCTTTTTAAAAAGAGTGGAACGTTACTACAGGGAAGTAATACCACAAGCTCCTGATAGCATCATAAAAGATATTGATTATAAATTATTGCTGGCCAGGAGTTGCCCCGAAATGTATAAGTTTTTACTCAACTGGTTAACAGATGAGTATATCAACCCCAAGTATATGGGCCAGGATGCCGTATTTGTGCATCTGTTTGAAAAATACCACAGCCAGGGCCTTACCAGCTGGCTGAATGAAAAACAGATGGAATCTATCAGCCGCAGGGCCTACATGCTGATGTCTAACTTAATTGGTGAAAAAGGCGCTAACCTGGAAATGATCGACAGTAGTGGAAAACCATCGGCACTGTATGATGTAAACGCAGATTATACAGTAGTTTGCTTTTGGGACCCTAACTGCGGCCATTGTAAAGAAGAAGTGCCACGCCTGGATTCTATCTACCAGGCCAGCTG
>Ga0068859_100004502_pt1 | contig 14220 bp, 9 predicted proteins | sample KBSSwiS22_FD_66585 | JGI IMG/M metagenome (GOLD analysis project Ga0068859, IMG submission 66585) | Switchgrass rhizosphere microbial communities from Kellogg Biological Station, Michigan, USA - KBS Switchgrass S2-2 | ecosystem: Host-associated > Plants > Roots > Rhizosphere > Soil ... | reverse complement strand
CTTCGGGCCGTCGTCGAACACGTGTCCGAGATGGCTGTCCCCGCCTTGGCTGCGGACCTCGGCGGCGAGATACCCGACTCCCTGGTTCTTCTCCTGCACGACGTGGCCCTGCTCGAGCGGCTTCGTGAAGCTCGGCCATCCGGTCCCCGAGTCGAACTTGTCCGCGGAGGAGAACAGCGGCTCGCCGGTGGCGACGTCCACGTAGATCCCGGGCTCGTGCTTGTCCCAGTACTCGTTCGCGAACGGACGCTCGGTGGCGTCCTCCTGCGTGCACGCGTACTGCATCGGCGTGAGCTTCTTCTTGAGCTCCTCTTCGCTCGGCTTGACGTAGGTCTTCGCGGGAGCGGCGGAGGCGGCGCCCTTGACCTCGATCGGCGGCTCGTCCTTCCACGTCTCCTCGATGTACGAGGCGCGCCCCGATCCGTACTTGTACGCCTTGTAGTGCGCCGGCTGCTTCTCCGCGTAGTCCTGGTGGTATCCCTCGGCCGGATAGAACGGACCCGCGGCCAGGACCGGCGTGACGATCGGCTTGCCGTGGAGCTTCGGGTTCTTGGCCGCCATCGCCTTCGACGCCTCGGCGACCCGGCGCTGCTCCGGCCCATTCACGTAGATCGCAGTGCGGTACTGGTCGCCGCGGTCGGCGAACTGCCCGCCGTCGTCGGTCGGGTCGATCTGGCGCCAGTAGATGTCGAGGATCTGCGCGTACGTGATCTTCGACGGGTCGAACGTCACCTTGATCGATTCACGATGTCCGGTATCCCCCGAGCCGACCTCTTCATACGAGGGGTTCGGCTTCCTGCCGCCGGTGTACCCGGACTGGGCATCGATGACCCCCGGCACATCGTCGAACGCGGCCTCGATGCACCAGAAGCATCCGCCGGCGAGCAGAGCGGTCTCGACCGGCCCTTTGTGATCCTTCGCCTCGGGCGCTTTCGCGGCCGGTGCCGGCGCGGCTCCGCTCCCATTGCACGCGGCGAGGAGCAGGCCTGCGAGAAGACAAGACGACGTGAGGATTTTCATGTCCTCGGTTCCTCGGCCCCCTGAGTAGTCTACGACTGCCGTCCAGCGGTGGATTCCTCCGCCCCTGTGAGATGCTCCGCCCATGGAAAGGGTTTCGCGCTGGATCCTCTGGCTCGCAGCGGCCTGGAACGTCCTCGGCGGGGTTTGGGCCCTGCTCGATCCCGCCAAACACTTCACCCAGATGTACAAGGGTTCTCTCGACCTTTCCGACCCGCTGGGGCTTTTTTTCTTCCGGTGAGGCGTCGGCAAGCTCTTCTACGCCGCCGCGTGTGTCGCGCTGTTCGTGAGCGGGGTGGGAAGGCCGATGCTGGTCGTCGCGGCCGTCGTCGATACGCTCGTCGCGGTCGCCTTCGCGGCCATCGTGCTCAGAGACCGGTGAGCGTCAGGGACAGGGGTTCGCGTTCGGGCGCGGAATTCCCGCGCTATTCGATCCGAGGCTCGACTCCACGCCGCCGCTCGAAATGCCGGTGATCAGGTAGAACTTCGTGGCGCCGCTCGCCGGCAACGCCCCGTCGGCGATCTGCGTCCCGGGCGTGAAGCAAGAGCGGGATGCCAGAGGATTCGAGCCGGGCACTTGCGTGTACGTCCCCGTGCTCCGCAGGACCGCAAGGCTTCCCCCGTAAACGTTGTACGCGACGTCTCCGGACTCCTGAGTCCATTTGACGACGTTGTGGCTCGGATTCACGAGGAAGACCGACCCGTCGGTGGTGTCGCAGGCGTCGCCGAGACCGTCGTGATTGCTGTCCCCCTGCCCCGAGTTGGCGACACCGAGGCAGTTGTCGCAGAGATCGCCCACGCCGTCGAAATCGGGGTCGACCCCATCCCGACCGCCGTCGCAGTCGTCGTCGTAGCCGTTGCACACCTCGGGCGCATAGTCCACGACGCCGTTGCAGTCGTTGTCGTATCCGTCGCAGAGATCCTGCACGCCCGGGCGCACGGCGGCATTCCCGTCGTTGCAATCTCCCGCGCACTCGCTCAACCCGTCGCCGTCGTCGTCGATGCCGTGCCCCAAGGCGTAGCGCCCGCCACCGAGACCGTCGAAGCTCGGGACGACCATCAATCCGCCCGTCCAGACCGCGTGGGCTCTTCCCGATGCGCCCGTCGGCGCCTCGACGGTGGACATTGGAAGCCAGGAGTTCGTGGCGAGGACGTAGCGGCCGCCCGTGTTGTTCCCAGGGTCCAATTCCACCTCTCCCGCCCACACGACCATCTCCCGTCCGGTCCAGACCATCACGGGAAGCATGCGGGGCGACGGCGCACCGGCTGTCGGGAGGGCCGTCCACGTGTTGGAAGCAGGGTCGTAATTCGCCCCGGTGTTCACACTTGCCGCCCCGTTGCTGCCGCCCCAAACGATCACCCGGCTCCCGATCGATACCGCAGCGTGTCGCTCGCGAGGCACGGCGCCGACCGTGGAGGTCGGGCTCCATGTGTTCGCGACGGGGTCGTAGCGGGCGCCGGTGTTGAGCGGCGTTCCGTTGAGACCTCCCCAGACCACAAATCGCCCGCCGGCCCAGGTCGCCGTGAAGTCGGAGCGATCGGACGGCTGACCCGCGGTCGCCATCGCCGACCAGGTGTCTGATATGGGATCGTACCGGCCCCCGGGACCGAGGGTCGGCGACCCCCAGATCAACATACGACTCCCCGTCCATACGGCTGCATGACGCGTGCGGGCTGTGGGCGCGCCGGACGTCGCGGTGGCGCTCCACGTGTTGGAGATCGGCTCGTAGGCGCCTCCGGTGTTCGTCTGTCCTCCATTCGCGAAACCGCCCCAGACGATCATCCAGCTCCCGGCCCACACCGCGCTGTGTAAGACGCGCGGCGATGGCGCGGCGACTGTCGAGATCGGGGAGATCGTGTCCAGGACGGGATCGTACCGGTACCCTCCAACGACGAAGTCGTTGCGATCACCGGAGCCTCCCCAAACCGCGACGACGTTTCCCGTCCAGACGACGCTCGGGTTCGCTCGAGAGGTGAGGGTCGAGCCGAGCGGTGTCCACGTGTTGGTCGTCGGGTCATAACGTCCGCCGGCCGTCGTGGGCGAGGGAGCGCCGCCCCCCCAAATCAGAACCCGGTCGCCGCTCCAGACCGCAGTCGGTGCATACCTTGCCGACGGTGCGTTGACCGTCGACGTCGCGCTCCAGAAGTCCGTGGCCGCATCGTAGATCGCGCCGGTGTTCAGATCCGTCGTGTCGGTGCTTCCCCCCCACACGAATAGACGGCTCCCGACCGCGGTCCATGAGAAACCGAATCGGCCGCCCGGTCCGTTCGCGGTCGACATCGGCGCCCAGGCGTCGGCCGCGGGGTCGTAGACGCCTCCGGAACCCACCCAGTCGGTGCCGTCGAATCCGCCCCAGACGATCATCCGTGTCCCGGTCCAGATGCCGACATGCATCATGCGAGCGGCGGCGCCGACGCTGCTCATCGATGACCACTGATTCGCGACGGGGTCGTACCGGCCTCCCGTTTCGAGCGAGACGCCGTCGTAGTCGGAGCCTCCCCATACGAGCATCTCCGAGCCCGACCAGACCGCGGTGTGGAAATACCGGCCCTGCGGCGCTCCACCGTTCGCGACGGCAGTCCACTCGTCGGTGACGGGGTCGTATCGCTTCCCGTCATCCAGAACTCCGTTGCCGTCGACTCCGCCCCACACGATCATTCGATTACCGGTCCAGATGGCGGTGTGCAATGCCCGCGGGCTCGGCGCACCGGCATGGGCCGTCGGACTCCAGGTATCCGTGACAGGATCGTAGCGTCCGCCGCTGTCGAACTGCTCGGACGCCAGGTTCTCCCCGCCCCAGATGACGACGCGGCTTCCCGTCCAAACGGCGGAATGCCGGTACCTCGGCGTCGGCGCCCCCGACGTCGTCACCTTCGACCACGTGTCGGTGGCGGGGTCGTAGCGTCCGCCCGTGCCGAGGCACGTATCCCCGTACCTGCCACCCCACACCACCATCACGCTCCCGGTCCATACGGCGATGTGATCGATGCGCGCATCCGGTACGTCGTCGAGGATTCCATTGGACCAGGTGTCGTCGGGAACGCATAGGCTGGCGGAAGCCAAGGGCGATTCCTCGGCCACGGTCGCGACGGCTCCTTCGTCGAAACGACCCGCTTCGCGAGCCCACCATGCGTCCCAGCTCTCCTTCTCGATCCGGTAGCGCGCCACACGGACCTCGCCGTCGCTCTCACTCAAGGCGACTTCGAATGCGAAACCGTCGGGGTCCTCCTGGACCGCGCCGATCTCACCAGGGGTGAGGTGGGGCGCGCTCTTTGACAGGACGGATTCCTTTCTTTCGGGACGCCGGTCGTGAACCGAGAGCTTGCCCGTTCCGAGCTCCTCTCGAAGCGCATCGACGCGCCGGCGGGCATCGGCGTGAATGCGACCGTCGTACGCGAAGAAGTGGCGCGACAAACGGTCCACCAGGGCGGGTCGCGCGAGGACCTCCTGGATGAGGATCGCGTCGCCCCCGAGCCCCGCGTGAAGCTGCGCGAGCCTCTCCGGCATCCTCGAGGCGCGCATCTGGCGCTCCGCCTCGGCGCGCAGCATCGCGCCGGTCACGGGTGTGTTCCAGAACGACTCCAGCGCCGCGCTCTCGCGAAGTGCGTCGTGGACTCGCCGCTCGAGCAGCTCGCGCGTGACGACGTCCTCGAAGGGCCGGGTCGCGTCGATCTGATACGAGTAGCGCAGCCGCTCGACTCGCCGCAGAGCATCCACCCGCTCGTCGAAGGTCAACGCGCTCGCCGCTCCCGCCGCAGCGAGACCCGCGGCGACGAAGAGACTCCGAACAACGATGCGACGCCGTCCCATGGGCCTGCCCCCGTGCGTGCCGGTCTTATACGCCCGCCGCGATTTCGCGACAACGCCGAATGTGTGATCATCCAGAGCCACCTATGGACGTCGCCGCCTATCTCGAACGGATCGGCCACACGGGATCCACCACGCTTACGCCAGCGACGCTCGCGTCCCTGCACCGCGCCCACCTGCTCGCCGTCCCGTTCGAGAACCTCGACATCGCACTCGGGCGGCCGATCGAGCTTGACCTCGAGGCGTTCTTCGAGAAGATCGTCGTGCGCCGGCGCGGCGGCTTCTGCTACGAGCTGAACGGGCTGTTCGGCTGGCTGCTGCGCGAGCTGAGGTTTCCCGTCGCGACGCTGTCCGCGCGCGTTCTGGACGGCGGCCGCATCGGTCCCGACTTCGACCACATGCTGCTGCTCGTCCGGCTCGAGGATCGCCTGATCGCCGACGTCGGCTTCGGCGACTCGTTCCTCGAGCCGGTGCCCATGGACGGCGACGAGCACGTCGAAGGCGATCGCACCTACCGCGTCGCCGAGACGGAGTGGGCGTTGACCCTCGAGCGTCTGTCGCCGGGGACGGAATGGGAGCCGCAGTACGCGTTCAACGGCGCTCCGCGCCGCCTTGCCGACTTCGCCGAGATGTGCCGCTGGCAGCAGACTTCACCCGAGTCACATTTCACGCAGAAGACGATCTGCTCGCTGCCGACGCCGCACGGCCGCATCACGCTCGCCAACGATCGATGGATCGACACGAAGGACGGCCGGCGCGAAGAGCGGAAGGTCGAAAGCCACGACGAGTACCGCGAGCTGCTGCGGACCCGGTTCAGCATCGAGCTCGACGCCGACGTCCCGATCGAGCGGCTCATGAGAGCCTGACCTCACTTCCCCGGGGGCGGCTCCCACAGCTCGATCTTGTTCCCCTCGGGGTCCATGACCCAGCCGAACTTGCCGAACTCCGACTCGTCGAACTTGTCCACGACGTCGCAGCCCTCCTCTTTCAGGACTTTCAGCAGCGTGCGGACGTCCTCGACGCGGTAGTTGACCATGAAGGGGGCGGTGCTCGGCGCGAAGTAGTCGCCGTCTCGAGAGAACAGACACCACGCCGACGTCCCGGAGCCGGACCAGTCGAAGGACGCGCCGCCCCAGTCCTGGACGTCGATGCCCAGATGACGCTTGTACCAAGCCCCCATCGCCTTGGGGTCTTTCGCCTTGAAGAAGATGCCGCCGATGCCGGTCACGCGATTCATGGTCACCTCGGTGGGACGGGTTCCTCCTTGTTATACAGCCGTTTTCCCCGCGGATTGGCCTCGGACCCCACCGGTGCCTAAGTTCTGGGCATGCGTCACTCCGCCCGCGTCGCCGTGTTCGCCCTGATGGCCTCCGCACCCGCGCTCGCCGGTGGCCGCGCGCTCGACGGCGCGCCGGTCGGCCTGAGCAGCGCGCAAACGTGGTGCATCTCGCAGAGGGAGCCGCTTCCCAACTGGGACGGGCCGGCCCACCCGGATTGCAAGATGGTCTGGCGCGTTCTCGGCGAGCGCGGCGACCGCATCCTGTACAGCGCGCGCTACGCGTGGCCGAGCGCCCGGCAGACGGACGACATGCCGCGCGTGCTCACCGAGGTGCTCTTCGAGGGCATCAAGGGAAGCCGCGTCGTCAGCCGGCTCTACGCGGTGCAGGACGAAGAGTCGCACGTGAAGCTCGAGGCGCTCAAGCTGCTCAAGATCGGCGACCGCTCGATCATCGTCTCGCGCGTGTGCCTCCCCGGCACGGCGGAGTGCGGCCGCGAGCTGGCGACCTGGACCGAGGGGAAGGTCGAGCCGATGAAGGACCACACGGTCCCCGAGATCCGTGCGCTGCTCCCGAAGGGTTACGACCTCAACGTGACGCCCGAGATCGATCTCACGTCGCTGACCGGGTCGGGGAAGGCGTGGGCGAAGAGCGACGCGGATTGCTGCCCCTCGGCCACGATTCAGTTCACGCTGCGCCTCGACGACGGTGAGCTGCACGTGCGCGACCTGAAGTTCCTACGGGGCACCGTCAAGAAAGACGTACCTCTCCTCTAGTCGAGGTGGGCCAGCCCCGAGTCCCCCATGTCCACGGGGGCGGACGGGAAGTACTCGCGCCAGCGCGAGGCCACCTTCGCGGACGTCGCCCCGTCGGCGAACAGCTCCTTCGGGAAGCTCGGCTTCAGGCGTGCGTCGATCACGACCGGTCCCGCGAAGGTGACGTGGTTGCGCACGATGCGCTTGGCCGCGGCATGGATGTCGGCCCCCGGCTCGAAGCGCGTGAACGTCGTCCAGAGGAAGTTCATCGGCGACGCCGCGGCCCGCGCGGGCTCGTCGGACACGACGACGAGCGGCCAGCCGGCGAAGGCCGGATCGCTCGCGAAGCGCTCCGCGGCCGCCGGATCGTCCTGGGCTGCCGGGCCCCCGACGACGAGACATCCCGGACAGAAGACGCGCGGATCCCGCGCGCCGGGCGGTAGAGGCTGCGCCGTGCGGAACTCCCGCGGCAGGGTCCGGACCGGATCACCGAGACCGAGCCACACGCCCTTCGAGCCCTCGTTGACCGCGGGGCCCGTGTAGTCGAGCGTATCCATCGACACGTTCGAGAACACGAAGAGATCGGTCTCGGGGCGTTGCCGCTCGAGGACGTGCTCGAGGACCGACCGGAAGTCCTTGAGGTCCATCGCGCGATCGACGACGAGCAGGAACTTCGTCAACGACAGCTGCCCTTCGCCGAGGATGCGGAACGCCGATGCCATCGCCTCGCGCGGGTACCGCTGCTTCACGACCGCCGCGGCGAGGGAGTGGTATCCGGTCTCCCCGTACGACCAGAGCCCTTCGACCGCGGGCATCACGAGAGGGAACAGGGGGGATAGCAGCTCCTGGAGCAGGTCGCCGATGAAGAAGTCCTCCTGCCGTGGCTTTCCGACCACGGTCGCGGGGTAGATCGCATCGCGACGACGCGCGACGTGGCTGACCTCGAAGACCGGGTAGGCATGACGGAGCGAGTAATAGCCGTAGTGATCGCCGAACGGTCCCTCCGGTCGCCGGTCGTGCGGCGGCACGTTGCCGATCAGCGCGATCTCCGCTTCCGCGATCAGGGGGTGCGCGCCCGGACCGTCGCACGTGGCGAGGCGCTCGCCGGCGATGAGCGAGGCAAGCAGGAGCTCCGGAACGTTCTCGGGGAGCGGGGCCACGGCGGCGAGGATCAGCCCCGGAGGGCCGCCCAGGAAGACGGTCACGGGGAGCGCTTCGTTCCTCCCCTCCGCGACCGCGTAGTGGAAGCCGCCGCCCTTCCCGATCTGCCAGTGCATCCCGGTCGTGCGGGGATCGTGGACCTGCATCCTGTAGATCCCGAGGTTCGGCGCGGGACGATCCGGATGGACCGTGTGGACGAGCGGGAGCGTCACGAATGGGCCCCCGTCCTCGGGCCAGGTCGTCAACACGGGCAGCCGGTCGAGGCGCACGTCTTGCGTCACGATCTCCGTGACCGGCCCCGCCCCCTTCCGGCGCGTTCCGACCTTCCAGGCCGCCTGCGCCAGATCGCGCGCCGCCCAGAGCTTCGAAGGCGTCGGCGGCATGATCGACTCGACCGTGCTCACCAGACGCCGGAGGAGCCGCTCGGGGCGCCGCCCGAACGCCATCTCGGCGCGGCGCGCGGTCCCGAAGAGGTTCGTCACGAGGGGGACGTCCGAGCCCTCGACGCGCGTGAAGAGGAGCGCGGGGCCCCCCGCGGCGATGACCCGCCGGTGGATCTCGGCGACCTCGAGGGTCGCCGAGACCGGAGCGTCCACGGTCACCAGGTCCCGATCGCGTCCGAGATGGTCGAGGAAATCGCGCAAGTTCCGAAACGTCGGTTCGGCCATCGAGGGGCGAGATCATACAGAATGCGGGCGTGATCGCCCTCGTGCTGGCTGCCGCTCTCGCTCCCGCGCGGACCGACGCGATCGACGCCCTCGTGAAGCGCGCCATGGCCGAGCGCGGTATCCCCGGCGCCCAGGTCGTCGTGGTCAGGAACGGGGCGATCGTGAAGAACGCGGCGTACGGCGTGGCCGACGTCGAGCTGTCGGTCCCCGTGACCACGGGGACGATCTTCCAGCTGGCGTCGTCGTCGAAGCCGTTCGCGGGGACCGCCGTCGCGCTGCTCGCCGACGACGGCAAGCTGTCGTTCGACCAGACGCTCGGCGAGCTGCTCCCCGACGTTCCCGAGACGTGGCGCGCGATCACCGTGCGCCGGCTGCTCGATCACACCTCGGGGCTCCCGGACGTCTTCTCCGACGTCGCGTCGGGAACGATGCGCGCCGAGGGACGCGACGCGCTCCTGCATGCGCTGTACGAGGCGCCGCTGTCGGGCCTGCCGGGCGAGGCGTGGGCCTACGATCAAACGGGATACCTCCTCGCCCAGCTGCTCGTCGAGAAGGCGTCGGGGATGGGGTACGAGGAGTTCGTCGAGAAGCGCGTCTTCCGTCCCGCGGGCATCGCGCGGGCGTCGTTCGACGATTACTACGCGATCGTCCCGAAGCGCGCGAGCTACTACAAGCGGCAGCCCGACGGCTCGATACGCCACTACCTCTTCCCCTTCCCCCAGTTCCTGCACACCGCCGCCGGCCTCAACACGACCGCCGCGAGCGTCGGGCGATTCCTCGCCGCCGTCTTCGAGAAGGGCCTCGTCAAGAGCGCGACGCGCGAGGCGATGCTCGAGCCCGCGCGCCTCGTCGGCGGCGAGACCCGCGACTACGCGTGCGGATGGGCGATCTACTCGGTGGCCGGCGTGCGCGGCTACGGTCACTCCGGCGGCTTCTCGTCGGCCTTCGGCGCGTTCCCCGAGAAGCGGCTCGCGGTCGTCGTGCTGACGAACCTGAACGGCGGGGGCGTGGAAGAGCTGTTCGAATCGGTCGCGAGGGCCGCGCTGGGGCGTCCCGGTCCGTGAGGTCAGGGCGCCGGCGCGAGCGCGCAGGCGTTCTTCCCCAGCTCCAGCTCGGCGGTGAGGCCCGCGTCCGGAGCCGCGAGGCCCAGGTTGACCCGCTTGATCTCCACGTAGGCCGGGGGGAAGACCGGGAGGCTCCCGAGGATGTAGCGGGCGAACTCGCCGGGCGGATCCGCGGCGCGTTTCGCGCCGTCGTTTCGCTCCCGGATCGAGGCGATCGTCGCCGCGAAGCGGCCGGCCGGATCGGCCTCGTCGAACGAGCTGAAGTGCCCCGGGAGCACGAGCGTGCGCTCGTCGAGGGCCAACAGCCGCTGGAGCGACGCCTGATGCAGCGGCGTCCACACCTCGGCGCGACCGCCGAGGTCCGGGCGGGCGATCCCGCCGACGAACAGCGTGTCCCCCGCGATCAAATAGCGGTCGTCGAGCAGCAGCGCGCACGCCCCGAGCGTGTGACCGGGGACGTGGAGCACGTCCATCATCGATGCGCCGAACGCGAGGCTGCGTTTCTCGAGGAGCGGCTCGTAAGCGAACCTCGCGGGGAGGAGGTCCATGGGGTGGATCGCGTCGTACGGGTGCAAATAGTACGAAGCCCCCATCTCCTCGGCGAGCGCACGCCCGCCGCTGACGTGATCGGCGTGCCCGTGCGTGTCCACGACCGCCGCGAGCCGCGCCTCACGGGCTTCGAGGATCTCGCGGTAGCGATCGACGTGGCGCAGCGCATCCACGACCACCGCCTCGCCTTCCGAGATCGCGACGAAGCTCAGACAACCGCGCGCGGGGCGAGAGACCTGGAGAAGCGACAGCGCGTCCTCCTCCACGATCGGCACGACCTCGTAGTGGTCGCCCCAGGCCCGCATCCCGCCCGAAAGCAGCGCCGCGTCGAACCCGGCCTGCTCGAGGGCCCGCGCGATCGGGGCGGCCGAGATCCCGCGCGCGCACACGGTCACGATCAAGGCATCGTGAGGGAGCTTGTCGGCGAATCCGGCCACGGTGCCACCCATCGACGCGAGCGGAACGTTGATCGATGCGGCGTGCCCCGGCCCCTCGATGTGCCACCGCTCGAACTCCTGCGGAGCGCGGACGTCGAGAAGGACCGTCTTCTCCCCCCTCGCGAGGCGCGCGTAGAGGTCCTTCGGCGAGATCAATGGAACAGCGCCAGATGCGCCTCGCGCGCTTCGTCGAGGAACGCCGCCGCGCTCCCGAACTCCACGCCCGGGAGGAAGGCGTCGCGCGGATAGCCCAGGAGCTCACGCGTCGTCTCGCAGGCGATGAGGCGTACGCCGGCCTCCCGGGCCGCCTCGAGGAGCTCGCGGATCGTCGCGACGCTCTTCGTCTGCGACATCGAGCTCATCATCGTGGCCGCAATTTCACCCATCCCCGTGAGCGCGGCCGCGAGATCCGGGGTCGGCTCGGCGGGAGACGCCGCGAGCTTCGCGGCGAAGTCGCGGTGGACGATGTCGAGGCCCTGGGACGTGAAGAAGACGGCCACCTCCATGCCGGCCGCGGCCGCCGCCGTCGAGAGGACGAGCGGCGGATAGGCCCAATCGAGCGTCCCGCGCGACGCGATGATCGCCGCGCGCTTGCTCGCCGGGTCCTTCCGGATCGCCCGTTCGATCTCCTCGCGGACGATCCTCCGGACCCTCGCCTCGTCGGTCATGTCGTCGATGGCTACCTCCCGGCCCTAGTGTAACTACGCGAGGGGGGAAGTCCAGGTTTCCTCAGTGGAAGTCGCGGCTCGCGACGTCGGCCGGAGCGCGCTCGATCTTCGGCCGCCAGAACGACTCCGCGATGAGATGCGTGACCCCGTCCTGAACCTGGAGCTTGCCGGAAACGCCGAGGAACGACGCCGTCTTCACGAGCACGCGGTACTTCTCGTAGACCTTCGTCCAGACCACGACGTTGACGAAGCCGGTCTCGTCCTCGAGCGTCATGAAGACGACGCCCGACGCGGTCCCGGGACGCTGGCGGCAGATGACGAGCCCCGCGTAGTGGGTGCGCGTGCCGTCGGAGAGCGCGCGCACGCCCTCGGCGTCGGGGAGACGCTTGGCGGCGAGCTGCCGGCGCAGCGGGGCGAGCGGGTGGGCGCGGGCGGAGAGGTGCATCGTGCGGAAGTCCCAACCGATCGTCTCGAAGTCGTCGAGGTCGCGGAAAGATGCGGCGACCTCCTCCGCTTCGACGGCGGCGCGCGCGAGCTTCGCCGAGCCCTTCGCCGCCCACAGCGCGGTGCGGCGGTTCGGCTCGAACGCCGCGAGCGCCCCCGCTTCCGCGAGGCGCATGATCGAGCCCTCGTCGAGCTTCGCGCGCACGACGAGGTCGTCGATCGAGGCGAACGCGCTCCGGGTGCGCGCCTCGACGACGCGCTTCGCCACGGCTTCGTGCAGTCCTTTGACGTAGCGAAGGCCGAGGAGGACGGGGTCAGGCACCTTTTCCGTCCGCGAAAAAGGTGCCTGACCCCTTTCGATCTTGCAGTCCCAATCGCACACCGTGACATCGATCGGAAGCACGACCACCCCGTGCCGCTTGGCGTCCTCGATGATCGTCGCGGCGGAATAGAAGCCCATCGGCTGGGCGTTCAGCAGCGAGCACGCGAAAACGTCGGGGTGGTGCTTCCGCATCCATGCCGTCGCGTACGCGATGAGCGCGAAGCTCGCCGCGTGCGACTCGGGGAATCCGTACTCGCCGAAACCGCGAATCTGCTCGAACACCCGGTGCGCGAACTCCTCCGCGATCCCCTTCGCGGTCATCCGCGACACGAGCCGGTCGCGGTGCCGCTCGATCCGCCCGGTCTTCCGCCACGCCGCCATGTCGCGCCGGAGCTGATCGGCCTCGCCGGGCGTGTAGTCGGCGGCGACGACCGCCAAGCGAATGACCTGCTCTTGAAACAACGGCACGCCGAGCGTCTTCGCCAACACCGGCTCGAGGCATGCGTGGGGATAGAGAACCTCCTCCAGCCCCGAGCGGCGCCTCAGGTAGGGATGCACCATGCCGCCCGTGATCGGCCCCGGCCGCACGATCGAGACCTCGATGACCAGGTCGTAGTAGCTCCGCGGCTTCAAGCGCGGGAGCATCGCCATCTGCGCGCGCGACTCGATCTGGAACACGCCGACCGTGTCCGCGGCGCAGATCATGTCGTACGTCGCCGGGTCTTCCTTGGGGATCGTCGCGAGCGTGAGGTCGATCCCCTTCACCTCGCGCAGAATGTCGAATCCCTTGTGGAGCTGGTTGAGCGCGCCCAAGCCGAGCAGATCGACCTTGAAGAGGCCGAGCTCCTCGATCATGTCCTTGTCCCACTGGATCACGGTGCGATCGGGCATCGAGCCGTTCTCGATCGGGACGATCGTCGCCACGGGCTCGTGGCCGAGCAGGAACCCACCGGGGTGGATCGAGAGGTGGCGCGGAAAGTCCAGGAGCGTGGACGCAAGGCGAATCAAGTGCTGCTGCGTCGCGTGCTCCGGATCGAGCCCCGCCTGCGCGAACGCGGTCGGATCGACGTCGCCGTACATCGTGACGATCTTCGAGACGCGGTCGAGCGCCGTCTCGGGAACGCCGAGAACCTTCCCGACGTCGCGGATCGCGGAGCGCGCACGGTAGCGGATGACGTTCGCGACCATCGCGGCGTGCGTGCGCCCGTACTTCGCGTAGACGTGCTGGATGACTTCCTCACGTCGATCGTGCTCGATGTCGAGGTCGATGTCGGGAGGCTCCGCGCGCTCCTTGGAGAGGAACCGCTCGAACAAGAGGCCGAGCGCGACCGGATCGACCGCCGTGATCCCGAGCACGTAGCAGACCGCGGAATTCGCCGCCGACCCGCGCCCCTGGCAGAGGATCCCGGCCTCGCGGCAGTAGCGCACGATCTCCCACATCGTCAGGAAGTAGCCGCCGTAGTCGAGGTCGCCGATGAGCGCGAGCTCCTTGTCGACTTGCTCCACGACCGCGCGCGGGATGCCGTCGGGATAGCGCTCGGCGGCACCGCGGTAGGTCAGCTCGCGCAGCCAGCCGGACGGCGTCGTCCCATCCGGGAGCGCCTCGGCCGGATAGCGATAGCGGAGCTGGTCCATGTTGAAGGTGCACCGTTCGGCGATCGTGAGCGTGCGCGCGACGCCGGCGGGATCGTCCTCGAACAATCTCCTGAAGGCGATCGGCGTCTTGAGCGCGTGCTCGTCGTTGGGGCGGAGCAACCTCCCGGCATCCGCGAGCTTGACCTTGTGGCGCAGGCACGTGAGGACATCTTGCAGGTCTCGGCGCGACTTGGTGTGGTAGAGCACCTCGTGTGCGGCGGCGACGGGGATCGAAAGCTTCGCGGCGCGCGCCCGCAACCTCACCTCCTGCCGTGGCTCCTCCAACCTGCGATGTCGCGCCGCGAACGCATAGAGCCGGTCTCCGAACGCTTCCTTCAACCCGTGCCCGACGAAGAACGGATCCGGCTCTTTCACGAGCAAGCTGCGCTCTCCGCCCCACAGCGCGATGAGCCCC
>Ga0068859_100004501_pt1 | contig 14221 bp, 12 predicted proteins | sample KBSSwiS22_FD_66585 | JGI IMG/M metagenome (GOLD analysis project Ga0068859, IMG submission 66585) | Switchgrass rhizosphere microbial communities from Kellogg Biological Station, Michigan, USA - KBS Switchgrass S2-2 | ecosystem: Host-associated > Plants > Roots > Rhizosphere > Soil ... | reverse complement strand
ACGCGCACGGCGTCGAGCACGGCGGCCGGGTCGACGGCCTTCACCATGTCGTGCAGTGCCAGCCCGGCGACCGCCACGGCCGTCAGCGCCTCCATCTCGACGCCGGTGCGGCCCGTCGTCCGCACGGTCGCGACGATCTCCACGGCCTCGTCGGCCACGGTCAGGTCCACCGTCACCCCGGAGATCGGCAGCGGGTGACAGAGCGGCACCAGGTCGGACGTCCGCTTCGCGCCCATGATCCCGGCGATGCGCGCGGCGCCGAGCGCGTCCCCCTTGGGCATCCCCGAGCCGCGCAGCAGTTCGACCACCGCCGGGCTGACCAACAGCCGGCCGCCAGCGGTGGCGACCCGGTGTGTGACGTCCTTGGCCGACACGTCGACCATCCGGGCGGCGCCGGTGGAGTCGACGTGGGTCAGCCGAGGCGGGTTGTCCATCTAGGCATTCGCTCCCAGGGCGGCGATGCCGGCGACGGCCAGGTCGGGAGCGCCCCGCACCGCCTCGGCGAGCGGGGCGTCCGCCTCCTGGCTGGCGAGCAGGATCGCGGTCAGCCGGTCGCCTGCCTCGACCTGCGTGACGTCCTCGGGGACGACGAGCAGCGCGTTCGCGCCGGCCAACGTGGACATGTGGTGCGAGCCCTGCCCGCCGGCCGAATGGGCGACGAGGGCGCCGTCGGCGCCGTAGCCCACCCGGACCCGCGGGAACGACCGCTTTCCCGGCGGAGAGGTCAGCCGGTCGGCGACGGTGACGAGTGGCCGCGCCCGGTCCGGCCCGGGCAGCCCCCGCATCCGGCGCAGCGCCGGGCGGACGAACAGCTCGAACGACACCAGCGCGCTGACCGGGTTGCCGGGCAGCGTGAAGACGGCGACGCCGTCGATCACGCCGAAACCCTGCGGCTTGCCGGGCTGCATGGCGATCCGTTCGAACCGGACCTCACCGGTGGCGGCCAGCGCCTCCTTGACGACGTCGTGCGCTCCGACGCTGACGCCGCCGGTGGTGACGACCGCGTCCACCTCGGGCAGAACCGCGCGCAGCACCGCGGAGAACTCGGCCGGGTCGTCGGGCACCCCCGTCAGGCGGCGCACCTCACAGCCTGCCTCGCGGGCGGCGGCGGCCACGGCGTGGCTGTTCGAGTCGACGATCTGGCCGGGGCCGATCGCGGTGCCCACGTCGACGAGCTCGCTGCCGGTCGAGAGCACGGCGACGCGGGGCCGCGGGTGCACCGGCGGGCGGGCGACGTTGACGGCGGCCAGCAGTCCGATCTGCGCCGCGCCGAGCAGAGCCCCGGCGGGGAGCACCAGGTCACCGGGGGCGATGTCCTCGCCGGCACGCCGGATGTGCAGGCCGCGCGGGGCCGGCCGGTGGACGGCGACCGTCTCCGTGCCGCCGTCGGTCCACTCCAGCTGGATCACCGTGTCGGCGCCCAGCGGGAACGGGGCCCCGGTCATGATCCGCACGGCGGTGCCGGGCTCGACCGGGGTGACGCGGGCCGCGCCGGCGGCGATCTCGCCGGTTACCGGCAGCCGGACCGGCGCCTCGGGCGTCGCCTGCTCGACGTCGGCGGCGCGCACCGCGTAGCCGTCCATCGCCGCGTTGTCGAAGCCGGGGAGCGCTACGGTCGCGCGGACGTCGACCGCCAGTACGCAGCCCTGCGCCGCCGCCAGCGGCTGCCGCCGCGCGGTCAGCACGCGCACCGAATTCTGAATGTCCGAAATATGCTCGTCGACCGTTTTCACCGGTGCTCGCCCCGCTCCCTGAAGAACCACGGAACTCCGCGACCTGCCTGGGCAGCCAGCCTCCTGCTGACGGCTCGGAGCGGGCCGTGACAGCGGTCGAGGGCCCGGCACCTGAGCGGTCCGAGCGGCGGCGTGCCCAGACAGTCGCATGTCCCAGACCCGGAGCGTTTCGGTCGAGCACCGCCACCGTCAAGGGATGTGGATGGCCTGTTGCTTCTCAACCCAGCAGGCCACGCTCGTTGCTGGCGCGCAAGTGGGGGTCTGAGCAGGCCAGATGTGGAGCGGTTGATGTTACAGTGGCCCTAGTTGTCCGCCTTTGGGCCTCCGTTGGCGACGTACTCCTCCAGCCACGGGTAGATCTCCGGACCCAGATCGGGCCGTTCGCAGGCCAACCGCACGATTGCCTTCAGATAGTCGACCCGGTCCCCGGTGTCATAACGACGCCCGGTGAAGACGACGCCGTGTACCGGCTCGTTCGCGTCGTCGCTGGCCTGCGCCAACTCGCGCAGCGCGTCGGTCAGCTGGATCTCGCCACCCCGCCCGGGCTTCGTCCGGCGCAGGACGTCGAAGACGGACGGCGCGAGCACATAGCGGCCGATGATGGCGAGGTTGCTCGGTGCCTCGTCGGCCGGCGGCTTCTCGACCAGGTCACGGATCCGCACGGTCCGGTAGCGGCCACCGACCGAGACGGGGTCCGGGTCGACGGTGGCGACGCCGTACAGCGACACCATCTCCTCCGGCACCTCCATCAGGGCGATGACGCTGCCCCCAAACCGCTCCCGGATGGCCAGCATCTCCTCGAGCAGGTGGTCGCGCTCGTCGATGAGATCGTCGCCGAGCAGCACCGCGAACGGCTCGTCGCCGACGTGCGGGGCACCGCACAGCACGGCATGCCCAAGGCCGCGCGGGGCGCCCTGCCGGACCGAGTGCACGTCGGCGAGCTCGGCGGACGACCGCACCCGCGCGAGCCGGGTCTCGTCCCCCTTGCGCTCGAGCGCGAGCTCCAGCTCGGCGTCCCGGTCGAAATGGTCCTCGACGGCCTTCTTCGAACCGCTCGTGATGAGCAGGACGTCCCGCAGACCGGCGCGGGAGGCCTCCTCGACCACGTATTCGATGGCCGGCCGGTCGACAACGGGCAGCATCTCCTTCGGCACGGCCTTCGTCGCCGGAAGGAACCGGGTCCCGAGGCCCGCGGCCGGAATAACCGCCTTCGTCACTGGCATAGCCGAAACCTTAGTCGGCCCAACTGTCCGCGGCACAGCCATGGGCGCACACGCCGGTTAACACCACACCGGGACGCTCGCCGCTCTCCCGGGCTTCCCGCGGCCGCCGGATGTGCCTGTGCCACAGCGGGAACCGCCGATCGCGGCCCACCACGGCCGAGGGCCAGCACCAGCACTGCCACTCCGTCAGGCGTCGTCGGTCCCGAGCCGCCCTCGGCTCGCCGGAAAAGCCGTCCGCCGCTCGATGGTGTCGCAGGCCTGCATTAGGCGTCCAGACGTGGTCGCCGGTGACCTTCGCGTCGGGAGTTCTCCCCCCGGAAGGCGACTTCAGGCAGTCTGGACCGATGCTGGAGGAGGGGCGTCCCGATGCCGCGCGGGCGGGCGGCGGCGATCGCCAGCGCCCAGGCGGCGGCCCTGCGCGCGAGCCGGACGGCACCCCGGGAAGCGGCCCGGGCGACGCCGCCGACCGCGCCGCGAGCGTCTCCGGCGATGCCAGTCCGGCCAGCCCGGGCGCTGGTTCTTTGTCCGAGGCGGACGGGGTTGCCCAGGCCAAGGCCGATCTGCGCCGGACACTCGCGGCCCGCCGGGCGGGCGGCGGCCCGCGCCCTGTGCCCAAACCCGGGACCGGTGCGTCCGGGTCCTGGCGTGGGCCGGCGGCCTCGGCCGTGCGGGCACGGCGGGCGGCCGGGGGCGGGGACGAGATCACCCGCCGCGTGCTGTCGCTGCCGGAGGTGGCCGTGGCCAGGACCGTCGCCGCGTTCGCGAGCTTGCCGGGCGAGCCGGACACGATCCCGCTGCTGGACGCGATGCGCGCCCGCGGCCTGCGGGTGCTGCTGCCGGCGCTGCGGGGCGACCTGGACCTGGACTTCCGGGAGTACACCGGGACCGTGGTACCCGGAGCGATGGGTACGCGGGAGCCACCGCGGGCGTCGGCCATCGTCGAGCTCGCGCGTGCCGACGTGGTGCTGGTCCCCGCCGTGGCGGTGGACGAGCACGGGCGCCGGCTGGGGCGCGGGGGCGGGTCGTACGACCGCGCGCTGCGCCGGGTCCGTCCGACGGCGACACTGGTCGCCGTCGTCGACAACCTCGCGATCGTCGACGAGGTGCCAGTCGACGCGCACGACCTGTCCGTCTCCATCATCGTGACCCCGACCCGGCTGGTGCATTGCGGCGATCCGCCCAAACCGGGCGCTTAGCGCCCTCCCCTGCGTGATCCGGGGTGCTACTTGACCTTCGGGCTGGCGGGTCCACGGGTTCAGGCCGGGAGCGGGTCTCGCTGGTCGGTTCGGTGTGATGGCTGGGTTGGTCTGTCCGGCTTGGCGGGGTGCGGCGGTCCGCCCGAACCTGGCGCGGAGCGACCTTGGGCGTGAAAGCCCTGGTCAGGGGGCTGGTGGGCTTGGTGTGACGGGTCGGATACCGGTCCGCTAGGCAGAGGCGGAACGCGAGCGGGGGTCGAGCGGTTAGAGTTGGCAGTCGCCACCTACGAGTGCCAGCCCCGGGCCGCGCCCGCGGCCAGACAGGTCCAGACTCGGGGCCGAGCAGTCCGGTTTCGGCCGACGGTCCGGGTCTGGTCTCACGGCCGCGCTTCGCCAGCCGAGCGCGGGGCCGGCACCCGGCCAGCCCGACAGGGCCCGTGCCTGGTCACCTGTACAGGCTCCGCGGCTGGCCAGATCGACACAGCGAGGGAGACCGTGCCGACTTACCAGTACCGCTGCACCGCCTGTGGCAACGACCTCGAGGCGGTGCAGAGCTTCAGCGATGCCGCCCTGACCGAGTGCACGGTCTGCGGAGGCCGGTTGCGCAAGGTGTTCGGCTCTGTCGGCCTCGTGTTCAAGGGCAGCGGGTTCTACAAGACCGACAGCCGCTCCGGCTCGTCAGCCACCGCCCCCGCCCAGCGCGCCAAGGACGGCGCGGACGCGGGCGGCAAGGACACCCCGAAGACCGAGGGCACCGGCACGTCGACGGCGACCGCCGACTCGGGCTCGTCGCCGGCCGCCGGGTCGAGCGCTACCGCGTCCTCGGCATCCTCTGCCTCGACCTCGTCCGCCAGCGCCGCCTGACAGTTACCGACGCGACGCACCGCCGGCCAGACGCCGCTGCCGCCGCCGGCCCGGGTCCCGGGCTCGGCGGCCGGCGCGCGCCCGGCTGCTGCCCGAGACACCTGCGCGAAGCTGTCGCGCCTTGATGGGCTGGCTGCCGCACGAGTCCCCGGCATCTTTGTGCCGGCCGCGCGCCGAGAGGATCCAGGCCGTAAATCGGGTGCCCTGGTTCCGTTCTCCGGCGGCCCGTCAAAAAGAGCACAGGATAGTGCGCAAAGAAGGCCGCCGAACGCTGGGCCGAACGCCAGGGACCTGCGTTCCAGAGGAACGAGGGCCTCTGTGGAAGCAGGCCGACGAGCGACCTGCCCAGCTGCCCGTTGGATGCGTTTGCTCCTGCAACAACCGGTAGCAGGCCGAACCTCGACGAACACTGAGCCCACCGAAGGAAGTGCGCGAAGCCTAGGGCTTCCTGCGTCGATAGTGCTCAAGGATCCAGACGTCGATCTCGCGCTTGCGCCAGACCCGGGTTCCCTTGGCACCACTACCCGCGGGCGCGTTGATGATCTGCAAGGGCTCCGGAAACCGAGGGTCCTTGCGTGTCCAGTAGTCAACCGCCTGGCGTGTGATCTTCAGTTGGAACGCGATGTCCCCGATGCCGACCAACTGCTCACCGTCGTCCACGGCGGACATCGTAGCCACTTTGCTCTCGCGCTAGACAGCCACCATCGGATGTTTTGCGGTTTAGCAATTCAGCGGGCGGAATCCCGATGCCAACCGACCCGGGCGATCGTCCGGCGATGAGTCCATGAGTCGATGAGCAGGATCGGACTATGACGACCGAGAACCAGCCAACCCGCAGCTCCCCGGCGGAAGACAGCGCTTCCGGCGCTGGCCACGATGCGGACACCGAAGCCGCTCCGGAACCGGAGACCAGCCGGTTTCCCGATACCCGGAAGGCCGGCCCCGTACCGGTCGCGGCCGCCTCCCAGCCGGCCCGTCGAATCGACCTCGACTGGGAGCGCGAGCCAGGAACCGAGATCGACCCGGAGGACTCGCGCGGCGGCCGCGCCGACAATCTCGCCCGGCTACTCGACGACGTCCCGCCGCACCACGTCGACCACTGACGCCACGACCACCCGCGTCGACCGCTGACGCCACAACCGCTGACGCCAGGTGGGCCGTCGCCGAGGTTGCCGCCCGTCAGCCCAGCGTGGCCGCGACTTCGGCGAGCAGGTCCGCGAAGGCTTTGGGCGCCTCCAGGTGGGCCGCGTGGCCGCAGCCCGGCAGCACCCGGACCGGGAGCCCCAGCTCCCGGTGCAGCGCCGCCGCCGCGCGATGGCGCACCTCAGGGGAACGCTCGCCGACCGTGACCACCACCGGTCCCGGCGTGGCGACGGGCGCCGCCGGCTCGAACCGCAGGAACATCGCCAGGTCGCGCGCTACCGCGCCGGGGTCGGCCGGCGCGTCCTCGGGGCGCCAGCTCGGCCCGTAGAGCGCGCGGCCGAAGGCCGGAACGCCGCCGCTGGCGTACGCCTCAGCCATCGGCGCGAGCAGCCCGGGCAGCAGCGAGCCGACGGCTGGCTCGTGCAACACCGCGGCGGCCAGCGGCATGCCGGCCGCCAGCGCGGCCAGGCCCAGCGTCGCGCCCCCGCTCACCCCGCCGAACACGACCGCCGGCCGCACCCCCTCGCCCGGCGGTGTCTCCCCGCTGACGACAGGCGCCCGCGCGGGCACGCGCACCGGCCAGGGCGCCGCATGTGGCACGGAGGCCCCGCCGACCAACGGCACGGAGGCCCCGCCGACCAACGGCACAGAGGCCGCCTCGAGGGCGCCGCGCACCATCGCCAGCTCGCGGTCCAGATCGCCGGTCGACGGCCGATCGGGCGCGAGTACCAGGCGTTCCCCCAGCGCCGCACGGACTCCGGCCCAGATCGCCCCCGTCGTGGCCGCCCCATGCAGCAGCAGGAACGACGCGGCTGACGTCGTCCTGGCCACGCCTGTTCCCACGGCCACCCATCCTCCCGACATCCGGCTCCGGTACCTCCGGCCGCCTCGAGCCACGCCCGCACGCCCCAGACCGAGGTCGCGCAGCGGGCGCCACCGACCTACGGGGCCGCCAGCACGCGGGGCCGCCGACATCATCGGGCCGCCGGCGCGGCGAACCAGACGGGCCGCCGGAGTCGACTCAGGAACGTAACAATCGGCTGGTTGATCGGAAACACAGGAATCTCTACCGTCACCTGCATGTACACGAGCCTGTATACAGGTTCGTATTCAGGGGGATGGGTGTTGCGAAGTGTCCGCAGTTCCGCGTCCGCCGCCGCGGTGGCGGGGCGATGCTCGTTCAGAGACCAGGCGTCGACGGTTCGGCGCCGTCCGCGAGCCTCGACCCGGCTGGTCCGGCGCCTCGCGAGCGCCAGGCCGGTCCCCGATGGCGGATGCTCAGCTTCATGACAGCGACGCAGCCGCCGACGGCACGACCGTCAGGCCAACAGCCGGCCGGGGGGCGGCAGCCAAGCACGCCGGTAGTTACCCAGCGGCCGGCGCCGCGTCCGTCCATCGCCGGCAACCTGCGAGAACACGCCTACATCGAGTTGCGGCAACGGCTGATGACGGGAGAGTTCTCGTTTCGCGACCGGCTGACCGAGGAGCGGCTTGCCGGGCTGCTCGGGGTCTCCCGAACCCCGGTCCGGGAGGCGCTCACCCGTCTCGCTAGCGACGGTCTGGTCGAGAAACGTGCGGACGGGGGCTACTACCCGGCCGAGCCGGATCTCGACGGACTGCGCGATCTGTACGAGATCCGGATCGTGCTCGAGCTGCACAGCCTGCAACGGGTGGCGGAATCCGGTATTCCCCACGACGCCGTGTTGCTGGAACCGCTGCGCGACGACTGGCGGGCACTGCTCGCCGCGCCACCAGACCCTGACCCTTCCTTCGTCGCGCTCGACGAGGGCTTCCACCTCACGCTTTGCCGTGCGTCCGGAAACCTCGAGCTCGCCAACATGCTCGACGCCATCAACGCCAGGATCCGGCCCGTCCGGATGCACGATTTTCGGACCGAGGACCGCATCCACCTGACCATCGAGCAGCACCTCGACATCGTCGAGACGGTGCTCGCCGGCGACCTGCCCGACGCGGTGCGCAAGCTGCGCAACCACGTCGGCGAGTCGATGGAGGTCGTGGAGAAGCGGGCCGCTCACGCAATCACCCAGATGGTGCTCCGCCGAAGCCGTTCGCCGCGCTGAGGCCCGCGACACCGCCACCCCGCTCGGCGCCCTCGCCGGCTGCCCGCGGGCAGGTCTTCCATGACTCGGAGACAGGCCTGCCGACAACCGGCGGTCCGACCGTGCGCGGCGGCCGCGCGGCCCGCGAGTCGAGCCTCGCCGGACGCGCTCCTGGGGTCGAACCGGCGCCAGCAGAAGGGCCGCGATGTCAGCCATGTTCGGGCCTTGGCCCGATGCCGCTCCATACCTACCCACCACAGACCCGTCCACAACCCGCCCGCCCGCCGGGGGGCCGTCATGACCACGGTGACGACAGCCCCCGAGACGACCACGACCGAGCCCCTCCTGCGGGTCACCGGCTTCACCAAGCGGTTCGGCGAGGTGCTCGCGAACTCGAACGTGAGCTTCGACGTCCAGCCCGGTGAGGTGCACGCCCTGATCGGCGAGAACGGCGCCGGGAAGTCGACGCTGCTGAAGCTCGTCTACGGCATGTACAAGCCCGACGCGGGCGAGCTGCGGGTGGCCGGGGAGCAGGTCGCCGTCGGCTCGCCGACCCAGGCACGGGCACTCGGCATCGGCATGGTCTTCCAGGACCTGCGGCTGGTACCGGCCTTCACCGTCACGGAGAACTACGCGCTGGCGCTGGCCACGTCCGGGGTCACGCTGCGCCAGGGCGAGCTGCGCCGGCGCATCGCCGAGGCGAGCGAGTCCTACGGGCTGGCGGTCGACCCGACGGCGCTGGTACGCCACCTGTCGATCGGTGAGCGCCAGCGCACCGAGATCCTCAAGGTGCTGATGTCGGGGGCTCGGATCGTCATCCTCGACGAACCGACCAGCGTGCTCGCGCCGACCGAGGTCGAGGCGCTGTTCGCGATGGTGAACGGGCTGCGCGAACAGGGCCTGGGCATCGTGATCGTCACCCACAAGCTCGCCGAGGTGCGGGCCATCGCCGACCGGGTGACCGTGCTGCGCGGCGGGCGGGTCGTGCTCGCCGGGGCCGACCCGAAGCCGATGACCGACGCCGAGCTGATCGAGGCGATGGTCGGGCAGACCGTCGCCGCGCTGCCGGCCGAGCGGCCGACCGTCGTGTCCGACGCGCCGCCGGCGCTGGAACTGATCGGCGTGAGCGCGCTCGGCGACCGGGGCGTGCCGGCGCTGCGCGACGTGACCCTGACCGTCAATCCCGGCGAGATCGTCGGGGTCGCCGGAGTGGCCGGCAGCGGGCAGCGCGAGCTGTGCGAGGTGGCGGTCGGCGCGCGGCACGCCGCCGAGGGGACGGTGCGCGTCAGCGGCCGGGAGCTCGGCCGTGGTGGGCCGACGGCGGGCATCGCCGCGGGCGCCGTCGACGTGCCGGAGGACCCGGTGAACGACGCCGTCGTGCCGACGCTGACCGTGCTGGAGCACATGGCGCTCGGTCACCTGAAGGCGTTCGCCCGCCGGATCGGCCTGGACTGGCGCCGCGTCGGGCGGCACACGACGGACATCAACGAGAAGGTCCAGCTGCGGATGGCCCCCGCGCACCGCCGGGTGGCCGACCTGTCCGGCGGCAACATCCAGCGGGTGATGCTCTCGCGGGCGCTCGGCCGCGAGTCGAACCTGGTCGTCGCCGCCTACCCGAGCCGCGGGCTGGACATCGCGACCACCCGGCGCACCCAGGAGCTTCTGCTTGCCAGGCGGGCCGAGGGCGCCGGGCTGCTGGTGGTCTCCGAGGACCTCGACGAGCTGATGGCCGTCGCGGACCGGATCGCCGTGTTCTGCGCCGGCCGGCTCACCGGCATCGTGCCGGCCGCGACGACCAACCGCCAGGAACTCGGCGCGCTCATGACCGCGACCGAGGCCACGACGACCGACTCCACGACCGACGCGGCGGCCGGCGAGGCGACGATGGAAAAGGCTCAGCCATGACCGACACGACCATCCCGGCGCAGTTCAGCCCGGACGACGCCGGGACGCCCGCTCCCGCGGCGGTCGCGACGACACCGGCCGCCACCGCGGCGCCGGCATCCGAGAGCCGGCTCGCGGACGTCGGCCGCGGGGTGGCGCGCTGGGCGGCGGCCCTCGCCGGCGCCATCGCCATCTTCACCGTGCTCCTGCTGCTCAAGGGCGCGAACCCGGCGAGCGTCTACTCGCATGTCTGGACATCGACCTTCACCAACTCGCCGTCGATCCAGCAGATCTTCGTCAAGGCCGCGCCGTTGCTGCTCGGGGCGCTGGCCGTGGTCGTGCCGGCCAGGGCGGGCCTGGTGAATGTCGGCGGCGAGGGCCAGATCGTGATCGGCGCGGTGGCCGCCGGCGGAATCGGCATCTCGCTCGGCGACAAGCTGGGCGGTGGCCTGGTGATGATCCTGATGGCCGTCGCGGCGATGCTGGCTGGCGCGGCCTGGGCCGGCCTCGCGGCGGTGCTGCGCCTCACGGTCGGTATCAACGAGGCGGTCAGCACGCTGCTGATGAACTACATCGCGCTGGACGTCCTGCTCTACCTGATCTACTCGCCGTGGAAGGACCCGCACGGCACCGGCCAGCCGACCACCGCGGAGCTGGCCGACACCGCCAAGCTGCCGTACCTGGGCACAACGGCGATCCACGTCGGGTTCGTCTTCGCGCTGGTCGCGACCGCGGTGGTCTGGGCGCTGCTGCGCTACACGACCTGGGGCTTCCGGCTGCGGGTGATCGGCGGCAACCCGGAGGCGGCCAGGCGCGCCGGGCTGCCGGTGGCGATGCTGCTGCTGTCGGCGATGCTCGTCGGCGGGGCGCTGGCCGGCCTTGGCGGGATGGTCCACTACGCCGGCGTCGAGTACAAGCTGCGCACCGGCATCACCACCAACTTCGGCTACATCGCGTTCCTCGCGAGCTGGCTCGCGCGGCACAACCCGGTGAGCGTCGTCCTCGCGGCGCTGGCGCTGGCGGCCATGACGGTCGCCGGGGACAGCCTGCAGCTCGACTCGGCGCTGCCAGGCGCGACGGTGAACATCCTCATGGGCCTGGTGCTCATCGCGGTCCTCGGCTGGACGGCGAAGAAGAAGGGCGGGGCCGCGCGATGAGCAACCTGGTGGTGGACGTGCTGGCCGGCGCGGTCGGCGGCGGCACGGCGATCATGTACGCGGGGCTCGGCGAGACCATCTCGGAGCGGGCGGGCGTCATCAACCTCGGCACCGAGGGCAGCATGCTCGGCGGCGCCCTGGCCGCCTACGCGGCGACGGCGACGTCCGGCAGCCCGTGGGTCGGCGCGCTCGCCGGCATCGGCGCCGGGGCGGCGCTGGCCGCCGTGCACGCGGTGCTGGTCATCGCGCGCAAGGCCAACCAGTTCGCCTCGGGCCTGACGGTGATGTTCTTCGCGCTCGGCCTGACCTCGCTGTTCGGCGCCTCCTACGTGGGCCGCACGATCCACTCGCTCAACCCGTGGAAGGTGCCGGGGCTCGCCTCGATCCCCTGGGTCGGGCCGATCCTGTTCGACCACGACCCGCTGACCTATCTGTCGTACTTCGTGGCGCCGGCCATCTGGTGGGTGCTCTACCGCAGCCGGGTCGGGCTGCTGGTGCGCACGGCCGGGGAGCACTCCGAGGTGCTGCTGGTACACGGCTACTCGGCGAGCCTGGTCCGCTATGTCTCGGTGATCGCCGGCGGCGGTCTGTGCGGGCTAGGCGGTGCGCAGCTGTCGATCGCGTACTCGAACGCCTGGTTCGAGAACATGACGGTCGGCCGGGGCTTCATCGCGGTGGCGCTCGTCATCTTCGCCACCTGGAACCCGCTGCGCGTGATGGCCGGGTCCTACCTGTTCGGGGCGGCCCTGGCGCTCTCCCCCGCGCTCCAGGCCCGCGGCTACGGGATCAACCAGTTCGCGCTGGACGCGATCCCCTTCGTCGTCACGATTCTCGTCCTCGCGATCCTCGGGAAGCGCACGCTGCTCGCCGCTCCGGACGAGCTGCGCCGCGTCTTCGAGACCAGGACCACCTGACCTGCCCGCCCGCGGTTGTCCAGCTGCCCCCAGGCACCCGCTTTTGCTCCTAAGCAATCAACCTATGGGCATTCCCCGTCCCGCCTCGGGACGGGGAAGCTGCCTCGCTTCTTCCGAAACTTCCCCACCTGCCACGGGAAAGGAAAACCCGCTCCGATGAGATTCCGCTTCCGGCGCGTCACGGTCGCGTTCACCGCGCTGGCCGCCGCCGCCACCCTCGCGGCAGCCGGCTGCAGCAGCGCCACGTCTCACGACACCACCACCGGCGGCTCCGGCGGCTCGGCCGCGCCGGGCAAGGGTAGCAAGGCCATCGGTTTCATCTTCGTCGGCCCGAAGGACGACTACGGCTACAACCAGGCGGCCTATGAGGGCAGCCAGGCAATCAAGAAGGCGTTCCCGGACCTCGATGTGATCACGGCCGAGAACGTCCCCGAGGACGACAACGCGGCCCGGGTCATGGACTCCATGGTCCAGAAGGGCGCGAAAATCATCTTCGCGACCAGCTACGGGCACCTGGACGCGGCGCTGAAGGTCGCGGCCGAGCACCCGGACGTCGTCATCGTCCAGCAGGGCAACGTCATCGCGAACGGTAAGGTCACGGCGAACGTCGGCACCTATTTCGGCACCGTGTACGAGCCGGTCTACCTGGCCGGCATCGCCGCCGGGAAGGCGACCAAGACGAACAAGCTCGGCTACGTCTACGCGTTCCCGATCCCGCAGACGATCGCGAACATCGACGCCTTCGAGCTCGGCGCGCAGTCGGTCAACCCGGCGGCGAAGACCTACACGGTCAACACGTCGAACTGGTGTGACCCGGCCAAGCAGGCGCAGGCCGCGCAGAGCCTGCTCTCGCAGGGCGTCGACGTCATCACCCAGCACCAGGACTGCACGGCGACCGTCATCAAGGCCACCGAGGCCGCGGGCGCCTACACCGTCGGCTACCACGCGGACGCGTCCGCGCTCGCCCCGAAGGGCTGGCTGACCGGCTCGCAGTGGAACTGGGGGCCGCTCTACACCGACATCGTGAAGACGGCGGAAGCCGGTCAGTTCACCGGCAGCAAGTACAACGCGAACTACCGCGTGGGCTACAAGAACGGCGAGAACCCGTTCATCCAGTCGCCGTTCGGCCCGTCGGTCACCCAGGACACCAAGGACCTGATCTCGGCGGCCAAGACCCGCATCTCGGCGCCCGACGGCTCACCGTTCAAGGGACCGATCACCGACCAGGACGGCAAGGTCCGCATCCCCGCCGGCACGGTTCCTGACTATGCGACCCTCGACTCCATCGACTACTTCGTCGACGGCGTCGTCGGCCAGCTGCCCAAGTCCTGATCGTGCGGCCCTGACCCCGCTTTCCCGCCCGCGCCGCCCACTCCCGAAAGGGCGGCGCGGGCCTACCGGCGGTCCCGGCCCATCGCCGGGACCGCCGGTGACATTCGGTCCCGGCACCCCGGTCTGTCTCGATCGGACGGCCCCGCCTCGCGCATCCGGCACCCGAAACCAGCGAAAGGAATCCGATGACCGAGACCAAGGCAGCGCCGGTGGTGTTCGGCACCGTCGACGCGCAGCCCTACGCCTGGCCGTACAACGGCTCGTTCAGCCCCGCGCACACCGCGGTCATCAACATCGACTGGCAGGTCGACTTCTGCGGCAAGGGCGGCTACGTCGACGCCATGGGCTACGACCTCGAGCTGACCAGGGCCGGGCTCGAACCGACGGCCCGGCTGCTCGACGTGCTGCGCCCGCTCGGGTTCTTCATCGTGCACACCAGGGAGGGCCACCGGCCCGACCTGGCCGACTGCCCGCCCAACAAGCTGTGGCGCTCGAAGCGCATCGGCGCCGGGATCGGCGACGAAGGCCCGCAGGGACGCATCCTGACGCGCGGCGAGCCGGGCTGGGAGATCGTTCCCGAGGTCGCGCCGCTGCCCGGCGAGGTCGTCATCGACAAGCCAGGCAAGGGGTCGTTCTACGCGACCGATCTGGACCTCATCCTGCGCCAGGCCGGGATCACCCACATCATCCTGACCGGCATCACCACCGACGTCTG